>Ga0075426_10002799_pt1 | contig 12453 bp, 9 predicted proteins | sample SoiMethybrSBSTD5_FD_75304 | JGI IMG/M metagenome (GOLD analysis project Ga0075426, IMG submission 75304) | Bulk soil microbial communities from a Populus tree surrounding site in Tennessee, USA - Soil MetaG P. TD hybrid SBSTD5 | ecosystem: Environmental > Terrestrial > Soil > Tree plantation...
AAGAAGTTTTGCGCGCAGCGCGGCTACCCATACGTAGATTATTTTTCCGCGATGGTTGACTCGGCCGGGTTTCTCCAAGCTGATCTCGCCGATGACGGCCTTCATCCCAATGCCAAAGGCTATCGGGTGATGGCGCCCATCGCGCTCGACGCCATCGACCGCGCCGCGGGTCAGGCTGTGAAAAAGAAAAAGGGCCGGTTCTTCTGAGGCGAGTAGCGGCGGGCCCCGTTGTTATACTCGGAAGTTCGTGTTTCATCTACTGGAAAAGCGGGTTCAGGAAGCCTTTCACCATCACATCCAGGCGCGCTACGGACTCGATCTGGCCATCGCCATCGAACAGCCCAAGCAGCCTGATTTTGGGGAAATCGCGCTGCCGGTGGCGTTTCAGCTTGCCAAGCAACTGAAGCAGGCGCCCAAGAAAATCGCGGCCGAGCTGCATGCGGAGATCGGCGCTGTCGAGGGCATCGTGGCTCTCGAAGTCGCCGGCAACGGCTATATCAACGTGCGCTTTGACCGCGCGCGCTATGGCGCGGCGCTACTGAATCAGGCGCAAGAAGCCCAGGCGGCAACCGGCGAGAAGATCATCGTCGAGCACACCAACATCAATCCCAACAAGGCCGCGCACATCGGACACCTGCGTAACGCCACGCTGGGCGATACGTTCGTGCGCATGCTGCGCGCGCTCGGCAAACAGGTCGAGGTACAGAACTATATCGACAACACCGGCGTGCAGGTGGCGGATGTCGTGGTTGGGTTTCAGCATCTGCAACCGATGACACCTGAACAAATCCAGAATCTTGCTCGCGCGCCTAAGTTCGACTACTACTGCTGGGACCTTTATGCCAAAGTATCCGCACTTTATGAGAGAGAGCCGGACAAGGTTCAGTTACGGAAAGATGCACTCCTCTCGATTGAGCGGAGGACGGGCACAACATTTCAAATCGCTCTAATCGTATCGGATGCAATTGTCAAAACGCATTTGACGACCATGCTCCGGCTTGGCGTGGAGTACGACGTGCTGCCACGTGAGAGCGAGATACTGGAACTTCACTTCTGGGACGCCGCGCGCGATCTCCTCATCAATCGGAATGCCATCGAGTACGTGCGAGAGGGCAAGAACAAAGACTGTTGGGTCATGCGCGCAGCCGCCTTCTCGGAAGGGTCTGAAGATGACAAGGTGATCGTGCGCTCGAACGGCACCGTTACCTACGTCGGCAAAGACATCGCCTACCAGCTCTGGAAATTCGGTTTGCTCGGAAAAGATTTTTTCTATCACCCCCTGCAAAGTTACGCCGATGGCCGGGTCCTCTGGGTCACAACGGACCAACCCCCAGATCCCAACTCCCAAATCCCATCTTTCGGCCATGCCGCTCGCGTCTACAACGTCATCGACGTGCGCCAGTCATACCTGCAGGACGTGGTCGCCGCCGGCCTGCGTGCCCTCGGCTTCGACGAGCAGGCCGGGCAGTCGATTCACTTCTCCTACGAGATGGTCGCCCTTTCGCCGCGCTGCTGCGCCGAGCTGGGCATTCCGCTTTCAGAAGAAGACCGGCGACGGCCGTACGTCGAAGTTTCCGGGCGCAAAGGGCTTGGCGTCAAAGCGGATGACCTCATGGACACGCTCATCGAGAAGGCGCTCGTGGAAGTGTCCTCGCGGCACCCGGAAGCGGCGGCCGAAGAACAGCGCTCTGTCGCCGCCCAGATCGCCATCGGCGCCCTGCGTTACTTTTTGCTGAAGTTCACGCGCACTTCGGTCATCGCTTTCGATTTTCAGGAAGCCTTGAGTTTCGAGGGCGAGACCGGCCCTTACGTGCAATACGCCGCCGTGCGCGCGCGCAACATTCTGCGGAAGCTCGAGGAGAAAGGCGAGCGGATCCCCGATTTTCGCGCAGAACTTAATGCCGGCGCGTTCGGCCGTCAGTTGCAGTCGGAAGATTTCTGGCAGATGCTCCTGGCAGCGTCGAAGGCGGATGCCGCGCTCGAGCGCGCCGTCGTTGCCGGTGAGCCCGCGCACGTCGCCAAGTATGCGTTTCAGCTCGCCCAGGCTTTCAATAACTTCTATCACCTTTACCCCGTCATTCACGAGCAGGACCGCGAAAAGAAAGTCTTTCTCCTCTGGATGACCGATTTCTTCCGCGCCCAGCTCGAGCGCACGCTCGACGTCCTGGGAATCGCAGTGCCGCCGTACATGTAGATGGCTTTACTCCAGCCTGTGACAAAATGAGAATTAGATATGCCCAGCAAAAACTCTTTCGGCGCGGCGGCGTCGCTGCGCGTTGGTGACAGGAATTACCAGATCTTCCGGCTCGCGAAGCTGGACGAAGCCGGCGTCGGCAAGGTCTCGCGTCTGCCGTTCTCGACGAAAATTCTGCTCGAGAATCTGTTGCGGCACGAAGACGGGCGCAAAGTGCTGGCTGCCGACGTCGAGCGCGTAGCTCGCGGCGCGGACGGCTCGGACGCCAAAGAGATCAGCTTCATGCCGGCGCGCGTCCTGCTCCAGGATTTCACCGGCGTTCCGGCTATCGTGGATCTCGCGGCAATGCGCGACGCCCTGGCTGTACTGGGCGCGGATCCGGCGCTGGCCAATCCACTGCTGCCGGCCGATCTCGTCATCGATCATTCGGTGCAGGTCGACAATTTCGGCGCCAAGGATTCATTCTCGATCAATGCTCTCCTCGAGTTCCAGCGCAATCGCGAGCGCTACATGCTCCTCCGCTGGGGCCAGACGGCGTTCAAAAATTTCCGCGTGGTTCCGCCCGACACCGGCATCGTGCACCAGGTCAATCTCGAATACCTCGCGTGCGTCGTGTTTCGCAGGCAGACCCAGCAAGGCTGGTCGGCGTACCCGGATTCACTCGTTGGTACGGATTCGCACACCACCATGGTCAACGGTCTGGGCGTGCTCGGCTGGGGCGTCGGCGGCATCGAAGCCGAAGCCTGCATGCTCGGCCAGCCCGTCTCCATGCTCCTGCCGCCGGTGGTCGGCTTCAAGCTGCACGGCCGGCTGCGCGAAGGCTGCACCGCGACCGATCTCGTTCTCACCGTGACCCAGATGCTCCGTAAGAAGGGTGTCGTCGGCAAATTTGTCGAATTCTACGGCAGCGGCTTGAGTGCGTTGAGCCTCGCCGACCGCGCCACCGTCGCCAACATGTCTCCCGAGTACGGCGCCACCATGGGCTTCTTCCCCGTGGACGACGAAACTCTGCGCTACCTCCGCTTCACCAACCGTCCGCCGGACCTTGTCTCGCTGGTCGAAGCTTACGCGAAGGAGCAGGGCCTGTTCCGCACTGATGCCACGGCCGACCCGCAATTCGCCGACTCCATCGAGCTCGATCTCGCCACCGTCGTGCCCTCGATGGCCGGCCCCAAGCGCCCGCAGGACCGCCTCACCCTTCCCGAAGTGAAAGGAAATTTTCAGAACGCGTTTCCATCAGCTCCCAAGCAGAAAGTTGCCATCCAGATGAACGGCACCAGCGCCGAGCTGGAGAGCGGCGCCGTCGTGATCGCAGCCATCACCAGCTGCACCAACACCTCCAACCCGTCGGTGATGGTCGGTGCGGGACTGCTCGCCAAGAAAGCCGTCGAGCGCGGACTCAAGCCCAAGCCGTGGGTGAAAACCAGTCTCGCCCCCGGCTCCAAAGTCGTTACCGATTACCTGATCGAAGCCGGTCTCATGCCCTATCTCGAGCAGTTGAATTTTCATCTCGTGGGATACGGTTGTACCACCTGCATCGGCAACAGCGGGCCTCTCCCCGAGCCCGTCGCGCAGGCGGTGCAAAAGGAAAATCTCGTGGTCGCGGCCGTGCTCAGCGGCAATCGCAACTTCGAAGGCCGCATCAACTCACTCGTCAAAGCCAACTATCTCGCCTCGCCGCCGCTAGTGGTTGCCTACGCGCTCGCCGGCCGCGTCGATATCGACCTGCAGACTGAGCCGCTCGGCGAAGATCGCTCCGGCGCTCCCGTCTATCTCCGCGATATCTGGCCCACCACCGCCGAAATCGAGCAAGTGATCGCCAGTTCCATCCATCCCGAAATGTTCCGCCAGGAGTACGAGCGCGCCTTCGACGGCGACGCAACCTGGAAATCGCTGCCCGCCCCCGCCGGCACGGGAACCTACACGTGGGACGCGCACTCCACCTACATCAAGAAGCCGCCTTATTTCGACAAGATGGTCGATCCAAGTAAACCCATCGACGATCTCCGCGGCATGCGCCTGCTCGCGCTCCTGGGCGATTCCGTCACCACCGACCACATCTCGCCCGCCGGATCCATCCCGGCCGACAGCCCCGCCGGCCGCTACCTGATCTCGCAAGGCGTCAAGCCAGCCGACTTCAATTCCTATGGCGCGCGCCGCGGTAATCACGAGGTGATGGTACGCGGCACTCTCGCCAATATCCGGCTGCGCAACCAGCTCGCGCCCGGCACCGAGGGCGGCTGGACGGTTCATCTTCCCGATGGCGAGCAGATGTGGCTCTACGACGCTTCCGTCCGCTACCAGCAGGAAGGCGTGCCGCTCATGATCGTCGCCGGAAAAGAGTACGGCGCCGGCTCATCGCGCGACTGGGCCGCCAAGGGCGTGCTGCTTCTCGGCGTGAAGGCGGTGCTGGCCGAAAGCTTCGAGCGCATTCACCGCACCAACCTCGTCGGCATGGGCGTGCTGCCGCTGCAATTCCTCGATGGCGCTACCCCACAGTCGTTGGAATTGACTGGCCGCGAGACATTTCACGTCGAAGGCGTCTCGAAAGCGCTCTCGGGCGGCGCGCGGGCGAGCATCCGCGCAGTCGATGACCAAGGCAAGGAGAAGCGCTTCGAAGTACTGGTTCGCGTGGACACCCCGCAGGAGGCGGAGTACTATCGCAACGGCGGAATTTTGCCTTATGTCCTTCGCCAACTTGCCGCCGCGCCGGTAAGCGCATAAAATCTGTGGTTGGATATGTCTGATCGCGGGTTCTGTTTTTTATTTAGTTGCGCCGTCATTCTGGCGTCCTTGTGCGCCGCGGGCTGGCTGGCCGCCACCGGCCAGGCCACCACGGTAGACGGGCTCTTCCTGCTCCTCACCTGTCTGGTGGTGGCCTTGGCCTTCGCCCTATACGTGATGTTCATGATCCGCCGCGCCATGGAAGCTCCTCCGAAACCGGCCACCGCGAAAGCGGCGGTTCAGCCCAAGGCCACACCGCTCGTACCGGCCGAGAAGGCCGAATAGCCGGAGTTCTCGGCGTCTCCGCGTCTCGGCGGTGATTCTACAGGCCCATCACCTGCATTCCGGAATCAACGAACAGCACGTTGGCCGTGACCCCGCGCCCCATATCGCTCGCCAGAAATACCGCCGCGTCTCCGACTTCCGCCGGATCCGTGCTGCGCCTGAGCGGCGAGCGAGCGACCGATACCTCCAGCATCGCCGAGGAATCCTTCACCGCGCGTGACGACGCTGTCTTCACGAAGCCGGCCGAAATCGCATTTACCCGGATCTTCGCCGGTCCCAGGTCGTTTGCTAGATACCGCACGGACGCTTCGAGCGAGGCCTTGGCCACTCCCATCACGTTGTAATTTTGCACCACGCGCGTCGAGCCCACATAGGTCAGGGTCGTGATCGAGCCGCCCGTCGTCATCGCCGGCGCGGCCGCCCGCACCACCGCCACCAGTGAATACGCGCTCACTTCCTGGGCGAGCAGGAAACCGGCGCGCCCCGTCTCTACAAACGGCCGATTCAAATCCTCGCGGTTAGCGAACGCCAGGCTGTGAATCACAGCATCCAGCGGGCGGCCCAGCGATGCGAGCGTCGCCGTGAGCGCCGCCAGGTCATCCTCCTTCGTCACGTCGCAGGGTGTGATGCGAACGGTCCTTAGGCCCTTTGCCAGCGTTTCCACCGCCTCTTTCTGATGTTCGCCGAGATACGTCAGCACCAGTTCGGCGCCTTCGCGCGAAAACGCGTGCGCGATAGCGTAAGCCAGGCTCCATTTGTTGGCGATCCCCAGAATGAGGCCGAGCTTTCCCTCGAGCAGTCCGGGCATGGGATCACCGCAGTTTCATGGGCACGCCGCCGGCTTCTTTGCTGCGCTGCGCGGCGTCCATGAAGGCGAACATTTCGAGCGTCTCTTCGTTGGGGAAGGGCGGCTCCTTGGTTTCAAAAAATTTTACGATCTCCACCACCAGCGGACGGTAGCTGTCTACCGATTTCGGATCGCTCTGGTTCACCTTTTGATCCGGCCGGAACACCACCGCGCCGAATTTTGCATACGGACGCAGCGCCCGCACCGTGCCCAGCCGCCCGTCCTTCCACTTCCCTACCACCACGTCCGCATCCGGTGTTGAAACGCGGGTAACTTCGTCGCAGCCGCGGCCCATAAGCGTGTACAGCAGTTCGATTTCATGAATCGCGTACCAGGAAAGATCGAGGTGTTGATGCGGCTCGGTTGGTCCGGGGCCCCACGCTATGGCTCCTGTAATATCGGGAAACTTGAGGCCGGCCGCGAGGTCGGTGAATCGAAGATCGGACGAGCTGAACCACGGCACGCCAGCCTCTTTCGCCAGCCGCGCGATTTCGCGGACATCCTCCAGCGTCGAGGCCACGGGCTTATCGATGTATACCGGCTTGTGCGCTGCGATCACCGGCTTCACCTGCTCGAGATGCATGCGGGCGTCCACGCTTTCGAGCAGCACGCCGTCCACTTTGCGGCACATCGCCGGAATATCAGAGAAGAACTCGACCTTCCATTTCGTCTTCAGCTCTTCTGCGAACTTATCCACCCTCGTGTAACTTGCCTCGACATCCGGGCTTCCGCCCTTGTAGGCCGCTACTACACGTGCGCCGGGAACGTAGTCCGGTGAACTCGGGTCGTTTAAAATTTTCGTGAATGCTATCACGTGCGATGTGTCAGTGCCGATGATGCCAAGCCGGATCTCGGCGCTTGCGCACGCCGCTCCAAGTAAGAACAGAATCAACGTAGATTTCATTGTGGGCATTGTACACTGAATTTTCCGTGGATCTCTCGACTCCCCTCACCTATGTGAAAGGCGTTGGACCCGCGCGCGGTGCCATGCTCGAAACCAAAGGCCTGCTCACGGTGGAGGACCTGCTTTCGTACGTGCCTTTTCGCTACGAGGACCGGAGCAACATGAAAACTATCGCCCAGCTTGCGCCGGGTGAGATGGCGACGGTGGTTGCCGAGGTCCGCACCGCGCGCGTCGCCGGTTTCCGCCGCCGCAATCTCGGCCTCTTCGAAGCGTCCTTCACCGATTCCTCGCGCGCCGTTCTGCGCGCCAAGTGGTTTCACGGTGAGTACCTCGCAAAAACGTTGGAGCCCGGCCGCCGCCTGGCGCTGTTCGGCAAAGTCGAGTTCGACAGCTACACCGGCGAGCTCGCGATGGTACATCCCGAGTTCGAGCTGCTCACTGAAGAAGACGACGACGCCGAAGCTGCCCTGCACGTGGGCCGTGTGGTCCCGGTATATGAAGCCATCTCGAAAGTGAACACGCGTGCGCTCCGCACCATCGTGCACCGCGCCCTGGGTCAGATCGCGCCGCTAGAAGACCACATACCGGAGAGCATCCGCCAGCGCTTCAAGCTGGTCGATCGCTGGACCGCGGTGCGGGAAATGCACTTCCCGCCCGCCGATTCCGACCTCCGCCTGCTTAACGCGTTTCGCTCGCCCGCGCAGTTCCGCCTGATTTTCGAAGAGTTCTTCTGGCTCGAATGCGGTCTTCTGGTACGGCGCGGCAAAGCGCGCCAGCAGGTAGGGATTGCGTTTGCGTTGAACGACCGCGTCCGTGAGCGCATCAAAACCATGCTGCCGTTCAAGCCCACCGGTGCGCAGAAGAAGGTCCTGGCCGAGATCGCCCGCGATATGGCGGCCCCTCGGCCTATGCACCGGTTGTTGCAGGGCGATGTGGGCAGCGGCAAGACCATCGTGGCCGCCGAAGCGGCAATCATCGCCATTGAAAACGGATATCAGGTCGCGATGCTGGCGCCTACCGAGATTCTCGCGGCCCAGCATTACCTGTACCTGAGGCCGCTGCTCTCAAAACTCGGTTACGTGGTCGCTCTGCTTACCGGCTCGTTCAGCGATCGCGAGAAGTCGCAGCTGAAGAAACTGCTGGCGGAGGGCCTGGTGCACGTCGCCGTCGGGACCCACGCGCTGCTCGAAAAAGACGTGGAGTTTCGTAACTTGGGCCTCGCTGTGATCGATGAGCAGCACCGCTTCGGTGTCATGCAGCGCCTGGGACTGGCCCACAAGGGCATGCATCCCGACGTTCTGGTGATGACCGCCACGCCGATCCCGCGCACTTTGGCGCTCACGATCTACGGTGATCTCGATGTCTCGGTCATCGACGAGCTGCCGCCAGGACGAAAACCCATCGTCACCAAACACGTGGTCGCCGATCAGGTCGAGCGTGTCTATAGTTTCCTAAAAAAGCAGATCGCGGAAGGCAAGCAGGCCTACGTGGTGTATCCGGTGATCGAGGAATCCGAGACCCAGGCCATGAAAGCCGCCGAGAAAATGCACGCGCATTTGTCCCGCGAGGTATTTCCGGACCTGACGGTGGGCCTGCTGCACGGCCGTCTGCCCGCGCCCGAAAAGGAAGCCGCTATGGAGGATTTCAAGCATGGCCGCATCCATATTCTGGTTGCGACCACCGTAATCGAGGTCGGCGTAGACGTTCCCAACGCAACGGTGATGGTCATCGAGCAGGCTGAACGCTTCGGCCTGGCGCAACTGCATCAGCTTCGCGGGCGCGTGGGGCGCGGCGCCGTCCAGAGTTACTGCATCCTGGTCACTGAGCGCGTGAACGACGCCGCCCGCGAGCGCATTCGCACCATGGTAGACACCACTGACGGTTTTCAAATTGCCGAAATGGATCTCAAGCTCCGCGGCCCCGGCGAGTTCCTGGGCACCCGCCAGTCCGGCCTGCCGTCTTTGCGCATCGCCAACATCCTTCGCGATCAGGAGATTCTGGAGATTGCCCGCAACGCCGCGGGGGAGTTCATCGAGCACCCGCCCTCCGCTGCCGAGTTCGAGCGCGCCATGGATTATGTGCACGGGCAGTGGGAACGCCGTTACGGATTAGTTGAGGTGGGTTGAGTGCGGGTCATTGCCGGAGAATTCCGCTCGCGCCGGCTGAAATCCATCCCCGGCCTCGCCACCCGGCCCACGCCGGATCGTTTGCGCCAGACGCTGTTCGATATCCTAGGCTCGCGCGTCGAAGGCGCCGTTTTTCTCGACGCCTACGCCGGCACGGGGTCAGTAGGCATCGAAGCCCTAAGCCGTGGCGCCGCGCGCGGGGTCTTTATCGAAAAAAGCAAGAATGCGGCCCAGGTGATTCGCGAGAACCTGGCCAGCTTGGGAATTGAGGATCGCGCTCTGCTGGTTGTATCTTCCGCGCTCTCCGCGCTTGCGGTTCATAAGGCCGACATTGTGTTTCTCGATCCGCCCTACGACCGTGAAGCTGAATACGCCCCCGCGCTAAAGCTCCTGGCCGAAAGCGCGCCACAGCTTGCGATCGCGCAACACTCTTTACGATTGGCACTGGAAGATGTTTACGGCGAGCTGAAACGATCGAGGATCGTCAAGCAGGGAGATAACGCGCTGAGCATTTACTACAGAATCCGCAGCTCGACCGGCGCCCCCACGCCGCACCCGAGCAACTTGGCCGCCGAAGCCTGGCTGGACGAAACCTCCAAATAACCCGAACTGCCGGCAATCACGAACAGCTCCCCCGGGCCGCACTCGGCGTAGTTGCGCGCCAGCCGGCCGACTGTTTCGAGGCCCACCGAAATTTCAAAGGGCCGTTTTTCTAAATCCGGAAACTCCCCGGCAGGAAAGTTGGTGACCAGGTTCCCGAAGCGGTCGATCTTCAGCACTGCCCCCGTCCACCCCCGGCGCGCCGTGCGGACCGGCTTCTCGAAGTGCAGCCGCATGTAATCCCCGATGGCCTTACCCATTTTCGCCGGTGCAATTCCCTTGACCAGGTGCGCCCCGACCGGGGCGAAGATATCGCGTCCATGAAATGTTTGACTTACGGGCTTCAAAAAATATTTCTCCGACGTGATCCACCGGACTTTGTGCTTTTCGCGGGCATAAATCATCGAAAGAACGCCGTTATCCGGCGCGACGAAGCGCTGGCCGGCGGCTTCCACTAGAATCGGCCGGCGCGACGTCCCCACACCCGGATCGATGACCACCACGTGCACCGTGCCGCGCGGGAAATAGCGGTATGCCTGCGCCACCAGGAATGCGCCTTCGATGATGCCGTACTGACCCACTTCGTGGCTGATATCGACGATCTGGGCTTCAGGGCAGATTCCCAGGATTACGCCCTTCATCGTACCGGCGTAATGATCGGAAAGGCCAAAATCGGTGGTCAGAGTGATGACGGGACGACGCATTGTTAAGATATTAGTAAGTGGACCGTTTTTACTTCGACCATAACGCGACGACGCCCGTGTCGCCTGAAGTCATTCAGGCAACGATGGGGTGCCTCGCCGAAGTGTATGGCAACGCGTCCAGTATCCATCATTTCGGGCAACTGGCCAAGCAGCGCCTGGAGCTGGCACGGCGGCAGACGGCGGCGCTAATTGGAGCGCAGCCGCAAGAGATCGTTTTCACGAGCGGCGGCACCGAGGCGGATAATCTCGCGCTGTTCGGCATCGTGCGGCATGCGACGCGGCCGCAGAAGCACATGGTCACTACCACCATCGAGCATCCCGCGGTGCTGAACGCGTGCACGCAGCTCGAGCGCGAGGGCGTGGCCGTTACCTATGTGCGGGTGGGCGCGAGCGGCGTGGTGGATCCGGACGATGTACGGCGCGCTCTGCGGCCTTCCACCATGCTGGTGTCCGTGATGCACGCCAACAACGAACTGGGGACGGTGCAGCCGATCGCGGAGATCACACGCATTACGCGCGAGGCGGCGGTGTACCTGCATTCGGACGGTGTCCAAGCTTTGGGGAAGATACCGGTGGATGTCCATGCTCTGGGCGTAGACCTATACTCCATGAGCGGGCACAAGATTTACTCTCCGAAGGGAGTGGGCGCGTTGTTTGTGCGCAAGGGCACGCGCATGAGTCCCATTCTGTTCGGCGGCCACCACGAGCACGAGCGGCGGCCCGGCACCGAAAACGTACCTGGCGCGGTGGCGCTGGGCTGCGCCGCTGCGGGCGCCGCACGCGATCTGGAAACCCGGGCAGCTGACCTTTCGGCGCTGCGCGACCGTTTGGAGAACGGCATCCTCAACCGGATTCCCGGCACTGGTGTTAACGGCGCGCGAGACAAGCGCACCCCGAACACCTCGAACATTTATTTCGACGGCATCGAAGGCGAGGCCCTGGTGATTGCTCTCGACCTGCACGGTTTTGCGGTTTCGACGGGCGCGGCGTGCTCGAGCGGCGCTGTGGAGCCGTCGCACGTCCTTACCGCCATCGGCCTCACGCCCGAGCGAGCGCGCGCCAGCATCCGTTTTTCGCTCGGCCGCTCGAACAGAATCGAAGAGGTGGATGCACTCGTCGACGCCGTCGAGGACGCGGTCAGGCACCTGCGCAGGATTTCACCGGTCCAGCACGCACATGCCTGATCGCACCATTTCGGAACAGCCCATCGCGGTGGCGATGAGCGGTGGCGTTGACAGCTCCACGGTTGCGGCGCTTCTGGTCTCGAGCGGGCAGGCCGTCGTGGGCCTGACGATGCAGCTCTGGAACCAGCGCCGGCTGCCGGAACTGGCTTCGGACGGCGCCACCGGCCGCTGCTGCTCGCTCGACGATGTCTATGACGCGCGGCGCGTGGCCGAGCAGCTTGGCATCCCGTACTACGTGGTGAATTTCGAGAGCCAGTTCGAGCGCCAGGTGGTGGAGCCTTTTGTGTCTGATTATCTGGCCGGACGCACGCCCATTCCCTGCACGCTGTGCAATAACTTCATCAAGTTCGATCAGTTTCTCGACATGGCGGACGGTGTGGGCGCGGAGAAGATGGCGACCGGCCACTACGCACGCATCACGCATGACGAGCAGGGCGGGCGATACCAGTTGCGGCGGGCCGCCGACCCGTCGAAGGACCAAACCTATTTCCTTTTCGGCCTGACGCAGCGGCAGCTTGCGCGGTCGCTATTCCCGCTGGGTGAAATGAACAAGACCGAAGTACGCGCGCTGGCACAGAAGTTGGGGCTGGCGGTTGCGGCCAAGGGCGACAGCCAGGAAATCTGTTTTGTCCCGAATGGCGATTACGCCGCGTTTCTGGATGCCTATCTGCGCTCGAAGGGTGTTGAACCGGCGGCGAAGCGGGGCGCAATCGTGTCTTCTGACGGCCGCACTATCGGCGAGCATACAGGCGTGCATCATTTCACGGTGGGGCAGCGGCGCGGATTGGGGATTGCCACGGGCGAGCCGCTTTACGTGATTGCCACCGACGCCGCCACGCAGCGCGTGACCGTCGGGCCGAACGAGCAGTTATTGCGCGCACGGCT
>Ga0075426_10002800_pt1 | contig 12453 bp, 13 predicted proteins | sample SoiMethybrSBSTD5_FD_75304 | JGI IMG/M metagenome (GOLD analysis project Ga0075426, IMG submission 75304) | Bulk soil microbial communities from a Populus tree surrounding site in Tennessee, USA - Soil MetaG P. TD hybrid SBSTD5 | ecosystem: Environmental > Terrestrial > Soil > Tree plantation...
GAGACAATCAATTGTCGCTTGGCGTTCTCGAGCACGTGTCGCATTGAGGGATCGAGGTCGAGGTAATCGGCTGCCCGGTTGAATTGCTGCTTGGCTATTTCGAACGGATTAAGTTCTTCCTGATACGCCTGTTGGGTCGCCATGCATTCCGCTCCTGGTAGGTTTTTGGGTTGTGGAGAGCGCCGCTAATCCTATGAGGTTGCCGTGCAGAGTTCAAGCGACGGGAACTCGCAGCAACTGAGCGGTGTCTAATTGCAACGTGTAAGCTCCCGCGACCCGATGGCACCGGCAACCAAGCGGAGGAACTTGATGTTTAATAACCTGATTGAGTCCAGTTCGCATACGAAAGAGTACAGGCGGCGCGGATCGTTCCTGCTCTTCACCGGTGCCACTTATGTCGTGCTGTTTGTCGTTGCGGGCGTGGCCAGTATTTACGCTTACGACGCACGGCTTGAAGAGCGGACGACCGAACTCGTAACGCTGCTGTCGCCGCAGGAGATCGTTCCGGAACGTCAACCGGAAGCAACCGCGCGGCCTGACCATCCGCGACCTGCCGACACCCACGAGAGCCCGGTAGCAGTGCGCGTCGATCCGATGCTCAGCGTAAATCATCCCGAGGTGCCACCGACTGGCGTCTCAGTAACACCGAACACAAATCCGCCCATACCCGAGTCCGGCCAGTGGGCCCGTGGCAACCATGACTTCACTCCCGGCTCAGTCGGTGGGCCCGGATCGACCGGAAACGGATCAAGAGTAGTGACGCAACCGGCAACCATGGTGACGTTACCCGATTCACCGCCTCCACCACCTGATCCACCAAAGCCACCGCAAGTGATCAGCAAAGGCGTGATCACCAGCCAGGCGATCTACCTGCCGAAGCCTGCGTACTCCGAAATCGCCAAACGACTTCGCATCGAGGGCACTGTCACCGTTCAGGTGTTGGTTGATTTGGATGGCAAAGTGATCTCTGCCAAGGCGGTGAGTGGAAGCGCGTTCCTGATACCCGAAGCGCAGAAAGCCGCGCTTCAGGCTCGCTTTTCACCAACGTTGCTGAGCAATCAACCGGTGAAGGTGTCGGGCGTGATCACTTACAACTTCGTACTCGGTAACTAACTGTCCTACCCCAAAGCAAAGAGGTACGAGGCCGCCTGGCTCTCGTACCTCTCCCGCCCGGGAGCAAATTCTTAGTGGCTAAATCGTCGCCGCCCAGCGAGCGATCTCGTCCATCGCATTCTCGTAAACCTGCGGCTGATCCACGCCAAGCTTCTTCGGCGTCTTGAACGAATGATCGCCGCCTTCAATCGCGTAGATCTTTGCCGGTGGACGAAGACTCTTAACGAACGGCTGAATTTCCTCCGGGGTGCCAAGCGCATCACGCGTCCCCTGCACAAACAACATCGGCTTTTGAATGTGTTCCAAATGCTCGACGCGCAGCTTCGCGGGATTGCCCGGCGGATGCAGCGGATAACCGAGAAACACGAGCCCGCCGACATCCAACGCCAACGGTTCCTCTTCACGCGCCGCGACGACCTGAGACGCAATGCGACCGCCCATCGACTTCCCGCCCACAACCAAACGGTTCGTCTTCAACTTGCGGTGCTTCGCGATCGCTTCGATCACGGCGCGAAAACATGATTCAAGCTTCGGCTTCTGATCCGGAACTGAACGTCCCTGCTCCATGTAGATGAAGTTGAACGTCATTACGTCGAGACCCCGCGCAGCCAGACCGCGCGCAAACATCCGCATGAAACCGCTCAACTGGTTTGCGCCGGCGCCGTGGCCCAATAACGCCGTAAGCCCGACCCGAATCTTTTTTGCCGCGGGATAAAGCAACGCGGTCACTGCTTCTTTGTCCGTAACTTTGATTGTCAGTTGCTCGGTTTCGTCAGGCATCGTGTTCGTCAGGTTTCCTTCGCGAGCATCGCCAGCGCATCCTGCTGTTCGTTCTGGAAGCGCTTCGCCACTCCGGCCTGAACACTCGGCGAACTCTTCGAGAAGTAAGCAAGATTACCGTCTGGCTTTTTGCGCCCGCGTTCAGCGTAGATTGCGCAAATGAGTTGCTTATCATAAGTCGGGTCGGAACTAGTGCTGGAGAGAGTCGCGATCGCGCGATGCGGGATCGAGGTTGCGCCACCATGTTGCACGGCCGTGGACCAGACGACGTTCTGCAGCGCAAAACTTCTTGTGTTCACGTCGAGATTGTCTTCGGCCAGTATCTTTGCCGCGAGCAGATCATAATGGCTCTGCTTGATAAAGGAGTGTTGCGCTTTTTGGAATGCGTCAGTTTGATCGGCGGCGATGCGTTTCCAGCACGCAGTGAATGGCGCGGTACCGGCCGCAAGACCCTGGAAATCAGTTGCCCAGGGAAAACCCGATTGCGCGACGAAACGTTGCACGACGCCCATCTTGCTGGCCATCTGATAAGAACCATACGAAACACCGCCCGGATCACCGACGCCGGTGGAAACCACGCCTGGTCCGCGGCCGCCGGTTTCGTACTTTGCTGAAAGTATTCCCACTTCGTCTGCTAGTGATTGACCTAATGCGCCGGCCGCCACCGCCGCGGGAATATTTGGCAATGGCTGCGTGGTCTCCGTCGAGCTGGCGATCACTGGATTGGGCGGAAGCGGTTGCGTGGCGTCAGTTGCGCCAGCCCCGTTGGGCAGATTGATAGAGTCGCCAACTTTGATGCGGTTGGGATCTGTTATTTGGGGATTAGCTTGTAACACTTGAGCCAGAGTCACGCCGTTGCGTGAGGCGATCTTCGAGAGAGTATCGCCCGGCTTTACCGTATAAGTCATTTTTTAGAGGAACCTCCCGTTCGAATTGCGAGGGACACGAATAGTATAAACGTTGGTTTAGAGTTGAAGCTAGATATAAGTCCGCGGCACTCGTTCGCCGACGCCGCAAGTGACTTCGTAAGACAAGGTACCCGCGATGCGTGCGAGGTCTTCGGCGCGGATCAGCAGGTCGGTGTGACGGCGATTCCAACCCAGCAACGTCACTTGATCCTGCAACTCAACACCGGGCACGTCCGTCACGTCGATCAAAGTCAGATCCATTGAGACGCGGCCGACAACTGGCGCATAAATACCGCGAACGATCACGTGAGCGCGGTTCGACAGCCCGCGCATGTAACCATCGTGATAGCCAATCGGCACCGTCGCGATCAAACTCCGGCGCGATGCTTCGAACGTGCAACCGTAACCGATTGTTTCCCCACGCGGCACCCACTTCAAAAGCATGACGCGCGAATGAACCGACATCACCGGACGAAGTTGTGGCTGGCCGGCCGTTTGCGGTAACACGTCGCGCCACAACCCGTACAAAACACCACCGGGCCGCACCATGTTGCCCCACGATTCGCGATGGCCATAGATCCCGGCGGAGTTTGCCAGGTGCAGATGTGTCGGACGATAACCATGCTCGCGAAACGTCGCGACCGCTTCGTCAAACCGGTGTATCTGATCGACTGTTAACGGCTCGCACGAAGTGTCGTCGGCCGCCGCGAGATGCGTCATCAATCCATCGACGCGCACGTTTGCAAACTGGTCCAACATCGCGACAAATTCACCGACTTGATCGGCACGAACGCCGAGCCGTCCCATGCCCGTGTCGACTTTCACGTGTACGTCAGCGATCGTGCCGGCTTCCGCTGCGGCCTGGTTGAGCGCCTCGAGCATGTCGCGACGATAAACCACTGTGGTTAATTTGTTTTGAATACACGCGGCCGCCTGTCCGGGCCAAAAACCAGCGAGACAAAGGACGGGTTGAGTGATGCCGGAGTGACGCAGTTCGATCGCCTCCTCCGGAAGCGCAACGCCGAACCAGTCGGCGCCTTCAGCGGCCAACCGGTGCGCACACTGGACCGCGCCGTGTCCATACGCATTGGCTTTCACCACCGCCATGATTCGTGCCGTTGTGCCGACGCGCTGTTTGATCTGCTGGAAGTTTGCGGCGAGTTGTTGGAGATCGATCTCGGCCCACGTCGGTCGACGCGGAACGCCGGTTTGCTGGCCCTGAAACGAAGACATGCTTTAGTTTACCTTAATTCATTGACTCGCCTTCACGTCAGGCATAAACTCACGCCGCTTTCTCACCTTGCCCCAAGTTTTGAAAACAGGATTGAAAACAAATGAGAAGACTTGCCACCCTCCTACTCACTATCTGCCTGATCTCGGTCAACGCCCTCGCTTATGGACCACGCGGACATCAACTCGTGGGCGCCATTGCCGATAAGCGTTTGGCCCGTAACAGAACCGTCGCGAATAAGGTCAGAAACCTGCTCGACGGCTTGACGCTCGAACGTGTCGCAACTTTCCCGGACGAAATTAAGAGCTGGGACGAATGCGGCCGGCCTGGGAGCGATACTCCTGTCACCAACAAAACGCGCATCAACGACGAACTGCGCGCTTTCCACGACGCGAACCTTTGCAGCAGCCATCCGTCGCATAGCGAGTTTCATTTCACGGACGTGCCTATCTTCGACGACGAGAAATACGCGGACGGACAAATCGGACGCGGCGAGTTTGACATCGTGAAGATGATTCCGTTTTGCATTCGCGTTTTGCGCGGCGAGGAACCGGAGAATAATCCGCGCGCGATTACGAAGTCGGTGGCGGTGATACTGCTGGCGCATTACCTCGGCGACATTCATCAACCACTGCACGTCGGCGCCGAATATTTCAACGCGGACGGCGAGGCTTTCGAACCGTCAAACAGCGACAAAGGATTCGCCGATCAGGGTGGAAACAAGTTGACGTTGTTTACGTTCGTCAATGGGAAGCTGAAGTCTGCGGGCAAGTTTCATGGTTACTGGGACACGCAGACGGTCAACAACGCTTTTGGCAACGCAACTAATGCGACCGTGGCGCGACGTCTGGCGGCGCAGGAGCCGGACGACTGGCAATTAAGCGGTGGCACCGAGACGTGGGCGGAGCAGATGGCCAACGACATTCTGCCGATTGCTAAAGAAGCACACGAGCGCCTCACGTTCAGTGCCATCGACGTCACGGAAGGCGCGCACGACATCAAGAGTGGACTAGCGAAAGAGAAACGCAAGCCGGGCCAGAAGTCTTACGCCATCTGGGCCGCGGGAGTCGTGAAGCAGGAGATTCAGAAAGGCGGCTGGCGTTTGGCGGCGTTGTTGGAAGAGACGTTGCAGTAACTTCGGACTTCGAAAGCGGCGGATGAAAGTAGTCGTCGGACTCAAAGCACACTCCGGTTGGGCGGCGTTGGTTGCACTCGGCAAAAGCGGCGACAACTTAGTCGTGGTCGATCGATCTCGCCTTGAACTCGTCGAAGAAGAGTGGGCGAAGCAGCCGTACCACGCGGCAGAAGATTTAAAACCCAACGAAGCCCGCGACCTCGTAAAGCGCGGCATCGCAGCAGCCCACCGGATCGCGCGCCGTGAACTGCGCGCGGCATTGGACCGAGAAAGAGATCTGGGAAACCAGGTTGTCGCGTGTGCGGTGTTGGTCGGCACTCCGATGCCCGACTGGACTGTCGAGCAAATACTCGCCGTCCACTTTCGCATGCACCAGGCGGAAGGCGTTCTCTTTCGCGATGCTTTGATCGAAGCGGCAAAGACGTGTGACGTGAAGGTGGTTACTCCTTCGGAGAAGACACTGCTGCAAGAGGCCGAGAAGCTGTTGCATGTACCGGGCGGCGACCTAACCAAGCGAATTGCGGCGCTTGGGAAAACCGCCGGCCCGCCCTGGGGAAAAGATCAGAAAGACGCCGCCCTCGCGGCTCTGATAGGATTCACCTAGGAATTCGTCCCAGGGAAGTAGTTATGAAGAGAATTATTACCCTCCTGCTCGTCGTCCTCGTTATTCTTCCGGCGACGATCTCCACTGCCCAAACGCGCGACACGTGGCGAAGCGTGCGGACGAATAACCTGTTCGTCATCGGCGACGCCGATCCGGAGAAGTTGCGACAGGTCGCGGTGTGGCTGGAGTTTTTCCACAGTGCGTTCGGACGGCTCGTGTCGCACAACGTGCTCGACGCGTCCGTACCGACAACCGTGGTCGTGTTTCGCGACGACGCTTCGTTTGTTCCTTTCAAGCCGCTCTATCAAGGTCGTCCTGCGAATCTGGCAGGTTTCTTCCAACCTGGCGACGACGTGAACTACATCGCGATGTCGCTCGATCCGCGCCAGAGAGATCCGTTCAGCATCGCGTTTCACGAGTACGTCCATCTGCACATGGAAGACAACGTACCGCGAGCTCCGGTGTGGCTGAACGAAGGACTCGCCGAGTTTTATGGACATCTGCAGTTCAACGGAAGCGAGGCACTCCTCGGCGCGCCGCTGCCTTATCTCAATTTGTTGCGCAGTCAGGAAATGCTGCCGCTCTCAACGCTGCTCTCGATCGATCACAGTTCGCCGCATTACAACGAACAGGACAAGACTGGGGTCTTCTACGGTGAGTCGTGGGCGTTGGTGCATTACCTGATGCTCGGCGCTCCGGGACGCCAGGATCAGTTCAAGAGGTTTTTGCAACAAGTCAGTCGGGGTGAAGACGCCGCGAAATCGTTAGAAGATTCTTTCGGTATGAGTCTGGAGACGCTCGACAAGGAGTTGCGCGCGTACGTCAATGGCGGCGAGCTGCCGACGCTGCGTCTCACGACCACCGATCCACAGAGTTATTCGTACACGGCGATACAGCGGCAATCGCTTTCCGATGCCGAAGCGAGCTACTACCTCGGCGATCTGTTGCTGCACATCAATCGCTCCGAAGAGGCCGAGCGTTACTTCAAACAAGCGATCGCGCTCGATCCGAATCTGGCGCTCGCCTACGCCTCGTTGGGCCAGCTCTGCATTTGGCAGAAGCGTTTCGCCGAAGCGAAGAGATACCTGGAACGCGCGACAAGCTCGTCGCAAAACTATCTCGTTCATTACCAGTACGCATGGTTGCTGACGCGCGAAACACTCGGGCCCGTCGGACGCATTGATTCACCTGAAACCGCCGCCGTGATACGTGAACAACTCTCGCTCGCGATCAAGCTCGCACCGGAATTTGCGGCGTCGTATTACGTGTTCGCGCTCGTGGATTTCGTGCGCGACGAACGTCTCGACGAGGCCGTCGAAATGGCGCAAAAAGCTCACCGTCTCGCGCCTACGAAGACCAACTACACGTTGCTGCTGGCTGAGATTTACGCGCTCCGTTCAGACGTCGCCGCTGCGCGTGAACTCGTCGAGCCGTTGACGCGCAACGCCGACGCGAAAGTCAGGGATGATGCGCAGGAGCTGCTCGACCGTGTGAACAAGACAACATCGTCGAACCGCAGCAGTGGTGGGTCGCGCGAAACGATGAGCAGTACGCTTACCGACGAGTCTGCGCCGCCGAGCACGACGCGAATGCTCGGCGGTGATTCAGGTGGTACAACTGCAATTCGCGACGGTCGAACGATTGAAAACTCCGCTTCACTGCCGACTGTCGATGAGGTCTTGGCGCGTTACGTTGAGGCGAGCGGTGGCGAGAAGGCGATCACGGCTGTCAGCAGTCGCGTGCTCAAAGGAACAGTCGACGTCGCGGGGATGAGTCGTGGCGGCAAATATGAGACTTACGCGCAAGGCTCCAACAAGGTCTACATTGTGATGGACGCTCATCCGTTTGGCTTGACTAAGACGGGCTACAACGGGCGCGTCGCCTGGTCGTGGGACAAGAACGGAACGAAGACCGTGACTGCGCCGGACGAGATCGGCCAGTATGCGCGTGGGGCCGACTTGTATCTGCCCGTTGGGATGAAGAAAAAGTATGCGAAGGTGATCCTCGCCGGCACGAGCCAAATTGGTTATCGAGGAGTTTATGTGCTCGAGTTACAGCCGGCGGCGGGGACAGCCGAACGTTGGTACCTGGACGTGAAGTCTTATCTACCGGTGCGAGTAAATAAGGTGCAGAAGTTCGGAAACATCTCAACGCCTGTCGAGATCTACCTCGACGACTGGCGCACCGTGGATGGCGTCAAACTTCCCTTCAGCATCAGCGAAACCGCGGGCAAGCTGTCGCTAAGTTTCACTATCACTGAGGTCCACCACAACATTCCCATCGATCCGACCGTCTTCGAACCACCGAAGAAGTAAAGCCGGCCGACTACTCTAATGGGGCGCGGGCTGAAACAACTCAATCGGATTTCCATCAGGATCTTCCAACTGGATTTGCTTTCCGCCTGGGCCAACCTCCATCTCATTGCGAAAGCGCAGCCCGGCCTTTTTCAAATTCTCAATTCGCGCCGGCAAATCGTCTACTTGCAGAATTATCCGGTTCCATCCACCCGGCTCCTGCTGCCGGCCATCGGGCATCTGGCGGGAACCTGACGCGCCTGGACCACTAAGAACAAGCTTCAGATTGCCGACCGAGACCTGACCGAATGCCGGTAAGGCTTGCATATCTAACTTTAGGCCAAGTTGCGTAGTGTAGAAATCAATGGACCGCTTAACATCCTTGACCTGATAACGAACTCCCCAAAGCCCCTTGATGAAAGTTTGATTCATGTAACCTCCAATTACTCGACACTGCCCGAACCGCGAGAACGCGCGAGAGCCAGACCGCCGAGAGTTATGCCGATTAACGCCAGCACCAAAGCCACGATCGCCCCAGCGCGTCCACTGCCCGTACCAAAACCGCCGGTATAGGTAGCCAGATGGACCACACTAAGTACAATGCCGATAAGTCCGGCCACCAGTGCGACGGTCGCGCCGGCCCGCCCGTTGCGGTCACTGCTACGACGGGCGCGAACTCGAGCTACCACACCGACAATTAAGCTGATCAGACCCACTGCCACAGCCACAAGCGACCTGGCTCGGCCGCTCGTCATAGCGCCTGCGGGCGGATCGGCCAATATGGCGATGAAGGTGTTGCAGAAGCCGATGACCAATCCTGTAACGATTCCATTTCCCGTATTCATAATTCAACTCTCCACGCTGCCTATCATGCCGTCGCGGGCGATCGTTGTATTGGAGAAAATTGACCTGATCAAAAACGGGGGAGATGGTTCAGATACTCGGTCGGACTGCGGCCGGAGAACTCGATAAATTCGTGTATCAGATGTGACTGATCGAAATATCCGAGATCGCACGCGAGGCCAGCCCAATTGGGGGAAGGATTCCGTTGAATAAGAGTTCGGGTTTGTTGAAAGCGTCGAATCCGGCTGAATAGTTTCGGCGTCATGCCCACTTCGGATTTGAAAACCTGGATGAACCGGCGCTGGCTTAAACCAAGATACTTTGCGGCTTCCCTTACTGTCGGCCGCGCTTGATTCTTCGCAAACATCTCCAGCGCCGCCGAAACGGCATAATGATTTTCGACCGTGTGAGACAGGCGTCTCAACAGAGCCTGCTGGAGCAACTGAAAGCGCTCGGCAGATGTTGTTGCCTCAGAAAGGCGCTCCCGCAATTCATCCGCCGACGCTCCCCAAAGTGTTTCCAGATCGACGTGGGTGTCGGCAAGCTCGCCGGCCGGAAGTCCGAGAAACGGAAAAGCACCGCCAGGTTTGAAGTGAACCCCGATGATCGAGCTCTCTTCCGCAGGTGTGAAGCCGCGCCCGTGCGCACCAGAAACGAGCGCCCCGGAAAAGCGAGAGCAGTTTCGCGGACGTTCCACATCGTACATTCGCAACTCGTTTCGCCGCAGATTGATGACGAGTTCGAACGTTCCGGTCGGAAGAATGCGTTCAGGCTTTTGCTGTAGTTTGTGTCCGTCGTAAAGCCAAAAGTTGTCTACAAACTGCGCCAGCGGCGGTATGGGTTTGCAGAAGTTGAAAACGGCGTCGATCCGTGGAATCGCAAACTGCTGGGATTTGTCACCGGCTATGGCTGTGGTGGCACGCGTCACACGTAAATCATAACTACTCGCGATAGAGGTTGTCGAAGCGCATGCTGGAGGGGGTGAAGCGAAGGTCGACGGTTCCGGTTGGACCATTGCGCTGCTTGGCAATGATGAGCTCGGCGATGTTCTTCTGGTCTTCGGGCATCGCGTCGCGCTCTTCCGGCGTCTTGTACTGCTCCTCACGAAAGATAAACGCGACCAAATCCGCATCCTGTTCCAACGCGCCCGACTCGCGCAAGTCAGCGAGCTGTGGACGATGGTCCGAACGCGATTCCGGCGCGCGCGATAACTGCGACAACGCGACGAGCGGTACGTTCAACTCCTTCGCCAATCCCTTCAACTCGCGCGAGATCTGCGATACTTCCTGCTGCCGCGACTCCACGCGTTTCGCCGATCCCGACATTAACTGCAAGTAGTCGACGATGATCAGATCGAGCTTCTTCTGTTCCGCGGCCAGGCGTCGCGCCTTCGCGCGCATCTCGAGCACACTCAACCCCGGCGTGTCGTCGAGAAAGATCTTCGTGTCGGCGAGAATGCCGAGTGACTTCGCGATCTGCGCCCACTCGAGCCGCGAAAGAAAGCCGTTACGAAAACGCTGCGCATCGATGTTGCCCTGCGAACAAAGCATGCGCATCACCAGCGACTCCTTCGACATTTCCAACGAGAACATACCGACCACAGCACCCGCATGAATCGCCGCATTCTCCGCCAGCATCAATGCGAAACTCGTTTTACCCATCGACGGCCGCGCCGCGACAATGATCAGGTCCGAGTTCTGCAAACCGGAAGTCATCTTGTCGAGATCGGCAAAGCCCGTCGTCAGCCCCGTGAGCACCGCGGCGCGGCCTTCCATCTCCTGGACTTTCTCCAGCAGTTGTTCCGCGATCGGCTTCACGTGCATGAAGCCCTGGCGAATGCGTTCGTCGGCGAGTTGGAAAATCGCGTGCTCGGCGTGATCGAGAATGATCTCGGGTTCGTCTTCTTCGGCGAGTGCTTCCTGCGTGATCTTGTTGGCGCTCTTGATGAGCTGGCGCAGCATCGACTTGCCGCGGACCACCTTTGCGTAGTGCAGGATGTTGGTGGAGTGCGGCAGGCCGTAAGTCAGGTTGGTGATGAAACTGATACCGCCAACCGATTCGAGCGAGTTCTCTTTTTTGAGTTCTTCACCGATCAGGATCGGGTTGATCTCCGCGCCGCGTTCGAAGAGCGCCACCATCGACAGGAAGATGCGACGATGCGAGGGGACGTAAAAATCTTCGGGCCGGAGTTGCTCGATCGCCTGGCTGATCAGGCCGTTGTCGAGCAGGACGGCGCCGAGAATGGCGCGCTCAGCTTCAGAGCTGTTAGGTAACGAGCGTTCGAAGGCGTTATCGCGAGCGAAGTCAGGAGTGGCCATTAACTGATTATGGAGTGCCGATTTTCGTTTGAGGACAAAAAAGCGCCGTAGGTTACGATTACCTACGGCGCCGACTATACAACAGCCTCGGTGTTTTACGTACTTTTACTCGGAAGCAGCCTCTTCTTCAGCACTCGCGTTTTGTTTTGCAAGCTCCGCTTCCTGTTCGGGACTGAGGTGACCAACGATCACTTCGCCTTCCGAAACCACTTTCACCGGCAACTCAATCGTCACCTCACGGTGCAAACGAACCGGCACCGAATAATCACCCAAACGCTTCAGCGGCTCGCGCAGGTGAATGCGATGGCGGTCGATCTCGTAACCACGCTCCCGCAACGCTTCGGCGATGTCCATCGAAGTGACCGAACCATACAACGCGCCCTGCTCGCCGGCTTTACGTCTGAACTCGAGCACGAGCGAACCCATCTGCTGCGACTGCGCTTCAGCCGTCGCCCGCTCTTTCGCTTCCTTGCGCAACAACGCCGCGCGTTCCTGCTCGATTCCCTTCACATTTCCCGCACTCGCTTCGACAGCGAGATTGCGCGGCAGCAGATAGTTGCGCGCATAGCCTGCCCTGACTCTGACGATCTCGCCGCGCGCGCCCAGATCATCCACGTCTTCACGTAAAAGAACTTTCGTGTGTGCCATCTTCCTTCTCTCCCTTAGTCGGTCGTGTACGGCAGCAACGCGATGTTGCGCGCGCGCTTGATCGCTTCCGCCAACATTCGTTGGTGCGTCGCACAGTTGCCGGAGATGCGCCGGGGCAGGATCTTGCCGCGCTCAGGCAGGTAGTTCATTAACAATCTGACGTCTTTAAAATCGATCAGATCGACTTTGTCGATGCAGAAACGGCAAACGCGCCGCCGGTGCATGCGGCGTCCGGCGCCGCGGCCACCCATTGGGCGTCGATCCTGATCGTCGTCGCTGTCGTATCCACCACCACCGCCGCCACGCGGGCGGTCTTCATAATTCGTTGACATAATTATCCTCTTAATTCATTACCAATTGTCGATTGCCGATTGCCGATTTAAACCACCAAGTGCAACGTGCAAATCGGCAATTGGCAATCGGAAATCGAAAATGACCTCATTCGCCCGAGGCCTCAGCAAACTCCATTGCCGGACCACGACGAGACGGAGCGCCCTGCCCCCGCGTGGGACGCTTGGCGGCCTTGCGCGCGCGGCGCTCCTTCAGCTTCTCAGCACGGCGGCGATCTTCGTCGACACG
>Ga0075426_10002801_pt1 | contig 12452 bp, 11 predicted proteins | sample SoiMethybrSBSTD5_FD_75304 | JGI IMG/M metagenome (GOLD analysis project Ga0075426, IMG submission 75304) | Bulk soil microbial communities from a Populus tree surrounding site in Tennessee, USA - Soil MetaG P. TD hybrid SBSTD5 | ecosystem: Environmental > Terrestrial > Soil > Tree plantation...
CGAGAACCTGCCCGCCGGCATCCGCTTCATCGAGGGCGATATCCGCTCGCTCGATGCCTGCGAGCGCGCCTGTGCCGGCGTCGACGTCGTGCTGCACCAGGCCGCGCTCGGCAGCGTGCCGCGCTCGATCGACGACCCGGTCTCGAGCAACGCCGCGAACGTGAGCGGCTTCCTCAACATGCTCGTCGCCGCGCGCAACGCCGGCGTCGAGCGCTTCGTCTACGCGAGCTCGAGCGCCGTGTATGGCGATCATCCGGCCCTGCCGAAAGTCGAGGCCATCACCGGCCGCGCCGTGTCGCCCTACGGGCTCACGAAGCAGGTGAACGAGCTCTACGCCGGCGTCTTCGACCTCTGCTATGGCTTCAAAACCATTGGGCTTCGCTACTTCAACGTCTTCGGCCCGCGCCAGGACCCGAACGGCGCCTACGCCTCGGTGATCCCGGCCTGGATCGGCGCGCTGCTGCGCGCACAGGTGCCCTACATCAACGGCGACGGTACGGCGGCGCGCGATTTCTGCCATGTCGAGAACGTCGTGCAGGCGAATCTGCTCGCCGCTACGGTGGAGGATCCCGCGGCGCTCGGCCAGGCCTACAACATCGCACTGGGCGACCAGACCTCGCTCATCGAGCTCTACGCGATCATCCGCGACGGCGTTGCCGAGCGCTTCCCTGCCGTGAGGTACGTGAAAGCGATTCACCGCGAGCCGCGCCGCGGCGACCTGCAGTTCTCGCGCGCCGACACCTCGAAGGCCGAGCGCCTGCTCGGCTACCGGCCCACCGTGCGCATCCGCGAGGGCCTCGCGCAGACGATTGCCTGGTACGCGGACGCGCTCGCTCCGCTCATCGACGAAAGAAAGGTGGCGCATGGCTGAAGTCCTCGAAACCCCCCTGACCCCCCTTGTCAAGGCGGCGGAACCGAAGCTCGCGACGGTCGCGGTGGTGGGCCTGGGCTATGTCGGCCTGCCGGTCGCCGTGGCGTTCGGCAAAGAGCGCCCCACCATCGGCTACGACCTTTCCAAGAAGCGCATCGAGAACCTGCGCCACCACGTCGACGCGACGGGCGAGGTCGCCACGGCGCAGCTCCTCGAGGCGCGCCAGTTGCGCGCCACGAGCTATCCGGCGGAGCTCGGCGAGGCCGATTTCATCATCGTCGCCGTGCCCACGCCGATCAACGCGGCGCGCCAGCCGGATCTCTCGCCGCTCGAGTCGGCGAGCGAGACGGTGGGGCGCTACATGAAGCCGGGCGCCGTCGTCGTCTATGAATCAACCGTGTACCCGGGGGCGACCGAGGAAGTGTGCGTTCCGATCCTGGAGAAGGCTTCCGGGATGCGCTGGAAGCAGGACTTCCACGTCGGCTATTCGCCCGAGCGCATCAACCCCGGAGACCGCACGCACACATTCACGCAGATCCTCAAAGTCGTTTCGGGCGACGATCCCGCCACGCTGGAAAAAGTGGCGGACCTCTATGCCTCGGTGGTGAAGGCGGGCGTCTATCGCGCATCCTCGATCCGCGTGGCGGAAGCGGCGAAGGTGATCGAGAACACGCAGCGTGATCTCAACATCGCGTTCGTCAACGAGCTCGCCATCATCTTCGAGCGCATGGGCCTCGACACGACCGAGGTGCTGAAGGCGGCGGGCACCAAGTGGAATTTCCTGCCCTTCAAGCCCGGCCTCGTCGGCGGCCACTGCATCGGCGTCGATCCGTACTACCTCACGCACAAGGCCGAACTCATGGGCTATCACCCGGAGGTGATCCTTGCCGGGCGGCGCATCAACGACAGCATGGGGAGCCACATCGCACGCAAGACCGTCCAGCAGATGATCCACGCCGGCCGCAACATCAAAGGCGCCAAGGTCAACGTCCTCGGGCTGACCTTCAAGGAGGATGTGCCCGACATCCGCAACTCGAAGGTGATCGACATCATTCGCGAGCTGCACGAGTTCGGCGTCGAGACCTTCGTGCATGACCCGCATGCCAGCCCGGAGGACGCGCTGCACGAGTACGGCGTGCGCCTTGCCGACTGGGATGCGCTGCCGGCCGCCGACGCGCTGATCGTGGCGGTGGCACACCGGCGCTATCTCGAGCTGCCGAACGACGCGCTCGTGCGCAAGGTGGTGCGCGCGGGCTGCATTATCGACGTGAAGTGCGTGCTCGACGCGCAAGCGCTGCGCCGCGAAGGGCTGCGCCTGTGGCGTCTGTGAATGCCTTGGCGGTAGCGGCGAATCCGCTGCCGAGGAAGCTGCGCGTCGGCGTCTTCGCCGACGCGCCGCTGCAGCCACGCTGGGCGGTGGAAGCGCTCGCCAAGCTCGGCGCCGCCGAGTTCGCCGAGGTGCGCCTGATCGACGCGGGCGAGGGCGCGCCGCGCCGGCCGGCGCTCGCCTGGCGGCTCTACGGCGCGCTCGACCGCCGCCTCTTCGGCGCCGATCCGAGCGATCTCGTCGCGCTCGCGAGCCACATTCCCGCCGGCTTGCCCGACGCGCCGCTCGACATCGCCTTCGCGCTCGGCGAGCTCGACGAAGCGGCGCTCGAAGGCCGGGCGCGCTACGGCCTGTGGCGCTTCTGCTTCGGCGCCGACGGCGCGCAGGGCGAGGCGTTCGCCGGCGTGCCTGAAGTCGCCGCCGCGGAGCCCCTCACCGCCTCGGGCGTGAAAGTGCGGCTTGCCGCCGCGCGGCCGGCGCGCATCGCGTACCAGTCGTGGTCGCGCACCTATCCCTTCTCGGTGGCGCGCCATCGCGACCAGCTCCTGCGCAAGACCGCCGAGTTCGCCTACCGCGCGGTGCGCGAGCTGCATCGCACGGGCGACGGCTGGCTCGCGCGGCTGCGCGAGGTGCGCGAGCGGCCCGCGCCGCCGGCGCGCCCCGGCCTCGTCGATCTGTCATGCATCGTGGGGCGGCTCGCGCGCCGCGCCGTCCAGCGCACGCTCAACATCGAGCAGTGGTTTCTCGCCTACCGCTTCGGCGCGGGGCCGCTCGCCGCGGACCTGCACGGTTTCACGCGCCTCGTACCGCCGAAGGATCGCGACTGGGCCGATCCCTTCGTCGTCGAGAAGAGCGGCCGCTACTACATCTTCTTCGAGGAGCTGCCCTACGCGGCGGGCAAGGCGCACATCGCCATGCTCGAGCTCGACCGCTCCGGGCGCTGCTCGGCGCCCGTGCGCGTGCTCGAGGCCGACTACCACCTCTCGTATCCGTACGTCTTCGAGCACGAAGGCCAGCTCTACATGCTGCCGGAGAGCTCGTGCAACGACAGCGTCGAGCTGTATCGCTGCATCGATTTCCCGCTGCAGTGGAAGCGCGAGCGCGTGCTGCTGGAAGGCGTGCGCCTGGTGGACGCCACGCTGCACCGCGCTGCGGACCGCTGGTGGATGTTCGCCAACTCCGCCGCGGGCGGCTCGCGCATGTTCGACGACGAGCTCCATCTCTTCCACGCCGAGCGGCTCACGGGCGATTGGCAACCGCATCCGGCGAATCCGGTGAAATCCGACGCGCGCTCCTCGCGTCCGGCGGGCGCGCTCTTCATGAGAAACGGCACGCTCTACCGCCCGGCGCAGGTGTGCGTGCCGCGCTACGGCGCCGGGCTCGCCATCCATCGGGTGCTCAAGCTCACGCCGCAGCAGTACGCCGAGCGCCAGGTCGAGCGCCTGATCCCGGGCGACGCGAGCGGTCTGTACGGACTGCACACCATGAACCGGGCGGGCGATCTCACCGTGGTGGACGCGTTCGCACGCCGGCTGCGAATCTAGCGGCCTATGCAAACACGCCTGTACTCCCGTATCGCCATGCTCGGTGCCACGCCCGAGACGCGCGGCAGCATCGCCGCCGTGGTCGACGCCTATCGCGCCCACGGCCTCTTCAAGCGCTGGCCGATAACCTACATCGCCAGCAATGGCGATGGCTCCGTCGCCGAAAAAGTGACCATCGCCGCAAAAGCGGCGCGCGACTTCGCGGCGCTGCTCATGCAGCACCGGCGAGCCGTGGTGCATGTGCACGCCTCACCCGGCATCGCCTTCTGGCGCGAGGCGGCGTTCATGGCCGCGGCAGCCGCGGCCGGTTGCCCGGTCATCATCCATCTGCACGGCAACGGCTTCGAGCCCTCGATCCGCTGGTTGCTCGAGCGTGCCGCCGTGGTCTGCGTGCCCTGCGAGGCAACGCGCAAGTGGGTGAGGAGCGTCGCGCGCGCGGCCGATGTCGTGATCGCGCCGCCGCCCGTGTCGGTCGCCGTGCCGGAGGCGCCCGAGAAGCAGAACCTCGTGCTCTTCCTCGGGCGCCTCGAGCCGGCGAAGGGCGTGTATGACCTCCTCGACGCGATCGCGGCCCTGCGCGCCACCATCCCCGATGTGCGCCTCGTGTGCGCCGGCGACGGCGACCGCATCGGCGTCGCGCGTTATGCCGAGCGGCTGCACATCGCCGATGCCGTGAAATTCACCGGCTGGGTTGGCCCTTCGGGCAAGCGCGCGCTGCTCGAGAACGCGGCCGTATTCGCGCTGCCCTCGTACGACGAAGCGCTGCCGGTGAGCCTGATCGAAGCCATGAGCGCCGGCGTGCCGGTCGTCGCGACGCCGGTGGGCGGAATGCCCGAAGTCGTGGCCGACGGCAAGAGCGGCTACCTGGTGGCGCCGGGCGACAAGATGAATCTGCAGCGCGCCCTGAAACGGCTGCTGATCGACAAAGCGCTCGCGCGATCCCTGGGCGCAGCGGCGCGCGAGACGGCGCGCGCGCGCTTCGCGCCGGAGCGCGCGCTACCGGCGATCGAAGGCATCTACGAAGCGCTCGGCGTCAACGGCTCCGCCGAGCGGCCGCGCGAGCTGCAGCTTCCCATTCGCAAGGCGGCGTAAACCGGCATGTGCGGCATTGCCGGATGGATTGCTCCAAGCGCGAGCGCGCCGGAAGAGCGCGCGCTGCAGCCGATGCTGAACTCGATCGCGCACCGCGGGCCCGACGGCACGGGCAGCTGCTCTTTTCTCGCGGCGCGCGGCGACTATCGCGTCGCGCTCGGCCACCGGCGGCTCGCCATCATCGATCCCGTGGGCGCTCATCAGCCGATGTGCGACGCGGCCGCCGGCCTTGCGCTCACCTTCAACGGCGAGATCTACAACTTCCGCGAGCTCCGAGCCGAGCTCGAAGGCCACGGCTTCGCCTTCCAGCGCGACTCCGACACCGAGGTGCTGCTGCGCGCCTATCAGCACTGGGGAACGCAGTGCGTGCATCACCTGCGCGGCCAGTTCGCCTTTGCCCTCTGGGACGCGAACCACGAGCGGCTCTTCCTCGCGCGCGACCGCTTCGGCGAGAAGCCGCTCTACCTCCACGAATCGGCGGGCGCGCTCTATTTCGCCTCCGAGATGAAGGCGCTGCTCAAGCTCCCGCAGGTACCGCGCGGGGTCGATCTCGCCTCGGTCTGGGACTACCTCGCCTACCGTTATGTCCCCGGTCCGCATACGCTCTTCCAGGGCATCCGCAAGCTGCCGCCCGCGACGGCGGCGATCTGGCATCGCGGCCATCTGCAGGAGCTGCGCTACTGGACGCCGCCCGACAAGTTCGCGCGCGAGGGCGCGAAGGACATGCCCAGGCGCGAGACGCCCGGCGCGTTCCTCGATCATCTGTCCGAGGCCGTACAGCTGCAGATGGTGAGCGATGTTCCCTTCGGCGCGTATCTCTCCGGCGGCCTCGATTCGAGCATGGTGGTGGCGCTGATGACGCGCTACTGCTCGAAGGTGAAGACCTTCTCCGTCGGTTTCGCCGAAGACAAGTACAACGAGCTCGATCACGCCGCGCTCGTCGCGCGCGAGTTCGGCACCGATCACCATCCCATGACGGTGACGCACCGCGAGTTCATCGACTATCTGCCGCGGCTCGTCGCGTGCCGCGATGCGCCGGTGTCCGAGCCCTCCGACGTCGCGATCTATCTGCTCTCGCGCGAAGCCGCAGGCACCGTGAAGATGGTGCTCACCGGCGAGGGCGCCGATGAGACGCTCGGCGGCTACCGCAAGCACGTCGCCGAGACGCTCGGCGGGATTTACCGCAGCGTGCCGCAGGGGCTGCGCCGCGCGCTGCTCACGCCGCTCGTGCAGCACCTGCCCTTCCGCTACCGCGAGCTGAAGATCGCGATCGCGAGCCTCGACTGCGCCGACTGGCGCGAGCGCTTCATCCGCTGGTTCGGCGCCATGGACTTCGCGCAGCGGCGCAGCCTCTCGCAGCTGCGCGTGCACGAGCGCGAGATGCGCGAGGACCTGCCGCCCTTCGATGCCGATCCCGACACGAGCCCGCTCAGGCGCCTGCTTTACTTCGACCAGACGAGCTGGCTGCCCGACAACCTGCTCGAGCGCGGCGATCGCATGACCATGGCCGCCTCGATCGAGGCGCGCGTGCCCTTCCTTGACCACAAGCTCGTGGAGTTCGTCTCCACGCTGCCCGACCACTGGCGCGTGGACGGGCTGAGGAGAAAGCGCGTGCTGCGCGAAGCGGCGCGCCGCATCCTGCCGCGCTCGATCACGGAGCGCCGCAAGGTGGGCTTCCGCGTGCCGATGGACCGGTGGTTCGCCGGGCATCTGCGCGACTATCTCTTCGATCATCTACGCTCGGCCGACTCGCTCACGCGCCGCTACTACGACACCGCGGTGCTCGACCGGGTGCTCGACGAGCACACGCAGGGCGTGCAGGCGCACGACAAGCTCCTCTGGACGCTGCTCACGCTCGAGATCTGGCATCGCCAGTACGAGAGCCCTGCCACGCAGGAGGAACGGCTCGCATGTGCGGCGTAGCGGGCTGGGCCGCCGGCGCGCACGCGCCCGACCCGCACGCGCTTGCGGCCATGGCCGAGGCGCTCGCGCATCGCAATGACGGCGAGGTGTCCGCGCTCATCGACCGCAAGCCGCGCCGCAGCGTGGTGATGGCGGCCGGCCTCGTCGACGAGACGAGCGGCATCTCGATCGCGCTCGACGGCGCGATCGTAAACGCGCCCGAGCTGCGCGCCGCGCTCGCCAAGCGCCGGTATTCCTTTCCCACGGGAAGCGACGCGGAGCTGCTGCTGCGCGCCTACCAGCACTGGGACCAGGAGGTGGTGAAGCAGCTGCGCGGCGCCTTTGCTTTCGCGCTGTGGGACGCGCGCAAAGAGCGGCTGATGCTCGCGCGCGACCGCTTCGGCCAGAAGCCGCTGCACCTGCACCTGGCGGGCGGCGTGCTCGCCTTCGCTTCGGAAGTGAAAGCGCTCGTGCGTGCGCCCGGCGTGCGCCCGGACATCGACACGGACGCGGTCGCCGATTACCTGCGCGCGGGTTATGTTTGCGGCCCGCGCACGCTCGTGCGCGGCGTGCGCAAGCTCGCGCCGGGGACCTACGCGCTCTGGCAGTTCGGCGCGCTGCGCGAGACGCGCTATTGGACGCCGCCGGATGGCGAAGCGCAATTGCAGCGCGCCGCCGGCGAAAAGCCGGTAGAGGCGTTCATCGAGCACCTCGACGACGCGGTGCGCGTGCAGATGGATGGCGAGCGCCCAGTGGGGGCGCTGCTCTCGGGCGGCTACGACTCCGCCGCGATCGTCGCGCTGATGAAGCGCCACCGCGACGACATTGCGACCTTCTCGGCCGGCTTCGCGGACGACAAGCATAGCGAGCTCGCGGCCGCCGCTCGCCTCGCGCAGCATTTCGGCACCGCTCACCACGAGATCGTGCTCCAGCGCCGCGACGTGCTCGCGCACCTGCCGCAGCTCGTCGCGACGCGCGACGCCCCCTTTCATCGACCGGCCGACGTCGCGCTGCATCTCCTCGCCCGCGAGGCAGCGCGCAAGGTGACGATCGCGCTCTCGGGCGACGGCGGCGACGAGATCCTCGGCGGCTACCGCCGGCACACCGCGCTGCGCGCGCTGGCGCCGAGCCCGAAGCGGGTGAATGGCCTTTTCGTCATTCCCATCGCCGCGCCGCACGCGGCCGAGGCGGAGGGACCGGGAAGCCCGCTGCGGCGCATCCTCTACTACGAGCAGGTGAACTGGCTCGCCGACAGCCTTCTCGAGCGCAGCGACCGCATGACCGCGGCGGCGGCGCTCGAGCTGCGCGCGCCCTTCCTCGACCACCGGCTCGCCGAATACGTCTCGTCGCTCCCCGACGCGGCGCGTGTGCGCGGCCTGTCGACGAAATGGATCCTGCGCAAGGCGGACGAGCGGCTGCTCGCCGAGTCGAAAATCACGCCGCAGAAGCGCGGCTTTCGCATCCCGCTCGCGGATCTCATGCGCGGCGAGCTGCGGGAGTTCGTCATCGACCAGCTGCGCGGGCCGGGATGCCGTACGCGCGCCTATTACGACGCCGCGGTGCTCGACCGGGTGATCGACGAGCATCTCGCCTCGCGGCGCAACCACGAAGGGACGCTTTGGACGCTTCTCAACCTCGAAATCTGGCACCGGATCCTTTCGGCCAGCTCGCGCCCGACGTAAGGCGCTCGCTGCGCTGGCGGCTGAACCGCCTGCGCCGCATGACGCCGGTCGAAGTGGCGCATCGCGCGCTGCGCGCCGTGCAGGCGCGCGCCGAGCGCACCGGACTCGTGCGCGCGCCCGCCGTGCCGGCGCCCGACCTCGGCGTCGCCGGCAAGGCATGGGTGCACCGTGATGCCGCCGTGGCGAGCGCGCCCTATCTCGCCGCCGCGAGCCGCATGGCGGATGGGCGGCTCGATCTCTTCGCGCTGCGCGATCTCGACCTCGGCTCGCCGCCGCGCTGGAACCGCGACCCGAAGACCGGCATCGAGGCGCCGCTCGTCTTCGGCAAGCTGCTCGACTATCGCGATCCGGACCTTGTCGGCGACATCAAGTACCTGTGGGAGCCCAACCGCCATCTGCATTTGGTGACGCTCGCGCAGGCCTATGCGCTCTCCGGCCGGCGCGCCTACTACGACGCGCTCGCCGAGCAGCTCGACAGCTGGCTCATCGCCTGTCCCTACGGCCGCGGCCCGAACTGGTCGAGCGCGCTCGAGGCGTCGATCCGCCTCGCGAACTGGGCGATCGCCTGGCAGCTCGTGCAGCCGATTCAGGACGCGGAGTTCAAGGCGCGCTGGCTGCGCTCGGTGTACGAGCACGCGCACTTCGTGCGGCACTGGTTCTCCGCGCACTCCTCGGCGAACAACCATCTCATCGGCGAGGCGGCCGGGCTCTTCATCGCGACCGTCACCTGGCCGCACTGGCGCGAGATGCGCGAATGGCGCAACGCGGCGAAGAACATCCTCGAGCGCGAGGCGCTCGCGCAGAACGCGCCGGACGGCGTGAACCGCGAGCACGCGGTCTGGTACCAGCACTTCGTGCTCGACATGCTGGTGCTCTGCCTGCTCGCCGGGAAGGCGAACGGCGAATGGTTCTCTGCCGACTACGAGTCGCGCATCGAGGCGATGATGGACTTCATCGCTTCCATCATGGACGTTGGCGGCAATGTGCCGATGTTCGGCGATGCCGACGACGGCTATCTCGTGCGCCTCGAGTGCGATGAGGCGTTCTCGCCCTACCGCTCGCTCCTCGGCCTCGGGGCGCTGCTCTTCAAGCGCGGCGACTTCAAGCTTAAGGCCGGCCGCCTCGACGACAAGGCGCGCTGGCTCCTCGGCCGCGGCGCCGCAGCCGACTACGAGGCGCTCGAGGCCGAGGCGACGCGCCTGCCGCTGCGCCAGAGCTTCCCGGAGGGCGGCTTCTTCATCCTCGGCACGGACTTCGAGACGCCGCGCGAGATCCGCGCCGTGGTCGACGCCGGCCCGCTCGGGTACACCTCGATCGCCGCGCACGGGCACGCCGACGCGCTCGCCTTCACGCTCTCGGTGGGCGGCCGCGAGTTCCTCATTGATCCGGGCACGTACGCCTATCACACGCAGGAGCGCTGGCGCGAGTACTTCCGCGGCACGGCCGCGCACAACACGGTGCGCATCGACGGCCTTGACCAGTCGGAGCAGGGCGGCAACTTCATGTGGATGAAGCACGCCCGCGCCGGCTGCGGCCTGTGGCTCTCCTCCGCCGACAAGGACAGCTTCGAGGGCTGGCACGACGGCTACCAGCGCCTCGAAGACCCGGTGAAGCACCGGCGCCTGATCGAGCTCGACAAGCGCGCGCGGCGCATGATCATCGAGGACGCGCTCGACATGGCGGACGAGCACGACGTGGAGCTCCTTTTCCACTGTGCGGAGCAATGCCAGATCCAGGCGGTGGAGGGCGGCTATCTCATCGAGCGCGACGGCGTCCAGCTGCGCCTTGCCTTACCGGTAAACGGCGCGGCCGAACTCCATCGCGGCAGCGTCGCGCCGATCTTCGGCTGGGTGTCGCGCGCTTTCGACCGCCGCGAGCCGACGACGAGCATCGTCTGGCGCACTCGGCTCTCGGTGCCGGCGCTGCTGCGCACCACGATCGACATCGGCTAAGCGCAATTCGGGGACGGAGCCCGAACTGCGCGGGCGGATGCTGAACTCGCCGCCGCGCGCTTAGGCCGCCGGCCGAATCAGCCAGCAAAGACCGCCCACACCGCTCTTCTTGAGCGGAATGGCGCGCACGCTGAACTCGACGTCCAGCGCCTCGCCTTCGGCGGCCTGCACGCGGCAGCGCCAGGTGACCGGCGTCGCGCTCGCGCCAAGCATCAGGCCGACCGTGCGCGTGAGGAAGCTGACGCGCTCCTCGGCGGCGATGTATTCCGAGAGCGGCTTGCCGACGACATCGTCGCGGGGCGCCTTGAGCAGCTCGAGCGCCGCCTCGTTCACCTCGCGCACGCTGCCGCCTGCGTCGGTGATGAAATAGCCATCAGGTGCGTATTGGAAGAACTCGGAGTAGCGCTCGTTCTCGCGCACCAGCAGCGCCGCCTGCCCTTGCAGCTCCTCCCACACCATATCGAGCGCGTCGAGCGCCATTTCCATCTCGCGCTTGGCGTCGACTCCGAGCGAATCGGCTTCCAGGCGCTTGATCATCAGCTCGCGCACCGCGGTGACGGTCGTCAGCAGCCATTCCGGCGAATTGCGCGAGTTCACTGCACCGCCTCGAGGCGCCAGCAGATGCCGCCGACGCCTTCGGGCCGGTCGATGAGGCGCCCGGTGAGCGTGACCTCGGTGCGCAACTCGGGAGAGACGAACACCGTGCGCCAGGAGCGCTCGGCGTTTGGCACGCGCGCGGCGAGCGCGCCGAGCCGCAGGCGGAACTGCGCGCGCTGATCGAGCGCGACGAATACGACGAGCGGCTTGCCGCGCAGGTAGTGCCTGCGGCGCTGCAGGATGTCGACCGCGGCGCCGTTCGCCTCTACGATCGTGCCCCGCGCGTCAGTGACGAGATAGGCTTCCGGAGACTGCTCGAAGAAATCGAGGTATTGCTGGCGCTCGCCGGCAAGCTGGTCGACATGCGCCCGCAAATCCAGCCAAACGGCCTTCAGGTCTTCCACGTCGCGCAGCACTCCCGCCCCCCGGGTCAGCATACGCTTTACCGCGGGTAACTTCTACAGCGCCAGGCGACTTACGCGGGAGTGTTGCGTCGCGTGCGCCGGATGGCGTTCTGGCGCCTGGTGCGCGCGACGGTCATCGCGTGCGAGTGCTGGACAGTGTCCTGCGCGAGCTGCGCGATGAGGTTGCCGTGGATCACCTTCTCGCCGCAGCTGCGGCATACGAGCGCGCTCGTGAGCTTGAGCGGCGCCTGCGGGTCCGCCGGCGCGAACAGCGTGCCGTCGCAGCGCGCGCAGCGCGCCTGCAGATCGCCCATCATGAAGCTCAGCGGCTCGCCATTCACCGAGGGTGCCGGCACCACACCGTTCTCCTCGTGCGCCGAAAGGCGGTCGAGCGCCTTGAGAAAAGCGCGCACCGGCGTTTGCGCGCGTCCGGACATCCAGCGCTCGAGCGTTTTCTCGGGCACACGCAGCAGCGCGGCGAGCGGTGCGATGCCGCCTTCGGCTTCCGCGGCGCGCACAAGCGTTTGCGTATAAAGCGAGCCCTTCACACTTTCAATATAGCCATTGCGGGGGGCGGGTGACAAGTCGCGGGGCTCGCAATATGCGCTGCAATTGCCAATCCAAAACCGCGCGGACGACGTGATAAAAGCTTAAGACTTGAGCGCGAGATCGAGCACGAATGGCTCGGCGGGCGCGTGCTCGAAAAGCAAGCATCCCGCCTCGCCCATCGCAGAGCGCACTTTCTCTGTCAGCAGCATCAGGACGCGACGCGCGCCATGATCTCTGCTTCGGCGGCGAGCCAGTCCTCGGTTTCGCCGCCGGGCGCGAAGCCGCGCCGCTCGGCACGGTAGTAGGCCGCCTCCGCGATCCAGCGCTCGAGCTCCGTGGGAGTGGGGGCCGCGGCGCTTTGCGCTGCCATTTCCTGCAGCCTTTGCTTCTGCACGCGTTGCTTCATGGAGCCTCCTTTTTTTCAACGGGCAGCGCGATGGTGCCTCTCGGGCGCACGCGGCGGTGTAGGCGGAACCGTATTTCGCACGTACAGCGATTCATCGCTAATGGCTGTCGCAGAATCAGTGAGGCC
>Ga0075426_10002803_pt1 | contig 12449 bp, 14 predicted proteins | sample SoiMethybrSBSTD5_FD_75304 | JGI IMG/M metagenome (GOLD analysis project Ga0075426, IMG submission 75304) | Bulk soil microbial communities from a Populus tree surrounding site in Tennessee, USA - Soil MetaG P. TD hybrid SBSTD5 | ecosystem: Environmental > Terrestrial > Soil > Tree plantation...
GCTCCCTATGGAGAGCCGCACTCCTTTTGCGAGCGACACAGGCGCGAGCCGCGCATGATGGGAGCGCCGCGAAGTCGTCGTCACTGCCACACTCCGCCTTTTGACTCCTTCCACGCCTCGTAGCCGGCCAACTCTTCAGTGCTTACTGGAGCATGAGTAATCAACACCGGATCCCACGACGAAAATGTTTCCTTCTTGAGTGGCACGTGTCCAACTCCAAAGCCATCGGGATCGTCAATCGTTCCAAGCGTTAGTGAGGCTAGGTCCAAGTGTTGAGGCCGCGTCGAGTAATGCTGCTTATAAATGCGAACGTGTATGACGGTGGGATCAACGGCTAGTACTTTTGCGATGGAGAATCCATCTTGGCTAACAACTGAATAAATGTCACCTGACGCATAGCGTGAGTTCGCCGCCCGGTGCGCATGGAACCATATCGATGCAAAAATGGCGACTACTGCGATGGCAAGGACCAGAAGCACATGTCTTGAGCGCTCAATATCCATAGCGTTCTTTACAATCTCGAGTTCGCGCGAGCTCGAATTAGGATTTCCTCTTCGCCCTGCGCGCTTGACCCGATGCGCGCCCAGCTTTTCGCGCAGCCTCGCGTATCTCCTCAGCCGTCATGTTTTTGACGCGCGCCGTTCCGCCTCTTCGGCCAATCTCTGCGAGGTATTTAGAGAGAAGTTTCGCCTTGTCAACCACGGCTTCAGAGTAGCACAAAGCCGCTTTGTTCGATAGCTATTCTTTATGTGAGATTGCGCTTGACAAACAAAGCCGCTTTGTTCATAATTGCGAGCCGTAAAACAGCAACGCCCCGCTCCGGTGTTTGCACCACCGAAACAGGGCTAACCAGTGAGTCACGTGGAGGTGACGCATGGCTACCACCCATCCTAACGTAATTCCTTTTCCGGTTCGCTCCGGAAATCCCACGACAAGCGATACAAACGAACAATTGTTGCGAGCTGCGCGCGCGGCTTACAACGCACTCCTGCTTGCTGTTCCCCATGGCGAGCAGAACACAATAGTTCGTCAGCTAGGTGACGCGATCCGCGCCGCCGATTCCTCACCAGAGCCACTCCCGCCAATACCAGCCGCACAACGGAAGCCGATTGCGCTAGTGAAGATGTCTGGCGCTGTCGCCGCACAGCTACTGCACGAGCTTCATTCCGAGCGCTGCGTCTGCGGCGGAACGAAGGAGCGGCGGCGCCCGTTCTGCCGAAAGTGCTACTTCGCATTGCCGGATGCTCTCCGCGCTGCGATGTGGCTCTCGCCGGTCGACGAAGCGAATCACCTTCTGGACCGCATGTTGTCAGCGCGTGCTCATCTGCGCACGATCGGCATGATCTCTGGCGGCGTCGCCTAATACGAGATCGCCACTACTTTCACTTCACCAAACACTGAAAGGAAAACTCAAATGATGGTCGCAAATCGAAAGCTACATCGTTCGTCGTCAATCAGCAATCCACGGCCGACGCTGGTTCGTCGCCATAACGAGAACATCAACACATTTCTTCGCCAACTGCCGAAGGTCGAGAAGGTTCGCATGATTCAGATCGAGAGCGAATGGGACATTCAAGGGTGCTCTCTGTTCTGAGTCGTCTTGACGAGCGCCAGATAAGATTCATCGAGACCGCCTGCGGGACGGCGACCGTGCCCGAGATGCTGAGGCGTTGGGGATGCGGCGCTACACTCAGCTCCTCGCATTCCTTGCCAAGCTTGACGCTGCGCTCGTGCAGATGGAAACACATCCCTCAGAGGTGTATTTCACTACGCCGGCCCTGCACGGTGGCCAGTCGATAGTCACTCGCTTCGATCTGACAGCGAACTTCGGGTATGAGGTCCAGTATTTCCCGTCGTTCTCCAAGGAGCCTGGAGTGGTCCTCATGGGAGTCTTTCATCGCTTCTGCGAAGCGGCCGAACTTACGAAGGGCGAACGCTGGGGCGAGGAGTTCTTTACGCGAGTCTGGAACCGGGTTTGTGACGACCACAACTTGCAGCCGCCCTCAGTGATTCCAGCGGAGTCGGTTCGCAGGCAGCAAGCTCGTGAGATTGCCTCGACTCTCGTGCGGGCCATCTCTGCAGAAGCGGGTGCTCCAGACTTCGCTATTCCGGAGCAAGTCATCAACGAGTTCATCGCCACCATTGCCGACGAGCAGGTATTCAAGCTGCTCTTGGTTCGATCTGGACAATGAAACCGCAAATCAGGGCGGCGCTCTACTGCCGCTGCTCCACGTCGCAACACCAAACGCCCGACATGCAGCTCCGGGAGCTACGCGAGTACTGCTCCCGGCGCGGCTGGCACGTCTCGGGTGAGTGGGTGGATGTCGGAGTCAGCGGGAGTCGCGAGAGTCGCCCGCAACTGAACAAGCTGCTCGCAGCCTGTCGTCAGCGGAAGATCGATGCTGTAGTGGTCTACCGCTATGACCGGTTCGCGCGCAGCTTGCGTCATCTCGTAAACGCGCTGGACGAGTTCCGAAGTCTCGGAATCGAGTTCATCTCCCTGCACGAAGGTGTCGACACGAGCACACCGAACGGTCGGCTCTTGTTCGGCATTTTCGCCAGCATCGCGGAGTTCGAACGCGAACTGATCAGGGAAAGAGTGAAATCTGGACTCGCGGCTGCTCGTGCGCGAGGAACTACGCTGGGGCGCCCGAAACGTTTTCTGGATCTACGGGAAATCGACAGGCTTCGGGCAGAAGGGAAGTCGTGGCGAGCAATTTCGCGCGAACTTGCAGAAGTGAGCGCACTGGATAGACTTTCAGTCCGCTCACCACTGCGGCTTCGCGTGCGTTGGCTTCCGGAACTATGAGATTAGGAATCTTGCGCGCGCGAGCGGCAACTGCAATCGGCAGCGCGCCGCGGATTCCGCGAACGCTTCCGTCGAGGCTGAGTTCGCCGACGAAAACATAGTCTGCAAGGTCCTTTTTTGCGAGAGAGCTGTAGGCGCCGAGTATGCCCATGGCCATCGGCAAATCGAATCCGGAGCCTTCCTTCTTCAAATCGGCTGGAGCAAGGTTGACGGTCACCTTGCTTCTCGGCATCTCGAAGCCGCAATTCCTTAAAGCTGCCTGGATGCGCTGGCGGCTCTCTCGCACGGCTGCGTCGGGCAGTCCGACAGTCATGAAATTTTCTTTTTCTACGGGGTGAGGTCCGATATCGACTTCTACATCAATCAGATTGGCATCGATGCCATAGACGGCGGCGCTGAGCGTGGTAAAGAGCATGGGCGCAGGGGAGTATAAACCAGAGCTGCAACTTCGTTAATTTACAATGTGCAACTCACGATGAAGACCTGCATCACCGCCGCTCGCCTGTTTACGCCTACCGAAGTTGTGGCCGATCCGATCGTAATCGTAGAGAACGGGCGAATAGCGGCCGTAAATTCGCGCGCTCTCATGCAGGTTCCGGCGGGAGCGCGGCAACTGGATTTCCCCCAACTCATCATTGCGCCTGGCTACATCGATATTCACGTGCACGGCGGAGCCGGGCACGACGTGATGCAGGACGATCCTTCCGGACGCGTCGATTTCGAGAAGGCTATGGCTCGTCACGGGGTCACGAGCTATGTGGCGACGACTGTGACTGCTTCGATGGATCGAGTTCTCGGCGCGCTGGATCGTCTGGGCAATCTGATTTCAGCGGAAGATGCTGAGCACCGGCACGTCGGAGCGCGTCCTCTTGCGATTCACCTCGAGGGACCATTCATCAGTCCAGCGAAATGCGGCGTGCACCCGACGGAGTTCTTGATCGCGCCTACGCCCGAGCTCTTCGACAAAGTATGGGAAGCGAGCGGCGGGACATTGAAGATCATGACTATTGCTCCCGAACTGTCGGGCGCGCCGGAAGTGATTCGCGAAGCGCGCAAGCGGCGCGTTTACACCTGCATTGGACACTCGAATGCAACGTTTTCGGAAGCTATACGCGGCATCGACTCAGGCGCGGTCAGCGCCACGCATACCTTCAACGCGATGCGCGCTCTCGATCATCGCGAGCCAGGCATTCTCGGCGCCGTGCTCAGCAGCGACAAAGTCATGGCTGACATCATTGTGGACGGCATCCACGTCGCCCCGCCTATCGTGAAGCTGTTTCTCAAAGCGAAGGGACTGGAGAACGCGATTCTCATCACGGATGCCATCAGCGCGACAGGCATGCCGGACGGAACATATCAGCTCGGTCCATTCCAAGTTGAAGTGCGTGGTGACCGCTGTGAATATCAAGGCAAGCTGGCGGGCAGTGTACTCACTCTCGATCGCGCCGTGCGCAACGTCATTACCTTCGCTGATTGGACGTTGCAGCAAAGCGTGATTCTCGCGACGCGAAATCCCGCGCGCATGATTCGAGCGGACCGAAAAGGCACAATCGCCGCCGGAAATGATGCAGACCTCGTCTTCCTGACCAAGGATGGGGAAGTCGTGAACACCATGGTCGGCGGCAGAATGCTGAACGAGTAATTCCTTCTTCAATTTCGCTACTGATTGTGTAAATTATTGATACACAGTTCGTGAATTTGTCCGACTGCGCAAGTGCGATTGTGCAGGCAATCCTAACAATTCGAGCTTGCCATGGAGACAAAGAACTCAAACAGCCGTCCTGACAAAAATGGCTTCCCGCACTTTATGCTCAAAGAGATTTACGAGCAGCCGGAGGCCGTTCGTCAAACCATTGAAGCCTGTGTAAACTCCGCCGGACACATCGCGCTGCCCGGATCGGGAATCAGCGACAACGACGTAAGAACTCTGCGGAAGATCGACATCGCCGCCAGCGGCACCAGCCGCCATGCTGGGCTTGCGGGCGAGTTCATGATCGAGCGAATGACCGGTATTCCGGTCGAAGTCGATTTCGCCAGCCAGTACTGCTATCGCGATCCGATCGTCGAACCTTGCGAGCTGGCGGTTTTTATTTCCCAATCTGGAACGACGGTTGATACCGTTGCAGCTCTACATGTCGCGCGCAAAAAGGGTGCGAAGACACTCGCCGTCTGTAATGTGAAAGACACGCCGCTCACACGCGATGCGGACGCGATGGTGCTCACGTACGCCGGCACGGAAACTTCTATCGCGGCCACCAAAAGTTTCACCACACAATTGACGGCGCTCTTTCTGTTGGCAGCGCACATCGCGCGTGTGCGCGGAAGCTCCGATGCTGCACTGGATGCTGCGCTGCGACTGGTTCGCAAATTGCCAGAGGAGATTCACCACGTCCTCGGGCAGGATAGCCAGTGCCTCGCTCTGGCTCGGATCTTCTCGCATTACGAGTCATTTCTCTTTCTAGGCCGGGACATCGACTACCCCATCGCGCTCGAAGGCGCACTGAAATTGAAAGAAGTTTCGTACATCCATGCCGAGGGTTATCCGACCGGCGAGATGAAGCATGGCCCGAGCGCGATGATCGACGAATCCTTACCCCTGGTTGTGCTCGCAACTCGCGACCAGTCCGATCCTGCTTCGCGTTTGCGGTATGAGAAGACGATCTCGAATATCCGAGAGATCACAGAGCGCGGCACTCCAGTAATTGCTGTCGTTAGTGAAGGCGATCGTGAGACACCCCGGGCTACTCCGCACGTGATCGAAGTGCCGGATGTCCCCGTGCTGCTACAGCCTATTTTGGAAGTTGTCCCCTTGCAGCTATTCGCGTATCACATCGCTGTGTTGAAGGGCAGAGACGTGGATGCGCCGCGGCATTTGTCGAAATCGGTAGTTGTCGAGTGATTTTCTCACCACGGAGCCACGGAGTACACGGAGAAGCGTGGGGCAAGCATTAGCCGGAGAAAACGAAAATATGGAAGCGATTTTCCTGCTTTTCTCCGTGCTCTCCGGGCTCCGTGGTGAAAAGGAAGTTAGCGCTCAATCGCCATCGCCACCGAGTTCCCACCACCTAAGCAGAGCGCGGCAATGCCTTTATGCGCGTTGCGGCGAATAAGTTCGTAGAGAAGTGTCACCAGGACGCGCGCGCCGCTGGCCCCGATGGGATGTCCGAGCGCGACAGCGCCGCCGTTCACGTTTACATTGTCCATGTCGATGCCGAGTTCGCGGACGACCGCGACTGACTGCACCGAGAAGGCCTCGTTGATCTCGTAGAGATCAACCTCATCCGGTTTCCATCCAGTTTTCTTCCAAAGATTGCGGATGCCATCCACCGGCGCCATCATGACCCATTTTGGATCGACGCCGCTGGTAGCCTGCGCGACGATGCGAGCCATTGGTTGCAGCCCGAGTTGCTTCGCCTTACGCGCGCTCATCACCACGACCGCTGCTGCTCCGTCATTGATCGTCGAAGCGTTGCCTGCGGTGACCGAGCCATCTTTCTTGAATGCGGGCTTTAGCGCTCGCAGACTCTCGACCGTAGTGTCTTCGCGCGGGCCTTCGTCTTTATCGAAGATCGTCGTCGGCTCACTTTTTTTGCGACCGAGAATTTCGACTGGCATTACCTGCGACTTGAATCGGCATTCTTTCCACGCTTGTACAGCCTTGCGATGCGAGTTCACTGCGAACTCGTCCTGCTGCTCGCGAGTGATGCCATATTTCTCAGCCACGTTCTCGCCGGTCATTCCCATGTGGTAGTTGTTGTAAACGTCCCAGAGACCGTCGTTCACCATGGAATCGATGATCTGTGAGTTGCCGAGGCGATAACCCTTGCGCGCCTGCGGCAGCAGATAGGGAGCGTTGGTCATGGACTCCATTCCGCCTGCTACCACGATCTCGGCATTCCCAGTTTGGATCGCCTGTGCTGCCAACCCAACAGCCTTGAGTCCAGAGCCGCAAACTTTGTTAATCGTGAGAGCGGCGACCTCCGGAGGAAGTCCGCCGTTGAGGGCCGCCTGACGCGCGGGATTCTGGCCCAAGCCGGCCGAAATCACGTTGCCCATAATGCACTCGTCCACTCGGCTTGGATCGAGATTCGCCCGCTTCACTGCTTCCTTCACAGCCAATGCTCCGAGCTGCGGAGCAGTGAAATCGGTGAGCGCGCCTTGGAATTTCGCGATCGGCGTGCGAACAGCAGAGACGATGACTACTTCTGCGAGTGCGGGAGGGAACTCCACTTTGCCGACTGGCAGTTTGCCGGAGCCTATGACCACATCATCCATAAGAACCTCGGAACTTAACCGAAGAGCCCGCGCGCTGACCTGAGGGACACAGAACCATTGCATCATCGCGAGCGCAACTCTTCATTATAAGATGGCTGTAACCGTCCACCCGATTCGCAAGGAGCCTCCTTGAGCGACTTCATCTCACCTGCGCCACCCACGATTACAACCGCTCCGGAAGCTGCACCTATCGAGCCGCAACGCGCGTCGTTCCCTTGGCACTACCTCTACACCTTCGCGTTGGTTGCGGCGATGATCTTCATGTCTTTCGCTGGAGCGCATCAGCAGGGACAGCTCGCTGCCCATCGCGGCCACTTCATCTTCTACGCGCTCACCATTGGAACAGAACTCGTCCTGTTCGGGCTTACGTACCTCGGCATGCGCTTTTCGAAGATGACGCTGCGGGATGTAATCGGCGGACGTTGGAACACGATGGAGGATTTTTTACTCGATGTCGCTGTTGCCTTTGGATTTTGGATCGTCTCTTACGCGGTTCTGATCGGACTCGGATTGGCAATGCACCTGGCGAAGCCAGGAGCGATTGACGAAGGAAAGAAGACGATCCAGCTTCTCGCTCCTCATGGCGGGCTCGAACTCGCGCTTTGGATTTGCATGAGCGTCGTCGCAGGCTTCGTAGAAGAAATCGTCTTCCGCGGATATTTCCAACGCCAGTTCTCAACGCTGCTGCGCAACGTGTGGATCGGCATGCTCGCGTCTGCTGCTGTATTCGGTCTTTCGCACGCGTATGAAGGGCGTCAACGCATGTTGCTGATCTTCATTTATGGAGCGATGTTCGGAACACTGACGATCTGGCGCAAGAGCCTGCGTCCGGGAATGATGGCGCACGCATGGCACGACAGCTTCGAAGGAATCATTCTTGTGATCGCAGACAAACTGGTGAAGAGCGGCGTGATCAAGTGAAGATGATCGAGCGAGAATTTCAGCGAACAGCGTCGGAAAATCGTCGCGCGAATTGATCAGTCCTCGGAAAAGCGACGAGGGTAGAACTCAAATAACAACTCACGTCAACCATTTTTTGCTTGACATCGTTTTTTAATGACTCTATACATTCAACAATTGCAACAAAACATCGTTGCTAACTCGATTGAAGAATCGAAAGGGAGAATAGAACAATGGCAACCAAGAAAGCCTCGAAGAAAAAGTCAAGCTCGAAGAAGAAAAAGTAAGAGCTGACAAGGCAAAGTAAAACGGGGGACGCGATGAGCGTCCCCTAAATTTTTGTTCGAGTTTTCGTGGAGCCGCGCGCCCTCGCCCGGCTGCTGCTGGGGATCATCAATCACTGCAATTGCTGGTTTGCATGATCTTGCAATCGTGAAATCATAAAATCGCGAAAAACACAAAATTCTAAAAACCCGGGCGAGGGCGCCCGGCTCCACGCTACACCGCGTTGTTCAACGGCTCGCGCAATCCACTCGCAACGTCAATCAAATCCTGTCCTACCGTTCTCGTGCGTGAAAGCGCTTCTTTCAGCGGAATCGTCACGATGTCCGTTCCGCGCAGCGCGACCATCTTGCCGAAGTCTCCGCGATGAACAGCATCGATTGCACCGATGCCATAGCGTGTTGCCAGCATGCGATCGAATGCAGTCGGCGAGCCTCCGCGCTGAGTATGCCCGAGAATCACAGCCCGAGTCTCGAAGCCAGTACGCTTCTCGAGTTCCTGCGCGATGATGGTGCCGATGCCGCCAAGACGAACATGGCCGAATTCGTCTTTCTTTCCTTTCTCGGCGACGATCTGGTCGTCGAGACCCGCAGCCAGGCGTGCGCCTTCGGCGATGACGACGATGCTGAAGTAGCGTCCGCGAGCGTGACGCTGGCGAATAGTCTCGGCGACGTCGTTTAGATCAAATGGACGTTCCGGAATGAGAATCACATCGGCGCCGCCGGCAATGCCGCTGTAGATCGCGATCCATCCTGAGTCGCGCCCCATCACTTCGACGACGATCACGCGATTGTGCGCTTCCGCTGTTGTGTGTACCCGATCGATCGCTTCGGTTGCGATGTTCACAGCAGTGTCAAAGCCGAAGCAGAAGTCGGTGCCGCTGAGGTCGTTGTCGATCGTCTTGGGCACACCGACAACCTTGAAACCCGTCTCATGAAGTTTATATGTGACCGATTGCGTGTCATCGCCGCCGAGCGCGACCATCGCGTCGATTCTGTGGCGCTTCAACGTCTCGAGACACTTCTGAATGCCACCTTCCTTCTTCGCCGGATTGGTGCGCGAGGTGCGCAAGATAGTGCCGCCGCGCGGCAGAATGCCGGCAATGGCGGTCAGCGTGAGCGGCATGGTGTGATCTTCCATTACGCCGCGCCAGCCCTCGAGAAAGCCGACGAACTCGTCGTTATGGTGAAAAATTCCTTTACGAACCACAGCGCGGATGACGGCATTTAGACCTGGACAATCGCCGCCTCCAGTGAGGATGCCAATTTTCATTACGTTCTCCGCTAATGACCCGATTCGGGCCGAGATTTCTAAAGACCGAGAGACCGTTTTTTTTCGATCTTCTCGATGCCGGAAAGCTTCCGTTCATCGCCGAGGCAACAACAGCACGCAGAGTGGCGATACGTTTCTGTGCTCGAAGACATGATGCGCAATGGAAGAATTATCTTAGCATCGTCGAGATTCGTACTCGCGAATCCAGTTCAACGCGGCCGGCAGCGACACCGCTCCGCAACTTGCCACCGGAACGAGCCCTGCGTTAGCGGATGCATCCTCAAACTCAACGATCTTTCCAGCCCGACACAGTTTCGCAAGCGACACTTGTTACGCTATTCTGCGTTTCGGAGGAACTATGCAACGGTTTCTGGCATTCGCGGTGCTTTTTGTCTGCTCATTCACGGTGCTCACCATCGGCTATGCAGCGCAATCAGATCAAAGAACGCAAAGTCAGCCTTCAGCGCAGACGCAGCAATCCGCGCCGCAACCGAGCGCAGAGAAAGCCGGCCAGAGCAACCAGTTCACAAATATTCAAGTGTTGAAGGATATTCCTGCCGACCAGCTGCTTCCGTCGATGCAGTTCATCAGCGCGGCACTCGGCGTGGACTGCGGCTTCTGCCACATTACTAACAAAGGCCACGAGGGCTTTGCCTCCGATGACAAGCGCAACAAGAAGACCGCTCGCGGAATGATGACGATGACGATGGCTATCAATCAGAACAATTTCAACGGGCAACAGCGTGTCACGTGTGCTTCGTGCCATAACGGTCACAACGAGCCCAATCCGGTAGCGCCCGTGCTCGATGAAGCGCGTTGGCAGGAGCACGTGGACACTCGGGCCCGCGCAGCCGCGCAGAATAACCCAGCTTCACCGCCTCAAGGCCAGCAGCAGATGGAACGCAGACCCAATCCGCAGGCGATGCAAGCGGCGGCGGACGCGATTATCGCCAAGTACGTCGATGCGCTGGGCGGACAAGCTGCCATCGAGAAGCTAACTTCTCTTAGCGAGAAAGGCACCATTACTACTCCGCACGGAGACTCTGCGGAATTCCAATTAGAAGAAAGCGCGCCAAACAGGGTGCTGTTCGTCCGCACACCTGCAAATGGCCCGGCGATGCGCGTTGCCTACAACGGTGAGCAAGGTGCGGCGACGATTGCGGGCCATGCGAATCCGATTCAGGGGTTTGAGCTCCAGGCGTTAAAACTCGATGCGAACTTTTTCCGCAACTTCAGCCTGAAACAACAGTACACGCGCACACAGTCTCCACCATTCACGCAGAAGATCGACGGCCGTGAAGTGAAGATGGTTCGTGGCGTACTGCCTGACAATCAAGGACAGGAGACGCTCTATTTCGATTCGCAGTCTGGTTTACTGGTGCGGCGCGTGACCGTCTTGCGCACAGCGCTAGGAGGAATTCCTCAGCAGTACGATTATTCCGATTACCGCGATGTGAATGGGGTGAAAATTCCCTTTGTAACGAAAGTCTCAACGCCTGAGAACATTCAAACTCGCACTATCACGGAAGCCAGGTTCAACGTGCCCGTCGATGAAAAAGACTTTTCCGTTCCGCAAGCAAACATAGGCACACCTTCCGGAGGCAACTAGATAGAATGATTTTCGATTGCGACTCCGCAGAGCAAAGGCCCGTTCGGTTGCGGCTTGTTTGACCTGTCGGGGCTCGCACTAGATGATGGAGTCAGATGCAGTCCGACCACACCATTGCGGAGATCGAGCGACTGGAGCGCATGTTCGCGCTACCCGATCCCAGACCGCTGAACGCCAACGATCTCGCGGCTGCGAATCGTCGCCACGACGAGAAGCTAGCGCATAGCCCCTGGTTTCGGCTCTGGCAGCGGTATGGAGTCTGTTGCCGCGCAGATTCCCCTACCGCCCGACTCGGTGAAATCGAAACATAGTTGAGTGTGACTGTGGCCCGTTGTAGTCGTTCCCGTACCACCGCCGACTTACAGGTTGATCGTTTCCAACGAGTAGTTGTTGGGCCCAGGTACGGTGAACGTCTCGGAGATGTTCGTGGCCGCGCCGAAACTCTCGCCAACAACTAACTGCGAACTGGGATTGCTGACAGTTTGGATGAGGGGAGTGTCCGGCCAACTGGTCGCGCCTGGAGCGATGTTTTGAGTAACAGTCACGCTCGCGAAGGCAGCTGAAGTGAAGACAATTGTGAGGGTGGCTAACGCAATCTCAATTCTGTGTTTCATATTTCTCCTTCCCCGCGCGAGTTTCAGGCACGAGTGATCTCGTGGTTGCTTCCCGAATGAGAGCATTCCTATTGTGGGATTGAAGCGAGCATGCCAGGTTCGACATGCTCGCTCGAAGGTCAGACCATTAGAACGTCAGCCTTGCAGCCAGCCAGAGTTGTCGAGCGCCGTGATCTGGCCCGAAGAAACCCCCGGGCTGCAGACCACCGGTAACTGCGCCGAACGTCGATGTGGGCGATCCAGTGTTGCACACGCCTCCGACAGTCGCGTCAGCCGGACAGTTGTTGCTAGTCGGATTGGCGAAGTGAGGCGTGTTCGTGAAGTTGGTCGCGTCCGCTCGAAGTTGCAGGGCGAACCGCTCGGTCAACTTAAATTGACGAGCCAGGCTCAGGTTCATGCTGAAATAACCCGGGCCGCGGAATTCGTTTCGGTTGGTGTTTCCAAAGTGAGCGTTAGCATTGCTGGTGATAAGCGGCGCCGCGAAGGAGCTAGGGTCGAAGTACCTGCAACTCAAGTCGCTTAGGGGGCAGATGCCATCGCGGTTGGGCTTGCCATTCAGAACATGAAACGGCGCGACAAGGTCGCATGTCTGACTGGATCCGATTGCATTCAAAGAACCGGGACACGTGACGCTGAACGGCAGACCGGTGAGGTAATTGATCAGCGGACTGATCTGCCAGCCGCCGAG
>Ga0075426_10002804_pt1 | contig 12449 bp, 10 predicted proteins | sample SoiMethybrSBSTD5_FD_75304 | JGI IMG/M metagenome (GOLD analysis project Ga0075426, IMG submission 75304) | Bulk soil microbial communities from a Populus tree surrounding site in Tennessee, USA - Soil MetaG P. TD hybrid SBSTD5 | ecosystem: Environmental > Terrestrial > Soil > Tree plantation...
CGGAAACCGAGTACGCCTGTCCATCGGGGCCGCCGAAGGCGGGGGGCCGCTGGTGGACGAGCTGATAGCCGCCGAGGGTCGTGTCGTCGCTTAGTTCCGTCGTAGAGACTCCTTCACGACGTTGCCCACGATGAACACGATATTGGCAGGCCGTTCCGCGAGGCGCCGCATCAGATAAGGATACCAGTGTGTGCCGAACGGAACGTAGACCCGGACGTTGTAGCCCTCGCGGCGCAGCCCCTGCTGCAGGTCACGCCGCACTCCGTACAACATTTGAAATTCGTAGCGATCGGGGGTGATCCCCTTCCGCTTGGTGAAGCGCTTCGCGTGGGTAATGATCTTTTCGTCGTGGGTCGCAATCCCGGGGTAGTGGCCGTGCTCGAGCAGGCGCTCCATGCAGGTGACGTAATTCGCATCGACATCGCGCTTGGCCGGGAAGGCGACGGTCTCGGGCTCCTTGTACGCGCCCTTGCAGAGTCGCACGCGCGCGCGCAGCGCGATCATGGCCTCCACGTCCTGGGCCGTGCGCCGCAGATACGACTGCAGCACGACGCCCACGGCGCCCCCGAACTCGGGGTAGAAGGTGTCCCTGAACAGCTTCAACGTCTTCTCGGTGTACGTCGACTGCTCCATATCGATGCGAACGAACGATCCGTGCGTCTTGGCCTTCCCGATGATCGCCCGCAGGTTGGCCACGCACAGGGCCTCGTCGATGTCGAGGCCCATCTGCGTGAGCTTGACCGAGACGTTGGCATTCGCGCCGGCGGTCTGGATGCGCCCCAACGTCTCGAGGTAGGTGTCGCGGGCGTGGATCGCTTCCTCGGCGTGCAGCACCGATTCCCCCAGCAGGTCCAAGCTCGCGGAGAGCCCGGCGCCATTGATGTCGCGCAACGCCGCGACCGCGGATTCGACGGTTTCACCGGCGACGAAACGCGACGCGAAGCGGCGGGCCAAGCCGTTGCGGCGTACGAAGCGGAAGACCTGCGGCTGCTCGCTGAGCCACAGCAGACCGGCACGCAGCATCAGGGATAGAACTTCGCGTCGCGCCGAGCCAGGTCCTGAAGCACTTCGCAGGGCGCGAACCGCGGCCCGAGCCGCTCGGCGAGGCGCTCGAGGTCGGCGACGAGGCGCGCGGCCCCGAGGTCATCGGCGTGACGCAGCGGGCCTCCCCGAAACGGGGGGAAGCCGAACCCGAAGATCGCGCCGATGTCGCCGTCGCGCGGGCTGCGCACAACGCCCTCCCCCACCGCCCGCGCGGCCTCGTTCAGAAGGCCCAGGACCAGACGCTGGAGAATCTCGGCGGGCCGCGGGCCGCCATTCGGATGGACGCCAAGGAGCTCGTACGCGGCGGGATCGACGCCGCGCTTCTTGCCGCCCGTGTAGTTGTAGAACCCGCGCCCCGACTTGCGACCGAAGCGGCCCGCCTTGACCAGCGCCGCTACGCCCGCCGTGGGCTGGAGACGGTCACCGTAGGCGGCGAGCATGACGTGCGCGACTTTCTCCGCGACATCCAGGCCGACTTCGTCGAGCAGGGTCACCGGTCCCACGGGGAATCCGAACCGCACCGCCATACTGTCGATGGTCTCGACCGAGGCCCCTTCGGCCAAGAGGTGACCGATCTCGTTGGCGTAGGGCGCGAGAATGCGGTTCACCCAGAATCCGGGGCTGTCCTTCACCACGATGACGGTCTTGCCGATGCGACGCCCGAACGCGACCGCGGTGCTCACGACACCAGGTGCCGTGCGCTCCCCGGGGATCACCTCGAGCAGCGGCATCTTCGCGACCGGGGAAAAGAAGTGCATCCCGATGACCCGCTCGGGCGCGCGCGCCGCCTCGGCGATGCTGGTGATGGGAATCGTCGAAGTGTTGGAAGCGAAGACGCCCGTGTCGGGAATGGCGCCCTCGACCTCGCGCAGCACCTGCTGCTTCACGGTGATGTCCTCGAACACCGCCTCGATCACCAACTCGGCGCGGCCGAATCCGGCGTAGTTGTCGCCGCCCGAGAGCAGCGCGATGAGCCGGGCATGCTCGTACTTCGTGATGCGGCGCCGTTTCAGACGGTCATCCAGGATGTCACGCGCGGCGCGCAGCCCACCAGCCACGCGCGCGAGGTCGGCGTCTTTCATCCGCACGTCCACAGCGGCCTGGGCGACGGCGGTGCCCGCGATTCCCGAGCCCATGAAGCCGGAGCCGACGATCCCGAGCCGCTGCACCGTCGCCGGCTGCGGAGCGCCGGCGACGCCCGGGTCTTTTTTGAGTTGATTGGTGGCGAAGAAAATCTGGACCAGCTTGCGCGAGACGTCTGTCACCGCGAGCTGGCCGAAGAGCTGGGCTTCGCGCTTCAAGCCTTCCGCGATGCCGTGCTTCAGGCCGTACTCTACCACCTCGAGCGCCGCGAACGGCGCGGGATAGTGGCCGCCCGTCTTTTCCTCGAGCTGCTTGCGCGCCGCACGGTAGACGAGCCGCCGCCCCAGGGGATTCCCGTCCAGCAACCACCCGATGAACCCGCCTTGGCGGCGGCGCTTGGGACGCCATCCGCCTGCCATGCGCCGCGCCGCGGCCAGCGTGACCGATCGCAGGATCGACGGCGGCACCAGCTCATCGACCATGCCGAGGCGGAAGGCCTTCGCGGCGCGCTCGGCCTTGCCGGCGAGAATCATGTCGAGTGCGGCACGCGCACCGACGAGCCGCGGCAACCGCTGGCAACCGCCCGCGCCCGGCAGGATGCCGAGTTGGATCTCCGGCAGGCCGATTTGAGTCTTGGGATGGTCGGTCGCGACGCGATAGTGGCAGGCGAGGGCGAACTCAAAGCCGCCGCCGAGGCACGCGCCGTTGATGCCGGCGACGACCGGCTTCGGGAACCTCGCCACCTGCTCGAGCATGTCCTGGCCGTCAGCGGACAGGCGTTCGGCCTCGGCCGCCGAGGTGAGCCGCACGAACTCCTCGATGTCGGCACCCGCGATGAAGTTCTCGGGCTTGCCGGAGAAGAACGCCACGGCCTGGACGCTCGCGTCTGTCGAGAGCGTCTCAAAGCAGGCGCGAAATTCGTCCTTGACTGCTCGCGAGATGGTGTTGACGGGGTGGTCTTTGGCATCGAGGACGACGACGGCGATCCCGTCCTCGATGGTCCAGGTCAGCGTGGGCCCGCTCGCCCGCCCGCCTTTGGCTACCACTAGCGGCGCTCCAGGACCATCGCGAACGCCATTCCGCCCTGCGCGCACACGGACACCAGCCCGAATTGCACGTCGCGGCGCTTCATTTCGTTCGCGAGCGTCGTGACGATGCGGCCGCCGGTCGCCCCGAAGGGATGGCCGATCGAGATCGACCCGCCCATGACGTTGATGATGTCCTCGTTGATCTCCCAACCTTTGGCGGCGAAGCCCTGGAGGTTCGAGAGCACCTGGGCGGCGAACGCCTCGTGGATCTCGATCAGACCCAGGTCCTTCCATTGGATGCCGGCACGCTCCAGCGCCAGCGGCACGGCCCAGACGGGTGCCTGCAGCAGCTGCCACCCCGGATCGACGGCAGCCACGGAATACGAGCGAATGTACGCGAGCGGCTCGTACCCTCTGGCGCGCGCCGCCTCATCGCTCATCAGCAGGACGGCCGAGGCTCCATCGGTGAGGGGCGAGGAATTGGCGGCGGTCACGCTGCCATAGCGGCGGTCGAACACCGGCTTCAGCTTGGCCATCTGATCGAGCGAGGTGTCGGCCCGGACGCCGTTGTCCTGCGTGACGACGGGATCGCCGGGCCGGGCGGGGAACCAGGGAGCGATCTCGGCGGTGAGGCGTCCATCCGCCGTGCCCTTGGCTGCGAACTGATGGCTGCGCAACGCCCAGCGGTCCTGCGCCTCGCGCGCGATGCCGTTTTCCTTGGCCATCTTTTCGGCCGATTGTCCCATCGACTCGCCCGTCGACGGCTCGGCGATGGCGGGCGCCACCGGGATGAGGTCGCGCGGCCGGATCTTCAGGAACGTGCGCAGCCGGCGCCCGAGCGACTTGGACTTGCTCGCCTCGACGAGAATGTCGGCGAGGCGACGAGAGGCGAGAATGGGGATGTCGGAGAGGGCTTCCGCGCCCCCGGCGATGATGATATCGGCGTGGCCGAGTACGATTTGGTCATGGCCGTTAGCGATCGCCTGGGTCGCGGAGGCGCAGGCGCGGTTCACCGAGTAGGCAGGGATTTCCTTGGGGAGCTGCGGCAACAGGCTCACCTCGCGCCCGACGTTCGGCACGAGGGCCGACGGCACGACCTGGCCGAAGATCACTTCGTCGACGTCGGCGCCCTCGAGATTGGTGCGCTCGATGAGCTCACGCGCCGCGTGCCGGGCGAGATCCACGGCACGGGCGTCTTTGAGCGCCGTCCCCGCTTTGCAGAACGGCGTGCGGCAACCGGCGATGACCGCGACGCGCCGTCCGTTCCCAACCGGCATTAGATTCTCCCCTCCCAGGCTAAAGCCTGGGCTCGGCCGACTCTGTCCTTAAGGACAATGCAGCGCCGAGCACAGGCTTCAGCCTGTGAACGGCGCATCGAAACCTACCATCGGCCTGAACGGGAGGGGAGTTGGCCGCGGAGACACCGTTCTCCCATCAGACGCGCGCCGCCGCGCTCGCCTCCATGGCGGCGGAGCCGGTGGACCTGCTCGTGATCGGCGGCGGGATCACCGGCGCCGGCATCGCGCGCGACGCCGCGTTGCGCGGCTTCCGGATCGCGCTGGTGGATAAGGGAGACTTCGGCGCCGGCACTTCCTCGCACTCTTCGCGCCTGATTCACGGCGGTATCCGCTATCTCGAACAGCGGGACTTCCGTCTCGTGTTCGAGGCGAGTCGCGAGCGCCGCGTTCTGCTCCGCATCGCGCCGCACCTCGTGCGTCCGCTGCCGTTCCTGTTTCCCGTTTATCGCGGGGCCCGCGTCCCCGCCTGGAAGCTGCGCGCCGGCATGTGGCTGTACGACCTGCTCGCGGCGTTCCGCAACGTCAAGACGCACCGCTGGCTCAACCCCAAGCAAGTGCGTCGCGCCGAGCCCGCGCTGAAAGACCGCGGGTTGAGCGGCGCGGCGCTGTACTGGGATGCCCAGACCGACGACGCGCGACTCGTGCTCGCGACGATGCGCAGCGCCGCGCGCGCCGGCGCCCAGGTCGCGAACTACGCCGAGGTGATGAGCCTCCTGAAGCCCGATGGGAGGGTGCGGGGTGCCGTCGTGCGCGACGTGCTGAGCGGTGAGACGCGCACTGTGCGCGCGCTCGTCGTCGTGAATGCCGGCGGTCCTTGGGTGGATGGGCTCCGCCGGATGGACGATCCCACCGCCCTGCCCCTGCTCCGCCCCACCAAGGGCGCGCACGTGGCCGTGCCTCGTCGCCGCATCGGCAACGAGCGTGCGATCACATTGTTCTCGGCGATCGACGGCCGCGTGATGTTCGTGTTGCCGTTGGGCGAGCTGTCCTACATCGGGACGACCGACACCGACGCCGACGCGTCCCCAGACGCATTGCGCGTCACCGCTGACGACGTCACCTACCTCTTGCGCTCGGCCAATGCGGCGTTCCCCGACGCGCACCTCGCCCCGAACGACGTGGTGTCGGTGTGGGCGGGTCTGCGCCCCCTGTTGCAACAGGACGCGGCGGCGGCGCCGTCGCAGGTCTCGCGCGAGCACCGCGTCGTGGAGAGTGCGCAAGGCTTGATCACCATTGCGGGCGGCAAGCTCACGACGTATCGCGTGATGGCCCGCGACGTGGTGGACCGGGTGGCGGCGCGGCTGCACGAGCTGGATGGGCGCCCAGTCGCGCCCCGCCCTCCCACCGATCGTCTGCCGTTGCCCGGGGGTGAAGCGGCGGAGCTCGAGGTGGTCCTCGAGAGCGCGCGGGCACGCGCGGTGCCTGATGCGACGGCCCGCCATCTGGTGGCGAGTTACGGCAGCGAAACGCCCGCGATTCTGAACCCCGTCGAGCGCGATCGCGGCCTGGGAGACCCCATCGCGCCGGGCCGGCCCGAAATCTGGGCCGAGGTCGCGCACGCGGTCGAGCGGGAGATGGCCCTGCGCATTCAAGACGTGCTGATCCGGCGGCTGCATCTGTTCTACGAGTACGCGGAGCAGGGGACGGCGGTGGCGGCGCCGGTCGCGCAGCGGATGAAAAAGCTCCTCGGCTGGGATGACGTCCGCGAGGCCGAGGAGCTGGTGGACTACTTCAAGGTGGTAGAGCGCGCTCGGGCGTATCGCGCCGAGATCGGTCGCGGCAGCCGCGCGCTTACAATCTGACTTTCACTTTGGGCCGCACGTGGACGTGGACGTGCGGGTTGTCGTCGTCGTCGATCTGCCGCAGCGCCCACGATGCCGCGCGGCGCACCGCACTGGATTGATCCTGCTGCGCCCCTTTGAGACCCTCCAGCGCGAGCGGGCTTTCGATCTGACCGAGGGCCCATGCCGCCGCCACGCGCACATCGATTTCGGGATCCTTGAGTGCCGCGACGAGCGGTTCCACAGCGCTCTGGTCTTCGATTTCTCCGAGCGCCCATGCGGCCAGGATCCGAACGTCGGCGTCGTCGTCCTTCAGCCCGACGGCGAGGGGCGTCACGGCGCTCCCCGCCTCGATCTCCCCCAGGGCCCACATGGCGGCTTTGCGTACCTTCGGCTCCCGGTCCTTGGCGGCGGTCGCGAGCAGCGGGACCGCCGACTCATCCTCGATCTCCCCCAGCGCCCACGCCGCCGTGAGGCGCACGTCGAGCGACGCGTCGTTCAGCGCGTCACCCAGCGGACGCACGGCGCGCGCGTTTTCGATCTCCCCCAGGGCCCACACCGCGGCGCGGCGGACTTCGGGGGCGCGGTCTTTCAGGGCGTGGACGAGGGGGTCGATCGCCGCCGCCTCTTCGATTTCGCCCAGCGCCCATGCGGCGCGCGCGCGCACGGCGACGTCAGCGTCGTCCAGCGCGTCGCCGAGCGGACCGATGGCGCGCGAGTCCTCGAGCTCGCCGAGACCGATCGCGCCTGTCTCCCGCAGCCCAGGCTTCGCGTCGCGTAACAGCGCGATGAAGAGGTCGTAGGTGCCCGCGGGGCCGTGGTTCCCCAACACGCGTGCGGCGATGTTGCGGACGCAACGGTTGTCGTCGCGCAGGACGGCGCGGAAGGCGCCGAGGGTCGCGGCATCGATCCCCGACCTACGGTTCCCGCGCATCTCGCCGCGCATGACGCCCGCCATGCCGGCGCCGCCCCCCCCACCAGGCATCGGCATTGGTGTGGGCATCGGCCGCGGCATCGGCATGCCGATGCTCGAGATGTCGTGCCCACCGCCCCAGGACCAGCCGAAGTTGGTCAGAGACTGCCCGGCGAGCTCGCAGACGGTGGAATCGCTCGCCTTCAACTGGGAAAGGACGCGGGCGACGTCGGCGGAGTCGAGGCGGCTGGGTGTCTGGACGGCGAGCAGCAGTAGCCCAAGAAGTGGCGTGTTCATGACTGCTTGGATGATCAGGGCAGCCCAAAGGTTGCCGGCTTCGGGAATGCCGGTATAATCTGGCCTGTGAGGCCCCGCCGTCTTTTCCTCGTCCTCAGCGTCCTAGCGTGCGCCTGTCGCGGGGACGCAGCACCCCCACCCCCACCCCCCCCTGCTGACGCCGGGGTCATCCCCGCCGGCGCCTACGGCGACGCCGTGCGCCGCGGCCGCGCGCTCCTCGTGGCGACGCGTGACAGCCTCCCCGCCCATGTCGGCAACCGGCTGCGCTGCGTCAGCTGCCACTTGGATGAAGGGCACCGCGAGAACGGTTCGTGGGTGGGAGTGTTCGCGCGCTATCCACAGTACCGCGCGCGCAGCGCGTCCGTCGAAACGATCGAATACCGCGTGAACGACTGTTTCCGCCGCAGCATGAACGGGACGCCGTTGGACCCCGCCAGCCGCGACATGGCCGACATCGTCGCGTACCTCGCGTTTCTATCCCACGGAGTGCCGGTCGGACCGCCCGCTGCGGGAGCGCGGTCGCAACAATGGGCCGCCTTCAAGGCCGATACCGCGGCTGGCGCCCGCGTATTCGCCACCACCTGCGTGAAATGTCACGGGGCCGGGGGCGAGGGCACCGCCGGCGCGCCCCCCGTGTGGGGCCCGGCGTCCTACAACATCGGCGCCGGGATGGCCCGTGTGCGCACGGCGGCCGAGTTCATCCGCCGCAACATGCCGTTCGACCAGCCCGGAACGCTCACTGACCAGCAAGCGTTCGACGTCGCCGCGTACGTGAATGCGCAGCCCCGGCCCGACTACCGCGGCAAGGAAGACGATTGGCCCAATGGTGATCCTCCGCCCGACGTGGCGTATCCCACGCGGGCGGCACAGCAGAAGAAACCGCTGCCCCGTTAGTTCACCTACAGGAGGTTGACCGATGTTCAGCATCGACCAGCTCAAGACGCACCGCCGGGGATTCCTCGGCACGCTCGCCGCGGCCGCCGCCGCGGGTCTCGCCAGCCTGACGCCGCTGCGCGCGGAAGCCGAGTCCACCACGCGCCGCCGCGACCTGCTCGGCAGCGCGGCGGATCCGTCGTTTGAAGCGTGGCTGAACCGCATCACGGGTAAGCACAAGATGGTGTTCGACGCGCCCGAGGTGAACAGCGGCATGCCCGTCGTCTGGCCGCGCGTGTGGCTCAACACGAACAACGACAACTACGGCACGACCGACGCGCAGAATTCCGGCGTCGTGATCCTGCGTCACGCGTCGATCCCGCTCGCGATGGTGGACGCGCTGTGGGCGAAGTACAAACTCGGTGAGGTGTTCAGTCTCAAGGACGGCGACATGCCGGCGACGCGGAATATCTTCGCGAAGGAACTGCCGCTGCCACTGCCCGGTACCGGCGTCGAGCAGCTGCTCGCGAAGGGCGTCATGTTCGGCGTGTGCAACGTCGCGCTCACGATTTACAGCGGCGCGGTCGCGCAGAAGATGGGCATGGAGGCCGCGGCGGTGAAGGCGGAGTGGATCGCCGGCCTCATCCCCGGTTGCCAGGTCGTGCCCTCGGGCGTGTTGGCCGTGAGTCGTACGCAGGAGCATGGCTGCGCCTACTGCTTCGCGGGGTGATGCGCCGCTGCATCGCGTGATGTGAATCACCGCTGCGCGGGTCGCGGCGCGGGAGATCCGAAACTCCGGTCGGGTGCGGGGTACAGACGAGCGCACCGCAACCGGAGGATCGGACAATGATTCGACGCATCCTGACGGCGGTCGTGCTGCTGAGTAGCGCGGCCGCGGTCTCCCGCGCCGCGGCGCAGCGCTCCCACTTCGGCGTGCACGGCGGTTACAACTTCGATTTCAAAGACGGGCTCATCGGCGCGCAGCTGCACATGCCGCTGTCGCCCGGGCTCGAGCTGTATCCTTCGTTTGACTACTACCTGGTCGACGCGGGGTCGCTGGTTGCCTTCAACATCGACCTCAAGTTTCGGACGCCCGGCACGCCGCTGTATTTTGGCGGCGGGGTCAACATTCTGAGCGGCAACGGCAACTCCGACACAGGCCCCGACCTGTTCGGAGGGTTCGAGACGCGCTACGGCCGCACGCACCCGTACATCGAAGGGCGCGGCCTGTTCCACAATCCCTCGTCGTTCCAGTTGTTGTTCGGGATCAACATCACGCTGTACTAGCGCCCGGGCTGCCCGGAGTGAGCACGTGCTACCGGTTGAGCCGCTCGGTGACGTGATTCAGCCAGTCGCGCGTGTCGTCATCGGCGGGATCGAGTCGCGCCGCCTGCTCCAGGTCCGCGAGAGCGCGGATCAGGAACTGGCGGCGATTCCACGGATCCGCATCGTCGCTCAGGTGCGTGAGCACCTGTGCGCGTAACAGTAAGGCCTCGTCGTAGTGTGGCCATGACGCGAGCGCCTTGTCCACGTCCGCGAGGGCGTCTTGGAAGCGCCCCGCGTCGTCGAGCGAGTAGGCGCGGTCCCGGAGGAATGGCGGATACGCTCCGAAGGCGAGCGCGTCGTTGAACCGGGCGATCGCCCGCACCGTGTCGCTCTGGCGCCGTGCCGCGAGCCCGTCCTCCCACGCGACCCACCCCGAGAGCACCGTCAGCTCGGGATTGTGCGTGGTCTGCTCCTGCGCCTTCCGGGCATAGGCCGCCATCATCTCATAGCTGCCGCCCCACCGCGGGACCATGGTCCGCATGTGAAAGCGCCGCACGTTGAAGCTGTACGGCCAGGCGGCGAGGCCCCGAATAGCGATTTGCTGTGCCTCCGCATGCCCGCCCACCAATTGGGCGTGCTCCAACAACAGCAGGTACGCGATCAACGCGCGGGGGTTTACCGCCAGAGCGCTGTCGATGTCACCGCGGGCCTGCTTCAGAGCGGCTACCATCGCCCGAAACGCCGAGCGCGGGGTGTCGCTCACGTAGCGCCCTCCCCTGGCGCGCCACGCCCGCTCGGTCCAGTACGCCGCGCGCGCGAGGTGGGGAATCGCCGCGTCGGGCTGCTGGAGCACCCAAACGTCGAGCTCTGCGGAAAAAGACGTGTCGGCGAGGCGAAACGCCTCGAACGCCTCGACAAGGTTCCATTCCGCGTGGACACTGCACGGCAGCGCGTCCTCGTAGCTCTGCAGTGTGGAATCGAGCTGCGCATACCACCCCAACGAGAGCAACCGGCGCAACGCGAGGGGATCGGCCGTGGCCGCGAACGACACCCCCGTCCCGGATGGCGCCTGACGACACGGCAGCGGCGTGAGCGCCTCGAGGGCCGGCAGGTCGCCGTGCTCGGTGCGTAACGCCTCGAACGATGGACCGGCCTGCAAGATGGCCAGCACCACGGCGATCACCGCGAGGAGACCGAGCACCATCGCGGTCTTGACGAGCCTGCGGTGGACCTGGGCCGAGCGCGAGGAGGGCCTCACCGCCACCCCCTCAGGCTCCGCACGAAGTCGCCGAGCAGCAGGAACTTCTCGAACACCGGCACACCTTTCCGTTTCCGACCGAATTCGGAAAACAGCTCGCGCAACCGCCCGCGGCGCGTGACGTAGTACCGGAAGGTCTCCGCGAAGTCCTCCTGCGGATGCGTGGCGGCGTAAGCGGTCACGTAGTCGGGGAGTGTGGTCGTCACCCCGCGGCGCTCGAAGTCCACCCACTTCGAGTCCGCCACCCGGTAGGCCTTGCGCACCTCACCGAACGCGCGCCGGAACCGCCCCGTCCGCGTGATCGACCAATGATGGAACAGGAACGAGTGGCCCAGCTCGTGCAGGATCAGCCCGGTGAGCATGTTCCAGGAGATCTCGTCGCGGAATTTCTTCCCGGTGACGTAGCGACGCTCCACCTCGATGACCTTGGGAGAGCGGTGCGTGACGCCCGAGACGCCGGGTCGCAGCAGCACGCGATAGTCCCAGTCCTTGATGCGCGACACGACCAGTAACCGGCGCACGCGCCGCAGCGCCCGCGCGATGAGGTCGCGCCCGGTCGCGTCCTCACCACACCACGGACACACGTCCATCCAGTCGTCCGCGCCTTTGCTGCAGTGCGGGCAGATGTTCTGGTAGTCCTCATAACGCCACTTCTCGGGCCGGCCGCACCACGGGCAAAAGCGCATCGGATACATGACGCCGCCGCCGCACCCCCAGCGGCAACGCCGATCGTACTTGAAGCCCTTGGGTGCCTTGAGCGGCTCCGCGCTCGAGTCAGCGTCGGCGATGTCCCGCCCGCACCAGGGGCACGCCGAGAAGGCATCCGAGACCATCCAGCCGCAGTAGTAGCACTCGGCGCCCGTGACCTTCTGCGTGTCGCGCCACTCGAGGCGCCGGCCGCAATCGGAGCAATACGACCAGAAGCGCTCCAGCTCGGCCTTGCAGGTCGGGCAGCGGAGCTCGGGGGTGGGGACCTCGCGGCGGCGCCTAGTGACGGCCACGGGCCACCGCCTCGTCCACGATGCGCTGCACGAAATCGTTGTACTTGAGGCCCGCTTTCTCCGCGGCGTCGGCCATCTCGTTTTCCACCGCGAGGAAGGGGTTGGGGTTCACTTCGAGCACGTACACCTCGTCGTCGTGCGCCAGCCGCAGGTCCACCCGGCCGTAGTCCTGCAGCCAGAGGGCGTGGAACGCCGTGGTGCAGATGTCGCTGATCTTGTTGGTCAGCTCGTCAGGCAGGCCTTTGGCGAACACGTTCCGGATCTTCTTACGTTTGCGATAGTCCTCGTCCCACTTCGCCTTGTACGTGGCGATGCGGTGCTCGCTCGTGTCGGGCTCCCCGAATGTCAGCTCGACCAGCGGCAGCACCTCGACCTTGTCGTTGCCGATCAGTCCGGCGTACAGCTCGCGCCCCTCGACCAGCTCCTCCACGATGGCGGCCTGCGTGAACTTCTCGTGGATGAAGCGCACGCGCTCGGCGAGGCTCTCGTCGTTCTCGACCACCGACGCCTGCGCGATGCCGACCGATGCGTCCTCGAGCAGCGGCTTCACGATGAGGGGAAACCGCAGCTCCGAGGGGCGGACCAGCTCGTCGCCGGCGTGGAACTC
>Ga0075426_10002805_pt1 | contig 12442 bp, 4 predicted proteins | sample SoiMethybrSBSTD5_FD_75304 | JGI IMG/M metagenome (GOLD analysis project Ga0075426, IMG submission 75304) | Bulk soil microbial communities from a Populus tree surrounding site in Tennessee, USA - Soil MetaG P. TD hybrid SBSTD5 | ecosystem: Environmental > Terrestrial > Soil > Tree plantation...
CCGTGCTGCGCGCGAATTCCGTGGTGGCGAGGACGACATCATAGAGCCCTTCCTTCACCGTGCGCGTGGCGATGCGGCGCTTGTACGGTCCCAACTGGCCCTGCAGGGTGCCCCAGATCTCGGCCAGCCGGGGCGGCGGCGCCGCCGCCTTCATCGCATCGGTGAAGTTTTGGGCCGCGGTCGGGAAGTCGCCCTTGACGAGCAAATCGAGGAACGTGACGGCCGCGGCGGTGGGGCCGTGGGGTTGCTGGATCTCGATCGCCGGCGGCTGGGCGAAGAGGAGCGAGGAGAGGAAAAGCAGAAGGGAGCAGAGGACGATTTGGCGCTTCATGGCGGCTATCCGGTCAGACCGGATAATCCTCGGGCCTCAAGAGTAGGTAGATGCCTTCGAACACCTCCCGAAGGTGTTCCGCGGAGAGGGTACCGATCTTGTCCAGCAGATCTCCCTTGTCCACGGTGAAGAGCTGAGAGACCATGACGACGCTCCGCTCCGGCAAGTCTGCTTCGCCCTCATCCAAGAGAACGTTCCCCGGAATCCTGGCTCGGCGGAGATTGGAGGTCAATGCGCAAACCACGACCGTGTTGATGAGGCTTTCATTGAAGGCATCATTCTGCATTACCACGCACGGACGGACAAACCCAGGGCCCGATCCCGAGGGTTTCCCGAAATCGAACCAAAAAACGTCGCCCTGGCGGATCAACTCTCCGACTCCAGCAACTTCCTCTGCTTCTCGCGGATGCCCTGGAGCAACTGCTTCTCCTCAGCGGTCGGCGGGTCCTCCTCATAGGCCCGGTTGATGATCTCGATCAACGCCTGCCTCTCGTAACGCTTGACGAATTCGTCCAACGCCGTAGCGACGAGCTGGCTGCGAGAGATCTGAAGCTCGTGCGCCACTGTCTCTGCCCGCTGGAACAGAGTCTTCGGGAGCGAAACTGCAGTTTTGACCGTCGGCATACCTCCTCCTTCCTCCCAATCAGTATCGCTCTCGGTATAACCGTTCGTCAATACCGTTTCGGCCGCAGCACCAGCTTCTCCTTGCCCGCCTTCGCTACCGCGTCGCGGCCGAAGAGCATGGGGTGGTACTCGTTGCGGCTCCACAGGTCGGTCTGGTCCACGCGGTGGCGGTGGAAGAGCTGCGCGTTCTGCCCCGTGCTGTTGACGGCGAGCGAGCGCGCGAGGTCGCCGAGGTCGACGATCATGCGCTGCGACACGCCGAAGCCCACGCGGTAGGGGTTCATGCGGTTCGGCGTCTGGGCCTCGACGGTGAAGGCCTCGCCCGGCAGCGGCACGGGCGTGCCGTTGAACAGCTTGATGAGGGGCGGAATGCCGCTGTTGCCGAACGGCTGGTGCGCGAAGACGGCGCGGTGGAGCTTTTCCCACCGCCACTCGGCCGGATCGTCTCCCAACCGCGTGCCGAGGTCCGCGACGGCCTCGCGGAAGGCGCGGCGGATGATGTCATCCCGGGTCTCCACCTTGTCCTTGGTCCGCACGTCGTCGAACCAGGGGCTGGCGGGCGTCTTCATCATCTCGATGTACATCGGCGTCTCGTTGAAGCCGGAGCCGCGATAGGCCTTCGCCAGATCGTCGCCGAGCTCGTCGGCGACGATGTCGGGAATGAGCTTCGAGTGCCAGGCGAAGTAGATGGTGGCCGCGGCGCTCTCGGGAGTGAAACGGAGGTCCCAGGCGCGCACCAGCTCCAGGGCGTGCTTCTCCCTATCGTTGGCCGGCTGCACGGCGGCCAGCAGGTAGGGGCGCAGCACCGCCGCGGGTTGCGAGTAGACGTCGGCCTGGAGGCGCCGCATGTCGTCGAGCGACACCTTCGAGTTGGCCTGCAGCACCTCGGTGATGCGCCCGGCGCGGTAGGGATCGGCGTAGTCGTGGCCGATCAGGTGGGGGTAGCTGTCGGCGACGACCTTGTTGTTGGCGGTGACGATGAAGCCGGCCGCGGGATTGTAAAGGCTCGGCATTTGATCGAACGGCAGAAATCCTTTCCAATCGCGGTCGGGAGCGCCGGCTGGAACCGGAAAAAGGCCGTCCTGGCCGGCGGCGCGGATGGGAATCAGGCCGGCTCCCTGATAGCCGATGTTGCCGTCGACATCGGCGTAGACGAAGTTCAGCGTCGGAGCGGTCCACAGCGAAAGCGCGCGGCGGAAGGACGCCCAATCCTGCGCCAGGTTATAGGCGGCCAGGGAATCGAACAGCCGGCTCGGCTCGGCGATCGTCCAGCGCAGCGCCATGGGGGGCATGCCCTGGAGCTCGTCCGCCTCGTTGACGATCGGTCCTTGCGGGGTGATCACGACCTCGGCGGTCTCGGGCTTGCCGCCCTTGACGTCGATCGTCTCCTTGACGATCTCGGCGTCGCGCCACTCGTCGCCCACCTTCACCTGCCGGCGGTCGTTCATCGTCTCGACGAACAGGTCCTGGGTGTCGCCGCACATGTTGGAGATGCCCCAGGCGATGCGCCGGTTGTGGCCGATGAGGACCAGGGGCACGCCGGGGAAGGAGAAGCCGGCGACGTCGAAGCGGCCGGCGTGAAGGCCGTTCTCGTACCACTCCGAAGGCATGTTGAGCCCGAGGTGGGTGTCGTTGGCGAGCAGCGGCCGGCCGGTGGCGGTGCGGCTGCCGTGGACGACCCAGTTGTTGCTCCCCCGCGCCATGACCGGCTCGCCGAGATACGACGCGAGGAGCGGATGCACGGCGCGCCCGGAGTCGGCGCGGGCACCGTAACCGCCGGCCTCCGGACGGATGATCACCGCCCCGCTGTCGGGATAGGGGGCCATGAGCTGGCGCGCGGCCTCGATTCCCACCTTCGCCGCCAGGCGGGCGCGGATCTCCTCCTGAACGTGGTTCTGGCCGAAGGAGAGCGCGATCAGCTTGCCCCAGGCGATCGAATCCACGGGCGTCCAGGGTTTCGGATCGACGCCGAGGATGGAGAACTCCACCGGCAGCCGGCTGCGATGGCCGGCCACGTAGGCGTTGACGCCCGCGGCGTAGGCCTCCAGGATGCCGCGGGTGGCCGGCGTCATCAGGGCGAGGTCGCGCTCGGCGGCGCGGCGCAGGCCGAAGGCGCGCAGCCCCTTGTCGTCGGCGAGCAGCGGCCGGCCGAAGAGCTCGGCGAGCGAGCCGCCGCTGACGTGGCGGTTGAATTCCATCTGCCACAGGCGGTCCTGGGCATGCACGTATCCCTGAGCGAAGAACAGATCGTGCTCGTTGGCGGCGTAGAGGTTGGGCACGCCCCACTCGTCGCGGATCACCTCGACGGGCGCCGAGAGGCCGGCGACGTCGATGGCGCCGTCGGTCTGCGGCCACGGGCGGCGGACGAACCAGATGGCCAGGACGGCAAGGACGACGACCAGCGCCACGACGGCGAGGCCGATGAGCTTCAGGACCTTCAACAGGCGTCTCTTCACGCGCGCTCTCCTCTCGGGATATCAAACGTCCAGGCGGGCGCGCAGGCGCGCCGCGAGGACGGCAACGTTGGGCTCGGCCATCAGGGTGACGTGGCCGCCCGGCAGCTCGTGGACCTCGGCGGGCATGGGCGTGAGCCGGCCCCACCCCAGGTCGCGGCCAAGGTCCGGATCGAGCTCGGCATCCGCGGCCCGGAACAGGCTGATCGGCCCAGGATACGGCTGGGGCCGATAGCTGCGATAGGCGCGGACGTTCGCCTTGAAGACGCGCAGCAGGCGGCGGAGCTGAGCCAGGCCGTCCTCGCCGGCATGGACGATGCCGGCGGCTCGCAGGCGGTCGACGAAGGCGCGCAGCCGCTCCTCCGGCGCCAGGGGCGCGAGCAGCTCGGCGGTCAGACCGAGATCGGCGCCGCGCAGCCCGCGGACGTAGTCGGCGATGGCGAGGAGCCAGGGGATATCGTCGTCTTCGGGCATGGACGGCTCCCCGGCCTCCTCCGGCGGCACGCCGGGCGTCGTGTCGAGCACGGCGAGGCAGGCGACTTCGTCTCCTTGCGCCGCGAGCTGGCGCGCCATCTCGAAGGCGGCGAGGCCGCCGAACGACCAGCCGCCGAGGCGGTAGGGGCCGCTCGGCTGCACGCGCCGGATTTCGGAGACGTAATGCTCCGCCATCTCCTCCAGGGTGGCGAAAGGCTCGGCATCGTCCTCGAGGCCGCGCGCCTGGAAGCCGTAGAACGGCTGGTCCGCCCCCATGTGGCGGGCCAGAGGGACGAAGCAGAGCACGTCGCCGCCGGCCGGGTGAACGCAGAAGAAGGGCGGGCGGGAGACGGCTGCGGGCGGTGTGATCTCCACCAGGCAGCGGACCGGCGTTGGCGGTGGCGCGGCGCCAGGCGAGGCGCCGCGCAGGCGCTGCTCCAGCAGCCGCCGCTGCTCCTCCGTGAGCTGGCCGCGGCGCTCGAGCAGGCGGGCGCGGCGCGAATCGGGATCGTTCGCGGTCATGGGCAGGGGATCTCCGGTTGGGAAATCAGACGGCGCCGCCTCCCCGCAGCCGCCGCTCCAGGGCCTCGCGCTGCGCTTGGGGCAGCTTGGAAAGGCGGGCGGCGAGGCGGTCGCGGCGGGCATCCGTATCGGCTTCCGGCGGGGGGGCGGCGAGCGCCGGCTCCGGCGCGGGCCGGGGCAGCTCCTCGACGGCCGGCGGCAGAGCCGAGAGGCGGGTCTCGGGCTCGGCCACCGCCGCGGCGAGCAGGCGCCCGTAGTGCTCCAGCAGCCGCTCGATGGTGGCGCCGTCGAAGAGGTCGCGGTTGTACTCGACGATGGCCGAGAGCTCCCGCGGCGTCTCGGTGATCGCCAGGGTGAGGTCGAACTGCGAGGTGCCGTTGATGGCCGTGATCGGCGAGAGGGTCAGACCCGCCGCGGTGCCGCCGGCGGCCTCGCCGGCATTCTGCAGCAGGAACATCACCTGGAACAGCGGGCTGCGGCCGCGGTCGCGCAACGGCTGCAGCTCCTCGACCAGCTTCTCGAAGGGCAGGGCCTGGCAGTCGTAGGCGGCCAGGGCCATGTCGCGCACCCGCTGCAGGATCTCGCTGAAGGCGGGATCGCCCGACAGATCGGCCGGCAGCACCAGGGTGTTGGCGAAGAAACCGATGAGCCCTTCCAGCTCGGCGCGGTCGCGGCCGGCCACGGGCGAGCCGACGGCGACCGTCTCCTGGCCGCTGTAGCGGGCGAGCAGCGCCTGGAAGGCCGCGACCAGAGTCATGAACAGCGTCGTGCCGGAGGCGCGGGCCAGCCTGCGGACGCTCTCCGTCAGCTCCGGCGGGAACACCGCGGAGCGGTAGCCGCCGGGGTTCGTCGGCACGGCCGGCCGCGGCCGGTTGGTGGGCAGCCGCAGCACCGGCAAGACGGTGCCGAAGCGCTCCTTCCAGCGGGCGAGGAGCGCGGCGACGGTTCCGCCGTCGAGCGCCTGCCGCTGCCAGATGGCGAAGTCGGGGTACTGGAGCGGCAGCTCGGCAAGCGGCGAAGGCCCGCCGGTCACGGCGGCCTCGTAGAGGGCCGCCAGCTCGCGGGCGAAGACCGCGGTGGACCAGCCGTCGGTGACGATGTGGTGCATGGTCACCAGCAGCACGTGCTCCTCGGCGGCGAGCCGCAGCAGGGTGGTGCGCAGCAGCGGGCCGCGGGTGAGGTCGAAGGGCAGCCGCGCCTCCTCGTCCACCCAGCGCCGGGCCTCGGCCTGCCGCGGCTCGGCGGCGAGCCCGCTCAGGTCGATCACCGGCAGGGACAGCGGCCCGGCGGGCAAGACGACCTGGTAGCCTCGGCCTTCACGTTCGCCGAACCGGGTGCGCAGCGATTGGTGGCGCTCGACGATGCCCGCCAGCGCGCCGGCGAGCGCGCCGGCGTTCAGGGGGCCGTCGAGGCGCAGCGGCGCCGGCAGGTTGAAGGTCGCGGTTCCCGGCTCCAGGCGGTCGAGGAGCCAGAGGCGCTGCTGGCCGAAGGAGAGCGGCAGCTCGCCGTCGTGGGAGGCGAGCCCGATCGCAGGCAGCGCCACGCCGCGGCGGATCTCGATCTCCCGCTCGATCCATGCCGCCAACCCTTCCACGGTCGGCGTGACGAAGATCTGCTGCAGCGGCAATTCGACGTCGAAGGCGGAGCGGATGCGGAAGGCCACCCGGGCGGCCAGCAGGGAGTGTCCGCCCAGGTCGAAAAAGCTCTCGCGGACCCCTACCGTCCCGCCGATGATCTCGCTCCAGATCCCTGCCAGCACCTCCTCGGCGTAGCTGCGGGGCGCGCGGTTGCCGTCCGCGGCGGTGGCCGCGGGCAGCGGCATGGCCGCCAGCGCCCGGCGGTCGATCTTGCCGTTGGCGGTCAGCGGCAGCGACGGCAGAACGACGAAGGCGGAGGGGACCATGTATTCCGGCAGGCTGACGAGGAGGTTCCGGCGCAGCTCGCCGCCCGCCGGCGTCTCTTCTCCCGCCGGGACGATATAGGCCACGAGGCGCAGGTTCCCGGGCGGCTCCTCCCGTGTCATCACCACCGCCTCGCGGACCTGCGGCAGCCGGAGGAGCACCGCTTCGATTTCCCCCAGCTCGATGCGCAACCCTCGCACCTTCACCTGATGATCCAGGCGCCCCAGGAAATCCAGCTTCCCTTCGGGGCGCCAGCGCACCCGATCGCCGGTGCGGTACATCCGCTCTCCTGGAAGGATCGCGAATGGATCCGGCACGAACCGCTCCGCCGTCAGCTCCGGCCGCGCCAGGTAGCCGCGAGCCAGACCCGCCCCAGCCACGCACAGCTCCCCGGGCACCCCCAACGGTACCGGCCCGCCGTTCGGCCCCAGGACGTAGACCCGTGTGTTGGCGATCGGCCGCCCGATGGGGGGATTCCCTGCCTCCGCCACCCTCTCGACGGTCGAGACCACGCTCGCCTCGGAGGGGCCGTAGTGATTGACCAGTAGGAAGCCGGCCTCTGGCACCGGTCCGCAGCGCAGGCGGTCACCGCCCACGATCAGCGCCCGCAGGACGAGCCCCGGGGGCAGCTCCTCCTCCAGCACCGCCTTGGTCAGCGGCGTCGGCAGGAACGACAGCGTGACGCCCGTCTCGGCCCACCATCGCGACAGCGCGGACGGCGACAGCCTCACCTCCGGCTCGGGCACGTGCAGGCTCGCTCCCGCCGTCAGATAGGGCCACACTTCCCATACCGCGGCGTCGAAAGCCGGATTCGCCACCAGAGTGGCGCGGTCGGCTTCTTGCACCGCGTACAGCTCGCGGTGCCAGGACACCAGGTTCTCGAGCCCGGCGTGGGGAACCTCGACTCCCTTGGGCGTCCCGGCGGAACCCGACGTGTAGATCACGTACGCGAGGTTGCCGGGCTCCACACGCAGGTCCGGCGCCGCGTCCTCGCAGCCCTCGATGCCGCTCCAGTCTCCGTCGAGGACCAACGCCTCGGCTCCGAGCTCCGGCAGGCGAGCCGCCAGATTCCCTTGCGTCAGCACCACCGGCGAGGCGGCGTCGGCGATCTGGAACGCCAAGCGCTCGCGCGGATGCGACGGATCGAGCGATACATAGGCGCCACCCGCCTTGAGCACCGCCAGGATACCCACCACCCGCTCGGGGCTGGGCTCCATGAACACCGCCACCCGGGTTTCCAGCTCGACTCCACGCGCGCGGAGGTGGTGCGCCAGCCGGTTGGCGCGCGCCTCCAACTCGCCATAGCTCAGCCGGCGACCGCCCACCGCCACCGCCAGGGCCTCCGGCCGCCGTCGCGCTTGCTCGGCCACCTGCTCGTGAACCCGGCCCCGATGGCCGAAGCACCGTTCCGCGTCGTTCCAGGCCACCAGCAACTGCGCCGCCTGTTCGGCCCTGAGGAGGGGCAGCGTAGAGAGCGCGAGGTCAGGGTGGGCTGCCGCCGCTGTCAGCAGGAACGCGAGGTGATCGAGGAGGCGGGCTACCGTTGCCGCGTCGAAGAGATCGGTGGCGAACTCGACGCTCAGCTCCAGAGACTCCTGGCAGTCCACCACCGTCAGGCTGAGGTCGAACTTCGACGTCCCGGTGTCGACCGGCAGGGGCTCGGCTCGCAGACCTTGGGCCAGCTCCAGGCCTGGCGCACCGAGTTGGAGGTGGTTGAGCAGGATCTGGAAAACCGGCGCGAGCGAGCGGTCCCGCTCCGGATGCAGCTCCTCCACCAGCGTCTCGAAGGGAAGATCCTGATGGGCATAGGCAGCCAGGGCGGTCTCCCGCACCCGGCGCAGCAGGATCCCGAAAGCAGGGTCGCCCGCGAGATCGGTCCGCAGCACCAGGGTGTTGACGAAGAAGCCGATCAGGCTCTCGGTCTCGGCGTGGTTGCGGTTGGCCACCACCGAACCGGCGACGAGGTCCTCCTGGTGGGTGTAGCGCAGGAGGAGGACGTCGAGCGCCGCCAGGGCCATCATGAAGACGGTGACCCCCTCGCGCCGGCAGAACGCCCGCAGACCGGCGGCGCGGTCCGGCGGCAGCGTGCTGGCGAGATTGGCGCCGCGCAGGCTCTGCTCCGCCGGCCGCGGGCGGTCCGCGGGCAGCTCGAGGGCAGACGGCGCGCCCGCGAGCTGCCGGCGCCAGTACTCGAGCTGGCGCGCCAGCGCCTGGCCGCTCAGCCACTGCCGCTGCCACGCCGCGAAGTCGGCGTACTGCACCGGCAGCTCCGGCAGCGGCGATGGACGGCCTTCCACGCCCGCGTCGTACAGCGCGCTCAGCTCCTTCTGCAGCACCTCCATCGACCAGCCGTCGGCGACGATGTGGTGCATCGCCAGCAGCAGCACGTGCCGCTCCGGATCAACCCTCAGCAGCGCCGCCCGGAACAGCGGACCGGCGGCGAGATCGAACGGCCGCACGGAGTCCTGCGCCAGCAGCGCCGCGGCCTCCCGGCTCCGCTTCGGCTCCTCCAATCCCTGAAGGTCCACGACGGGAAAGGGAAAGTCACCGGCCGGCTCGATCGCCTGGTAGGGCTCGCCGTCGAGGCTGGGGAAGGTCGTGCGCAGCACCTCGTGCCGGCGTACCACCTCCCCGAGGGCGGCTGCCAGAGCTCCCGTGTCGAGCTCGCCCGCGAGGCTCAGCGGATAAGGGATGTTGTAGACCGCCGAGCCTGGCGAGAGCCGGTCGAGGAACCACAGCCGGCGCTGGGCGAAAGAGAGCGGCAAGGGTCCACCGCGCGGCACCGGCGCGATGCGCGGCGCCTCCAGGGCTCCTCCCATACCGAGCGCCGCCTCGACGCTGGCGGCGAGCTCGGCGATCGTCGGCCGCTCGAACAGGCGGCGCATCGGCAGCTCGATCCCGAACGCCTCCCGCACCCGCGACATCACCCGCGTCGCCAGCAGCGAGTGGCCGCCCAGATCGAAAAAGTTTTCCCGCACTCCCACCGCCTGGCCGAAGATCTCGCTCCAGATCCCTGCCAAGATCTCCTCGGCGTAGCCGCGCGGAGCCCGGTCCGCTTCCGCCGCGGCGCTCTCGGAGTGCTGAGGCATCGCCGCCAGCGCCCGGCGGTCGATCTTGCCGTTCGGCGTCAGCGGCAGCGCGTCCAGCCGCACGAGCTGCGCCGGCACCATGTAATCCGCCAGGCTCTGCTTGAGGAACGACCGCAGCTCTCCCGCGAGCCCGACCGCGGCATCGTCGGCCTCGACGTAGGCGATCAAGCGGATGCCCGCGCCGTCCGGCTCGGGCTCCGCCAGGACGGCGGCTTCCCTCACCTTCGGATGGCGGGCGAGCGCCGACTCGATCTCGCCCAGCTCGACGCGGAAGCCCCGCACCTTCACCTGATGATCGAGACGGCCCAGGAAATCGAGCTCCCCGGAAGGCAGCACCCGCACCAGATCGCCCACCTGGTAGAGCCGCGAGCCCGGCGGTCCATAGGGATTGGGAACGTAGCGTTCCGCCGTCAGCTCCGGCCGGTGCAGATAGCCGCGGGTGACGCCCTCGCCCCCGAGGTACAGCGCTCCCGGAATCCCCACCGGCGCCGGCCGCATCTCGCCGTCGAGCACCCAGGCCGACTCGCCGGCCACCGGACGCCCGATCAGCGGATGCGCGGCGCCTCGCGGCACGACCGAATAGGTCGAGAAGGTCGTGTCCTCCGAGGGACCGTAGAGGTTGATCACCCGCTCGACGTGCGGCAGGCGCGCATAGATCTCATCGACCAGCGCGCCCTTGAGCGGCTCGCCGCCGAGGTTCACCGTGCGGATCGAAGACGGCAGAGAACCGCCGCGCAGCAGCTCGGCCATGGCCGAGGGCACCGTATCGACCAGCACCACCTCCTCCCTGGCCGCCAGCTCCGGCAGCGCCAGGGCGTTTTCGGCGAGCACGAGCTTGCCGCCCTCGGCCAGCGTGGCGAAGATCTCGAACACCGACATGTCGAAGCAGATCGAGGTCGATCCCAGCATGCCGGCGTACTCCTCCGGCGCGTAGAGATCGCGCGCCCAGCGGATCATCGCCACGGCGTTGCGGTGCTGGATGGCCACCCCCTTCGGCACTCCCGTCGAGCCGGAGGTGAAGATGACGTAGGCGAGGTTGTCCGGCAGGACGGCCGGCCTCCCGACGCTCTCCCCGGCCGGCTCCGCTTCCCAGCCAGGATCGAGATAGACCGTCCGCAGACCGGAAGGCAAGGCTGTCTCGAAGGCTTCGGCGAGCCGCCGGCGGGTCACCAGCACCGCCGCCTTCGCGGTCTCCAGCATCAGCAGCACGCGCTGCTGCGGATAGTTGGGATCGAGCGGCGCGTAGGCGCCGCCGGCCTTGAGCACGGCCAGGAGGGCGACGATCAAGTCCGCCGTGCGGTCGAGGAGCACTCCGGCCAGCACCTCGGGGCCGAGCCCCAGCGACCGCAGGCGCCGCGCCAGCTGCTCGGCCCGCTCGTTCAGCTCGCCGTAGCTCAGCCGCACGCCCTCGGCAGCCACCAGCGCCTGCCGCTCGGGACCGGTCCTCACCTGGGCCTCGAACAGCTCGTGCAGGCACAGCTCGGGGCCTGCCGCCGAGCCGCTGTCGCTGAAGCCGGCGAGGAGCTGCTCGCGCTCGCCCGCGGAGAGCAGCGGCAGGTCGTGCCAGCTCCGCTCCGGCTCCGCCACCGCGGCGCCGAGCAGCCGCTCGAAGTGGCCCAGCAGACGGCAGACCGTGGCCGCCTCGTAGAGATCGGTGTCGTACTCGACCCGGGTGCGTAGCGCCGGCTCGCCGTCGACGACGAACAGGGTGAGGTCGAGCTTCGCGGTCGCGGTGGTACCTTCCGCCAGCTCGAGCCGGACGCCGCCGCCACTCAGCGGCTCACGGACGTACTCCAGCACCAGCATCACCTGGGAAAAGGGCGGGCGGGAGAGGTCGCGTCCGGGCCGCAGCTCCTCCACCAGCATCTCGAAGGGAAGGTCCTGGTGGCTATAGGCGCCCAGCGCTGTTTCGCGCACCTGGTGCAGCAGGCCGCGGAAGGAGGCCGCCGCCGCGAGGTCGGCCCGCAGCACCAGCGTGTTGACGAAGAACCCGATCATCTCCTCGGTCTCCGCCCGGCTGCGGTTGGCGACCGGCGAGCAGACCAGGAGATCGTCCTGTCCCGAGTAGCGCGCGAGCAGCGCGTCGAAGCCGGCCAGCAGGAGCATGAACAAGGTCACCCCCTCGCGCCGGCAACGGACGCGGAGAGCGTCCGACAGCTCCCCGGTCAGCGTGGCCCAGCGGTTGGCGCCGTGGAACCTGCGGACCGCCGGCCGCGGGAAATCGGCCGGCAGGTCGAGGCCCTCCGGCGCCGCGGCGAGCCGCCGGCGCCAATACCCGAGCTGGCGGTCGAGCGTCTCGCCACTCAGCCACTCTCGCTGCCACACGGCGAAGTCGGCGTACTGCACCGGCAGGTCCGGGAGCGGCGACGGCCGGCCGGCGGCGAAAGCTTTGTAGAGCGCCATCAGCTCCTGCGGCAGGAGGTCCATCGACCAGCCGTCCGAGACGATGTGGTGCATCGTCAGCAGCAGGTCGTGGCGCCGGCGCTCCAGCCGCAAGAGCACCGTGCGGAAGACGGGGCCGGTGCCGAGATCGAACAGCCGGTCGGCTTCCCCCGCGGCCAGAGCGGCGGCCTCGCGGTGTTTTCCGGCTTCGACCAGACCCTCCAGATCGACGACGGGCAGGAGGAACGGGCCGGCCGGCGCGATGGCCTGATGGGGCTCGCCGCGGAGGCGCGGGAAGCTGGTGCGCAGCGCTTCGTGGCGCCGCGCCATCTCGCCGAAAGCCCGCTCCAGGGCGGCCGGATCGAGGTCCCCGGTGAGGCGCAGCCGGAAAGGCAGGTTGTGGACCGGCGAGTCGGACGCGAGCTGGTCGAGGAACCACAAGCGCCGCTGGGCGTAGGAGAGGGGCAGCGGCGCGTCGCGCGGCACCGGCTCGATGCGCGGCGCCGCCAGGGCTTCGCCGGCGCCGAGCGCGGCCGCGAGGCTCTCCGCCAGCTCGGCTACCGTCGGCAGCTCGAAGAGGCGGTCCATCGTCAGCTCGACGCCGAGCGCCTCCCGCACCCGCGCGACCACCCGCGCCACGAGCAGCGAGTGACCGCCGAGGTCGAA
>Ga0075426_10002806_pt1 | contig 12441 bp, 9 predicted proteins | sample SoiMethybrSBSTD5_FD_75304 | JGI IMG/M metagenome (GOLD analysis project Ga0075426, IMG submission 75304) | Bulk soil microbial communities from a Populus tree surrounding site in Tennessee, USA - Soil MetaG P. TD hybrid SBSTD5 | ecosystem: Environmental > Terrestrial > Soil > Tree plantation...
TCGATCGGAATCCCCTGTTGCATGGAAATACGCTGTTTGGCAGTACCTCCCAGCGCGGATTCGACCGCACCATAGGTTAAGCCTTTTAGCGGTACGCCTCGCCTTACCAGCTTCTGTTGGAAGACCTCGTTCACGGCTTTGAGTTTGAACTCATCAACCGACTGCAGCACGATTGCATCTTTGCCCTCGAGCGTGATGTTCGATTTGGAATCTTTCAGATCGAAACGCGTATGAATTTCTTTCAAGGCCTGCTGGATGGCATTCGAGACCTCCTGCAGGTCAATCTTGCTCACGATGTCAAAGGTGTTCTCTGGCATGGTACTAAGCCCAATTGAGTAGATTAGCGCTGCCCCGATGAAGATGCACCCACAGGCTAAATGGAGGCAGGGTTTTCGGGAAGGGAAAAGAAGCGATAGAAGTTCTGCGTAGTTCGACTGGCCATTTCTTCGATGGGCAGTCCACGCAATTCCGCCAATTGGCGTGCGACTTCCTTCACAAACGCGGGTTCATTGCGTTTGCCCCGATGGGGAACCGGCGCGAGAAACGGAGAATCGGTTTCAATCAGTATGTGGTCGAGCGGGACCTGTTTGGCGGCACCGCGGATCCGCTGCGCTTTGGGAAAAGTTACATTCCCTGCGAAGGAGATCAGGAAGCCGAAATCGAGGGCGCGTTTTGCGTGTGCCCAGTCGCCGGTGAAGCAATGCAGAATGCCGGCGAGCCCACTGCTACTCCAATATTTTTCGAGTATTGCAATACAGTCATCCCAGGCGTTGTCACTGTTCTTGGACGGGCGGCAGTGAATGACAATAGGCAGCTTCGCGGCTCGGGCAAGCTCCAGTTGTTTCAGGAATACTTGCTGCTGGGTTTCTCGCGGGGAGAGGTCATAGAAGTAGTCCAGTCCAATCTCCCCCCACGCGATGACTTTGGGTCGCTTTGCCAACGCTTCGAGTTCCTGAAAATCGGCATTCGTGGCGAGCTTGGCTTCGTGGGGATGAACCCCGACGGTAGCGTAGATGAAGCCGTACTTTTCAGCCAAGTTCACAGCGCAATCGAGGGTTCCCGGGCCATCCCCAGTACCCACGGCGAGGATATGCACAATTCCCGCCTCACGCGCACGAGTCAGTACGGCATCACGGTCAGCGTCATAGCGAGAGCCCTCAAGGTGCGCGTGGGAATCGACGAACATGGCGTGAAGTAGGAGTGGTGTAAAGAACAGAACTGATTGTAATTGCAAAAACCGAGCGCGTCGCATGGCGATTGCGTGAGCATTATTTGCTTATTGCCCTCGACCTCACTCCTCCAACTGAGCCATGAAGGTGAGTAGCTTCTTGCAGATGCTCTCGATGTTGGGAACGGTCTCTGTTCGCGTGGCCGCAAAATCCGGACGGCCGAAGCGTCTCGGCGACAATCTCCTATAATGAACGCCATTTTCAGGTGATTGACGACCGGTAGCTGACAGGCAATCCATATATAAGGAGAGCGCATGTTCGTGGGACACTACGCGGTGGGCTTTGCGACCAAGCGCATTCAACCGAGGCTCTCTCTTTTCAGCTTGCTTACCGCCGCGATGCTGGCCGACATCCTGTACAGCATTTTTCTGATTGCCGGAATCGAACACTTTGCAATCAGGCCCGGCATTACCCGTGTGAATGCACTCGATCTTTACGATTTTCCGATCAGTCATAGCTTACGGACAGAGGTAATCTGGGCCGGGCTCTTTGCCGGCATTTTCTTTTTCTGCAGCCGCTCCGCGCGCGCCGCGTGGATCATGGTTGCTGCCGTTCTCAGTCACTGGCTGCTGGATTTCATAAGCCACAGGCCTGACATGCCCCGTGCGCCGGGAGTGCACAAATATTTCGGGCTTGGGCTCTGGAACTCCATTCCTGCAACCGCAGTCCTCGAAGGCAGCATGTGGTTTGCGGCAATCATTCTCTACGTGCGTGCAACTCGAGCTAAAGGACGCGCAGGATTTTATGGCTTGTGGATTCCCGTCGGCTTGGTGACACTGCTCTGGGTGACAAGTCTCAATGGCGCTCCGCCGCCCAGTGTTGGAATCGTCAAAATCGTAAATGCGGTGCTGATTTCACTCAGTTTGGCATGGACGTATTGGATGGATCGGGCTCGCGTTGACCATGTCATTGAATCCGCGACTGGACCGCAAGCCCAAGGTGCATTCCGGTGAAGACCCGGACCGGCGCCACCCAGCCTGAGTACTCGGAATTCCTGCGCCTGGCGCGGCAGAGCACGCTGGTGCCGGTGGTTAAGTCTATCCCTGCGGACCTGCTGACTCCGGTTTCCGCTTTCCTCGCGATTGCAGCGGAAGAGCCGCACTCTTTTCTCCTGGAATCAGTCGAACGCGGCGAGCACATAGGGCGCTATACATTCCTGGGCGCCCGGCCTTACATGCAAGTGGAATCGGGCGGCCATGAGGTCATCATCCAACGAGGACGAAAGCGCCATAAGGAACGCGAGCACCCGCTCAGAACTGTGAAGCAGTTGCTCAGGCAGCATCGCCCGGCAAAACTGGAAGGCCTTCCGCCATTCACAGGTGGCGCAGTCGGATATTGCAGCTATGACATGGTGCGCCAACTCGAGCGTATCGGCGAACATGCCACAAGGGACCTGTCGCTGCCCGACTGCTGCCTCATGTTCTTCGATCGGCTACTCGCCTTCGACCACCTGCGACATCAGATTCACGTCATCGCCAACGCCGATGTTTCACACGAGAGCCCGAGGCGAGCCTACGACCGGGCCGTGGCGGATATCCATAATCTGGAGAGCAAGCTGGCGCGCGGGCTTCGTCGCGCCCAGTGGCAGACATCTTCCCCACGACTCACTTCCAGGCTGAAGGTTCAAGCACCAACCAGTCGTGAGAAATTCATCAAGGCTGTCGAGCGGGCCCAGGAGTACATTGCGGCCGGTGACATATTCCAAGTCGTGCTGTCTCTACGGCTGGATTTTATTCCCGGCGTTTCGGCTTTTGATATTTATCGCGCGCTGCGAACCGTGAATCCGTCGCCATATCTGTATTTTCTGCGGATGGGAAACACGCATGTGCTGGGCTCGTCGCCGGAGATGCTGGTGCGCGTGACCGAACGCAAGCTGGAGTACCGTCCAATCGCCGGCACGCACCCACGGGGACGCGATGCGGAAGAAGATGAACGCCTGGAGAAACAGATGCTCGGCGACGAAAAGGAACGAGCCGAGCACGTGATGTTGGTCGACTTGGGACGGAACGATCTGGGCCGGGTGAGCGAATATGGGTCAGTGAAAGTGCGCGATTTGATGTACGTGGAGCGCTACTCGCACGTGATGCATATCGTTTCCGCGCTCGAAGGAAAACTGCGCAGCGATATGGACGCGATCGACGCATTTGCGGCCTGCTTTCCCGCAGGAACCCTGAGCGGCGCGCCCAAAGTCCGCGCCATGCAGATCATCGAGGAACTGGAACCCACGCGCCGGGGAATTTACGGTGGCTCGGTGCTGTATGCCGATTTCGCCGGCAATCTCGATTCCTGCATTGCAATCCGCACCCTGCTCATGGAAGGCAAACGAGCATACCTGCAAGCAGGCGCGGGGATCGTGGCCGATTCCGATCCGGCGCGGGAATACGAAGAATGCAGGAACAAAGCGCAGGCAGTTCTGAGGGCTGTGGAGAGGGCCAGAGGGAACGATTAGTGAGACTTGGAAGTGTAATACCCCGTCCGGTGGCGAACCTTGAGCTGCTCACTGGAAGGCACGCCGTGAATCTTTACCTGAATGCGCCGGTAATCGGAATCCGACAAGCGCTGCGCAGGATAGTAGGCGAGCAGGTATTGGGTACGCAGTTCATCGCTGATCTGGCGAAAAGCATTGTCTAACTGAGCGATCGAGCTTGCGTAATAGTACTTCCCTCCGGTGTCTTCAGATAACTGGATGAGCGCATGCTCGCCGCCGGTATCGCGTCCGGCGCTGGCTTCGATGGGAACGATGATGATGCTATAGAGAATGGCTTCGGCGACCTGGGCGGCGCGGACTGCCTCCTTATAATTCACCGTGCTGACGGTGTCTCCGCCATCGGTGATGAAGACCATAACCTTCCGGCCCTGTCGTTGCTCGAGAGCCTGGGAGGCGAGAAACAGAGCGTCGTAGAGAGCGGTTGCGGCTCCTGCCCGGAGATGTTCGAGAGCATGATCGATACGCTGCAAATCGGAGGTAAAGGGCGTGACCTGGCTCACGGTCTCGCTGAACTTGTAGAGTGAAAGCGCGTCTACCCGGCGGAGAATGGCGTGAACGAAGCGATGCGCTGATGAAATCTCGAGCGGCAGATCTTTGCGCGTACTAAGGCTGGTATCGAGGGCAAGGATAATAGACAGCGGTAAAGCTGATTCTTTATTGAAGACCGAAATTTTCTGGTCTTTGCCATCTTCACGCAGCTCGAAATTCTCTTGCTTCAGATTGGGGATTGGTGCACCGTGTTCATCCGTGACCGTGACGAACACGTTGACCAGCTTGACGTCGACTTTGAAAGTGGTGTCGGGGTCCTGGGCAAAGCATGTAAGGCACAGCGAGAGTACCAGGCCAGCTGCCGCAGCTTGCTTCATGGAGGATTTTGTTACGAGCTTCGCGAGTGCGGCCGATTTTTTCGCCAGGCGAGCCGCAACAATTCGCGAAGGAACGACCTGTCACTTAGATGCACGCTCGGCGGAATGGGTGCCTTGGGCGCGAGGAATCTGGTCGGGAAAGGGTTCGCCGTCGGCCCACACGGCGCCATCCTCAAAGTACTCCTTCTTCCAGATCGGGACGGTAAGCTTAAGAGTATCAATAATCCAGCGGCAAGCATCGAAGGCAGCGGCACGGTGGGGTGACGCAACCAGGATCAGCACGCTTGTGTCTCCGATCTCCAGCCGGCCGACCCGGTGAACGATAGCGACATCGCGGATCTGGAACTTCGCCAAAGCCTGCTCCCCTAGTTCTTCCAACTGTTTCAGCGCCATTGGTTCGTAGGCTTCGTAGTCGAGATACAAGGTGCTCCGTCCCCGGCTGTTGTTGCGCACTATGCCCTCGAACAGCACGCAAGCCCCGTCCTCAGGTTGCTTGATCCCTGCGAGTAGGGATTGCGCGTCGATGATCTCGCGCACAAGGGCGGCGTGCCGCGGGCGGCCGTCAGAGGCTTGTGTACCACCGCTGACCGGAGGAAGTAACGCGACTTCGTCGCCATCCTTCAGGGGCGTGCCGGGCCCGGCATATTCCTGGTTTATTGACACGGCCAGAGAAGAGATCAGGGACTGCAGTGATGGGATACTCTGAGCGTAATGAGTCAGCAGGGCACTGATGTTTGAGCTTTCAGGGAGAGTGAGATCCTCGTTTGCTCGCTCGGCGAGGTCTCTTAGTATGCCGAAAAATAGAACACGGATTTGCACGGCAATTCCAGCCCCGCTGCTTAGTTTACCGTGGAGTAGGTCGTTTGCGGCTGCATCCAGTTGACGTCCTAGGAAGCTGTAGCCTTGCGGGCGCCGTGCCGGACGAACCAGTTTCCGGATCAGCCGGCTGCCGACCTATCCACTGGCGCCGGTGCCCCGGGTTCTCATTATGGATAGAATTGGCGGGCAAAGATCATCAGCGTGATTGTGAAATCAAAAATAGAGGGCATCAGCCTTCATACGGAATGGGAAAGGCGGATTGTGGCCTTTTCAGGCAACGTATTGTTATTGCTCGCAGCACTATCGTGGGTGGGCACGGCTTTCGCGCAATCCAGCTATGACTTGCGCTCACCCGACGGCAGAATTGAGATCCGAGTCCGCACGGCCGGGCAGATTCAGTATGACGTGGTTTTGCGAGGCCGGGCTCTCCTGGAGAATTGCACGCTTTCTCTTGACGTTGAACACAAGAAGCTTGGTCTACAGCCGAAGGTTATTGATTCAAAGCGACGATCGTATGAGCAGGTAGTTGAGCCGGTAGTGCGTCAGAAGTTTGCGAAGATTCGGGAAAACTATAACGAGCTGCGTATCGGTATGGACGCTGGGTATGCAGTTATCTTCCGCGCTTACCACGAAGGTGTCGCCTATCGGCTCGAGACATCGATGCCGCAGAAGCAGGTGAAGATCTATGGCGAAGAAGCGACTCTCAGGTTTCCAAACAATTTCCTTGTTTACTACCCGCAGGAAGACAGCTTCTACTCGCACAACGAGCGGAAGTATTTGCCACAACGCCTGAACGAGATAGCTTCAGAGTTCATTGCATCGCTGCCTGCGGTCATAGATGTGGGACAGGGGGCAAAGGTGGCGATTGCGGAATCCGATGTGGAGGATTATCCAGGTCTGTGGTTGCATGGTACCGCGCCCAATTTTGAATTGGCTGCGACCTTCCCTCCCTATCCGTTGAAAGAGACTCAAACCAGCGATCGTGACTACAAAGTGGTCGACCACGCCGACTACATCGCGGTCACTTCGGGTACGCGAGCGTTCCCGTGGCGAGTGATCGGCATCGCTGAGAAAGATGCCGATTTGATCACCAACCAGATCGTCTATCTCTTGCAAAAGCCTTCGCAGCTCCAGGACACCTCCTGGATCAAGGCCGGCAAAGTGGCGTGGGATTGGTGGAATGATTGGAACATCGATGGCGTCGACTTCCATGCGGGAATCAACACGAAAACTTACCAGTACTACATTGATTTCGCGGCCAAGTACGGCATTCCATACATCCTTCTCGACGACGGCTGGTACAAGCTAGGCAACTTGCTCGAAGTTGTGCCGGAAATCAACATGGAGGAGTTGACAGCATACGCGAAGCAGAAGAACGTTGGACTGATTCTTTGGGCATCGTGGAAGACGCTCGACGATCAGATGACTCCTGCGCTCGATCAGTTCGAGAAATGGGGAATCAAGGGAATCAAAGTTGACTTCATGCAACGGAGTGACCAGCTGATGATGAACTACTACCACAAAGTTTGCCGCGAGGCCGCCAAGCGCCACATGCTGGTTGATTTTCATGGAGACCAGAAACCCGCAGCCATGACACGCACCTGGCCGAACCTGATCAATACGGAAGGCGTGCGCGGCCTGGAATGGAGCAAGTGGAGCGGGGAATCCGAACCCAAACACAACGTGAGCCTGCCTTTCACGCGAATGTTTCTTGGACCGATGGACTTCACGCCAGGCGCCATGAGGAACGCCACCAAGAACACATTCGCGCCTATCAACCATCAGCCCATGGCAATGGGCACACGCTGCCATCAGCTCGCGATGTACGTGGTGTATGAAGCGCCGCTGCAGATGTTGTCAGATAGTCCGTCGAACTATCTCCGCGAGCCGGAGAGCATGCAGTTTCTCGGGCTGGTCCCTACTGAATGGGATGAAACAAGGGTGCTCGACGCGCGCATCTCTGACTACGTTCTGGTCGCAAGAAGAAACGGGAACGACTGGTATGTAGGCGCCATGACCGACTGGACGGCACGCGATCTGGATTTGAATTTATCCTTCTTGCCCGAAGGCAGCTTCACAATGGATGCTTATCAGGATGGCGTAAACGCCGACCGCAATGCCAGCGACTATAGGAAAACGACAACTCAGGTGAACAAGACGGAAAATCTCACAATCCATCTCGCTCCGGGCGGCGGCTGGGCCGCGCGCATTCATCCATAGCAGATTGGGAAACAGTGCAACCGCGACGGCCTCCAGCAACGCTGCTTCGGCAAACGAAAGATTCTCCGGCCGCCGGTAAAGGTTGCGTGCGGGAATCACTACAAATTCAGCGAAGGCTCCGCACCGCGATAATCGCCGCAAGAAACACCCAGAACCTGGCGATGCTCCCAGAGATTCACCTCGCCCCGAACACAGTAACTGCATTCGTTGCAGGGAATAGTCGAATCAAACCTGACCCGGTCGCCTTCTGATAAGCCCTTTACATCTTTGCCAAGCGCCGCGACCGTTCCCGCGGCCTCATGACCCATCACAATTGGTGGAATGCGGCGTCCGGAAGAGCCAGCGCAGCCGTGAATATCGCCAGCGCAGATACCGCACGCGCCAATACGGACCAGAACCTCATCCGGACCTGGAATTGGGGTTGGAAGGTCAGCCACTTCGAGGCGACCGTACTGCGATAACAACAGTGCTTTCATAGTGGACGAGGAGCCAGTTCCTCCCGAACAACCCGCGATCCCAAGGCTCGGAATCACCGTCGTCGGCCAGGGAGTGGATACGTATGATCAGCCTCTGTTCCGCAAACTGCGGCCACACGGCGCTTATTTCCGCCGGATTAATCCGGAAAATGGTCTGAAGCTGTTGCTCGACGCAGTGGCCACCCGAGCTAAAGCTCATCCCGCTCCCTACGCTCATTGGACGGCGGCCCACCGGCGGATCACGATCCATCGCTCACCTGCGTCTCCTATCAAGGAGCTCGAACCCGTGCGCTGTGCTGCGCAAGATGCGTTCAGAAATCGAACGGCCCGGTATGGGTCCCGAAGCTCAGCGCACGTTAAGGGCGGAACTGCAGCCTTCCGACCTCCGCATTGATAAGCCGGACGACGCGGTTCTAAACCGCTTCCAGCTGAAACTTCTTACAGAGGGTTCCGGAACTCAGATCTTCAGTACCAGTTTTGCACAATGGGCCGCGCGAGAAACCTTCGGACGAGCCCCGCCCCTGACGTTGCTGGTCCGCTTTGCTCCACGGCAGCGAGAGAAGCCGATGAAGGAGTTACTCGCCGGCAGTCACGACAATCCCGAGCTCGATCCTGTTGGCTCGTTGATCGATGCCGATAATGGGCGCATATTACAACTGGCCTAATCAGCAACGGCTGCCGGGCGCCGAGCAATCCTGGTTCCTCGTCTGGTTTGAAGGACCCAACTCCGCTGTCGCTATCGGTCCCTCCATGCCCCGCGGCACAGAATCAAGTTCGGTACCCGATGTTCGCGAGCTGCTTTCCTGGATGAGTTGAAGTTGGAGTGGTCTAGCCGCAACTTCTCACGCGGAGTCAAAAAAGAGGGGCGAAAGGTACGAAAGGTAAAAGCGGCGGCTGCTGGTCGTGCAATCGTCACACAACTGAGAAATTGAGATGGCGCAACTCTACTTTTTGAGTAGTACCGAGGCAGCCGTCCCTATTCGAGAAACACCTCTCCCGGGCTGGTGAAATTAGGCTGTGGATTTTTTGGCAGGTCGTTGCCTCAACAGCGTAATGCGACCCAAGCAGCCGCGAAAATATTTTTCCAGGGATAGGCATTGGAGAAACTCACCCAGATGCGACGGGCACTGAGTCGCACCTCGGCGGCGATCTTCAGCAAACGTAGGCGAATGGTTTGCACCTGCGCTTGAGCCCATTCCGTACCCGCCAGCGCCAGACGCCGTAGCGCGTGCACCAGTACATAGGCCAGCGAGGAGAAGTACAACCGCAGCTGGTTTGGCGCGCAGCGATTCCGCGCTCATGCGGTCCGCAAATAAACTTAGCTGTTCCTTTATGCGGTTTTCCATCTCGCCTCGCGCGCAATACGTCTTCTCATAAAGGGCAGCGGCTTCCCAGGACTGCGCGGGCAACGAGGTCACCACGAAGCGGGGATTCTCGCCTTTTTCCAGATACTCCGCCTTGGCTACTACTCGCCGAGAGCGGCTCCAGCTCTTGCGCGTGCGATAGCGGAATTCCGTAAACACGCGCGCCGCTTTGCCCGTTCTCTGCTGTTCCTGTTTTGCCTCCCGCATCGCAGGCGCAATCTTTCTCTGCAGCCGCGAGTTGCGGGCCAGCCCGAACACATAGTCGACTCGGTTCTGCTCGCACCACCCCATGAGCTCTTCCCGGCAGAAGCCTGAATCCGCGCGCAGAATTATGCGTACCTTGGGCCAGCGTTGACGAATCTGCTTCACAATGCGCTCCACCTCCTCTCGGCAGCCGGCGCTAGCATCCTGATTGGAGGCGCGCTGCCGCGCACACAACAGGTGATCGCCACAGAAGATGTACAGTGGCAGGTAGCAGTACTCGTTGTAGTAACCGTGGAAAAAGCGTTCTTCCTGCTGCCCATGGAGCGGCGTGTCCGTGACGTCCAAGTCGAGCACAATCTGGCGTGGAGCCCTCGCGTGCGCTTCTAAAAAGATGTCTACCAGCAATGCGTCCACAGCTTCCGTCGAGTAGGTGATCTTGTGATAGCGATCCTCCAGCGGTGAGCCCGCCGGAGTCAGTTCCAGTCGATTCAAGGTGCTCTTGCCCGCCAGCGGCTCTTCCAGCCTGCGCTTTCCCGCCACCAACGCCAGCAGCGGATCGCGACGTAGCTCCTCGTGATCGTTCAGATCTTCGTATCCCAAAGCTAGGCCATAAATGCGTTGCGCCAGTAATTCCCTGAGCTCGTGCACAATCCACAGCGGATGGCGATGATCGGAGAAGCACTGGCTTACTCGCGATAGCAAGTCGATCGTTTGGTCGGTCTCGCGCAACAGCAGCGCTCCTCCCTCCGTGCTGAGCTGCCGCTCGCTAAAACGGGCACTCACCTGTCGCGAAAAATGTGGTGCAAATGCGAACTCATTCTGGTTACACTCTGTCATTAGAAAAGGCCGCCTTTCTCGGGACGTTAACTACGATCTGACAACGCAGTTATGCCCGAAAAACGGCCTTTTTCTATTCTTAATTTTTCGCCGCGACTCTTTTTAGTTCACCCGTGTGAGAAATTGCGGCTAGATCGTCTCCGCCGGCGCTGGATCGACCTCGAGTACTACCTGTTGTTTGCCTAGTTCTGGATGAGTCGCGGTGAGCCGTACGGTTCCTGCCTGCTCCCTGGCGCGAATCCAGACAGCTCCCGTGCCGCCCACCAGCGCAAACGGATTGTCGCCGATGATCTCCGCCGGACCCTCAAGTTCAAGCCTGAGCGCATCATTCGCAAACGGCCGGATGTTGCCGAATTCATCCGTCACGCGAAAAACCACGCGGGTCGAATCCGCCCCGTCAGCCGTGAGCTTCGCGTCGTCCGGCAGCGAGACAAATTTTTCATCCACGCCGGTGCCGGAGTAGCTCTTCGCAATTACTGGTTTGCCTTGTATGTAGCCTTCAATGCGCAAGCCTCCCCATCTGTGAAAGAGCTCGCCTAAATTGACGCTGAAGGGCGCATAACGAAGATGCGCAAACTCAGTACGGTCCGGATCGGCCTCCGCGACCAACTCGTCATCGATATAAAACTTGAGATGATCACAATTCGAGCAGACGATGGCCTTGGTGAATCCGACCGACTCGTCGCCTCGCGCCCAATGAAACGCCGGCTCCAGTACCACCTCCTCGGCGGAGTCGCATTGTGACTTATAAAATCCGGCGGCAGGCTTGGGCTCGCGGAAAATGTCGGTCACGCCGTGATAGCAGATGCGATCGCCCGAACCAAAATCGCCGTGAGTGTTGTAGTCGAACGCGCACCAGCCTATGCCGCCGGCGTATTGAGGATTCGACGCCAGCTGGTCATGAATGCGCGCGTGACGCAGCGTATGTTCTCGCAAACGTTCGACGTTATCGATGGTCTTCGTGGGAAAAGTATGCCCAACGAACTCGGTGTTGAGATAACGCGGATGGTTGGGCGGCTTCAGCGGGAAACCGAAATCGTTCATCGTGAAAACGTCTTCCAGAAACTCGGATTCCTGAAAGTAGCGGATTCCTCCAGTTTGGCGAGTGGGATCGAGGGAATGCGCTAAAGCATTAGTACGAGTGTAAAAATCATGATCATCCTTGGATTCATTGATTCGTACCCCCCACAAAATGATGGAAGGGTGATTCCAATCGCGGCGGATCATTCGCCGCACGTTATCCACTGAAAGGGATTTCCAGGCGTCATCTCCGATGTGCTGCCAGCCGGGGATTTCCTCGAGCACCAGCAGTCCAATCTCGTCACAGCGATCAAGAAAGTGCCGCGATTGCGGATAATGTGAAGTCCGAACGATGTTGCACTTCAGATTCTTGCGCAGGATGTCCGCATCGCGCCGCTGCACCCGGCCCGGCATTGCCTGGCCTACAAACGGAAACGTCTGATGCCGGTCCAGCCCGCGCAGCTTGATGACTTTGCCGTTCAGTTCGAAACCGTGATCGGTAAACTCGGCGTGCCGGAAACCAATCGACCGCGTGTCTTCGTCGATCAGTTTCGTTCCGCGCAACAGCCGCACATGAACACCGTAAAGAGCCGGGTTTGTGAGATCCCATAGCCTGACGCCGCTCAGATTCTGAAGCTCGACAGTGTGCGCGCTGGGTGCGGGCTCGGGATTCGCGGAACTGACGCGTTGGGTGTTGTTTGCCACTACGCTGCTTCCGTCGCGCAATTCAACCTCGAGCATCAGTGGCTCGCGTGATGCTTCAAGCTGCTGAATGAACGTATCGACTTTAAGCGTGGGACGGGTGAGCACGTTCTGCGGTTTCGCAAAAATGTTCTCAATAAATGTCCCAGGCACAATGCGGAGAGAGACCTCACGGTAAATCCCGCCAAACGTCAAGTAGTCGATCTCATATCCAAA
>Ga0075426_10002812_pt1 | contig 12434 bp, 9 predicted proteins | sample SoiMethybrSBSTD5_FD_75304 | JGI IMG/M metagenome (GOLD analysis project Ga0075426, IMG submission 75304) | Bulk soil microbial communities from a Populus tree surrounding site in Tennessee, USA - Soil MetaG P. TD hybrid SBSTD5 | ecosystem: Environmental > Terrestrial > Soil > Tree plantation...
GTCCGGCTGCGGTCGTAGTCGGCCTGGATGCGCATCTGCTCCAGCTCCTGGGATGCGGTGTCGGCCAGCTGCTGCACCAGCGCGCGCTTGCGGCCCCGCTGCGGAACCTCGATCGTCACCGGGCCGCCGCGCCGCTGGGTGAGCCAGTCGGTCATCAGCTCCGGTTCGTCGATCACGCCCGGCACGATGACCGTGCGCGGAACATGCGTAGCGCTCGTGTAGTACTGGAGGAGGAATCCCCGCAGCAGCTCGGCTTCGCTCGCGTCAGCGGCACCATCGAGCGGGTGACCGTCGTGGCCGACCATCTTGCCGCGGCGCACGTAAGCGACCTCGACGAACACGTCATTCGCCTTGCGCGAATAAGCGATGAGGTCCTGGTCATCGCGACCGTGGACCAGAACCTTCTGGCGGTCGGCGATGCGCTCGATCGACTGCAGCTGGTCGCGGTAGCGCGCGGCGTTCTCGAAGTCAAGGCGTTCGGCCGCACCCTCCATCTTGCCTTCGAGCTGGCGGACGAGAAGGTCCGAGCGACCCTCCATGAACATCGCGACCTCGCGGATGCGCGCCTTGTAATCCTCGGGGCTGATCCGCTTCTCGCACGGACCGGGGCAGCGCCTGATGTGGAAGTCGAGGCAGACCTTGCCCTGCTTGAAGATCTCGTCGGAGCACGTCCTGAAGGGCAGCAGCTGCCGGATCGACTTCACGGTGTTGCGCAGCGATTGCGCCGAGGTGTAGGGGCCGAAGTACAGCGCGCCGTCGTTCTGCACGCGTCGCGAGTAGTGAACTCGCGGGTAGGTCTCGGTTACGGGCAGCTTCAGGTAGAGGTAGTTCTTGTCGTCCTTGAGCCGGATGTTGAAGCGCGGCCGGTAGTTCTTGATGAGGTTGCACTCGAGGACGAGCGCCTCGACCTCGTTGGCGCACTGGACGAACTCGAAGTCGTAGATGCGCCGGACCATCTCCTCGACGCGGGCGGTCTGCGCGTACCCGGTCGTGAAGTACTGGCGCAGCCGATCCCGGAGCCGCAGCGCCTTGCCCACGTAGATGACCTGCTCCTTCACGTCGCGGAAGAGGTAGACGCCCGGCTCCTCGGGCACCGCCCGCAGCCGCTGCTTGATCGCGTCGTCGGTGAGCGAAGCCACGGTGATGGATTTTAGGAACGGGCTGGAAGGCCAGGTCCCGCGAGGCTAGACTGCGCGCGTGAGCACGGCTCCCGACGACCGGCCCCGGCAACCGCCTCCGACCCAGATCGTCGGCCAGCAGTCCGCACCCTCCAGCGTGGTGCCCCACACGCCCCACCTCGAGTCGAAGGCGCCGACGAACGGGCTCGCCATGGTCAGCCTCTTCACGGGCATCTTTTCGTACCTGGGGCACATCATCCCGTTGATCGGCGGTTCGACCATGGCGCTGATCGCGATCATCACCGGCTACATCGCCCGCCGGCAGATCGCCGAGAGTGGTGAGCAGGGCAGGGATATCGCGACGATCGGGATCATCCTCGGTGTGATCAACCTGGTCATCGTCGTCCTCATCCTGGTCGCGATCTTCTTCATCGTTTTCGTCCTCGGGATCGGCATCCTCGGCTTCGCGGCGCACTCGAGGGGCTAGGCGATGTCGGACCTGCCGCCACCTCCTCCGCCGGACCAGCCGCCGCAGCCGCCGGCTGACCAGCCACCTCCACCTCCGCCCCCGCCTCCTCCGCCGCCGCCACCATCCGGCGGCGGGCTTCCGGCGCCTCCTCCACCGCCTGGCGCCTACATGCCGCAGCCGCCCGGTTACTCAGTGCCGCCGGGCTACCCGCAGCCCGCGCCGGGCTACGGCTACGGCGTCGCGAGCCCGCCGACCGATGGCATGGCGATCGCCGCGCTGATCCTCGGCATCGTCTCCTTCCCGGGCATCTGCTGCTACGGCGTGGTGGGACTGGCCGCCGGCATCACCGCCGTGATCCTTGGCCGCATGTCGCTGCGGAAGATAGAGGCCGCGGGCGGCATGATCGGCGGGCGCGGCCTGGCCCAGGCGGGATGGATCTGCGGCCTCATCGGCGCGATCCTGGGTGCCCTTTACGGCATCTTCAGCATCCTCTTCCTGATCTTCGGAATCACCAACGGCTTCGGGACCTTCACGCTCCCAACCCCGTCTGGCTAGAAGTGGATGCCTCGCATCAGGTAAGCCATCGCGGCCGCCTCGACCGAGATCTCGCCGTCACCTGACGCCTCGCGCGCCGCTTCCCTTCCTGCCGTCTCCGGGAACAGGTGATAGGCGCCGGTCATCACGAACTGCAGCAGGCCCGGCGCAAGCGTGCTGACCGTCTCCCCCACCTTGCCAAGCCGAGTGGAGATCTCGGGCGCGCGGGTGAGGATCGCCGATGCAACCAGCTCCGCCGCCTCCTCTGGCGAGCTCGTCGGGAAGTTCTTGTAGATCCCGGTCGGCGCGATCATCGGTGTGCGCACGAGCGGCATGTGGATGTTGGTCACGGCCACTCCGTCGTCGACCACCTCGGGGCCGATGCACCGCGCGAATCCAGCAAGCGCGGACTTCGACGCGACATACGCGCTGAATCGGGGCGGGAACGTCTGCGTGCCGATGCTCGAGATGTTGATGATGTGGCCGCGGTGGCGCTCCCGCATGCCGGGCAGCACAGCGAGGATGAGCTTCACCGCGCCGAAGTAGTTCAGCTGCATCGTGCGCTGGAAATCGTGGAACCGGTCGTACGACGCCTCGACCGAACGTCGGATCGAGCGGCCGGCGTTGTTGATGAGGATGTCGACGTGCCGGTGTTCGGCCAGGACCGCGTGGATCATCGCGTCACATGCGTCCAGGTCCGACAGGTCGGTCGGATGCACGTGCGCCTGGCCGCCGGCCGCCTCGATCTCGTGCTTGAGGTCATCGAGCTTCTCCTTGCTGCGCGAGACCAGGACGGTGTGAGCGCCGTAGCGCGCCAGGAGCAGCGCGCTCGCGCGTCCGATTCCGCTGGATGCGCCCGTCACCACTACGACGCGATCGCGCAATGCCGCGCGCAAATTGCGTTCGGTCGGCGCCTCGGGATCCAGGTGGCGCTCCCAGTAGTCCCACACCTTCCACGCATACGAAGACAGCGGCGGGCAGGCGACCCCTGATCCATCGAGCGCCGCCAGCGTGTTGTCGCACGTGAAGCGCGCGCGGCTCGACACGTAGCGGATCGCCGACTCGGGTATGCGCACTCCGTCGAGCAGGCGGCGTTTCAAAGTCTGGGCGACGGGCCAGTCCTGCAGCATCGCCGTTGTCTCCTTGGGCAGCATCGCTCCCGCGCGGCTGTCGACTCGGAGGGTGAACTGCGGCGCGTGCGCAGCCCGGCAGAACTCGTTGACGACCTCGCCGAAGCGCTCAGCGCGCGGGTCGGTGAGATGGAAGGTGCGGCCGTCGAGCCCATCCTTATGCGCTATCGCGTCCACTGCCTTGGCCACGAAATCGACGGGCACCAGGTTGAGATCGCCACCCTCGAGCCCGATCAGAGGGACCCATGGCGGCAGCGCCTCTCGGAGACGCTGGATGAGCTTGAACGCGTAGTACGGACCATCGATGCGGTCGGCCTCGCCAGTCTCGGACGAGCCGATGACCAGGCCAGGCCGGTAGATGCGGTAGCGCAGGCCGGAGTCCCGGACCATGCGCTCCGACTCGTACTTGGTCTTGTAGTACGGATGGTCCAGCGCCTGGCCTTCCGCAAACATCTCCTCCGTGAACTTGCCCTTCCACTTCGCCCCGGCCACCGCGACCGAGCTCATGTGATGGAGCCGCGCGCCAAGCTCCTTCGCCAGGTCGATGACGTTGCGTGTCCCCGTTACGTTTGCGAGCTCGGCCGCCTCCGAGGACGCCTCGAGGTCATAGACCGCGGCGAGGTGGAAGATCTCGGCGCCGCGGAGCAGCTCTCGGTCGGGCGCAGAGATGCCGAGCATCGGTTCCGCGATGTCACCGGCCACCGCCTTCAGGCGCTCCGCGCCCGGCACGGAAGCGACCACCGACTCGAATCGGGCCGTCGAGCGCGGCCGCACCAGGACGTAGGTCGTGCCCTCGCGCCGGGCCAGCTCGCGGAGCAGGAACCGGCCGATGAATCCCGTGCCCCCTGTCACCAGCCTTGCCACGCGCTTAGGGTAGGTGCCAACTGAAGGCGGCGTCAGTAGGATTGCGGAACCATGGCTGACATTCCTCCGCCTCCTCCGTCCGGACCTCCTGCCGGCGCGCCACCTCCGCCACCGCCCCCGATGGCCGGCCCGCCGCCGTCATACCAGCCCGGCATGATGCCGCCTCCCCCACCTGGCTCGCCCGGCTACATGCCGCAACCGATCGGTCCGTCGTCGGCCGGCGGCCTCAACCTCGGCGCGCAGATCGTCGGCGCGGGCTGGTCGATCGCGGTCGGCGTCGCCGGCATCCTGCTGCCGATCTTCAGCGGCATGCTCTTCGGCGGGACCGTCTACTACTTCTATGTCCTGCCGATCTTCGGCGTGATCTACGGCGTGCGCTCGATCACCCGCGGCTTTGTCATCGGCGGCATCGCGGGCATCGTGCTCAACGTCATCGCCGGCTTCATCAGCCTCACCGCATCGGGGATCTTCAGCCCGGGAGGCTAGGCTCCACCGCCTCGTCCCGGGCCGGGATCGCGAGCATCGGAATCAGACCGGCAATGAGACACATCACCACCGCGAAGCCGATCGCGACGGTGAGGGACCGCGCGATCACGGGACCGGCGATGGCCGAGCCGATCGGATTGCCCACGGAATTGAGCGCCATTGAGATGGCGAACGCCCGGCCGAACCAGGCCGGAGACGTCCGCCGCTGCCGCAGCGTGAACAGACCAACGTCAAACGGCCCGGTCGCCAGTCCGAGCAGCACGACCGATACGACCACCACCGCGACGTTTCCCGCGAACGCGAGGACCGCGGTGCCGGCGGCCCCGATCAGGATCGCGATCACCATCATCTGACGCTCGCGGCCGATGCTGGACATGCGGCCGGCCACGAGTGCCGAGACCATTCCGAAGCCGCCCATCACCCCCCACATCGCCCCGACCACCGCAGGCCCGGAGTTGAGGCGGCTGAGAACGAGCACCGGGAGCGCGATCACCAGCACTCCGTTGCCGAGGTTGTAGGCGCTCAACGTCAGGGCAAGCCCGCGGAGGGTCGGGTTGCGCAACGTGTATGCGAGGCCGTTCCACGCGTTCCGCATCACGGAATCGACCGCCTTAGCGCGGATCGACGGGTCGTGCAGTCCCACCAGCGCGCCGGCGGCCGCCAGGAAAAGAAGACCCGAGGCGATGAGCCCCCATTCGCCTCCGAACAAACCGACCAGGGCCCCTGCGAGCGGCGACGCAAGAAGGGTCGCGATCACGTTGCCGCTGCTGTCCAGGCCGTTTGCCCGTTCCCACAGATGACGCGGCGCGATGATCGGAAAGAGCGACCGCATTCCCGCCCAGCTCAGCGGTCCTGTCACCGACGAGAGCACGACGATCACCAGAAGAGACGGCGGCGAGAGGTTGTGCGCCAGCGAGAGGATCGCGATCGCGCCGAGCGTCACGGCCGCGACGACGTAATCGACCATGATCAGGCGCGCGCGACCGTAGCGGTCGAGCAGCGCTCCGCCGATCGGCGAGACGAGAATCCCAGGAAGCGACGCGCAGAAGGCGGTTGCACCGGCGAGCTCGGGCGAATGAAAGCGCTGGAGCACGAACAGGACCATCGCCACGGATCCCATGGAGTTCGCCATGCGTCCGAACACCAGCGACGTGTACATGCGCGCAAACCCGGGCACGCGCATGAGCGCGCCGTAGGTGGCCGGCCGGGCGTCGCCCAGGGGAAGCTAGACCGCGACGCGCGTGCGCGCGGCGACCTTGCCGGGCCGCCGCTTCGGCTTGCCGCTCACCGAGCCGTTGCTCGACGAGCCTTTGTGGCCGCGGAGCACATTCGCCAGGTAGTGGCCCGTCGACGACGCGGGATCGGCCGCCAGCTGTTCCGGCGTGCCCTCCGCGATCAGCCGCCCACCCTTGCCGCCTCCCTCCGGCCCGAGGTCGATCAGCCAGTCCGCCGTCTTCAGCACGTCGAGGTTGTGCTCGATCACGATCACCGTGTTGCCGTGGTCGACCAGGCGGTGCAGCACCTGCAGAAGCCTCTCGACGTCGGCGTAGTGAAGGCCTGTCGTGGGCTCATCGAGCAGATAGAGCGTCCGCCCGGTGTCGCGGCGGGACAGCTCGGCCGAGAGCTTGACGCGCTGCGCCTCACCACCTGAGAGCTGGGTCGCCGGCTGGCCGAGACGGATGTAGCCGAGCCCGACATCGTGCAGCGTCTTCAGCTTGACCCGAATGCGCGGCACGTTCTCGAACACCTCGAGCGCCTCGTCAACCGTCATCTCCAGGACGTCCGCGATCGAATGCCCGCGGAACTTCACCTCCTGGACCTCGCGCGAGTACCTGGTGCCATGGCACACCTCGCACGGCACATACACATCAGGCAGGAACTGCATCTCGATCTGGATGATCCCGTCGCCCTGGCAGGCCTCGCAGCGGCCGCCTTTCACGTTGAAGCTGAACCTTCCCGGGCCGTAACCGCGCATCTTCGCCTCGGGCATGCTCGCGAACAGCTCGCGCATATACGTGAACATCCCGGTGTAGGTCGCCGGGTTGGACCGCGGCGTGCGGCCGATCGGCGACTGGTCGATGTCGATCGCCTTGTCCAGGTGTTCGAGGCCCTCGATCGTCGTGTGCGGCCCGGGCTTGTCCTTCGCCTTGTAGAAGTACTGCGCAACGCGCCGGCTGATGATGTCCGTGACCAGCGACGACTTGCCGGAACCGCTCACGCCAGAGACCGCCGTGAACGTACCGAGCGGGACCGCGACGTCCAGGTTCTTCAGGTTGTTCGCCTTGGCGCCACGAACCACCAGCTTCTTGCCGTTGCCTGCGCGCCGCTTGCGCGGGATCGGGATGGCGCGGTCGCCACGGAGGAACGCGGCCGTCAGCGAATTCGGGTCGCGCAGCACCTCCTCGACGGTTCCCGCGGCGATGATCTCGCCTCCGTGCTCTCCCGCGGCGGGCCCGATGTCGACCATGTAGTCGGCGGAGCGAATCGTCTCCTCGTCGTGCTCGACGACGATCAGCGTGTTGCCCAGATCTCGAAGCCTGACCAGGGTGTCGATGAGCCTGCGGTTGTCCCGCTGGTGCAGACCGATCGAGGGCTCGTCGAGGATGTACAGGACGCCCATCAACTTCGAGCCGATCTGCGTCGCGAGCCGGATGCGCTGCGACTCGCCGCCGGACAGAGTGTTGGCCGGGCGATCGACGGTCAGGTACTCGAGGCCGACGTCGATCATGAACTGCAGCCGCTCGAGAATCTCCTTCAGGATGCCGCGCGCGATGAGCAGCTCGCGCTCCGTTCCGGTGAGGCTCTTGAAGAAGTCGATCGCTCCACTCACCGACTGCTCGCAGACCTGGGCGATGTTTTGGCCGTCGATCGTGACCGCGAGTGATTCCGGCTTCAGCCGCCGGCCCTTGCACGCCGGACACGGCTTCTCCGACATGTAGCGCTCGAGCTCCTGCTTCAGGTACTCGGACTGCGTCTCTTCGTAGCGTCGCTGCAGGTTTGCGACGACACCCTCGAACGGCGCCTCGTACCAGCGCTGGTGCCCGTACTGGTTGCGGTAGCCGAACTTGATCTTCTTCTGGCCCGTGCCGTCGAGCAGGACATCGCGCTGGTTCTTGGGCAGCTTCGACCACGGCTTCTTCATGTCGATGCCGAAGTACTTGCACACGGTCTCCAGCAGCTCGGGGTAGAAGAACTGCGACTTGCTCCACGCCGAGATCGCGCCGTCGGTGAGCGACAGTGAGGGATCTGGGACGACGAGGTCGCCGTCCACCACCAGCTGCGAGCCCAGCCCCGTGCACGTCGGGCACGCGCCCTGAGGGCTGTTGAACGAGAAGTTGCGCGGCTCCGGCTCGGGCACGCTCGTGCCGTCGTAAGGGCACGCGTAGTCCTGAGACATCTGGATCTCTTCGCCCTTGTCTACGGGCGCCACGATCACGCTTCCTCCGCCGAGCCTCGCCGCCGTCTCGATCGAGTCCACCAGGCGCGTTCGCTGCTCGGGCCCGATGACGATGCGGTCCACCACCACCTGCACGTCGTGCTTCTTGTTCTTGTCCATCGGGATCGTCTCGCCGATCTCGTAGAGGCTCCCGTCGACCCGCACGCGCACGAAGCCGGACTTGCGGATGTCATCGATCAGTGATCGGTACTCACCCTTGCGGCCCTTGACCACCGGGCCGAGAACCATGATCCGGGTGTCCTTCGGCAGCTTCTCGACCTGGTCGGCCATCTGCTCCACGGTCTGGCGTTTTACCTCGCGCCCGCACAGGGGGCAGTGCGGATGCCCGATGCGCGCGTAAAGGAGGCGCAGGTAGTCGTAGACCTCCGTCACCGTCCCGACCGTCGATCGGGGGTTCTTGGAAGTGCCCTTCTGATCGATGGAGATCGCGGGTGACAGCCCTTCGATGACGTCGACGTCGGGCTTCTCCATCTGGCCCAGGAACTGCCGCGCATACGCGGACAGCGACTCCACGTAGCGCCGCTGTCCCTCGGCGTAGATCGTGTCGAAGGCAAGCGAGGACTTGCCTGAGCCCGACAGCCCCGTGAACACCACCAGCTTGTCGCGCGGGATCGACAGCGTGACGTTCTTCAGGTTGTGCTCGCGGGCGCCGCGAATCGTTATCTGGTCGGTGGGCATGAACCTCTAATGATTCCCTGTTCCGCTAAGGGCCATGCCTGGTCCGCCTCCAGTTCCGAACCATCGTCTTCTGTTTCGGCGCCGCGGCGATCGCCAGCGCCACGTCAGCGTCCTCTTCCTTCAGGGGCTCGTCGCCTGAAAGCCGCTTGCGCAGCAGGATGATGCGGTCGCGGACCTTGGCCGCGTCCTCGAACTGGAGCTCCTTGGCGAGCCGGCGCATCTCCTTCTCGAGGTCGCGCGCGATCGCGATCAGGTCCTCGCGCGGCACGCCCGCCCCTGCCATGAGCTCGACCGCGTCGGCCTGCAGGTCCTTCTCGTTGATCTCCAGCGCGTAGATCGCCTTCTTCACCGTCTCCGGCGTGATGCCGTGCTCGGCGTTGTACGCGATCTGCCTGTTCCGCCTCCGCTCCGTCTCGTCAAGCGCCGACCGCATGGAGTCCGTGATCTTGTCCGCGTACATGACCACATGGCCCTCAACGTTTCGAGCGGCCCTGCCGATGATCTGGATGAAAGATCGGTAGGCGCGGAGGTAGCCCTCCTTGTCCGCGTCAAGGATGCCGATGAACGCAACCTCCGGAAGGTCGAGGCCCTCGCGCAGCAGGTTGATTCCCACCACCACGTCGACCGCACCCGTGCGCAGGTCACGCAGAACCTCGATGCGCTCCATCGCGTCGAGCTCGGAGTGCAGGTACTTGACCTTGACCCCGTACTCGCGGAGATAGTCCGCAAGGTCCTCTGCGAAGCGCTTGGTGAGGGTCGTCACGAGCGACCGATGCCCGAGCTCGGCGCGCTTCTTGACCTCGGCCAGCAGGTCATCGATCTGCCCGGCCGTTGGTCGCACCTCGACGGTCGGGTCGACCAGGCCGGTAGGCCGCACGACCATCTCGACCTTGCGCTGCGCGCGACGCATCTCGTATTCGCCCGGCGTGGCCGAGACGTAGACGACATTGCGGGCGCGCTCCTCCCACTCGTCGAAGCTGAGGGGCCGGTTGTCGAATGCGCTCGGCAGCCGGAAGCCGTACTCAACCAGCGCCGCCTTGCGCGACCGGTCGCCGCCGAGCATGCCCCCGATCTGCGGCACCGCCACGTGGGACTCGTCGACGAAGATCAGCGTGTCGTCGGGCAGGAAGTCCATGAGCGTGTACGGCGCCTCGCCGGGCTGGCGGCGGGTCAGGTGTCGCGAGTAGTTCTCGATGCCGGCGCAGGTGCCGGTCTCACGCAGCATCTCGAGGTCGAAGTTCGTACGCTGCCGCAGGCGCTGCGCCTCGAGCAGCCGGCCGTGCTCCTCGAACCACCGGCATCGCTCCTCGAGCTCTGCCTCGATGTCGACGATCGCGAGTCGAAGCTTGTCTGCCGGCGTCACGTAGTGCGACGCGGGGAACACGGTGAAGGCGTCGCGCGTGCCAAGGATCTCACCGGTGGTCGAGTCGAGCTCCTGAATGCGCTCGATCTCGTCGCCGAAGAACTCGACGCGATAGACCTTCTCTTCGTTGGCGGGCACGAGGTCGACAACATCGCCGCGCACGCGGAAGCGCAGGCGCGCGAGGTCGTAGTCGTTGCGCTCGTACAGCATCTCCGTGAGCTTGCGCAGGAAGACCTCGCGGCGAATCGATGCGCCTTTCTCGACGCGCAGCGACTCGCCCATGTAGTCCTCCACGGAACCCACGCCGTAGATGCAGCTGATGCTCGCGACTACGAGCACGTCTCGGCGCGTGATGAGGTTCTGGGTGGTCGAATGCCGCATCCGGTCGATCTCCTCGTTGCGGCTCGAATCCTTCTCTATGTAGGTGTCGGTCCGGGCGATGTAGGCCTCGGGCTGGTAGTAGTCGTAGTAGCTGACGAAGTACTCGACCGCCGTCTCGGGCAGCAGGCGGCGAAACTCGGCGCACAGCTGCGCGGCGAGGGTCTTGTTCGGGCTGAGAACGAGCACCGGACGCTGCAGCTGCTCGACCGCCCACGCCATGACGTTCGTCTTGCCGCTTCCGGTGACCCCCAGCAGCACCTGCTGCGTGAGGCCCGAGCGCACGCCCTCGACGAGCTGCTCTATCGCCTGGGGCTGGTCTCCAGCGGGTTTGAAGGGCGCGTCCACGCGAAAGCTGGAGGGCATCGGAGACACAATTCTAGGGCGAACGGGCGTTCGTGGGGAGCTAGAAACGGCCGAGCGTTACCAAGGTATGGAAGACAAACTCCGGGGCAAGGCGGAAGAGCTGAAAGGCAAGGCGACCGGCGACAAATCCGAAGAGTGGAAGGGCAAGGCCCGCCAGAAGTTGGGCGAAGGCAAGGACAAGGTGCGCGAGGCCGGTCAGAACATGCAGGACGAGGCCGACCGCCAGCGCGGCGCGAGCGAGCGCGAATGGGAAGAGTCCCGCGACCCGGGACCGGAGCGGTAAGGCCTAAGCAAGCGAAAGGATCAGCGCCTCGACGTACGAACCGGCGCTGAGACCCTGATCGCCGGGCGGCACGCGCACCAGCGCGTGCGCCCCGGCCAGGGACATGAGACGCGAAGAGGACTGCGACCCGGTGGACGATGCCACCAGGTCGGACCCCTCTTTTTTCAGGGTCACCCGGTGGTATTCGGTGCGTTCGGCCGTCGCCTGGGCATCGAACCCCATGCGCACGCGCAGGGTCGGGCGCCGCAGCTGCGCGAACCCCTGCATCTTCCGCAGCGCGGGCCGGACGAAGACCTCGAACGTGACCAGCGAGCTGACGGGGAATCCTGGCAGACCGAACGCGACCTTACCCCCGTCCAGGGTTGCGTACGTGAACGGCTTGCCCGGCTTGAGCTTCACCCGACCGATGTGAACAGTGCCCAGTGACTCGAGCAGCGGCTTGACCAGATCGTGCGTGCCCACCGAGACGCCGCCTGAGGTGACCAGCGCGTCCGCATCCTCGAGGGCCGACACCACGAGCTCCCGAAGTGGCTCGGGCTCGTCGGGCGCGATGCCCAGCAGCTTCACCTCGGCGCCGGCCTCGCGGAGCGCGGCCAGCAGCGCCCAGCGGTTGGAATCGGTGATCTGGCCCCGACCGGGTGACTTCCCCACCTCGATGAGCTCGTCGCCGGTTGACAGGAGGGCGACGCGCGGCCGCCGGCCCACCCGGAGGTGCGCGAGGTTCAGCGCGGCAGCGAGGCCGATCTCGGCGGCCCCGAGCTGCGTGCCCGCGGGAATGACCATCTCCCCCTCCCGCACGTCGGCGCCCGGGGCGTGAAAGTTCGAGCCCGGGCGCAGCCCGGCAGGGACCGTCACCGCATCCCCATCGCCCTTGATGTCCTCGAACATGACGACGCAGTCGGCTCCGGCGGGCAGCACTCCTCCGGTCAGGATCCGTGCGGTGGTGCCGGCCTCGATGCGGCCGGAGTAAGGCCTTCCCGCCGCGGACTCGCCGAGCACCCTCAGCGTCTTTCCGGCATCGGCGGCCCGCACCGCGAAGCCGTCGACGGCGCTGACGGGGTCCACCGGCAGCGAGGACGGCGCGCGCACGTCCTCGGCCACCACCCGTCCAAGGCATTCGCTGAGGTGCACCGATTCGACCCCCAGAAATGACGTTCGCTCGAGGACCACGGCGGCCGCGACCTCGGCGTCGACCAGCGGGTAGGCGCTAACCCTCACTCATTCATGATGGAGCGCTTTCATCGGCTCCTGCGCGGCCGCCCGCATCGCCGGCAGGAGGCCGCTGCCCATGCTGAGGGCCACCGCGAG
>Ga0075426_10002813_pt1 | contig 12431 bp, 5 predicted proteins | sample SoiMethybrSBSTD5_FD_75304 | JGI IMG/M metagenome (GOLD analysis project Ga0075426, IMG submission 75304) | Bulk soil microbial communities from a Populus tree surrounding site in Tennessee, USA - Soil MetaG P. TD hybrid SBSTD5 | ecosystem: Environmental > Terrestrial > Soil > Tree plantation...
TCTCCGTCACATTGCTTACAGGAATACTCTTTGGGCTGGCGCCGGCTTTGCAGGCATCGAGACCGAATCTCAATGAGATATTAAAAGAAGGCGGGCGCGGAAGCACGGGCGGTCATCATCGAGTCCGAGGGTCGCTCGTGATAACCGAAGTCGCGCTCGCGCTGATGTTGCTGGTCGGCGCGGGATTGTTGATTCGCAGCTTCTATCGTCTCCAGCAGGTTCATCCCGGCTTCAACATTAAGAACGGGTTGGCGGTCAATATATCTCTGCCCGGAAAGAAATACGCCCAGGCCGATCAGTTGGCCGCTTTCTACAATCAGCTTATCGAGAAAGTGTCCGCGCTGCCTGGAGTCGTCTCGGTTGGCGCGACTCAATCAATGCCGATCCAGAGCGATTATCTGCTCGGGTTCAACATTCAGGGCCGTCCGCTCGCCGCGCCCGGGGAAGACAAGAGCACCAATTACTATGCGGTCACGCCCGACTACTTCAAAGCGATGGGCGTTCCTTTGGTGCGAGGCCGCGTGTTCACCGATCAGGATCGCAAGGACACGACTCGAGTCGCCATCGTCAACGAAGAAATGGCGCGGCGCTACTTTCCGGACGAGGATCCGATCGGCAAAGGCATCAACGTTACAAACGGCCCGGAGAAATTTCGGGAAATCGTCGGGGTCGTCGGCGACGTGAAGCAGTACGGACTTTCGCAACCATCTCCTCTTCAAACCTACGAACCGTATTCGCAAAACCCGTTTTCGGCGATGACGCTGGTCGTTCGCACCGAGAGCAATCCAACCGCGCTGACCTCCGCGATTCGTAGCCAGGTATTGGCGATCGATAAAGATCAGCCGATCGCGCGCACCCGATCTCTTGAGCAGTTGGTTCATGAATCGGTCGCCAGGCAGCGTTTCGCGATGTTGCTTCTGGGTACGTTTGGGGCTGTCGCATTGATTCTTGCGGCGGTGGGTTTGTACGGCGTTATGAGTTACTCGGTCACTCAGCGTACACACGAGTTGGGGATTCGAATGGCGTTGGGGGCGCGCACCGGAGACGTACTCAGGCTTGTTGTAAGTCAGGGGATGACGCTCGCGCTGGTTGGGGTTGGCATTGGATTGGCTGGAGCGTTTGGGCTGACCCGCTTGATGGCGAGCTTGCTCTTTGCAACCGGCGCAACCGATCCATTGACGTTCGCCGGGATTGCGGTGCTGCTCACGGGAGTGGCTCTGGGAGCCTGTTTGGTGCCGGCTCGCCGCGCGATCAAAGTCGATCCCATGATCGCGCTACGGTACGAATGACCTTGCGAGCTTCGCGGTTCTTTGCGAGCTTTGCGCGAACCGAAGAAGACGGGATGTACGGAGAACCTCTTCGTTTTCGCGCAAAGCTCGCAAAGGACCGCAAAGCTCGCAAAGCAGGAAGAGGACCAATGGAAGCATTGTGGCACGATCTTCGTTACGCTTCTGGCGGAAGCCAATGAGCTCGTAGCTATCATGGCATCATCGCGGATCTTCAGCCGCTCGTGCCAAACAATCGGCAATCGCCAATCGGAAATCGGAAATATGATTATGGAAACCTTAATACAAGATCTACGGTACAGCGTTCGAATGCTGCTGAAGAAATCATCTTTCACCGCCATCGCGGTTCTCGCACTCGCAATAGGCATTGGAGCGAACACCGCGATCTTCAGCGTGGTCAACGCCCTCCTTCTGCGGCCGCTGCCCTACAGAAACTTCGAACGAATCTCGATGATCTGGATGGACAATCCAAAGCTCGGCGTGACCGAGGACTGGCACTCGTATCCGAACTACGTCGATTTCAAAGAACAAAACCAGTCATTCGAGGACATGGCTGCCTTCAACAACCGTAGCTTTAATCTCACCGGTGCGGGCGATCCAGTGCGCGTCATGGGCCTATGGTCAACCGCCAGTCTGTTCTCAGTGCTTGGCGTGGAGCCAATGCTCGGCCAGGTATTCACCGAAGCTGAAGAAGAGCCCGGCAAAGATCTGGTTGTCGTGTTGAGTCACGGCCTGTGGCAGAGGCGTTTCGGAAGCGATCCCGGAGTCATTGGCCAACAAATAAGCATGAACGGTGTCAATCGAACAGTGCTTGGAGTCATGCCGCCGAGCTTCAACTTTCCCGAGAAGAACATTGAATTGTGGATTCCGATTCCGATTACACCTCAAAGAAAGCAGGCGCGCAGCCAGATTTCTTACAAGGCAGTCGGTCGGCTCAAACCCGGAGTGACGATCGCTCAGGCCCGGCAAGACATGGGCGCGATCGCAAAGAGATTGGACGATCAGTATTCGCAGTCGAACTATGGTATCAACCTGGTCCTGCTTCGCGATCAGGAGACGAAAGGCGTCAAAACGGCGCTTCTGATTTTGCTCGGCGCGGTCGGGTTCGTTCTGCTGATCGCGTGCGCTAATGTTGCGAACCTGCTGTTGGCGCGCGCGTCGATCAGAGAAAAAGAGATGGCGATCCGTCTCGCGCTTGGAGCGGGACGTTGGCGAGTAATAAGACAGTTGCTGACGGAAAGCATCTTGCTGGGCACGATCGGAGGCGCAGTAGGTTTGTTACTTGCGTTCTGGGGATTGGATGCATTGCTCGCGGTCAGTCCGACAGACATCCCACATCTCGATCAAACCAAAATCGACGTCAAAGTCCTCCTATTCACTCTAGGCGTGTCGTTACTGACAGGATTGGTCTTCGGGCTGGTTCCGGCGTTGCAAGCATCAAAGCCTGATCTGAACGACGCGCTCAAAGAGGGAGGGCGCGGCGCGGGCGGCGGCACACGAACGATGCGCATTCGGAACCTGCTGGTCGTTTCAGAGATCGCGCTGTCCTTGGTGCTGCTCGTCGGCGCGGGTTTGTTGATACGCAGTTTTGTTCGGCTTCAGCAGTTCGAGCTTGGATTCAATCCCGAGAACCTGCTGACGATGCGCATACAATTGCCGGGTTCGAAGTACAAGGACGGCAAGCAGGTCTCGGGCTTTTATCAGCAACTGTTGGATCGCCTGGAAGCGTTGCCGGGCGTGCAATCAGTGGGTGCAATCGCCAGCGTCTTCCTCGACGATACGCCGAACTCCACTAACTTCACCATTGAAGGCCGTCCTGTGCCGGTCGGCGCTGAATCTATCGAGGTTCCGCTGGACTCGGTGTCCAACAAATACTTCAGGGTGATGGGTATTCCATTGCTCGCAGGACGTGAGTTTGATGAACGCGACGGGCCGGGTGCGCCTCTGGTCGCGATAATCAATCAGACCTTCGCGCGCCGGTTTTTCCCCGGCGAAGACCCGATCGGAAAGCGATACATTTACGGCCAGCCGGGACCAAACAATAATCCGTGGATCACGATCGTAGGCGTTGTCGGTGACATGCGTCGAACCGGATTTGACCGGCCCGTGCGTCCCGAAACGTTTTTGCCCGAGGCGCAAAGTCCGGATGGCAGTTTGACTATTGTCGCGCGCACGACTGGTGATCCCTCCGCTCTGGCGGGCGCTTTGCGTAGTGAAGTATGGGCGATCGATAAGGACCAGTCAGTTTACAACATCAAGACCATGCGCCAGACTCTTGCCGAGATGCTGTCGCAACGACGCTTCAACATGATGCTGCTCGGCGTTCTTGCGGCCGTGGCTTTGGTCCTGGCTTCCGTCGGAATCTTCGGAGTTATGTCTTACGCGGTTGCCGAGCGCACGCACGAAATCGGACTTCGCATGGCATTGGGCGCGCAAGCCGGCGACGTGCTGAACCTGATCGTAAGGCAGGGAATGCTCCTGGTAGGGACGGGGTTGCTCGTCGGTCTCGTGGCGTCGTTCGCGCTGACTCGGTTGATGTCTACCTTGCTTTATGGCGTGAGCGCAACGGACCCGCTGACATTCATCGCGATTCCGGTGGTGCTCACAGGAGTGGCTCTGGGAGCCTGTTTGGTGCCGGCACGCCGCGCGATAAAGGTGGATCCAATGGTCGCGCTGAGGTGTGAATGAGTTCCGGGTTCAGAGTTCCGGGTTTCCGGTTAAGGGTTGAGACTCACAATCGCAACTCGGAACTCGGAATCCGGAACTCGAAACTCTAAACGTGGAACTCGAAACTCCCAACTCAGGAATCATTATGGAAACGTTTCTACAAGATCTACGTTTCGGGGCGCGCACGTTGCGCCGGAGCCCTGGCTTTACTTCTGTAGCGATCATCGCCCTGGCCCTTGGAATCGGCGGCAACAGTGCAATCTTCAGCGTTGTCAACGCTGTGTTATTGAGACCGCTGCCTTACGCCGAGCCTGATCGCATAATGAGAGTATTCGCAAGCGCCCCCGAGCGCGGACTGAGCCAGACTAATCTTTCGTTCAAGCATGTCACTGCGCTCGTTGAGCAGAACAACGTCTTTGAACAAGTGGGCGCCTATGTCGGAGATTCGGTCAACCTTACCGGAATCGACGACCCTTTGCAGTTAGACGTTACGCGAGTGTCGGCAGGCTTCCTGGATGTCCTCAATATCAACCCCGTTATCGGCAGGAACTTTTTGCCCGAAGAGGACAAAGAAGGCGGGGCGCGTGTCGTGATGCTGAGCCACAACTTATGGCAACGACAGTTCGCCGGTGCGCCGGATATAGTGGGAAAGGCGATCGCTCTTGATACCTTGAGCTACACGGTTGTGGGGGTCGCGCCGGCGGGTTTCAACTTCCCGATTGCGCAAGTCGACGCTTACATTCCTCGCGTGTTTGAACCGAGCTTTTTGCCTCGTGATGCGGTCGAGCGTGGCGCAGGATATCTCAACGTAGTTGCCAGACTGAAACCCGGAGTCACCAGACAACAGGCGCAAGCCGACGTCGACAGCCTTGCCGCAAACAACAGCGCCTCGACTCAACTCGATCTACATATGGGAATGCTCGCAATCCCGCTGTCTGAAGTTGCGACGCGAGGCGTGCGCCCGACGCTTTTCATACTTCTCGGCGCGGTTGGCTTCGTACTGTTGATCGCGTGCGCGAATGTGGCCAACCTCCTGCTTGCGAAGGCTGCCGGAAGACAAAAGGAAATAGCCGTGCGGTCCGCGCTTGGGGCCAGCCGCTTTCGATTGATCCGCCAGTTATTGACTGAGAGCGTGTTGCTCGCGTTGATGTCCGGAGCTTTGGGAGTGGCGCTCGCAAGCTGGGGCGTTGCCTTGCTTGTGTCTGCCGCGACGGGAAACATTCCGCGGGCCGCTGAGATAAGAGTTGACGGACGAGTGCTCGGTTTTACGTTGTTGATAGCAATCGTGACCGGAGTGATCTTTGGATTGGCTCCCGCGCTTCAAGCTTCAAGAGTGGATTTGAATGAAGCGCTCAAGGACACTGCTCGCGGCTCTGGCGGCGGTTCGCGCCGAGCTCGCGTTCGCGGCGCATTGGTGGTGATCGAAGTCGCGCTCTCCGTGATTCTGCTGATCGGCGCAGGGCTTCTGATGCGAAGCTTTCTTCGTTTGCGAGGCGTCGACACGGGTTTCAATCCTGCAAACCTGCTGGTCGCTACGATCAATCTTCCGGCTTCGAGATATTCAGAACCTGCCCAGCGCGTTGGATTCTACCGGCGCTTGAGTGAAGACCTTGCGAGCCTGCCGGGCGTGACTTCGGTTGGGATGGTTCAGGGCTTGCCGCTGACCGGATACGACGCGCGAACTCCGATGGCGATTGACGGAGGCGCAGTTCTGCCGCTTCCGGAGCGGCCGATCGTGTCGGTCAACGTAGTTGGTCTCGATTACTTTAAGACGATGGGAGTTCCGCTTCTTGAAGGACGTTTCTTCACCGATCACGACAATGAGAGCAGTCCCCTGGCTGCGCTCATCAATCGTAGTTTCGCGCGAAAGTTTTTTCCGGATGAAGATCCGATAGGCAAGCGGCTGCTTCCGGGAGGGACTCAACGTCAGCCGCGCGAGATAGTCGGCGTAGTAGGCGACGTTAGGCAAATTGGTCTGGACACTTCTCCAGCCGAAGGCTTTTACCTTTGTTCTAATCAACGGCCACAGCTTGCTATGAACGTGGTGATAAGAACTGATGGAGCACCGCTCGCTTTGCGCGACGCGGTTCGCAGCCGGGTGGTCGGGATAGACAAAGACCAGCCTATCGCGACGCTCGAGACGATGGAGGAAGTGGTCTCCAGGTCGATCTCGAATCAGCGATTCACATTGTTGCTGCTCGGTTTGTTCGCATCGGTGGCGCTGGTCCTGGCGGCCATCGGAATCTACAGTGTGATGGCTTACACAGTGACTCAGCGAACGGGCGAGATCGGGTTGCGGATGGCGCTCGGCGCGCAAACAGGAGATGTGCTGAAGCTCGTTGTCGGCCAGGGCATGAGTACGGCGTTGATCGGCGTCGCGGTTGGCCTCGCAGGAGCGTTCGCGTTAACGAGGTTGATGGCGAGTTTGTTGTTCAGCGTGACGGCAACTGATCCGATAACGTTCGTGGCGATACCGTTGATGCTCACAGCAGTGGCTCTGGCAGCCTGTTTCGTGCCAGCTCGCCGCGCGGCTAAGGTCGACCCGATGATTGCGTTGCGCTACGAATAGAGTCCGAGTTTACGGTTCAGGGTTCAGGGTTCGTAGCTCAGAGTTATTCCAGTAAAAATTAACCTCTGAACCCAGAACTCTGAACCACGAACTCCGTACTCTGAACGCCGAACGCCGAACGCCGAACGCCGAACGCCGAACGCCGAACTCTGAACGCTGAACCCCGAACTCTGAACTCCCATTATTATCAGCAAGACATCACGCGCGGTGTCGTTCTCATGATGCCTGTGCCTTCAGAACGGCCCTTCAGGAGAAACGCATGCGATATCTTTCAATTTGTGCAGCTATGCCATGGCGGGGCCGGAAATCAAGTGGCGGAACAAGACTCGATTAACTCCATTCGCTCATACGCTGTTCGGCGTAGCTAGATCAACCGCCGAAGTGTCTACAGCCAGTGCCGTGTTTTCTCATGATGACTCAAACAGCCGAACAGGATTCGCTGCTGCCTTTGGCGGCGGGCTCGATATTCGGTTAAGCAAGAGATTCAGCATTCGTGCAATGACGGACTACACTGCGGTCTTTATTGGAGACGCCGATGCCGGCTCGTCAAGGCGACGAAATCACATTCGCTTTTCGATCGGGATTGTCTTTGGTAACCGGTGATGACCTGGCGCGCGCGGCGCTCCGTCATTTCGATCTGCTCGATTATGGGAAAGACGTTCCTACAGGCGGACACCAAAGTAATTGCCAATTTCGGATTGCGAGTGGCGAAGCAACTTGTGTCACGCCATCGCCCGCGGTCTGATCACGCAAATCAATCAGATTTTAAGTTTATTCTTGCTTCGGATCGAGCTGAGGACCCGGCAGTTTCGATGAAGTCAAAGCCAATCTCGCTGGCACGATAGTTGGTTATTCAGCGACAGGCATTAAGGAGAATTGCGCCTGGGTGCGCGCTGATCTTCAGGAGCAGGAGCGAAATGATGAACTCACTTTGGAAGGATCTCCGCTACGGTCTTCGAATGCTGGCAAGGAAGCCGGCTTTCACGGTTATCGCGGTGATCACGCTTGGGCTCGGCATCGGAGCCAATACTGCGATCTTCAGTTTGGTCAACGGACTCCTTCTTCGACCATTGTCTTATCGCAACTCCGATCGCCTCGCGATCATCTGGACGCATTCGCCCGGCGCGAACGTGCTGCAGGACTGGCCTTCGCCAGGACAGTTCCTCGCGGTCAGATCAAACAGCACAGCGTTTGAAGAACTTGGGATAGCTCAAGGCGAACATATGATTCTCAGCGGCGACGGACCACCCGAGCTTCTCGCCGCAGTGAGGAGTTCTTCGGCGATGCTCTCGCTTCTCGACGTTCAACCCGAGCTCGGCCGCGCTTTTCTTGCCGAAGAAGATTCGAAGAGCGGTACACCGGCAGTCATTCTGACGCACGGCTTCTGGCAGCAACACTTCGGCGGAGATCCAAACATCGCCGGCCGCACGATGACATTGGACGGAACTACCTACGCCATCGTCGGCGTGTTTCCGGCGAGCTTCTCGCTCAACTTTGAAGTGATGCCGACTGTGGCCTCTATTCAACAACCCGACCTGGTCGTTTCGATGCAATTCGAGCCGAAGGATTGGAACGAACAAGGCGATGAAAACTACAACATTATCGGTAGACTAAAACCGGGCGCCACCGTAGCGCAGGCGCAATCCGAGCTTGATGCCGCAACGCGCTCGCTCGAACAGCAATTCCCCAATTCTTATCCGCCGGGCCGGCAGTTCTCGTTCAGCGTGCGGCCGCTTTTGGAGCAAGTCGTCGGCGATATTCGTCCGGCCCTTCTGATCCTGCTTGGAGCCGTAGGTTGTGTGCTGTTGATCGCCTGCGCGAACGTAGCGAACCTGCTTTTGGCGAGAGCGACTGAACGCGAGAAGGAAATTGCGATTCGCACCGCGCTTGGAGCGGGACGCTGGCGAGTTGTGCGCCAGCTTTTGACCGAAGCGTTGGTGCTGGCCGGCGCGGGCGGCGCTCTCGGATTGCTGATCGCGGTCTGGAGTTTGAGCGCGCTGCGATCGCTCAATCCCGGAAACATTCCTCGCATGCAGAATATTGCCGTCGATGGTCGAGTGCTGCTGTTCACTTCCCTTGTAGTGTTGCTTACTGGCATTTTGTTCGGCCTTGCCCCCGCGTTGCGAAGCTCGCAAGTCAATCTGAACGAGATGCTCAAAGAAAACGGGCGCAGTCTTGTCGGCAGCGGAAGTCATCGCTTGCGTAATCTCCTTGTGATTGCCGAAATGGCTTTGTCATTGATTCTTCTGATAGGCGCGGGCTTGCTGATTCGCAGCTTCGTCCGCGTGGAGCAAGTGGCTCCGGGCTTCTCACCGAATCACGTCCTTTCGATGCGCATCACGCTTGCGGGGCCCGAGTATTCCGATCGCTCGAAACGAGTCGCCTTTTATCAACAGCTTCGCGAGCGCCTGATCAAATTGCCCGGCGTCGAGTCGGCAGGCTGCGCATCCATACTTCCATTGAGCGGCAGCATCGGCTGGGGAAGCATTACGATCGAAGGTTACGATACTGCGGCGGGACAGAGCGCGATACAGGCTGACTTTCGAATTGCGAGCGAGGGCTACTTCGAAACAATGAAGGAACCTTTGGTCAGCGGACGATTCTTCAGCGAGCAGGATACAAAAGATTCGCCGAAAGTAGCGATCGTCGATCAAAACATGGCGAGCACGTACTGGCCGGGTATGGACCCGATCGGCAAGCGCCTGAAAACCGGTTCGGCCACCAGCACCTCGCCCTGGCTCACAGTTGTTGGAGTGGTCGCCAACGTCAAACAGTACGCTCTTGACTCGGATTCTCGAGTAGCCTTCTACATGCCGCATCAACAAGCGGCCGCGGGAAGCTTGTTCGAAGTTGTTCGCACGAGGGGCAATCCCGCCGGCCTGGTATCGGCTGTAAATCAGCAGATTCGCGAGCTGGATCCCAACGCTCCGGTCTACGATATCAAGACGATGGATGAGCGCGTGACCGAATCGCTGGCCAGGCGGCGGTTCGCGATGCTCGCACTCGGTCTGTTTGCGGCAGTTGCAGTGATCCTGGCAGCGGTAGGCATCTACGGCGTGATGAGCTACACGGTCACGCAGCGCACTCGCGAGATCGGCATTCGAGTCGCGCTTGGCGCTCCGACGCGAGATGTGATCAGGCTTGTGATCGGTCAGGGAATGCTGACGGCCGGTATTGGAGTGGCGATCGGGCTTTGCGGCGCGTTTGCGTTGACTCGAGTGATGTCGAGCTTGTTGTTTGGAGTCGGCGCAACGGATCTGATTACGTTCGCCGCGGTTGCGGTGGTAGTCACAGGAGTGGCTCTGGGAGCCTGTTTCGTGCCAGCTCGTCGCGCGGCGAGAGTCGATCCGATGGTGGCGCTGAGATATGAATAGGTTTCCAGCTTGTGGTTGCTGGTTTCTGGTTCTTGGCTAGAGTTGCATGGAACCAGAGGCCAGAAACCAGAGACCAGAAGCCAAAGACCAGAAACCAGAAACCAAAAGACCAGAGACCGGAGAGAATATGGGTACTCTGATTCGAGACCTGCGCTTCGGAGCGCGAATGCTGCTCAAGAAACCGGGCTTCACTTTGATAGCCGTGTTGACACTCGCGCTCGGCATTGGCGCAAATGCAACCATCTTCAGCTTCGTAAACGGTATTCTGTTGCGCCCGCTGGCTTACAAGGATGCTGAGCGACTTGCGGTTCCGATTTCGTTCAATCTTTCCCGCGGATCGAATGATGGCGGAATCACCTACGCCGACTATCTTGATTGGAAGAACGAGGGCATTTTCGAATACGTTGCCGCGATGAGCTTGCTCGGCTCGGCTGACCTGACGGGCGGCGACAGCGAACCTGAACGAGTGAAGGTCGCAACGGTTTCGGAAGACTACTTCTCGGTGATGGGTCGGGATGCTGTGCTTGGCCGAACTTTTCTTCCCGAAGACTACGCGGGTTCGGTCCCAGCTCCACTTGTGATCAGCTACGGACTGTGGCAGCGGCGGCTCGGCGGCGATTCGAACATCATTGGCCAGAAGATCTACCTCAACGGTCGCCCATATCCGGTTCTCGGCGTGATGCCCAAAGATTCGACCTGGCCGGCGGATCGCGACGTATTCGTGCCACTTGCTGTCGGCCCGAATCCGGGTCCGGATCTGATGCGGCGCGACAATCAGATCTTTGCGGGCATAGCGCGATTAAAGCCGAATGTTTCTGTTGCTCAGGTGAATGCAGCGATGGCCGCGATCGCATCGCGAGTGGAACAGGACAATCCGGCGTCGCGCAGCGGTTGGAGCAATCGAATCGTCAACCTTCGCGATTACGTCGTAGGAAACCAATCAAAGACCTCGCTGCTCATTCTGCTTGTGGTCGTAGGCTGCGTTCTATTGATCGCGTGCGTCAACGTTGCCAATCTTCTGTTAGTACGGGCCGCGTCGCGAGAACGCGAGATGGCGATTCGCCTGGCTCTTGGCGCGGGACGAATCAGATTGATAACTCAACTATTGACTGAGAGTCTGCTTCTGGCAATCATCGGCGGCGGCGTCGGCTTGGTTCTGGCGGTGTGGGGTGTCGATCTGATGAAGGTGATCGTTCCCGGGGACACTCCGAGGCTGGCCGAGGTTCGAATCGATCCGCGAGTCTTGCTGTTCGCGCTGTTAGCGTCGCTGGCGACCGCCGTTATCTGCGGCGTGATTCCTGCCGTTCAGTCTTCGCGTGCTGATCTTCAACAGTCGCTCAAGGAATCATCGCGCGGCTCGATGGGCGGCGTCCGTAGCAAACTGCTGCGCAATGGGCTTGTGATCTCTGAGCTGGCGCTGTCGTTTGTCTTGCTCGTCGGAGCGGGTCTGGCGATTCGCAGCTTCATCCAAGTACAACAGATTGATCCGGGGCTTAAGGCTGATCGCCTCATTACCATGACGCTCAACGCGCCGGGGACAAGGTATCCGGACCAGAATCGCATCGTTGCTTTCTACAAGAACATCATCGATAGCGTCACCGCGGCGCCCGGCGTAGAGTCAGCAGCCGTGAGTTCGGCGCTGCCGCTGGGCGGCGGAGGCTTGTATCTCGGACGAAGTTTCCTGATCGAAGGTCAACCCGAGCCGCCTGCAACATCGGATTTTTCCGGATCGTGGAATGTGGTCAGTCCGGGTTACTTCGCGACCACCGGCATCCGATTTCTCAGGGGCCGCGATTTTGACCAGCGCGACCGCGCGGACGCCAGCAAAGTCATCGTCATCAACTCGACGATGGCCGGGCGGATGTTTGGCGACGACGATCCGCTTGGCAAACGCATTCGTTCATGGCGGGACGAAAACCAATTACGTGAGATCATCGGAGTCGTCGAAGATGTTCGTTATCTCGGCCGTGATGACAATCTGCGCGGGCTGGTTTACGTTCCTCACGCACAGGATCCGTGGCGATCCATGGCGTTGAGCGTGAGGACTCAAAACGATCCGGCTGGCATGGCGAGCTCGATTCGAAATCAGATCGCTGCGGTTGATAAGGAACTCGCCGTCGCCAACATCGAAACGATGACGACGATACTCAACCGTTCGGTCGCGCCTCGCCGAGCCGTTATGATACTACTGGTTTCATTTGGCATCCTGGCCGCGGTGCTCGCGGTCATCGGAATCTACGGCGTGCTCTCGCACACCGTAGCCAATCGCTCACAGGAGATCGGAGTGCGCATCGCGCTCGGCGCCAGCTCGAGCGACGTGCTGCGGCTAGTGATCGGGCAGGGCGCAAAACTGACGCTTATCGGCGTGGGGCTTGGAGCCGGGGCTGCGTTTGCGCTAACTCGTTTAATGGCCAGTTTGCTTTATGGTGTAAGCGCAACGGACGTTCTGACGTTCATCGCGGTGTCGCTGCTGTTGGCAGGAGTGGCTCTGGGAGCCTGTTTCGTGCCAGCACGCCGGGCCGCGAGAGTCGATCC
>Ga0075426_10002815_pt1 | contig 12424 bp, 11 predicted proteins | sample SoiMethybrSBSTD5_FD_75304 | JGI IMG/M metagenome (GOLD analysis project Ga0075426, IMG submission 75304) | Bulk soil microbial communities from a Populus tree surrounding site in Tennessee, USA - Soil MetaG P. TD hybrid SBSTD5 | ecosystem: Environmental > Terrestrial > Soil > Tree plantation...
GACTACGGGCGGTCGAGCGCGAGGGGCTCAAGACCAACATCCCCGCGTTCGATCCGGGCGACACCGTCCGCGTGATGGTACGGGTACGCGAGGGCGACAAAGAGCGGCTGCAGGCATTCGAAGGCGTCTGCATCGGCCGGCGCGGTGCCGGGATCAACGCGACGTTCACCGTCCGCAAGATCTCGGCGGGCGTCGGCGTCGAGCGCATCTTCCCGCTGCACGCGCCGTCGATCGCGGAGATCGAGCTGGTGCGCAAAGGTCGCGTGCGCCGCGCCAAGCTTTACTTCCTGCGTCGGCTGGCCGGCAAGGCCGCGCGGATCCGCGAGAAGCGGGGCATCACGGTCCCCGAGACGGCGGAGAAGCAAGAGGCGTGAGAGGCCCCCGCCCCACGCTCGAGCGCGAGATCGCGTTCTGGCAAGCGGGGGGCGGAGTCGTCGCCGGTGTCGACGAAGCGGGCCGCGGTCCCCTGGCTGGTCCGGTGGTGGCCGCGGCCGTCGTGTTTCCTCCCCACTGCAAATTCATCCGTGGACTGCGGGACTCGAAGCTCTTGCCGCCCGCGAAGCGCAGCCGCCTCGCCATGGTCGTGCGGGCCCGTGCGCTGGCGATCGGCGTGGGGGCGGCGAGCGTACGCGAAATCGACCGCTTGAACATCCGCCGGGCGAGCATCCTGGCCATGGAGCGCGCGCTGGCGCGACTCGGTCTGACCCCGGATCTCGTGCTGGTGGATGGCCTCCCCTGTCCCGAGCTGGGCCGCGCGCACCAAGCGATCGTCGACGGTGACGCGCACTGCCACTCGATCGCCGCGGCGTCCGTGATCGCGAAGACCGTGCGCGATCGCCTCATGGAGCTCCTGGCCACGCGTCATCCCACCTACGCCTGGGCGAGCAACAAGGGCTACGCCACCCCGGACCACCTCGCCGCGCTCGCGGCCTTCGGCTTCACCTCCCATCACCGCAAGAGCTTCGCCCCAGTGGTGCAGCTGGAACTGATAGGGCGGGAATAGGCGGCAAAGGCGGCAGGGGTGGCAACGCGACGCCGTACCTCATTGCCGCCTTTTGCCGCCCGTTGCCGCCCTCTTGAGTGCCGCCTGGAACGCCACCAGGGGACGGGTATTCACAATATCACCGGCCTCCAGTCCCGCGCGTCTTGCCAGGTAGACGGCGTACTTCATGAACGGCAGGTTCCCCGGCTGGTGGCTGTCCGTCGAGACCACGAACCGGACGCCCTGCTGTTTGGCGGCCGCCGCGAGCGTGTCGGGGAGATCCATGCGCTCGGGATGGCCGTTCAGCTCGAGCAGGCACCCCGTCGCCACACAGGCGCGACACAGGGCGTCGAAGTCGAAGGGGTAGGGCTCGCGCCTCCCCAGCGCGCGCCCGGTCGGGTGTCCGATCGCGTCCACCCCTGGGTGCTCCGCGGCGCCAACCAACCGCCGCGTCAGCTCCTCCTTGCTCTGGGTGAGGCCGTAGTGGATGGTCGCCACGACATAATCTGCTTCCGCCAGCACGTCGTCGGGCAGGTCCAGCTTCCCGCTCTCGAGAATGTCGCACTCGACGCTCCTCAGGATCGTGAAATCACGGCTGCCGGCATTCAGGGCGTCGATCGCCTTCCACTGTTCGCGCAACCGCTTCGGGTCGAGGCCCAGGGCCATCGTGACGCGCTTCGAGTGGTCGGTGATGGCGATGTACTGGTATCCGACGGCGCGCGCCGCCTGGGCCATGTCTTCGATGGTCCCCTTCCCGTCGGTGGCAATCGTGTGCATCTGCAGGTCCCCGCGGATGTCCTTTACCTCCACGAGTCGTGGGAGCCGATGCTCACGGGCCAGGGCGATTTCGCCACGCGCCTCGCGCAGCTCGGGAGGAATCCAGTCGAGGCCGAGCTTGGCGTAGACGTCCTCTTCGGTCTCCCCAGCGACACGGCGCGTGCCCTTGAACAGCCCGTACTCGTTCAACTTGTAGCTCCGCTCCTGCGCGATCTTGCGCAGTTCGATGTTGTGCGCCTTGGAGCCGGTGAAATACATCAGCGCCGCGCCGTACGCCTCGGGCTCCACCGCCCGCAGGTCTACCTGCAGCCCGCTGCGAAACTTCACCGTGGCGCGGGTCTCCCCCTTGGAGATGACTTCGGCGACGTCTTGGTACTCGACGAATCGGTCCATCACCTTGGCGCTGTTCCCCGACGTCACGAGGATGTCGAGATCGCCGATCGTCTCGCGTCGCCGGCGGTAGCTTCCGGCGACTTCGATCTGGCGAATCCCGCCGCCCGCGCGCAAAAACGCGACGATCGCGTTGGCTTGGGTCTCGGCCTCGTTCAGGAGCATGCGCCGCTCCCCGACCTGTGCTTGGTCCAGCCCGGCGCGCATTTTCTCCTCGATCTTCGGCCCGAAGCCTTTGAGCTTCTGGACTCTGCCCTTGTCGAGCGCCGTGGCGAGGTCGGCCGCCGATTTCACCTTGAGCTTCTTGTAGAGCAGCTTCACGCGCTTGGGCCCGAGGCCGGGAATCCGCAACAGGTCCAACAGTCCCGCGGGCAGCTTGCTCGCGAGCTGTTTGCGGAGCGGCAACTCACCGGTGGTGACGATGTCCGTGATCTTCTCGGCCAGGTCGTCGCCGATGCCGGCGATGTCGGTCAGGTCCTTGGTTCCCGCGCGCACCAGATCGGCGATCGGCTCCGGCAAATCGCGAATGGTGCGGGCGGCGTTGCGGTAGGCGCGCACTCGGAACGGATTCGCGTCCTGGATCTCGAGCAGGTCGGCGACTTCGTCGAACAGCCGTGCGATGTCGGGGTTTTGCATTGTTACAAAGATGCGGGCTGCGTGGTGCGGCCGCAGGGCCCCTTGCCCCCTTTCCCTTTGGGTGCTAATTCTGCCGCGCCTTGTGAATCCCCCTCTATGTCCAGGACTCGTTTGCGTTGAGGAGGACCGTGTGAAGCCCGCAAGCATGCTACTTCCGATCGTGCGTGTGCTGGCGCTGTGCGCCTTCCTCTGCGTCCCGGCGCTCTTGCATGGTCAAGGAGTGACCACCGCCGCGATGAGCGGCGTCGTCGCCGACCAGAACGGTGCGCCGCTGGCCGACGCGAACGTCGTCGCCGTGCACGTGTCGAGCGGCACGCAGTATCGGGCCGTGACACGCGCGGGCGGCACCTACAACGTGCCCAACATGCGGGTGGGCGGGCCCTATCGGGTGACGGCCACGCGGATCGGCTATCGCTCCCACACCGAAGCGGACGTGTTCCTGAGCCTGGGGCAGGACTTGCGCGTCGATTTTCGGCTGGAAGCTCAGGCGGTGGAGCTGGCGCCGGTTGTCGCGACGGCGGAGCGCGATGAGGTGCTCAATCCCGGGCGGACCGGTGCGGCCACCTTCATCGATCCCGGGAAAGTCGAGCTGCTCCCCTCGATCAAGCGCAGCACCCGCGACCTGATCCGGACGGATCCTCGCAACGACGGCAATTACAGCTTCGCAGGGCGCAACTGGCTGTACAACAACATCTCGCTGGATGGGTCTTACTTCAACAACCCATTCGGCCTGGACGACCCCGCCCCGGGCGGCCAGACCAACGCCGAGCCGGTGCCCTACGACGCGATCGAGCAGATGCAGGTTTCGGTCGCCCCCTTCGACGTGCGCCAAGGAGGCTTCACGGGGGCCAACGTCAACTCGGTGACCAAGAGCGGGACGAACGATTATCAGGCCTCGGCCTACACGTTTGGGCGCAACGACGCGCTGCTCGGCAACACCGTGCGAGGCTCGCAGGTCATTGCCAACCCCGACCTCGGCTTCTTTCAGGGCGGCGCCTCGGTCAGCGGCCCCCTGGTCCGCGACAAGCTGTTCTTCTTCGTGAATGGGGAGATCGAGCGATCCCACGAGCCGGGCTCGAACTTCGTGGCCTGCACCGCGGCGTGTACCGGGACGCTGCCGCTCGGGGTCTCGCGCGTCACCGCCCAGGCCATGGATTCGATTCGCAAGGTAATGACGACCGTGTATGGGTACGACCCCGGCCCCTACCAGGGGTATCTCCATCACACCGACAACGACAAGCTGCTCGTGAAGCTCGATTGGAACGTGAACCCGAGCAACACCCTGTCGCTCCGGTGGGACTACCTGAACGCGAAGCGGGATCTGCCGCCGCACCCGTTCGTCTTGAGCTACAACAACACCGGTCGCGGACCGAACGCGACCAGCCTGCCGTTCGCGAACTCCGGCTACGCGATCAACAACCATCTCAACTCATTCGCGCTGGAGCTCAACAGCCGGTCGCGCGGTTTCGCGAACCGCTTCTTCGCGAGCTACAACCGGTTCCGGGACTTCCGGGAGCCGTTCAGCAAGCCGTTCCCGACCATCGAGATTGGGGATGGCGGCGTCACCTACACGACCGTGGGTCACGAGCCGTTCTCGATCCACAATATCCTCGACCAGGACGTGTGGCAGCTGACTGACAACTTCTCCTGGTTCCGGGGGAAGCATGTCGTCACCCTGGGCGCGAACTTCGAGTCGTTCTCGTTCTTCAACTCGTTCAACATCTTCCGCTACGGGGTCTTCTTCCTGTCGCCACCGGACTCCACCGGACACTTCGGAGGCAGCACGTTTTCTTCCTTGGACCAGTTCTTCCTGCGAACCAATCCGGGCCCCAATTACCAAGGCAAGGACTCCACCTTCATCGATTTTCGGGGGTTCCCGTATTCGGCGTCGGGACTGTACAAGGGTGAGGATATCACGGTCGGACAGCTGGGCTTTTACCTCCAGGACGAGTACCCGGTGACGGACCGGTTGAACCTCACCTACGGCCTGCGGGTCGACTTCCCGATGTATTTCACGGATCCGGTGGACAATCCGTTTTCCCGCGGCCTGACGGCGCTGGACGCGAACGGCAACCCGGAGGTCGTCGACCAGAGTAAGCTCCCGAGCGCGACTGCGCTGTGGTCACCCCGCCTCGGCTTCAACTGGAACGCCTCGGGCGACCGGCGCACCCAGGTGCGAGGCGGGACGGGGATATTCACGGGTCGCGTCCCGTTCGTGTGGATCGGCAACGTGCTGTCCAATCCGGGCGCCAACCCGAACTTGTTCCCCACCGGTCCATTGCGGCGGACCGGGTCCCCGGAGGACTCCTCGACCCTCCAGCAGTCGTTCGACGTCAACGCGGTGAATCCCAAGTTCAAGTGGCCGCAGGTCTGGACCACGGATTTCGCGATCGATCACCAGCTTCCCGGTGGGCTGCTGGGAACACTCGAGCTGGTGTATGGGAAGGACATCCACGCGATCGTCATGCGGAACGCCGATCTCCGGGCGCCGGTGCGCACGGTCCCCGGCCCGGACGGCAGGCCGTTCTATGGCAGTTGCGTGTTCGGGGCAAGCAATTGCCCGCCCGGGCTCCCGCCGGGCGGCGCCGAGCTCAACCCGGACGGCGGTGCCGGAATCTACGTCCTCGACAACACCAGCGACGGGCATTCCGTCAACGTCACGGCCCAGCTCCGTAAGAACTTCGCGTCCGGGTTGTCCACGAGCATCGGGTACAGCTTTACCGACGCGCGCAACAACCTGAAATCGACGGAAATCGCGAGCGTGCTGTGGCAGAACGAGCCGGTGAAGGGCGACCCCAACAAACCGGAGCTGAGCTACTCCGAATTCGGCCCACGCCATCGAATCGTCGGTACCGCCACGTACACTAAAGCCTGGTCACCGAGCCTCAAGACCCGCGTAGGCGTCTTCGTGGAGGTGGGCGAGGGGAACCGCTTCTCGGGCGCGGGCGGGAATCGCTATTCGTTCATCTACTCCGGCGACGTGAACGGCGACGGCCAGGCCGGGAACGACCTCATCTACATTCCGCGTAGCCAGAGCGATATCCAGTTCGACACGTGCTCCAGCGGATGTGGAGCGAACGTAACGCCGCTGCAGCAATGGACCGCTCTGAACGCGTTCATCCAACAGGACGGCTACCTCAGCTCGCATCGCGGCCAGATCGCCGACCGGTTCGGCGAGCTCAATCCCTGGTACAACAACGTCGACCTGCGGGTCCTACAGGAGTTCGGCGTCGGCGCGGGCGGTACCCGCCACCAGTTCGAGTTGAGCATCGACATTTTGAACGTCGGGAACCTGATCAACTCGTCCTGGGGTGTGCGGAAGGTGGCAAGCCCCGCCGCAACGTCGCCGCTCAAGCTCGTGCGGTTCGACAATGTCACGGGTGCGCCGGTGTTCAACTTTACGGGCCCGGCAACCACCTTCATCGACGACCCGAGTCTCTTGTCCCGCTGGCAAATGCAGCTCGGTCTGCGATACTTGTTGAAGTAGCCAAGGGTCCCACGGAGGTCGACGTGGAAAGGCCCCGAGATCTCGGGGCCTTTCTGTCTCAGCTCACCGTGATTTGCTTCGCCATCCCGTGCAGGATGTGCGGCTTGCCGTCCTTGGCGTCGGGCCAGAAGCACAGTAAGAGGTAGCTCCCGGGCGCGAAGGTCGCCGCGAATTGGGAGTGCCCGCCGATATCCAGCGTCGTGACGCCACCCAGCCATTGGCCGGTCGGCAGCGGGCCCTTCTCACCCCCTTGTTCCCACGCGATGAAGTCCTGCAGTGTCTTGCCAGGCGACAGGGCCGCGATCACGATCTCGTGGGCCTGCGCCCCAGCGTTTTCGACGCGCACGACATGCTTACCGGCCGTCAGCGGCTGGGAGAGCTGGAAATCGTAGTCCGTGAGCTTGATGGTCACGTCGGTCGAAGGCTCGGCGGCGGAGCCGGCCGGCGCCGCGGCGCCGACCACCAGCGGACGCAGCATGCCCTTCATCACGTGTGGAATGCCGTCGAGGCTCGGGATCCAGCATACGAACACATAGGACCCGGGCTCGAGCATCTGGGTGGCGACGCCCGTGTCGCCCACGGTCACGGTGTTCGGTCCGCCAGCGAATCCCATCCACGTCGGAGGTGGCGTGTGGTTCTTCATGGCGGCCGCGAGCCCCGCCTGAAAGTCCGGCACGCTTTTCCCCTCGCTCAGACGGACGAGGTTGGCGTGATGCAGCTCTTTCCCCTGATTCACGAGCCGGAACGTCGTGAGCCCGGCGGGAATGGTGTCCGGTACCCCGAACGCGTACTCGGTGGCGGTGATTGTGACGAGGTTCGGCCCGGCGGCTCGGGGCGCCTGCCGGCCACACGCCAGGGCACACGCCGCGCTGGCGAGCGCCAGTCGACGAGCAGTCATGGATGGTCCTCTCGGTCTCAATTTCGTCTGAGCAGGACGATGCCGGACATCCGCCGGAATTCCTCCCGCTTGGCCTTGGGATACAACCGCCCGACCAGGTTCCACAACCAGGCGAGCCGCATCGTCCGCTTGAGCCGGAGCGACTCTTCCCACATCGAGCGGAATTCCGCTTCCTGCCAGCCCTGCGCCTGGAAGAAGCGCGTGCCTTCGGCCGGCCCGAACTGCAGGGGGACATTGCCCGCGGCTGTGGCGCGCCTCCAGGTTCTTTCCAGCATCCTGAGTAGCCGGGGTGACGCGAGGTCCGTGAGCCACCAGCGAAATGACGTCGGCGCGGCGAGGTCCGAGGCGAGCGCTGCCACCTGCGACGGCGTCAGGTAGACCAGCAATCCCTCACTTACCACCAGTACCTGGCGAGCCGCGGCGCCGATCCGGCCGAACAGCGCGCGCCGCCGCGCGACATCGGTGAGGTCGATCCCCACGTGCTCGAGCACGCACACCGGCCGTTCACCGCTGAGCTGCTCTTGCTTGTACGCGATGACGTCGGGGAAGTCGGCTTCCACCCAGCGGAGCGAGGGCGGCAACGGCAGTCGATACGGTCGGGTGTCGAGCCCCGCGGCGAGGTTGAGCACGGCGTCGACAGCGTCTCGCTGGATGGCTCGCAGAATCAGCTCGTCCAGCACGGCCGTGCGTACGCTCATCCACCATCCGCCCCTCCGCATGGTCGCGACGATGCGCTCGCCACGCTCGCCCGCCAGCTTCCGGGCGTAGGGATCGCGGAACAACGCGTCCGCCCGCTCCGATTCCATCGCGCGGTACAGCGCCACCCATCGGGCGGTGTCGGAGACGTGTTGAATCTGGCCGGAGGTGTCGCTCAGACTACCGCGCTGGACGGAGGCGGGGGAAACCTACCCGGATCAACCTGCGGCGTCGAGCGGGTTGTGACGAGCAGCTCCCACTGCATGACGAACCACGCGACGAGGCAGGGAATCCCCTTGATTCGGTAGGGGACCAGGATGGCGTACTTCACCGAGCGTGGCACCACGTCCACGTCGTGCACCACCATCACGAGCAGGGTCAGGGCCATCACGGCCGTCCGCAGGCGGCTGGGCGGCGAGCTCACGTACCAGATCACAATCCCCGCGTACGCGAGGACGAACGACGGCGACTCCGAGGCGTGATTGAACAGCACCGAGTAGACGAGCAGCGAGCACAAGAACCGGCGCCTGAACTCGGGGCTGGCCCAACGGTCCGAGCGCAGCGCGAGCGGTAGCAACAGCAGCGCCGTGCCGGCGGCCTGCAGCGGCCAGTTGGGCCAGTCGACCCCGAGCCACGCATGCGCGTAGTGCATCAGCGAGTATCCGCGGCGCAGCGCGTCTTTCGCCTCGATGGCGTGCCACGAGCGGTACTGCACCAACAGGTCGCCGGGGGAGATAGCGACGAGGGGCAGAACGATGGCGGCGGCGAGCACGCCGATGAAGATGACGGCGAACCGGAGCCGGCGGGGGTAGAACGCGGCGAGCGACACAGCGGCGAGCGGGAAGAGCTTGACGGCGGCGCCGAGGGTGATGCTCGCGGCGGCGCTGAGCTGGCGGCGGCCCTCGAACGCGACGAACGCAAGGATCAGCAGCGCCGCGACGAGCGCGTTGCTCTGGCCATACTGCAATGCCAGGAGCACCTCGAGGTACAAGAGTGCGAGCGCCACGGTCGCCTCGCGCTCCGGCAGGAGACGGTCCAGCGCGTACCACAGCAGGAGCCCGTTGAGCAGAGTCCAGCAGAAGAAGGTGAGCGCGAACGGCAAGTAAGCGAGCGGCGCAAACAGCAGCGCGAAGGTCGGGCTGTACTTGTAGAAGTCGAAGTGCTGTTCCGGGTGGGCGGCGTACAGATCCCGACCGGCGAACAGGTTGACGCTCGCCGCCCGAAAGATGCTCACGTTGTTCGAATGGCCGAGTATGGCTTGCTGAACCGTCACGAGGGCCGCGCTCGCGACATACAGCGCGAGCACGAACATGCGGGGCCGGGCGATGGTTTTCATCAACCTCCTCATGACCGAGCCCCCAATCTACGTCCAGAATGAGGAGGGCCATGCGGAGGAGCGGTTCGGGCTGCGGTTGTTAGTCCGCTGGTCGGCGGGTTGGGAGGCGGGCGGCGATGCAGAGCCGCGTGAGGTGCGTGAGCCAGCCGGACACTGACCCGAGCGAGTCGAGAAACGCTGCCGCGGTGCGCCGGGCTTCCGCAAACGCGTCCGCCACGGTGGCGTCGACTTGTTCGGGATCGACCAGGGCGGCGTAGGCGGTGGCGTACAAGGTGCTGCGGTAGCGTGCCAGCAGGTCGCGGAACGCCGCCTCGTCTCCTCGGCTCATGCGCTCCACGAGTGTCCGGTCAGTGGGCGCGGCGCTTCTGAGGCGAGGTCGAGCGAGGGCAGGGCGCAGCATACGTCCTAAAGAGTGCGGGACCGGGTCGGCCGTAACGCGGCTTGTCTAAGTCGCGTCCCTGGGCGAGGTTTCGTGCGTTCGACCCGGTAGCTCAGCTGGTAGAGCAACGGACTTTTAATCCGTAGGTCCTGGGTTCGAGTCCCAGCCGGGTCATCCCTCACTCCCGCAGCTTGAAGTCGACCGGTACCTCCACGCACGCCCGGACAGGGCGCGCGTCGATCCGCGCAGGCTCAAACCGGGCCTTCTCGACGTAGTGCGTCGCTTGGTCGCTGAAATCCCGGTGCGGGCTTTGGACGACCTTGATCGAGCCCGGCTCGACCTGGCCCGCCGTGTCGATCACTGCGGCGACCACGACGCGGCCCTGCACGCGCGCCCGCCGGAGGTACTCAGGGTAGCTGAGGCGCGGCCCCGACAAGATCCGCGGCATCTTGATGCGCTTGAACGTGGACTCCGCACCCGCCAGCGAATCGGACTTGAGAAAATCGTACGCCGCAAGGTCCGCGGTTCCGCAAATCGCCCGCCGGCGCTCGCGCCTCCAGATCTGACCGAGGGTGGGGTCGGTTCGGGCCATCCAGTCGCCCCGCAAGTCGATCCGGATCTCGAGCGCATCGTGGAACGCCCGCGCCGCGGTGGAATCGTGGCCCCGAAAGAACTCCACGACGCCGTACACGACCAGCGCCGACGCATGCTCCTCGGGTTTGGACGGGATGGAAGCGTCTAGTACGGGTGCGAGCAGCGCGGCTGCGCTGTCCAACTTGCCCGCGCGTGCTTGCGCAAACGCCGAATCGATCAGGCGGCTGGCGCGACTCTGAGCCGCAAGCGCCGCGGCAACAACGAGCAGAACGGGGAGTGAGAGGGGAGCTTTCATGAGGGTGCAGTGGAGGGGAGAATCTATCGCCCAGCGGGCGCGTGTGTCACCCCGTTTCCCACCAGGCCACGATCCCCTCGTGCTTGCACTTGTGACAGGTGGCGCGCGATGGAATGATCCCGCCGCGGAACGGAATGCGGGTCGCGCACTTCGGACAGACGCCGTAGCGGCGCCCCGCGTCCGCTCGTGTGCCGCGGGCGGGATTGGGGGCGTCGTAGGGGCGGTACACGACGGTGAAGCGATCCGGGCGTTTCTCACGCACTTCCACGCTGTCCTGCGGCACGGCGACCCGTTGCCCTGAAACCTCCAGCACCGCCCGGTTCGCACCGCTGCTCAAAATCGGATACCAGGCGCCGTTACGCAGGGGTGCTTCGGCTTCCTCCTCGCGCTTCGCCGCGAACCACAGGCGGGCCCAGCCGAGTATCTGTTCCATGGCCTACAGATTGCCGTTCCGGGCCCGAGAATCTGTGATCTGGGCTACCACGCCCTGCCATGAGGCACGGTAGCCGGAGGGTCGCTGAGCCAGGTATATTCGCGCAAGACACGGTGGGGCAGGGTACTAGCCGCCTTCGGAGGCTTCCTACACATGCGACGGTCGAGTATCCCCTGGTTCTGCGCGGCTGCCAGTCCTGCGGCGCTCTTGCTCGCAAGCTGCGTGGTCGCGGCCGCGGGTGCGGGCGCGGGGGGCGGAATCTACCTTACCCAGCGCGGGGTCGAGTCGGTCGTCCCCGCCACGGTCGAGCGTGCGGCCGCCGCGACGGCCGAGGCATTTAGTCAGCTCAAGGTCCGCCAGACGAAATCGCAGGTGGAGCAGGTGGAGGATGGGGAGCAGCGGGAAATCGATGGCACGGCCGGCGACCGCGAGGTGAGCGTCACGCTCAAGCCGGAAGGGAAGAACGGGACCCGGGTGCAGGTGGTTGCGAAGCGCACCGCGGTTACCTGGGACAAGGATTTCGCCCGCTCCGTGCTGGACAAGATCGTCGCCAACTCACGCTAAGGGACTTATGCCGCCCATCGTCTGGATCGACGGGAAATACCATGACCGCTCCGATGCCAAGGTATCGGTGTTCGACCACGGGCTGTTGTACGGCGACGGCGTGTTCGAGGGCATCCGGGTCTACAATCGGCGGGTATTTCGCCTGGGGCAGCATCTCGACCGGCTGTATGCGTCCGCCAAGGGGATCTGGCTCGAGATCCCACTCGCAAAACCGGCGTTGCACCGGCTCGTCGAGGAGGCCGTCACGAAGAGTGGGCTCGAGGATGCCTACATCCGGCTCGTCGTGACCCGCGGCGTGGGTGATCTGGGGCTCGACCCGCGCAAGTGCCCCACCCCGTCGGTCGTCTGTATCGTGGACACGATCCAGCTCTGGTCGCCGGAGCGTTACGAGAAAGGGCTGACCGCCCTCACCGCCGCCACTCCCATCAGCCACCGAGAGAGCCTGTCGCCACGCGTCAAGTCGCTCAACTATCTCTCGCACATCCTGGCGAAGGTCGAGGGCATCGCGGCGGGTGTGGACGAGGTGATCATGCTGGACCCGCAGGGCTATGTCGCGGAGGCGAGCGGGATGAACCTGTTTGCGGTCACCAACGGCACCCTCAAGACCCCACCCGCCTACGCCGGGATTCTGCGCGGCGTGACCCGCGACGCCGTGATCGAGCTGGCGCGCGAGGCAACCTACGGCGTCGAAGAGCTGCCGCTGAACCGTTACGACCTGTATACGGCGGACGAGATGTTCCTCACCGGTACCGCCGCCGAGATCGTCGCCGTCACCAAGCTGGACGGCCGCTCCATCGGGAGCGGCAAGCCGGGTCCCACCACCCAGGCGCTCGCCAAGCGCTTCAAAGCGCTCGCCACCCGAGGGGACTGACCCTACTCAACTATTGACAGCACTTAGGGTTAGCCGCATATTGGCGGGCCCTTGTTTGCAAGGTGGTGATGTATGCCATGGAGAGT
>Ga0075426_10002817_pt1 | contig 12422 bp, 13 predicted proteins | sample SoiMethybrSBSTD5_FD_75304 | JGI IMG/M metagenome (GOLD analysis project Ga0075426, IMG submission 75304) | Bulk soil microbial communities from a Populus tree surrounding site in Tennessee, USA - Soil MetaG P. TD hybrid SBSTD5 | ecosystem: Environmental > Terrestrial > Soil > Tree plantation...
ATCTTTCTGTAGAGTTCTGGCACCCGATCCACTCCATACTGCAACCAGCCGTCCATGGTGATCTTTCCGTCTGCTCCCTCCGCCGTTCTGCACCAGCGCGTACGTCAGCAGCCCCTGCTTCAGCTTCTCCACCTCCAGCGCCACATCGTCTGCCTGACTCGCCGCTAAAATCCTCATCCCCTTGTCGTTCGCCAGCTGCCCCAGCCCCCGACTCCCCATCGGCCCAGGCTTGAACCCCGGCTCCTCCACCGTGCTCGCCGAGTGACACGTGTCCACGATCATCACCAAGTCTCCGGCATCCACATCTCGTAGCCACCCAGACAGCTCATCGCTCGATATCCACCGCTGCAGCAACTCCGACTTCACCGTGGGGCCCTCCGTATCTCCGGAGTCCGAGGGAACCATGTAGAACGTCCCTTCCTTGCTCGTGTAGCCATGACTCGACACAAAAATCACCTCGACGCCGTTACCGGATAAGTTTTTTGGACCCGCACTTAGTCCGTTTTGCCCGGTGAGACTTGGCGCACGCTGTTGCAGACCTTCCGCACGAAGATTTTCCTTGCGCTCTCAGACGATTTCTCGGCCCGCACCGCAAGCGAGCTATGCGGGCGGGAGGACAAGCTAAAGGTGAGCTACAACATCTCCGAAAGCGGCCACGATGCCAGGGTGAGCTTGCTAACCGGCAAAGCCATCGCGCATCGAGCCAATGTGACGGCCTCAAAAAGCTATAACACCCAGACCGACTTCCGCTTCGACATGAAGACGTTCACAGAGCTAAGAAATGCGCAGTCCATCACGCTCGCATACGACGGCCTCAACCCGATGCCGCCCACGTTGTGCTATCTCAAGCCTTACTACAACGAGGTGAATCGCTCGTACTTTGAGCAGCTACGGCGTGGTGAGCTCTAGCCCAGAGCAGGCTAAGCTGTCTGGCTTCTACAGTTGACTTTCGCACTCAACTGACATAGCTTCCGGACACATAACGGGTCCCTTACTTGTCACAACATTTAAGAGTGAGGTCTATATGCGCGACCTGTCCAGCCGTTGCGTTGCTTTCCTTTGTATGTTTTGGGGTCTAGGGTTCTCAATCTGTGCGTCTGCGAGAGGCTTGCCACAGAATGAAGTCCGTGAAGCTAGCATCAAAAAGCTGATTGAGCAGATCGACCAAGATCGCAACGACTTTAAGCGGACAACTCAAAATGCGCCCGAGCCTTCGCAAGCCGAGGGAACTTTCAAGGCGGCGCAAATCGACCAAGTGCTCGACCGTTATCGAAACGATTTACACATCACGCAGATGCACCACGAGATGATCTCGGGCTACTGGCAGCAGTGCAATTCAGCGCTCTCCACCCTTCCTGAACTGAGCCCGTTTCTGCAGCGACTTCGTAACGCGAAACAACGTGTTGACGACAGCAGCTCCGCGGAAAACGCGGCAGGGCTTGAGCTGATCTCCAGATTAGAAAGTCTGCAACGGGCGTATCGCAATCAAGACGCCCGTACTTATAATTCGTTGAGTGATGACCTTCCTTCGCTCTACGACAAAGCCGACGGGGCGTCCAAGCGCACTCTTGCCGCTGCGAAGGACGAGCTTCAGATTATGGACGACGCTGAATCGTTTCTACAACAACTTCTAACTTCGCTTGAAGCAGAAGATGCGCGGGCCCGCGAAACCCGGACTCCGGCTTGGGTTGGAGAAGTGCGGCAGTATTTGAACGATCATCGAGGTAACATTCCGCTTCCCTTCTTGGTTGGGTGGATCATGACAGAATCAAATGGAAACTTTGGCGCTCCTGCGACGAGGTTGAATGAAAGAGGCTATTTCCAAATCCATCCAGATGAATGGTGTTATCTCAGATCCGGGGCAGAGAAGTCACATTGCTTAGCGACCCGTGCTGCGTCTGTAAAGGGTAACCCAAAGCCGAAGACTGCATTTACAGATGCGAAATTGGAGGAAGCCTTTAGACGACTAAGTACTGATAAGACTTATTCGCTTCAGACGGGAATCGACTATGTGGAAATGAACGTGAGGAACATACGAACCCTCAAGTTAGGGTGTGACGAGAACACAAATTCTGATTTACTTTGGCATCTCGTAAAACTAACGCACTCAGCAGACTTTCACGCTGTGGAAAAGCTCGTGACGGATATGCGAACTGACAAAAAGACACCCGACTCATGGCGAGCGATTTCAGACTACCTTAATGTGAAAGCTAATCGAGACAAACTTCGCCTGCAAACAGGATACGACTTCGTGCCAAGGATGAAGAACGTTGACGACGTCTTCGCGAATGGTAATCAGCTGATGTCCCACTGATTACACATCACTGGCGTTTCGGCATCACTCGTTCATGATTTCTCCAACCTTCCAGCTCGACCGTATATGTTGTCTTTCAACGCGGTCAACTCACAAAAATGCTTGGCTTCGAAACCATCCTCCCGTTTTTGCGGCCTATCGAGCACCTGATTCTTGACGATTCGGTCAGCGAAATCATGGTGAACGGACCAGACCGTATTTTCATTGAACGTGCAGGCGTGCTTGAACACGTTCCCGATCTGAATCTGACCGAGAAATCTTTAATAGTCGCCGTCAAGAACATTGCGCGGCGTCTCGGGGATGAAATTTCGGAAGCCAAGCCGATCCTCGATTCCAGGCTACCGGACGGCAGCCGTGTTGCAGCCGTGATTCCTCCCTGCAGCATCCAGGGCGTGACCCTGACGATCCGCAAATTTAACAGCCGCCACTTCACCGTCGAAGACCTCGTGCGGAGAGGCACCTTGGATTCAGACCTCGCCGGACGGCTGCAAGGCTATGTTCAGAATCGCCAGAACATCCTCGTCAGCGGCGGGACCGGAAGTGGGAAGACGACGCTCTTGAACGCACTCGGGATGTTCATTCCCGACAACGACCGGATTCTCCTCATCGAGGACACATCCGAAATCCACTTGGAGAAGCCCAATCTTGTCCGCTTCGAGGCGCGCCAGGCGCAGCCGAGCATCCCCGGTGTCACGATCCGCGATTTGCTAAAAGCCTCTCTCCGCCACCGACCGGACCGGATCATTCTTGGCGAGATTCGCGGCGGCGAGGCGTTCGATTTACTCCAATTGCTCAACACCGGCCACTCCGGGACGCTCTCAACCGTTCACGCAAGCTCCGCTGCCCAAGCGCTTGCGCGGTTCACAAGTTGCGTTCTCCAGAGCGGAATCGAACTGCCGTACCGCGCGATTAAGAGCAATATCGCCGATTCGCTGAAAGTCCTGGTTCAACTGGAGCGCTGGCCAGGTAAACGGTTCATCTCCGAGGTCCTCGAAATTCGTGGTTACCACTCCGAGGCCGACCGTTACGACCTTTGTACAGTATTTGCAGCTCGCATCTGAACCACCGAAAACAGGGGTACTCGATGTCCGACTCTCTTTCGGCACCTGACTATATCCGTGGCAATTTTCAACCTGCAGATCGCATTGCTATTTTGCTGCGAAGCCGCAATCGCGGCGAAGTCATCCAGCGCATAACGATCGCTGAGAAGATTGCCAGCCCCGAATTTCAGGCATGGCTGGCCTTCAAAAATCTTGAAGGCTTCGACATTTATGTCGGCATGAACACTCTGAAGCCCGGATCTTATAGCCGCACCAAGCAGGACATCGAGGCGATCCGGCACCTCTATGCCGACCTCGACTATGACGGCTCGCAAGCTCTCGCGGCGATTGAGAATTCTGAGCTTGTTCCCAAGCCGAATTTCGTGCTGGACACCTCACCGAGCAAATACCAGGTCGTCTGGAAAGTTGAGGGGATCAAACCCGAGGAGGCCGAGAACTTTCAGCAAGCAATCGCACACGAGTTTGGAGCCGATCCCGCGGCTACCGACTCGGCTCGCGTCCTCCGGCTTCCGGGCTTTGCTAATAAGAAGTACGACGAAGAGTTTCGGGTTACGGCCCGTCTGCAAACAACCCAGACATACCATGCTTGGGACTTCAAGCTTCGCACGACGCCCGTCGAAGCCAAACGGAAGATCGATCAGACCCGGCAATCCACCAGCAAGAAGCCCAACCACACATCGCAATCCGAACGCGATTGGGCGTATGCGAAGCGCGCCCTTGCGCGCGGCGATGACCCTGAAGAAATCATTCGCCGCATCGCCGACTATCGCGCCGACGAAAAAGACGATCCCGAGTACTACGCCCGCCACACCGTCGCGAAAGCACAGGCTCAGCTTTCGCCGAAATCAGTCAACTCCCCTGAGGCCCAAGACTCTGTAGCCCGTTCCCATTAAGCATCATTCTTCTGGACTTCTCTTTCGATTATGGAGGTCGATCAGGAGGCTTTATACAATGACCAAGGAACAGGTCCAAGTCAGCGCTGTGCCACTCAAAGGACCAGGGCCGATTGAGATACTCACGCCTCAACAACTCGCAGCGCGCCTCCAGGTCAAGCCGTCGTGGGTGTATGAGCAAACGCGCAACCGTTCAGGCGTCCGCAATTCCGATCCCCTTCCTCACATAAAAATGGGACTGTACTTGCGGTTTGACTGGCGAGATGTACTCGCTTGGCTTGAAAGACAAAAACAGTACCCGGAACGCCTCTAAAACAACTGCGACACTCGCTAAGAACATAATCTCCCTTGACACGTCGTTCGACTTATCTGTATACGATAAGTCATGCGAATGGGCAGACCGCCGAAACCCCGCTCTAAAGTACGCTCTCTCGCAATTCCCGTCCGGCTCACGAAGGTACAGTGGCGCGAATTGCAGAAACGTGCAAAAAACCAGGGGCTTCCGGTGTCTGAATACATCCGCAGAAAACTAGATTTGTCAAAGGAGGACTGATTGAAAACACAATCGGGCACCATCAAACGAATAGGAGGAAGCTGGTACGGACGCTGGCGCGAAGATGTGATTGAGAACGGCCGGACCGTCCGCAAACAGCGCTTTCTTAAACTCTGCGAAGTGGATGACCGCTATCGCACGAAAGCGGATGTTCGGCCACTCGTCGCAGAGAAACTCCGCGCGTTGAACGAAGGTAGAACGGACGCCCGTAGTTCACTCACACTCGCTGCGTTTGTTGCCGAGTATTACGAGCCATACGCACGCGGGAGCCTCAAACCATCAACCGTACATGGCTACTCGAAACTTTGGGACGCCCTTTCCCCGCGAGTCGGCGAAATTCGCTTGCGGGACTTCAGGACAGTGGACGCCGCGAACATGCTGGCGCACTTTGCGCAGCGAGGTTGGGGACGCCGCTCACTCCAACACGCGAAGTCGCTCCTCAGCGGCATTTTCACTTACGCTAAAAACCTTGGAGTACTCGACGGAGTTAACCCCGTACAGGGCACAATCATTCCAAGGAAAGCAGTTGCTCCGGCAGAAACGCACGCTAGCACGCCGAATGAGGTAATCGCGATACTCGACGTACTCAAGCGAGCGAAAGACCTACAGGAACGTCAGAAGCTCCAAGCCCAAACGGCGATTGCGTTGATGTTCTTCGCCGGGTTGCGTCCCGGCGAAGCACGGGGCGCGACGTGGGAAAACTATGATGGTAAAACCCTGAGCGTCAAACAGAGCGTTTGGCGCAAGCACACGACCGATCCGAAAACCACGAGTGCCGCAAAACCCGTTCCAGTGATTGAGCCGCTTCGAGAGCTTCTCGCAGAGCTACGCGCAGCGGACGGCAATCCCGGCAGCGGGCCGATCCTACGAGGAGTGAAAGGCAAGCCCCTTAGCCTCGATATGCTGGCGCACGTTGTCATCCGTCCAGCACTCCGCAACCGCACAAACTACCGCAACGGCCAATCGAAAGATTGGATACCGCTTGCGTGGCAAGGCTACTATGCGCTTCGTCGGGGTATCGCAACACAGCTAAACACGATCACCCGCGATCCGATGGCCGCGAAAGGACTGTTGCGGCATTCCAGCGTTAACACAACCCTTACGCACTACATCAAATCCGTGCCGGAAGTCACAGCAAACGGCATGGCTCAAGTTGAACAGTTATTTAGCGGAACAGCAGGGCAGGCAGTACAGTAAAGCAGTTGGGATAAGACTGGGATAAAAGGAGCCACGCAATCACTCGCCTAGACCGTAAGCGAATTTCCTCTAACTCCAACAGTTGCAAGAATCTGGCGGAGAGGGGGGGATTCGAACCCCCGGTACCGGTTTTAGCCAGTACAACGGTTTAGCAAACCGCCGCCTTCAGCCTCTCGGCCACCTCTCCGACGTTTTGTTTGTGTAGTTTACCAGCAATCTGCGAATAAGTCTGCTGGCCAGTTACTGGCCACGGCTTCATCGCGTCCAGAGTAGCTTGCATCTTCTGCATGGCCTCGATCACAGCAGGGTCGAAAGCCTTGATGTAGCGTTCTCTGGTTACGTGCGGTTTGGCGTGGCGCAAAATGCGCTGCACGACTTTGTCGTTCGCGCCTAGTGCATACAGGTTGGACGCAATTCCGCGTCGAAACCCGTGCCATCCGAACCACGGGACTCCGTGGGCCTCGATTGCCGGACGAATGAGTCGCTGCGCCAACTTGTCCATATCCATAGGCTCACCGTCGCCGGAGTGAAAAATCGCTCCGTCGCGCGGATTGCCCATCGATCGGCGATACTCGTCCAGAATCATGGCCAGGGCAGCAATTACAGGGACTGCATCGCGGCTGGCTCGTGTCTTCGGTTGATTGATGACCGCTTTCCAAATCGACCGATTAACCGTCAGCTCGGTGCCGGTATAATCCGGCCACTGGACTCCACGGAGCTCGCCCTCGCGTAGCCCTGCGAACGAGGCCATTGCGACGGCGCTTTTCGGGAGCAGCGGCAAGATATCCAGAATCTGGAGGATTTGAGTCAGGTTGTAGGCGAAGGTTTCTCCCGGCTCGCGTGCCTTGCTCGGGATCATCGCGCCTTGTACCGGATTCACTCCGTCGAACGCACCTTCATTCTTGGCATACGTGAAAATGCCGCTGAGCACCGACTTGAAGTGCTGCAGCGTGGTCTTTGTCAGGTCCTTTTCCGCTGCGATGGTTCGCAGCATCCGGCTGACGTGGACTGTCCTTATTTCACGCATATAGAGATGACCGATGCGGTCGCGGATTTGGTTCTCCCAGATCTCCCCGTAACCTTTATAGGTGCTGGCCCGGTGTTCCGCTTTCGCCCAGGGCAAGTAGGAAAGCTCGACGAAGTCTTTGAGCGTCATGCTGGTATCCGGCGCGAACTGCCCGGCGTTGATCTTCTGCATGAACGCTGTCCGCTCGGATTCGACATGCCCTTCGGTCGGAAATTCGTCTGTTGTTCCCAATCGCTTGGCACGTCGTTTCCATTTCGTCGAACCGTCCCGATGCGATACGCGCTCGCGGTAACGAACGAACCACACACCGTTCTCTGAATACAAACAACCTCTCTGATAACGAACAGGTTTGGTCATATTGTTCTCCTTGACCATGCCCTGCCCGTGCTCACCAATTGACGATTGAGCCACTCAAGTAGCTGCTCGCTGCCCCACGGGAAACGGACGTAGCGACCGAGCCTCAAATGAGGGATCGGATCGTTAGTTCGTTTCGGGTTGCTTCGCGAGCGCACCCAAGTTTCTGGTACGTTGAGCCGCTTCGCCAACTCAGCCGAGTCTATCACTTCCACTGCGGCCATAGATGGTGAGAAATCTTGTGAAATCGAAGTTCTTTCGCTCATGGTATTTCCATTGAATCTCGGCTGGCGCTCGCCTCTTCAGGTGCCGGTGCGTTTCTGAAGGGCTTGCTGCGGAGAGCGGCCTGCGCCTTCTCGACGGTGTAGCGCGCATAGTTTGAATGTTTCTGGTCGCCGCGATAGTCGGTGATTCTTCGGATAACCTCCTCGGGATCGTCGCCGCGAGCGAGGGCTCGTTTCGCGAAGGCCCAGTCGCGCTCGGATTGCGTGACCTCATCGCGCGGCTGCCCCTTGTCGGTGTGCGTTGGCACGGTGTGCTCTCGCCGTTCATCCGGGTCTGTCCTCATCTTGAAATCCTCCAGGTGGTAGGTTTGAGAAGCCTCGCTGCGTGCTTGCACGAAGTGAGGCGGTCGGTGCTTTCGGTTCGAGAAACCGGGGAGCCGCAGAACCCGCGTTGAATCCGTTGCTGCGGGGTCGCCGCCAAATTCGCGGGTCATTGCTCGTTGCAAAGATTCCGCCTCGGCTTGTCCAATCCCTTCGACCTTCCAGACGATTTGATAGCGGCCCGGCGAGGTATCGAGCACATAATTCGGTTGCGGAACGAGGCCTGAGTTCCGCATTCGCGCAATTGCTTCTTCCCCGCCATGGTCCAGGTCGATATAGAGGTGTCGGATCGCTGAAACTTGATCCTTTGTGCGGGTCGCCGCGTCTTGCTTCAGTGCGTTCATACCGACGTAAATTTCATCGCCGGTGCATTACGATGGCGGAGCCATGCCTGAAACTCCGGGCTGCTGGCCTTTTCGGCGGTGGTGATTCGCTGCAGCGATTCGCCAGTCTCGCGATTCAGGATCAGTAGCGCGATTCGGTCGCGAGGCTCGAAATTGTCCTTGATATAGTCCGAGGCGTTGATGGGGTGCTCCTGATTCGCGGTGTTCATAAGGGCTCTCGCTCGCTCGAAAAGATGACGCCAAGGTCGTATTCGTCCCGGTCCCCGTCGTAGCCGTTGATCTGGACCACCTCGGAGACGTACCGCCTGCCGGGGCGCCGCTCAAGCTGAACCACCACGTTCAACGAATGGCCCACGTTCGTCTTGATGGCGCGGTGTGGTAGCTCCACACCGCTCTGCAATATGCAAGATTCGAACCGCGCAAGCGCTTGCCTCGCTGAGTTGGCATGAACCGTGGAGAGGCTTCCCGAGTGCCCGGTATTCAGAAGCTGCAGTAGATCGAAGGCTTCGCCGCCGCGTACCTCGCCGAGAATAATTCGGTCGGGCCGGTGGCGGAGCGCGGCTTTGAGCAAGTCTCGGATGGTCACGGCCGGCAAGTCATTCTGCGGCTGTCGCGCTTCGAATCGAACGAGATTCTTCTGCTTCAAGTGGATCTCAGCTGTATCCTCGATGAGAAGGATTCGTTCGTCGTCGGGAATGAAGCGTCCGAGCAGGGACAATAGAGTCGTCTTGCCGCAGCCTGTGCCGCCGGAGATCAGGATGTTTCGGCGGCCCAGTACGTAGTCCTCCAGCTGGTTCGCCAGCCATCGCTCCAGCGTGCCCGATTCAATCAGGTCGTCAATTCCGTAGTGTCGGGCGGCGAATTTCCGAATTGTCAAAGTGACGCCACTCAGACTGCAGGGTGGAATGACGGCAGCGACGCGGCTGCCATCCGGGAGGCGCGAATCGAGAATGGGCTTCGCTTCCGAGATGTCGTCGCCGAGACGCCTAGCGATGTTCTTCACTGCGATCATCAGCGACTTTTCCCCAAGAGAAAGCCCCGGAATTTCCTCAATAAAGCCATTCTTCTCGATGAACACATGACTGGAGCCATTGACCATGACTTCGCTAATCGAGTCGTCGAGAATGAGGTGCTCGATAGGCTTGAGAAACGGAAGGATCATTTCAAAGCCGGTCATCAGAGTTCTCCTGCGGCCGCTTGCGCGAAATAGGATTTATTGCGGTCGTTGTAGTACGGCTTGAGATAGCAAAATGTCGGGGGTTTCGGATTGAGGCCGTCATAGGCGATCGTCACGGACTGCGCGTTGCGCAGTTCCATGAAGGTTTTCATGTCGAAGCGATAGTCGATCTGCGTGTTGTAGCTCTTCGAAGCGGAGATATTGGAACGGTGGGAGAGGGCTTTCCCAGTCAGCAAGCTGACGCGGGCGTTGTGGCCGCTTTCGGAGAGGTTGTAACTCACTTTGAAGCGGTCCTCGCGACCGCAGAGCTCACTTGCGGTGCGTGCGGAGAAGTCGTCGGACAACGCAAGAAATATCTTCGTGCGAAAGGTCTGCAGAAGCGTTCGCCAGGTCTCGCCGGGCAGCGCCGATTTGAGCGAGCTGATGCTCTGCGTGGCGACGATGGGGATGCATTTTGGCTGTCTGGACAAATTAAAGAATTTGTCGTCTCCATGAGGTTCGCTTTCGCCAACCGTGGCGAAATGCTGGTACTCGTCGCACAAGAAAAGTACTTGCCGGAAATGCCGCTCGGGTTGAGCTTCGATCTGCGGTATGCGATTCAGTACGGCCCGCTCGAAGTCGAGCTTCATCATGACGCCAAGGGCCTTCGCCAACCCCGCGTTCATGGCCACTGGGAAATTGAGGGCGCACAGCTTGCCGTTCTCGATCAACCAAGAGAACGAAGGCAGAGGCTTTCCAAATTTGTGGTCGGCGTTGGCGATGGGGTCGTAGCATTCCGCGGGCGGGCAGAAAGTGCGCTTCACGACCGGGCTGTCGTCGAACAGAGACAGAAATACCGAGATGCCTTCGACGATGGAGGTGCGCAGCTTCGGCTCAATTCTTCGCCAGTCGTCGTAAAACCATCTCTTGACGGCGTCGAGCTGTTCCTTTTTGTCCTGCGATGCCGTGGTTCGAGGCGCTTGGTTCAGAATCTCGAAGGAAATGTCCTTGCCCTTCAGCACTGCCAGAAGCCCAGCGGAACTCCTTGCCTTGTAGTGGCCCAGTTCCGGGTCCAGCCGGAACGCAAAGGGTTCGAGATCGCGGGGATGGTTGAGGTAAACCTCCTGGGTGACGAGGATAAAGTCCGCCTCACCCAAACGCCGTTCGGCCTCTTTGATTTTTCGTTCAAGGACCGCGGGCGAGATCGCGCACTCGTAAACGTCAAACAGGGTCACATAGTCGTAAGCGACCTTGTGGAGCAGGATGATGAACTTGACCAGATTCGTGTACGCCTGTTGCCAGAATGGCTCCTTGCCCCGACCAAAGAGATTGGTCAAAAGCGAGGCAATGCTGTACGCCAGAGCGTAGGCGTCGAGGTCGTTGTGGAGCGGATTGTAGCGATACTCAGAACCGAGGCCGATTTCGACGTAGTCTTCCGGCCTGCCGTGACGTTCAAGGATGCCGCGCACCTTGTGGCAGAAGTCGCCTTTGACCTCCAGAACGAGCCCGCCAATCCGCTTCTCTTTGTCGCTGGTTCGGTAGGCCAGGACCTGCTCGGCAAAGGGATACATGGCGCACGATGTTTTGCCAGTCCCAATCGCGCCTATGATGGCGATGCCCGTGAACAGGCCCCGCTCCGGGACGGTCAACCACTGCGGCGTTTCCGAAGGAACCGGCTTGCGCGGATGATGAACCTCGCCAACAACGACAAACAACTCATCGCGCGTTCCGGGATCGGGATACGGTGGCAACGTGCCCGCGCGAGCGCGTCTGCGAACCCTGAGGCCGGCAACATAGATGCCGGAGAGCAACACGGAATAGCCGATGTAGGGCGTGGTAAAGAGGAAAAGGTTATAGGAATAGAAAAGGCCTTGGTGCACGAGAGGCACGCGCAAGGCCATCAATTCCAGAAAGAGATTTCCTCCTGGGAATGGGAACTTGAAATAGAGGACCATCCCTGTGCCTGCCGCCAGCAAGCAGGCGACGAAGTTCTTCGAGTTGAGAATTCTCTGGATCATGCTTTCGTTCCGCCCTGAGGCGTCTGCGTGGTATTTCCTCTCCCGGCGTTCGCCTTCTGCTCCTTGCGCCAGCGGGAGAATTCCTTATCTTTGAAGACGGTCATTTTGAGCGCGGAATTCACGACGTGGTCGGGAGTGCTGTCGATCATCCGTGCGTAGTTCTCAACCGCCTGCGCGACGTAGTCCTCCAGCTTGAATTCGCGTTTCACGATCTCGGGTACTCTTGAAATGAGAGGCATAGTGTTTCCTTTCTTTGTTTCTATTCCTGCGCGGGCAAAACACCGTTAGCGATGAGCGCTTCCGTCAACACTGGGCTGGAGCGACCCCGACAAGGTTTTGGGCGGCTGAACGCCCAAAACATGGGGTCGCCTCCAGCCCAGTTCGGTGTTTTGCCCGCGCCCAAAAAGAACGTCGCGCTCGTCCCAATCGCATGGTTCTCACAAACTTCCGTTCACCGCGGAGGTGAACGGAATTCCGGTCGGAAGGTGATCTGTGTCTTTCATGCAACGTTCACCTGCTTGCGTTCCGCCTCGGACAAGTGCGACCGATGCTTCACCACGAGGTAAGTCTCGAAAACGATCTTTCGGTGCGGCTCGACTTGGAAGAACTCCCGGCGTATTTCCTTTTCGTCGACCGTCCCCGCAACCCAGCCTTGATACAGGCGCTCGAAACGTTCTCCGTGGAAGCGGCTCTTCGCCTCGTTCAGAAATTCAAAATCCTCGGTTACCGGCACGAGGTATTGCCGTTTTTCAAAACGTTGGCGCACAGCGAAATACCGCAAAACCTCCGTGGACATATCCGATTCCATGGGCCGCTTCACCAAGCTCTCAAAGCGCTCCTTCGCCTTCTGGAAGTGCGCATCTGTTGGCGCTATATAAAGGAAGCGAAACGAGGGGATCT
>Ga0075426_10002818_pt1 | contig 12417 bp, 10 predicted proteins | sample SoiMethybrSBSTD5_FD_75304 | JGI IMG/M metagenome (GOLD analysis project Ga0075426, IMG submission 75304) | Bulk soil microbial communities from a Populus tree surrounding site in Tennessee, USA - Soil MetaG P. TD hybrid SBSTD5 | ecosystem: Environmental > Terrestrial > Soil > Tree plantation...
CCAGGAGTTGCGTACAACCGGGGTTCGCGGCATTCCGCGCGGGCCGCGACCGAGCACGAAAGAAAACCCCGCCGGACTCACCGGTCGAGAGATGGAAGTGCTGCGGTTAATGGCCGACGGACTCGGCGACACCGAAATTGCTGGCCGCCTCTTTATCTCGCCCAGGACAGTGCATCATCATGTTTCCGCCATCCTCGCAAAGCTCGACGCGCGCACCCGCGTCGAAGCCGTGTCGGTTGGTTTACAGTCAGGCCTCATAAACCAAAATAGGTAACGACCCGCTCCAAAATAGGTAATACAGCCGATGCGGCCACAGCGCCTGTATTTGTACCCTCTTGTCGCGTTGAAAAACTCCCACAAAGGAAGGAAGGGACAGTTATGCCGCGCTACATGGTTGAACGAAGCTTTCCAGAAGGTCTGAGGATTCCAGTCAACGACGAAGGCGCAGAGATGTGTCGGGTGGTTGTGCTGAATAATGAAGAAGACAGGGTGACCTGGATTCACTCTTACGTGAGCGATGACGGAAAGAAAACCTACTGCGCATACGATGCACCGTCGCCGGAAGCCATTCGGCGCACGGCCAGGCGAAACAACCTGCCCGTTGATCGCATCACGGAGGTGCGCGTGCTCGACCCTTATTTCTATCGCTGATCGGGCTCGAGTTGATCAACGGGGCGCAAGACACTTTGACGGTTCCCGGTTAGTTGCCACCGGAGGCGGAGAGAACGCCGCATAGCGATCGGCCAGCGCTCCAGGGCCAGAGAAATCTGCTGCAGGCGACTTAATTAGAACGCAGACGCTTAACGCGCCTGTGCCGGGAGAGGTCTGTCTCCGACGGCGACCTCCCATTCAGGATTGATAGTCGGGACTCTTAAGAAGGAGAAAGTGATGAGAAACATTAACGCAGTTATTAGAAATAGTCGGCCGCTCATGCAAAGACAGAGGCTTCTTGTTTTGTTGACTGCGGTGACGCTCGTCAGTATCAGTGCAGGTCCCAGCCTGAGCGTCGCCAGAAGCGAAGGGACGCAGTCTGTCGTTGTCCCACAAACCACGACAGTAACTATGCTGCCGGGCACCACTCAGGCGATTAAGGTTGGTCCCGGCAACCAGACCAACCCGCATGTCGACTGCAATCTGGTCTCTTACACCGAAGTAGACGATCTCTTCGCCACGTCGCAGATCAACTATTTCGACTTTGCCACTAACACCAACCAGGTGGTACCCGGCAACGGGATAGACTTGCTCTCCGAGATATCCGGCAATCACATCGCCTTTACTGAGGTTCACTCGGACGGGGACCATGTCGCGATCTTCGATACCGTCGCTCAAACCACCACCTTTGTCCCGAGTGCGAGACGAAGCAACCCTTCGATTGGCGGAAATCTCGTGGCCTTCGAGGACCAAAGCTTCTCAGCCGACCTTCTAAGTGAGATAAGCATCTCTGACCAGAGTACCGGGACAGTTACAAGACTCACCAATGACGCATTAGATGACAAGAATCCCGAAGTCAGTCCCACCGGGAACGCTGTGGTGTGGGAGAAATGCCAGGGTAACGGCACGGGCTGCGATGTCTACCTTGCCACCTCTACCGGTCCGGGCACGTTTGCGACGAGAGTCCTGACAGGAGCAGGCGAGGACCGCAGACCGTACACTGATGGCCAGATCGTTGTCTATACCTCGGACAAGAGCGGCGAGAATGATATTTACTTCCAGCGGGTGGACGGCTCGACGGAGATGCACTTGGCCATCCCGGGCGATCAGCGTGACGTCACCGTTGCCGGCAATCTGATTGCCTTTGAGTCGCAGGCAAGTAATTCGCCGGAGTACGACATCTTCGTCTATGACCTCAGATCCGGAAATCTATATCAGGCCACCAACACCCCTCTTCTTGATGAAAGTTTAAGTGCGATCAGTACTTGCGACGGCATCGGGCGTGTTGTCTACGTCGTTCCGGCCGAGGGGGCCTTCGATGTCTACGCTTTCACATTCCAAGTTCCGAGTTCAACCGCCAACCAGATCGACGATCTAATTGCGCTGGTCAAGAGCTTCAATCTGCCTGCTGGAACCGCGAACAGTCTCATAACCAAGTTACAGGATGCGCAGGCGGCGATAGGCGCGTCGGACACTGCGACGGCGTGTGACTTCCTCACGGCGTTTATCAACGCGTGTCAGGGTCAATCAGGCAAGAAGTTAACTGCGGCTCAGGCCAGTCAACTGATCAATTCAGCCACCCTGATCAAGACAAACCTGGGTTGTTAGGAAATTTGAATCGCTGAGGACACTGAGGCGCTTCGAGAGAGGAATGTTGCTCTGGCAAGCAGTCGTCTCAGCAATTGATAAATGTGAAAGCTGCGGCGGTATTTAGGCCGCATGGACATTGACTGAATATGAAAAGGAGACTTGAAATGATAAATAAAAGAATCAGTTCGATAATTCTAGCGCTGGCCTTGACCGTGGCTGTGTCGGCTCCACAGGCCTTCGCCCAAAACGCAACCACAAACCAGAGCGGCAACAATAATGTGAAGACCGACGGTAGGATGATCTACCACAATGGCGAGGTCATCGATTGGAGGAATCCGGTCGTTTACTTAATCTGGTATGGCACCTTCGGGGCAGACGTTGACACCCAACTCATCCTGGCCGATTTCATATCATCCATCGGTTCCACACCATATTTCCAGATCAACTCGACCTATCCCGACGCTAGTGGTCATACGCCGACCGGCGCCCTGACTTACGGAGGCAGCGGTTTGGATGGGAACTATTCACACGGCGTCGAGCTGACCGCAGCGGATATCCAGGGAATCGTCGCCGACGCAATCCTTCATGGCCAGGTGCCGTTCGATCCTTCCGCTTTCTATATAGTGATTGCCTCAGCCGATGTGAGCTCTACCGCGACGGGCTTTTGTGTACCTAACGCTCCACCGCATCACGGACATGGTACTGTCAACGGCTCGACCTTTCGCTATGGATTCGTCGGGCACGCCATGCGGTGTCCGATCATCGCGGCATCCCAGTTCGAACCCCAGTACGATGGCAGCCACCTGCCGACCCCCAACAATAACCTGGGCGGCGACGCGATGGTCTCGACGCTCGCTCATGTGCTTGACACCATCGTAACTGACCCGCTTGGCGACGGGTGGTTTGACAGATACGGCCTGGAAAACGCCGACAAGTGCGCGGGCACTTTTGGCCAGACCTATCTGACAGCTAACGGGGCTCGGGCCAACATGAGGCTCGCGCGCCGCGACTTCCTGATCCAACAGAACTGGGTCAATGATCGTAAGGCGCGCTGTGCCCTTTCTCGGTAAGAAGATCAGCGAACCCGCGCCTCCCGCATTTCTTTTCGTTGCTGGGAGGCGCCAGAGGGAAAAGAATAAGTGGGGCGAATAAGCACCACTGGATCTTTTCCCCTGAGAGGGGAACGAATTCCGCAGTTGAGTTCCGGGCTCAACAGAAAGCGAGCGTTTGATTCTGACTGTGGAGTCACTCTTTCGCATGACCGTTTGCCATGTACGATCGTCCGCTGCGGTGGATGTCAGTGTTAGCTCCTCTCCAAGCGTCCAAAAGGAAAGCAGGCCGATGCCGAACTCACCCTGAAGTCCGAAGGCGACTTCCTCCTTGAGCCGTCGCTTCACGGAGTCGGAAAGATGTGTCGCGACAAAGCGAAAGTCCGGCCGGCCACCCGCATTGCGGGGATTCCTTGCCGATTATCTCGAACCTCCAGGTAGTGGCGGCCTTCGCTGCGACCGCGAACGATAGTGACATTCGTTGCGTGGGCATCGATGGAATTCTCGACCAACTAAGCGATGGCCTTGAGCGGATTAGATTGCGATAGCGCGATGATCGTGATCGGATTCAGTGATTGCCGATGCGGAGTTTGCCATGCTGATCGGCCCGATCGCGCATTAATTTCTCAGACATAGGGGATTTGTGTGTTTGAGGCATTTTCAAGGAAAACTCACGATGCTCAAACGTAAGAATACTCACGAGTACTTGGTGCCCCCGCAGGGATTCGAACCCCGAACCAACAGATTGTGAGACCTGTTGAACGACACTGATGAGTTGGACCAGGCAAGAGGTAGCAGTATTTACCGAATCGTCAGCCGTCAGAGTTCGTTACATCTTGCTACGTCTCACCACTCCATCGCGCCATAATCGCGCTATCTCTAATATATATCTCCACACAGTGGCCAAGTCAGCGTCCAAGTCATCAAGATCTTCTGAGGCCCATAAATACCACTAACTCCAGATTAGTGCACTGCTATTATCGTCGTTGCTTCGTAAATGCGGGCAATCCGCACCCTTCCCAGACTAGCAACTAATTGCTTAAGGGACTTTCAGAGCAAAGAGAGATGCAGAATCCAATTGAACTGCCGCCATTTGAGATAAGTCTTAAAGGTAGGTTCTCGATTGTCGCAAATGTCGCGGAACCTTCCGTTAATCTCCAAGGTACACTGACTTGCCAACATTTCGTTTCCACATACACTCGTGAGATCTCCGAGGAGCTTTCTTGCGATGGTCCAACGCCTCTTGCAGATCAGAACTTCCAAAGAGTTGCTGGTATGCTTCGCTACGCTCTTCAGCCTGTGCCGAGAGTAATGGGCGATTCGGTGCTTGAACCGCTCGCAGACGCTGTGCCAGATCAGATACTGTTCGCTGTCGAAATGGCGCTTGGAGCAATGTTAGCCAAGGCGATGTCCCATCACGGACTCAAGAAATTGGAGAACTTAAGTTCCGAAATAGATAAGAGTGCGGGAAGGCTGCGAGGCGCATTAAAGGACAACCTTGGCACCCCAATGCGTGGTCGTCCAAAAGGCACCCAGAAATCATCTCCCACAGTCAGTCAAAGCAAACAAGATCTCTTTGAAGCCATGTCCGGAGCGATCCTCTACCTTGAGGACTTAGATGAGGAGCCGACGAGGACTGCCGTTGCGCTGTCGCTTGGCTTAACGAATGCAAAGTCGCTAGATCGTCTCAGAAAAGGCTACCGAGACAAACGTCGTTGGCGCGACGTTGTAGCGGAAGCGTGTGCCACAAAAAAATAAATTCACGTCGAATTATTTGTCCACTCCGGATCGGTACCCTCGGTCTGTCGGAAAAACCGACAGACCGTTGTTTGACGTGACAATCAACCTAATGAGAAGAAGATTCTGCGAACTCGATTCCTTGGTTATGCGGCTATGGCTCTTTTGCTATTACTTATTGCTGCTGTCAAAGGTCTAATGATCGAGATCAGGTCATTTTTCTGAATGTGGAAGCATCAGGTAGAAGGCCGGCTAAATTTTAGCGACTTTTCCGACCTTTCGGCTAGGCTAGCATTGGAAGCTATTTGACTACTCACAAAAGCTTCTTCTTCTTTAATTGCCGTTATCTTCGGTTACACACAACGGGGCGACCTCGATTCACAATTGCTAGGTTTGATTTATACGGAAACGTGCGGCCAACGAGACGCGGAGGATACGAGTGGCAAAATTGGATGAAGAACGAAGCACGCCGATTGAGGATGCGAAGCTCGCAGTTGAAATCTTCAAAAAGTCGCTTGAATACAGACCGCTAATAAAGCCAGCCATCGTCGGCGATGAATATAAAGCATTATCGAATGATGAGAGGGTAAGGGAAATGCTAACCCCGCGGATTGGGTTAGCCTTCGCCGACGAAAAGAAAACGATACCATGCTTGTTCTTTCGGTTCGTCGGAGATGAGTCGCCCATCGTCGAGGCGTTCTTTTACCCTTACGAGGCGATTCTCACGTTCTTGTCCGAAGCCCGCGATTTTGCCCGGTGGGTTAGTCCCCCGAATACTGACGAAGCCCAATTGCAGAAGATTGCCTACGAGCGAACGATCGACATGACAATCATTCTGATTGATCACTTCTACCGCCGAAGTGAATTGATGATGGATTCTTTTGTCTGGGAAGTGATTACCCAGTGGCGACTTCAGAATTCTCAGAGGGCTATTCAATATCGTGCGGAACATGGAGAAGCGCTCCCCAGGCGCAAAGACAAGTCTCTACACAGCGCAATCGCGCAGTATTCAAAAGAGATTGTCAAGCTTTGGACGTGGCAAGGTCAAAGCGCGGAAAATCTCCGAAAGCTCCAACTTGCCAACGAATACAATGGGATTTATCGACACTGGAAACGCTTGAGTGAGATGGTCGGCGAACAAGATTGGCTTGAATACGCAAAACCTAAAAAGTTCAGTGATACACCTGATGACCTTCTTCAAAAGTTGGAGAATATCGACAGACGCGACAAGCAAAGCTCTGAATTTCGATTAAGTGAACTAGCAATTGAGCACACTGCACGTCGCGTCGGACTGATCAAGAAATACGGAGTTAGCGAATCAATACTCGTAAGACGTCAGAAAGGAATAAAGATTAGTGGGTACTCAAGCGGCCACCTGTTTGAATGCTTGAAGTACGGGCAGGAACTTGCGACCAAATTAGCCGCGCAAGAAAAGCTCCTATCCCGAGAAAAAGAGGGCACAGCGCCAGACTATGAGAACGATTCTGCTCAGATAGAAAAAGCAAAATCACTTGAGCACACAATCTCAGTCATTCAGATTGAGCGCGAAAATGTGGTTGGGCAGAATCGCGATCCCACTCAGGAGAAGATGGCGAACAAATAAAATGTAATTGTTCATCGGAATTGACTGTCTTAACCTAGTCGGCGGTGAGACTAAACAGGCCAAGTCGGCGGTGAGACTAAACAGGCCAATTCATTTGAAAGCTTTGAAATAGAATCATCTAGATTGATCCAATGACTCCAGAAGAATTCAAAAAGAAGCGTGCCTCTGCGGAGCGTGGTGTTACTCAGGCAATGTATGACGTCGCATTGGCTTACAAGACGGGCGACGGTGTAAAGAAAAGCCCCGAACAGTTTTTCGCTTGGATCAGAAAGGCGGCGCTGTCAGGATTTAGGGACGGAATGATCGACGTCGCATGGGCTTATGCTGATGGCGACGGTGTAGATCCTGACAAACGTCTCTTCTTTGAATGGATGAACAAGGCCGCGAACGAGCAAAACGCAGACCCAGAGGCAATATTCAATTTGGCGTTGGCCTACAGGGACGGAAAAGGTACGGAAAAAGACGACACTCAATTTTTCGACCGAATCAGTCAAGCTGCCGAGATGGGGCATGGTGAAGCAATGTATCACTTGGCAAAGGCATATGAGGAAGGCACCGGAACGGCCCCTAATCTATTCAAGTATTTTGAATGGACGAAAAGAATAGCGAACAACGGTGAACCTGGCGCCATGTTGAGGTTGGCGGATGCTTACAAACTGGGTAAAGGCACAGACGCGAATCCTCTCGACTATTACCGCTGGACTAAGAAGGCGGTGAAGGCTGCACAGACGGCGGCGAAGGAATCGGCAACCGGTGATATAGAGATGGCTGACGAGGACCTTCCCACGGCCCTTTATAACTTGGCGCGTGCATACGGCGACGGGACTGGAACCAGACAGGACAAACAGAGGTACTTTATCTCGATGAAGAAGTCCGCCGAAGCCGTTGATGCTGCCATCCAAAAAACTAAAGATGAACTGAAAAAAGGTGAGCGAGAGGACGAGTTGAAACCCCAAGACCTTCCGAAAGCTCGGTACGAACTTGCAATGGCCTATAAAGTTGGGAATGGAACACGGAAATCACAAAAGAATTATTTTGTATGGATGAAAAAGGAAGCAGAATTTGGCCTGCCAGAAGCGATGGTAGAGCTAGCTTTCGCTCATAAAGATGGAATGGGTACAAACCCGGACATGAGACAGTACGGCGTTTGGATTGAGCGAGCCGCAAAAGCTGGGGACAACAACGGGATGTATTGCCTCGCTCTGGCTTATGGAACTGGGCAAGGAAAGGTTCATAGTAATACTCAGTTTTTAGAGTGGATCAGCAAGGCAGTTGAGGAAAACCATTTGGATGCATTCATCGCCCAAGGAATAGCCGAACTACAACGGATTGGATTCGTTAGCAGAACGTTCATGCCATTTTATGAGCTACTTGGTGAACTAAATACAAAGGTCAAACAAATTCAAACAGATCATATGGTTATGGAAAATCGCGGGAAGACCGTAACCAGTGTTGCCCATTACACTATCCTGCCAGCCCTCTACAGTATGCTTCCAGAGAGTCCGGCCCAAGGTCGCAAGCCAAACCTCCTTCGACTATACAATATCGCGTATGCGAATGATCCTCGAGAAGGAAAACGACTAGTTTACCCATCCAAAGAGTCAGCCAACGTGAGGCTTATCCAAGAATTTTTTCCAAAGGAAAACGAGATTGAGCCGGAGTCACCAACGCCTTGGCAAGGCCAGAAATTCTCGGTATACACGGGATCATTCGCGTTGGCCTCTGATCGATTGGACTTATGGCGAGCCTATGGCCGCGACGGAGAAGGATTCTGTATTGCAATGCCATTAAGCGCTTTTAATCAGAAGCCTGAAACCACAAGAATTCATTTGATGCAAAGTGACAGCGACGCGCGTTCAGAGGGCTTCGAAGGGATCGGAGGGAATAATGTCGTGCCAACGCTATATGAAGTTCGTTATCAGGATGATGAAGTTGAAAAAGCTTTGGCCAGACTTTCCGGTGCGCTCAAAAAGATCAAGACTGCCCGAGACGAAATGGTCAAAGCCAATAACCGCAAGTTGCCACCCGACTTAGTGTTGGATGGCAAGGGCCTGATCGATGGCATTGTTCGCGCAATCGTGAGCGGAATTCTATACCTTTACAAGGACCGGGAATATGAAAATGAAAAGGAGGTTAGGATAATCAACGGATCCGACGTAAAAGCAAAACGACTAAAGCTAGATGAGCGAGACCCTGGTCGTCTTTACGTTGAAACGAACCCCTTTTTGTTTGACAGTGACCAATCGCAAATCATCATCGGTCCCAAGGTTAAAAACAAATCGGCCATCTATCTGAATTTACAAAAAAGGCTCGCCTGTAACAATCTCCTTAAGACCCAAGTCAAGATTTCCGAAATAAAATATCGCTAGTAGTCACGAGAATCGTCTACGTTCAACCCCCCTGTCGTCACCATTAGCCAGCCTACCAATGACGATCCCAACGGCGTTAATTCTCGGATACATTGAACTGCTCGGACTTCAAGAAGCTGCTTAGTTATCTCACTACATCGGCTCTGAATATGATCGGTCCATTCAACAGCCCAACGCCCACTCGATCGAATTTCGACAAGTGCCTTGGCTACTGATGTGAAAACATAAATAGCGTGCAGAATACTTTGAGCATTACGATATTGATTACGCCATGGCGAGTAGTACTTATTAGAAGTTGAATTCGCAAGCGGAACGTGTTGTTCAATCAATGTAAGTTGGAGGTGCATGGCTTCGTGCACAACCGCTTCCGCTACACGAAGAACATCCGTTGCATAGCGCTCCTGAGGTACCGAGACAAATACGGAGAAAGGGACCGATGGTTCGCTAAAGCTGACATCATGATCAGGACTTCTAGGCTTGATTAGATGTATCGACCGAACCAACGCAAGAATCGTCCGCATTAGAGTAGGAACGCGGCTCAAAACAAGAAGGGCCTCTTCGAGACACTGGATGACATCCGTATCGAATGTGTCTTGTGAGGAGTAGAAGCTAATACCCAATTGACGATATTGACTCGCACACTCCTCCGAGATGCCTTCGATCTGGATCTCTGGGTAGTCCGGTTCTGGGAGCCGTAAACTGGATATGATATCCCGCGATGTTTCAGGGTTTCGTAACAGCACCCTTTCTGTTCCATAACTCGCTCGCGTGAGCCCTGTTTCACGTCGTAGTCGGTCCCAGGCACTCGTAGTGAGTTGGGAGGTCAGATCTGGAAACCAAGGATCGCCGATCGGATTCTCGATCGAGGACGTGATTAGTTCGACTAGCTCATTCATTGCCATTCTTGCCGTAGAAGGAATATACGAGTGTGAAGCGCTCGCCGCGATGTACGGTCGAGACTGCGTGATTCGATGTTGGCGAAACCGTAAAGCCGATTGCACTGTTGTGAATTGGGCGGAAGGCTCTATGGATATCGGCCGGATCAGAGCTGTTAAAGAGAAGTAGCAAGCCTCCGTCTTCTTCCTTGCTGCCTCGGTTCAATTGGATAACTAAACGATAAGTCTTCTCTCCCTCAATAAAATCGTTGTGAATTCGAATACGTTGCCCAGGGATAAGTTTGTGCGCAGCGATATCGATGTCGTTACTCAACGGTGACTTAAACAAAACTTCAATTCTCGTCGTCAACTCACTTAGGAAAGCTGGTTCTCGAAAAACGGATAACGGGGCAGGTAAATCAACATCCCAGAAACTGAATTCGTATTGTTCGTAGAAATCAGTCTCCACTAATTTCCATCGAGCCTCAGTTTCCAACCAGTTTAGTAACTCGTTACCGATTTCGTCTCGCAGCGCTTGAGGCGATACAAAATAATCAAAAGGTTTTGAGAAGCGTTCTATGGAAGACAGGTCTAGAAGACTGTGAAGATCTAGGCACATTTAGCTTGAATAGCAGCAACTTGATTGCGAATCTGACTAATGACCAGGAGTTGATCCGCACAGTAGACTGAGGTGTTGTCGTAACCGTTTGTATCACGCCAACGGTGAAGGGTCATGCCACCACCGCAAACTTGTAGTTCCGGGCATGAAAGACAGATCTTCGACGTTGGGCGCTGCAAAGCGTGGCTCTTCGCAAATTCATCAGAGTCCAAGATCTCCTTCAACTCGTCCCGGTGAACCGACCATCCTGTAGCAAACCGATCAGCTCCGTTGAAAGAACTCTTTAGGGTATCGTTCTTAGTAATCGATCCATCTGTGTCAATTACGAGAATCCCAAAGTTAGTTAGCCCGGCTCCGTCTTTGGTTCCTTTTCCGCCTAGCGTCAGCTTTATCAGATCGTCAATGAAACGTATCGGAAGAGGGTGTTGATCGAAGAGATATATCTTAACCAGTCTTGCGAGCCATTCGCCGTATTCGGTAGATCGAAGTGACTCCTTTCCTTCCGGCAATCGCGTGTGATTACCATCACGGTAAAGAAAATCGACACCTGGAGGACCGAGCGTCTTAAAGAATTCGTATACTTCGGCGGGATCAGATTGAGGATCGATGACAGCCAACAGCCCGGAGAAGAGAAAAGCCGCCTTTGGATGATTTCTAAGTCGATTAATACCTTCGAGGACTCTATCGTAGGTTCCCGAGGCGTCATGCCCTATTCTTCCACGATCATGAACGTGCTTCGGGCCATCGATACTGACAGATATCGTAGTCTTGTTTTTGAAGCATATCTCCAGTATCTCGTCGGTGATTAGAATTCCATTCGTTTGCAGTCCAAAAGAACACGTCGAAGGCACAGAGCTCCTTAGCTCTATAAGGACTCGGTCCAACTTCTTTGGTCCAAGAAGTAGTGGTTCGCCGCCATGAAGGACCACCGCGAAAGGTCGAGTTTGAATGCGGGTTAATTCATTGAGTGTCTTCGCTACCGCCTGCGTTGTCTCAGGAGAGATGTGCTTGGGCATCTGCGCCCAGCCGCTATCTCCCATATTGTAGACATAACAGTAAGTGCAGTTGATGTTGCAGCGACTGGCAACTTTGATCAGAACGGTATCTATCTCAATCACGTTCTATTCCGGCGGGTGTCTAGGCTCAACGCGAACGGTTATGACGATTGTGGAATCGGCTATAAGCATCTGCCACTGAAGCTTCGTCATTGCGTACTTCCTCAATGAGTCGAGCAAGTACAGGACTCGGTAGCTTGGTAATGTCTATTTCGAATAGATCCAAGGCAGTGGCTTGCGGTTCCTCAGTCGACTCAACAGTCTCGATAATATCGAGCGTGTTCAGAGCTTCCACTTTGCTCATCTCCTCCGATTACTCTTAGGGCGGGCTTACTTTATCATATTTATTGGCGAGGTTTAGCGTTTGGCGGAACGCTGACCTTCCGATGCTTTAGGTGGGCCGAACCTTGGATTCGTGTCACTCTAAAATCTCGCCGCTCCCAACGGTCAAAGGCGCCCGTCTTCTAATGCTTGCTTTAGAAAAGCAAATGCCTCCTGACTCACGTAGCCCTCTTTTGCTAGTCTCTTGTCTTCTGTGGGTCGTTTGTTTTTCACGTTGGTCCTAGTTCCACTCGCCGGTTGATTGGTGCCCCCGCAGGGATTCGAACCCCGAACCAACAGATTATGAGTCTGCTGCTCTAACCGTTGAGCTACAGGGGCACATTACGTCCAGACGGTCTGACGTGAGACTTTAGCTCGAAAGAAGGACCGCGGTTGCGACATGTTACTATAGGACTCGCCTTTTCGTCTTTCAACCAACTCGTCGGTAGTGATTTCCTGGGGCGGCCTTTGTGGCTACCACAGTGATCCTCATTGGGCGGCCATAGAAAGCGGCCCGAATAAATCAGGAGACCCACTAACAATCGTTG
>Ga0075426_10002820_pt1 | contig 12414 bp, 7 predicted proteins | sample SoiMethybrSBSTD5_FD_75304 | JGI IMG/M metagenome (GOLD analysis project Ga0075426, IMG submission 75304) | Bulk soil microbial communities from a Populus tree surrounding site in Tennessee, USA - Soil MetaG P. TD hybrid SBSTD5 | ecosystem: Environmental > Terrestrial > Soil > Tree plantation...
GAGTGGACCGCCGGGAGCTGACGCAAACGCGAGAAAGACTTGATCGCCCGCTGCGTTGGACTGAAGAAGTGGAGCACCGGTAAGGCTGGTGACCTCCGGCTGCGGAGCGGGTTGAATTGTCGGTGGAGACGCAACGAGGTTCATCTGGGCAAGGCAAGTGGAACACGCTCCCGAAGATCCGCCCTCGCCGCTGAGTCCGACAAAAACAGTCTGCACGCTGGTGGCAGCAACCCGCGCCGGACCAGAATTGGTAAAGCCCGAAACGCCACCCACAAAAACCGTGGTGCCCGTGCCTTTCACAGGGTCGAGAAGATAGACATTTTGTGCTCCAAAATCGGCAACGACCAATTGGGAGTCGTCGGGCGTCAGAGCGAGACCCCGCAAACCTGCATTGGGAGGCGGTCCTCCAGGAGGCTGGATCGGCGACAGAAATACATTTTGCTGTAAGTCAAAAACATCCACGTGATCAATGTTCGAGAGATAGAGGCGCTGGCGCGGCTGATCGTAGATCAGAAATTTGAATAATGCCGGCTTCGCGTACGAATGAACACTTTGCAAATATTGAAAAGCTTTGGAGGAAGTTGTGGAGCCTGCAGGCGCAGAAATGAGAATGTCTGCCTTGTTGGGCGAACCCGCCGGCGTCTGCAACGTAATGCGCTCGAGAGGAAATGGATAAGTGGTATCGAGAGCCAGCGATGCAGCGATCGTGGTAACGTTCTCGACTTTCTGCACCGTGGCGGTGGCCCCGGCGATTTTCACGCTGATCTTTGCTGGATCCGTGCCAAAGCCGTATCCATAAATCTGGACCACGTCAGCGCCGGAACTTGTTCCGGCATTGGGCAGAACCTGCAAGATCTGCGGGCCATAGCTAAAAGCATCCGGAGCAAGTGCGAGCCACGAGTTTTGGAAGTAGGCAGTGAGATTGACCGCACCATTCACGACACTGGAGGGTGAAGCCGCTTGGATTTGCGAACTGCTGGCCGTGGGATTCGGCGCTAATTGTGAGCCGAATCTGAGTTGCACCGGGCCCACGAAGTTTTGGCCGCTTAGAATTGTCGAAGTGCCCCCTGCGATTTGCCCTTCGGAAGGTTGCACGCTGGGCGCAGGAGCAACAATGGGGGCGACCAAAGGAATCGTTGCCGGCGTGGACGCATCGATGAAGCTAAATCCGCGGTTGGAAAGCGCAAAAAGAAGCTGCGTTTCATCTGCATCTTCAAGCATCGATGCAACGCCTTGGATCGGGATGTCCTGCACCCTGCCGATGAGTTGTCCCGACTGGCCATCGAGCACGGTGATGAACGAGGCGCCGCTGGAAGTCTCCGCGACATACAGCTCTTTCCCATCATGAGAGAAAGTCGCACCCGTGACGTTCGCGGACATGTAAGCAGAAACTTGCTGGAGCGACGCACTTAGCATGAGCACTTGGGCATTGCCCCCTCCCACAAAGACAACCGCGAATCGGCTTCCATCATTGTTCGCGGCAGCCCACCCTATTGTGCCGGTCCCCAGCGCGACCGGACCGGCGACGACGTTGCCTCCCGAATCAAACAAAGCCGCTTCTCCGGTCGAGTCGTTCGCGGCAGTCAGGACTTTCGAATGGTCCGCGGAACGTGCCAGGACGCCGACTCCTTGCTGGAAAACGACCGGGGCCGCACTCGTCAAGTCGCTCAAGGAATTTGAAGACGGGTCCCAAAGAGCGAGCAAGGCTTCCGCGGACACGGGCTGACGTAGGCGAACCATGGCCTTACCGTTCGAAAGGGACAATACCTCGATCGGGCGATCAAAAATCACGTTAGGAATGGGCGTGAGCCCTGCTAGCGCGTAACGATTCTTGACGGAAAGCGACGCCGGGTCGACGGCGACAATCTCGTTCCGCGCGGCGCCAATCCAAACGGTAGCCCCATCGGCCGAGAGGTCAGTACTAGTGGCGCCCGGAACGGAAATCTGTGAAATTCGCGTCTGGCTGGAGGTGGAAAACACTTCGACGCGATTCATGGCGCGGTTCGCAACGAAGACCTGCTTACTGGCGGGATCGTAAGTGATGTGACGATGATGCGGTTCGCCGAACGGTGCATCTGCCGTCAAGACCGAATCGGTCCGTACATAACTTGTGCGCGGAAGCATGGAGGACACACCCGCTTGCACCGTGAGAGCAAGCGTTTGCGAATGAGATAGCGCGCCACTGCTTCCCTGCGCGGGAACCGTAAAGTTTCCTGTTGCGGCATTCGACGCAGCGCCAAACACAACCGAAGTACTTGCTCCGGCCGCAACATCAAACGGGCTGGCCGGATTCGACGTCACGCCAGCGGGAATTCCGCTCAGCGTGACTTTTACGTTGCCGGTGAATCCGTTGCCGGGATTGATGGAGACACTCACCGCGGAGCTCGTGCCACCCTGAGAAATGGAGATCGAATTCGTAGAAAGGCTCAAGGAAAAATCGGGCATAGGAGGCGGCGGTTGTGTGACAGCAGAGCCTCCCCCGCACCCAATACAAACGGAGGCGAACACCAGCAATTCCTGCACCGAGACGCGGCCGGTTAGTCGTCCCACGGCACGGCTCCACAAATCCTTTGCGAGAAACGCGGAGACCAAAGACGACGGGCATCTATGCGTTCTCTGCGCCAACCCTGAGGGAAAGCCGTTTAGACAATAGCTACGAATACGAGACGTGTCAAGCTAATAAACAGCAGCGGCAAGATCGACTGTAAAAAACAAGAGAGCGTCCCGGACCTGCCAGGACGCTCTCCTGAAGGGATTGAATGCGGACAAAAACTATATGGTTTTGGTAGCCGTCGCTGCTGCGGGAGCCGAAGAGCTCCGTGCGAACGCCGGGCTGCTCGATTCCTTCTGGTCGCTCTTGTCGATTTCGATGGAGCCTTTGAAATAGGCACCGTCTTCGATCATGATGCGCGCGGTTGTCAAGTCGCCGTTGACCGAACCATCCTTCTTGATTTCAATTCTGTCCTTGGCGCGAAGGTTGCCCTTCACCGTGCCATACACTATCACCTCGCGGGCGATGATGTCGGCCGTGACTTTCGCCGTGGCTCCGACGGTGAGTTTCCGCTCATCGAGTTGGACCAGCCCTTCGACTGAGCCATCGATCACCAGATCTTCGTTGCCGGAGATCTCTCCTTTCACATGCAGACTTGCCCCGAGCCGCGCTGTGCCGCGGTCCGCGGTCCCACCTAATGGACGCATTGCATCTGTACTCATTGCCGGTTTTTCCTCCCAGGCCGCCGGAGCTGGTCGCGACGGCTGATTCGAAATTGGATTTCTTTGTTCCGGTTGCCCCGGTTGCGGTGCATCCGGTTTCTTATTACCCCACATCGATCCTCCCTAAGGGACAGCACACCCCACGTAGATTTTCGCCCGGGGGTAATGCAAACTCTATTCCTCGAAGGGGCCCTCAGCAAACAAACTCTGGACGCTCTGTTCCTGATAGTTACTAGACTTTCGGGCAGGGCTGGTTTGGGTCTGGCGATTCTGCTGGAAATCCCGCCGAAAGTAAAGAAGAGCTTCATACATCAACAATTAATGGGAAGGCTTTTCGGGAACAGGCTGCGTGGCCAGGAAGTCCTCGACGAAGCGGCGCGAATAGGAATCGAGAAGCTGCTGAATCCTCTCGTGGCTCGCCGATTTGAGAATGAATCCCGCGTGATGAAACTTGCTTACGCCATAGACGATTTCGTCATCGTTGTAAGCCGAAGTATCGGGATGCTCCTGCCGCGCCAGGGAGAGAATCACTCCCGCGTAATCTCGTCGCGCGGCGGGGAGCTGATAAGGTTGCTTGCCGGCGCCGACTTCGAGTCGTGCCCACTCGCGCCAGAGATTGACGCCCGTGGCGGCTTCGATGACGTCCGCAATGTAGGCACCTCCGACGCGCGCGGCAATCTCGAGAAAATAGAATTTCCCATCCGCATGCGCCTTCAGAAATTCAGCGTGGGTCACGCCTCGCACCAAGCCAAGGCTCTCGATGAGATCGCGATTGATTTTCTGCAATGCGCGCGCTTCCTCCGCATCGCGCGGAAGCGTACTCGTCGTGAAAACACCGCCCTGATGCGAAGTTTCAAGTGGCGGCGCACCGTAACCGTGCGCTTCTGCAAAAACAACTTCGTTCTCGGAAATCACGCTGTCCACGTGATACACCAAACCGGGCACAAACTGCTCCAACAGATAGAACGATTGCTGATCCCCCAGTTGGTCGAGCCACGGCCAAAGTTCTTCTTGCTTGTGAATTTTCTTCATCCCAATGCCCGACGCCTGCGAACGCGGCTTGAGCAGCCACGGATCGTGCACGCGGGACATAAATTCGCGCAGGCTGTCGTAGTTCAAAACGTGCACAAATTCCGGCGCTAAAATCCCTGTTTCTTTCGCGCGAGCGCGCATCGCCAGCTTGTCTCGAAAATACCGCACCGTCGTCAAGCCCATGCCTGGAATCCGCAGATGTTCGCGAAGCGCGGAGACGTTCTCCATGTCAAATTCGTCCAGCGCTACAATCCGGTCAATCGGCTGCGACCTGGCGGTATAGCTCACTGCATAGATCAAGCTCTGCAGAGGCAGCTCTTCCGGCATGGTGAACACTTCTTCGATGCATTCGAACGGCCAGTCGGCGTTCCGCAGCTTCTCGACCGTCAGCAACAGGACGCGGCAACCCATGCCCTTGCAGGTTCGGATAAACTCCTGTCCCTTCTCATAGGAACTAATGCAGAGAATGGTGAGGGGTCGGCCGTCTGGCATGCGCACCTCGGCGCGACAGCAATTAGAGCGCGCATTATACAGCGGCAGGGCGGCCTGGATATAAAAATTGCAAAGATGGCCGCACGCGCTTTGCCCAGGCCAGTTCGTTGTGCTCGGCTCCTTCGACACGCTCGTAATGCAAATCGTCCCCCAGCCGCCAGCCCTTTTCGAGCAGCACATCGCGGAATCGCTCAACGTCCTGCACAATGCGCGGCCCTTCCCGTGTGCCGATGTCCAGCCAGATGCGCGGGCGCGGCTCGACGTGCATGGACTTCACAAAGCGATGGATCACTAATTGATTCCACCAAACCGAAGGCGAGAGTGCGGCAATCTTTCCAAAAACCCCGCAATGCTTGAGTCCGAGGTAAAGCGACACAAGTCCGCCCAGCGACGAGCCACCGATTCCAGTGTGCTGCCGGCCCGAAAGCGTCCGATATTCGCGCTCCACGAATGGCTTCACTTCCTCGATGAGAAATTTCGCATACCGATCGGCATGCCCGCCCCCAAGCTTTGGCACATGCGTGGGCGTGTATTCGCGGACGCGCGCTTTCGTGTTGTACATGCCGACGATGATGAGCGGCTCGACGGTGCGGGCGTTAATACACTCGTCCGCCGTTTGCCCAACGTGCCAGTCTTGTCCGGGGATGAACGACGTCGCGCCGTCAAAAAGATTCTGTCCGTCCTGAAGATACAAAACAGGAAAACGGCGCGCCGGCTGGTCGAGATAGCCCGGCGGCGTGTAGACGATGAGGTCGCGCTGATTGCGCAGGAAGCGCGACCGGAACCGTTCGTGCTTGCGAAGCTGTCCAGAACTCACTGTGCGATCGCCACCAGGAGGTCCTTAGCTTCCACCTGCTGGCCGGGTGCAACGAGCAGTTTAGCAATACGACCGGAAACGGGCGCGTAGATATTGGACTGCATTTTCATCGCTTCGAGAGTGAGAAGTTTCGAGCCTCGTTCCACAGCATGATTCGCTTGCACGGCCACGCTGCTGATGACGCCGGCGGTAGGAGCGCCCACCTGGCCGGGGTCGGCCGGATCCGCCTTGGGATGCGATCGCTCCGTGACGCGCAGCGACTTGTCCCGCAGTGTAATTTCCCGCGGCTGCCCGTTGAGTTCAAAAAAAAGCGTGCGCGTGCCATCTGGATGCGGCTCACTGAACGTCAGGAATTTGATGATGAGCGTTTTTCCGGACTCGATCTCCACAGTGATTTCTTCGCCCGATTTCAGACCGTAGAAGAACGCTGGTGTAGGCAGCACGCTGACATCGGAATACGTCTGGCGAGAGCGGTCAAACTTCGCAAACACTTCTGCGTACAACAAATAACTCAGCAGGTCGTCGCGCCGAACTGCATGACCTGCTTTCTGTTCCAGTTGTTTTTTCTCCTGTTCAAAATCCGCAGGCGGCAGGTTCGCGCTCGGACGGCCTTTCAATGGAGCCCGGCCATTGAGAATGATCTTTTGCAGTTTCCTCGGCCAGCCGCCCGGAGGGACTCCTAAAGTCCCGGAAAACATCTCCACCACGGAATTTGGAAATGGCATATCGTGGTTTCCATCGAGCGCGAGAACGTCCTTCGGCTGCATCTCCTTGGCCATCAAGAACAATGTCATGTCGCCGACCACTTTACTCGAAGGCGTGACTTTTACGATGTCGCCAAAAAGCTGATTCACCTCGGCATACATTTTTTCCACTTCGCGCCAGCGGTGGCCCAGTCCCAAAGCAGTAGCCTGTTCGCGAAGATTGGTGTATTGCCCGCCCGGGATTTCGTGTTGATACAACCTCGCAGAGCCGGCCTTCGGTCCGGAGTCGAATGGCAAATAGTAAGTGCGAACCGTCTCCCAATAATCGGAGCACTCGTTGAGCGCCTCAATATCGAGTTGCGTGTCGCGCGGCGTGTGGCGCAGCGCTTCCACGATGGAATTGAGATTCGGCTGGCTCGTGCCGCCGCTGACCGCCGCAACGGCCGCGTCTGCGACATCCACTCCGGCGTCCGCAGCTTTCAGAACCGAACCAGAGTTGATACCGCTCGTATCGTGCGTGTGAAAGTGAATCGGAACGCCAACCTCTTGCCGCAGCGTCTTCACCAATTCGAAAGCTGCATACGGTTTGCAAAGGCCGGCCATGTCCTTAATGGCCAGAAAGTGCGTTCCCAGTTTCTCGAGCTGTTTCGCCAGCGCAACGTAATATTTGAGCGAATACTTTGGGCGCCCTCTGTCGAGAATGTCCCCTGTATAGCAAATTGCCGCTTCGCACGCCGCGCCCGTTTCCAGAGCCGCGTCAACGGCCACGCGCATGTTGTCAATGGAATTGAGCGAATCGAAGATGCGGAAGATGTCGATCCCCTGCGCGTGCGCTTCGCGCACGAATTCAATAATGACGTTGTCCGGATACGATGTGTAGCCGACTGCGTTCGCTCCGCGCAGCAGCACCTGCAAACAGATGTTGGGGATGCGTTCGCGGAGCACGCGCAAGCGGTGCCATGGATCTTCATGCAAAAAGCGCATCGCCGTGTCGAACGTCGCTCCTCCCCACATTTCCAAGCTGAAGAGTTTCGGCAATCTTTGCGCCACGGCGTCTGCCGTCGCGAGCAAATCATGCGTGCGGACACGCGTCGCCATCAACGATTGGTGCGCGTCGCGAAAAGTCGTATCGGTGATGAGCAAACGCTTCTCTTTCCGCGCCCATTCCGCGAATTTCTTCGCTCCCAGCTCTTTCAAGAGTTGGCGTGTCCCATGCGGCGGCACGATGCCCGGCGCCGCGGGAGGCACTGCAGTCTCCAGTTCTTTGGGAATCTGCTTTCCTTTCACTTCCGAGTTGCCATTCAGGATCACGTCGCCAAGGTAGGAAAGCAGTTTCGTCGCGCGGTCGGCGGTGCGGGGCAAACGGAAAAGTTCCGGTGAATCGTCGAGGAACGAGGTCGTGACTTCCCCTGCCTGAAACTTGGGGTGATTCACCACGTTTTCCACGAAGGGGATATTGGTTTTCACGCCGCGAATGCGAAACTCGCGCAGCGCCCTATCCATCCGCTGGCAAGCTTCGGGAAGATTCGCGCCCCACGCCGTTACCTTGACCAGCAGCGAATCGTAGTAAGGCGTCAGTACCGCGCCCGCATACGCCGTTCCGCCATCGAGACGGATTCCGAATCCCGCTGGTGACCGATAGGTCGAGATTTTTCCGTAGTCCGGCGCGAAATTGTTGGCGGGATCCTCGGTAGTTACGCGGCACTGCAGCGCGGCGCCATTCAGCGGAATGCATTCTTGCTTTGGCAGGGCCAGGGGAGCTTCATGCAGCTTGTGGCCTTGGGCGATCAGAATCTGCGAGCGCACCAGGTCGATGCCAGTCACCATTTCCGTGACCGTATGCTCCACCTGAATGCGCGGATTCACTTCGATGAAGTACCACTTTTTTGAATCCACGTCGTAAAGGAACTCCACCGTGCCTGCATTGCGATATTTCGCCTTGAGCGCAAGCAGTACGGCCGCGTCGCACAGTTCGGCGCGAATGCCCCGGTCGAGACTCGCCGCAGGCGCGACTTCCACCACTTTCTGGTGGCGCCGTTGCACCGAGCAATCGCGCTCGTAAAGATGCAGCAAGTTGCCGTGATGGTCGCCAAGAATCTGCACCTCGAGGTGCCGGGTGCGAGGCAAGTATTTTTCGAGGAACACTGAAGCATCGCCAAAGGCCGACTTCGCTTCGCCTTGAGCTTCTTCGAGCAGCGCATCGAGTTGCGTTGCGTCGTGCACTACGCGCATCCCGCGGCCTCCGCCTCCCATGGCCGCTTTCACAATGACCGGGTAGCCGATTTCTTTTGCAATTTTTTGCGCTTCCGAGGCGGACTTCACCGGTTTTTCCGTCCCCGGCAACACCGGCACTCCCGCCGATGAAGCGAGTCTTCGTGCGGCGGTCTTGTCGCCCAGCAATTCCAAAAGATTTGGCGGGGGCCCGATAAAGGCAATACCGGCTTTCTCGCAAGCACGCGCGAGCGCAGGATTCTCGGAAAGAAATCCATAACCCGGATGAATCGCGTCCACTTCCTTTTCTTTGGCCAACGCAATGATGCCTGCAACGTCCAAATAGGCTTCCACCGGACCCTTTTTGGCGCCGACTTGATAGGCTTCATCAGCCTTGAAGCGATGCAAGGCCAACCGGTCTTCTTGCGAATAGATGGCCACGGTACGCAAGCCGAGTTCATTGGCCGCTCGAAAGATGCGAATGGCGATTTCGCTGCGGTTCGCAGCTAGGAGCTTCTGGATTGGCTTTGTGTTCTTCATTCTTTCAGGCGCGCGGCCTCTAGCAAAACTCTATATTGTCCCGCAGGAACCCGGCGACGGTGGAACAGTTTTTTCGATGCACCGAATACAAAGTCTTTCTGAAACAAACTCAAGGTAAGGAAGCCCCGTTTTGAAGGTGGGGTTAAGGAATCGGTGCGCTTGCCGGTCTCGAGTTTACGCCGGATACTCCCGTGAGCGGGGCGACTGGCGCCGCCTGCAACTGCAGGAGTTCCCTCCGCACTTTGGCCCACGCCTTGGCCTTGCGCCTCGTTGCATAAGGCGCATCCGGATCGGCATAGAAGTGCAAGAGCTCGGCTTTGGTTTCCGAAGTCACATTTGCGAAATTCGTTTCCGCCAACTCGTCCAGCAGTTTCGCGTGCGCCTCATCGTTCATGCGGTATTTTCCCGGCCCGGTGTTCTCCCCCAGGTCAAAATTATCATTCTCAAGCTGCAGAGTGCCTTCTCGAGCCTCGGTAAGAAGTTTGCGGTAACGGCTGAGCGTGGCATTAAAGCTGGCCTCGAACATGTGTTCGGTCTCCGGCGTGGGCGTGCGGAATTGCAGAATCTTCAGCGGTCCCCACTTCGGAATCAGCTTGTAGAGAAACGCCAGAAAAATTTCACCGGGACTCGGCTTTTTGTAGTTTTTGCCCCATTCGCGCTCGTAATTGGAACGCGACAAGTTATAAAGAAATCTCTTTTTCGTAGCGTCCGGAATGTCGTCCTTAATCTCATCCTTCTTCAGGTGCCAGGCAATACGCGTGGCTTTAGGAATCAATTTGCTCACGTCGCGCCGGTAAGAATTCAGGGCTTTCTCTTCGTTCACCAACACGCTCTTCAATTCCAGTCCATAGGTCTCGAGAAATGCTTGGTCAAGAACGCGGCGCGCCACTTCAAAGCCGATGAAATCATGGTAGCCGTCCGGCGCGTAGCGCTCCTTCGCAATCTCCAGCACGTCAAAGCCGAATTCCGTCTTTACGTGGGCGAGTTTGCCGTCCTCATAAGCTACGCTGTCGCCGTATTTCTTGCCCAGCCCAGGATAAAGAACGGGCACCGCCCGGTTCGTTCCGATGCGGTGACCGTCGTTGTCCGCCGCGTAATGGGCGAGCGCACCAAGCGCAAAAGCATACTCGGTCAGGTCTTGCGCGTCGTGCAGCAGCGCCCGGATGAAATCGCCGCTGCGTACGTAATGGGTCAGATCGCTGAAGAATGGGCTGCCATAAGGGTAGTAGCCCATATCCTGAATAATGGCACCACCGTACGCATAGGCTTGCGCCCGGCTCAAGTCCTCTTCCGTAGCTTGCGGATACTTTTTCAAAAGCAAAGCCTTGATGTGGCTGTCCCAGGCCGCGTCAATGATCGCCTCATGGGAAAGCACGGCATAGGCTTGCGCGGCTTCGGGCCGCAGTAGCGCAAGCACGAGCAGGCAAACCCATAGAACTTGTCGTACGCGGAAGCAGGGTTTCATTTCTTTGAGCCGGGCAGCAGCCATCGTCTCAAATCTGCTTTCCAGAATAAAGTAGGCATGAAGGGACGATGCAACGGAGAGAAGACGAACGACGTAATTTCGAATCCACCGGGCTCAAGGGAAAGTCGAAATCCCGGCTAGCAGGCCGAGCGCAGCCAAGGAGGTTTCAGTATTTCCTCAAAACGCCAATAACCCGGCCCTGAATCTTAACGTCATTCGCCGCTACTACGATGGGAGCCATTTCGGAGTTTGCAGGTTGTAGCCGCACCTTTCCAGGAATGTCGCGGTAGAAACGTTTCAGCGTTGCTTCTTCGCCGCCAACCAGCGCCACGACGATGTCCCCTGCATTGGCTACTTGCGTTTGTTCGCAAACCACGAAATCCCCATCCATGATGTGATCCTCGATCATGGAATTCCCCTTCACCTGCAAGACATAAGAATTGCCGCCGCGCGCGAAATCGCCCAGCGAAAGGGTCTCTCGCTCCTCGATCGCTTCCAATGGCCGGCCTGCCGCAATGCGCCCGACGAGCGGAAGCTCCTGGACCTTCCGCTCAATCACCTGCTCCTTCACTGGCTTCGGCAGCTGCACAATTTCGATCGAGCGGCTCTGGTTGTACCCGCGCCGGATGAACCCTTTCTTCTCCAGCGTAGTGATGTGCTTGTGCACTGTGGCGAGCGAAGTGAGCTTCATGCCCTTGCCGATTTCCTCAAAGCTCGGCGCGTAGCCGTGCTTCGTTTCGAACGCCACGAGAAAATCCAGAACTTCCTTTTGCCGTTTGGTTAAGGGCATGGGCCTGCCTCCACTCTCGAAGTCTTTTCCACAGGCACTTTAGGCGAAAAGAAAGCGAACGTCAAGCATAAATCCCTCGAACACTCGACGTCTTGGTGGACTACCCCGCCCTCAATCTAAGTACAATCGCTCTCCCTTAAATCCACTGTTCGCCTGATTGCTGACCATCAATAGATACCCTAGGTTACTCTCTTGCAGCCCGGTTCAGATCTGTCGCCTCCGTGCTGGTTTGAAGGCAAGACTTCCTGACCTTTCTGAATTGAGGGCGGCGTAATCCGCGTCGATTTTTTTGCAGGGTGGCGTCGCTTGGCAAACGACTTCGGGAGCGAATCCAATGAGCGCGTTTCCAACGCAGACCCATGCCCGACCTCTCCTTTAGACAAGAACCTTCGCCGCAGTGAAAGAGTCTCTCTGGACTTGCGCGTTCGTGTTTCCGGAACCGCAGAACGCGGTGAAGATTTCTCGGGCGAAGGCCACACCGTTGACGTCAGTCACGATGGCGCGGCGATCGTAGTGGATCGGGATCTCCACGTGGGCCAAACGATCAAAATCAGGCGAATCGGCGTGAACAAAGAGGCTCTGGCGCGAGTTGTGGAATATTACAAGGATGATGCCTCCGGGGCCCGCGTGTTTGGAGTCGCGCTATTCGATACGAGAGTGAACCTCTGGGACATCGTCTTTCCTCCGTCGGCGGGTCCTGACAAAGCGGTGCTACGAGCCCTGCTGCGGTGCGTCGCTTGCTGACGGCTGGAAGTTTCCTATCTGAATGAGTTCGAATCCGACCTCTTTCTCAACCATAACAGCGTTGCGCGTCTGTGCGCACATTGCAACGGCTGGACCATCTGGACTCGTCCCTATAGTACGGCCCTGCCAGGTTCTGAAGCGGGTGCGGAATCCGGTATGCAAGATTCCTGCGCACGAGCGGAGAATCGCCGTTCTCACGAACGCCTTCGCACCGAGACTGTTGGCTGCATCCGTAATCCTTCCTCGGGCAACGAGGTCGTGCTGGTCTCGAACTTGGCGCGCGGCGGACTCAGCTTTCTCAGTGCGAACGAGTTTCCCGAGGGGACGCAGAAATGGCCATCCCGTACACATCGAAGGCCCCTAATATCTATTCCCTTGTGAGAATCGTCGGTACTCGAAAGGGAAA
>Ga0075426_10002821_pt1 | contig 12414 bp, 10 predicted proteins | sample SoiMethybrSBSTD5_FD_75304 | JGI IMG/M metagenome (GOLD analysis project Ga0075426, IMG submission 75304) | Bulk soil microbial communities from a Populus tree surrounding site in Tennessee, USA - Soil MetaG P. TD hybrid SBSTD5 | ecosystem: Environmental > Terrestrial > Soil > Tree plantation...
ACATTCTCGAAGCCAACTGCCGGCGGTCGGATGTCGTGGCGCGCTATGGTGGCGATGAATTTGTTATCTTGATGCCGGAAACTTCGATGGAACAGGCTCGCCAGCTGGCCTCAAAACTGCGCAGCTGGGTGTGTGCGGACAATCTGCTTCGCGAAAAAAATGTTTCCGCCAGCTTCGGCATCGCGTGCTATCCCCTGCACGGCTCTTCCCCCCAGGAGCTCATTCAAGTTGCGGATGCCTCCATGTATCTCTCGAAACACCAGGGTGGCAACGCCGTCTCCACCGCCGATCACTTCGATCCCAATGAAGCGAAAAAATGGAAGCGCGATGTCCTCGAAGCCTATCTTGGCGTGACGCTGAAGCGTCTTTTCTCGACGGGGCCTGAGGCATTTGAAGAAATCTACCAGCGCTTGCGCCAATTCACCGAATCGCTGGCAGCCACGGAACCGAACAGCGGCAAAACGGCTGCTGCTTCGTCGCAAGGCCCGCAAGCATTGCCGCAAGCCGTACTGGACACCGTCACGTCGCTGGCGTTTGCAATCGACGCTAAAGATCACTACACGCAAGGCCACTCGCAGAAAGTCTCCGCTTACGCCGCGTTGATCGCGGAAGCAATGGGAATGAAAGATTCCGAAGTGGACGAAATTCGCCTCGGCGCCTTGCTCCATGACATCGGCAAGGTTGGCATCCCGGAAAGCATTTTGAACAAAAACGGGCCGCTCAATCCCGAAGAGTGGGAGACGATGAAATCTCACGTCAGCTTTGGGGCGAAAATTCTCGATCCCCTGACGCCCCTCGCTCACATCCGCGATATGGTCCTTCACCACCACGAATTTTTCGACGGCTCCGGCTATCCGGAAGCATTGACCGGCGAGAAAATTCCTCTAGGGGCCCGCATCATTGCGGTCGCCGATGCCTACGATACGATTACCAGCGACCGCACCTATAAGAAGGCCAGGAATGCCACAGACGCACTCGCCGAACTGGAGCGTTGCGCGAATGCGCAGTTTGACGGAGATATCGTGAAGGTTTTCGTCCGTACCATGCGGGCGCTCCCGAACCCGATCCTTGAGGTTGCGGCTGCCAGCAGTCCGATGCGCGGCAACTGAATCTGCCCTCCAGGATAATCACCGCGCGTCGAGATCCAAGTCCTTAATCGGCAAATCCCAGTGCGCTTCGAGAATTTCAAACCGGCGCTGTTCTTCTTTCTTGTAGCTCTCCTGGTCCGGAAAAAGCTGTTTGATCAAGGCGGAGCTGTCAAAGTTGTCGTTAGCGATCGCTGCGCTCTTGAAGACGATGGTTACCCTGTAATCCCAACGTCCGTCTTCCGTGGAGTGATAGCGCGGGACGGTCACGCTCACCTTTAGCATCCGGCCCAATTCGATTTCTTTTTTCAGAACCGGATAATGGTTCTTCTTGAAGAGTGCTACGAATTCCTCGGCATGTCCCCACTTCGCCTTGTAGTAGTACTCAATCACGTACGGTTGCTCTTTTGCTTCGGCAGCCATTGCGCTCTGCTGTGTTCCAGTTCCGATGCTCGAGAGACAAAAAGACGCGGCCAGCCCCAGCAACACTATCGCAAGCCCGCGCTCTACCTTTGAGAATGGCATGTACATATGTTCGCTCCTCCCCATGGCCATTGAGACTAACGGCCCAGCTACGCAAATCAAAGTAAAAAGCGAATCAAAGGCAAATTGGAGTCTCCGGCTCGTTTCAAGTTTCCTGTCCTGCTATGCTTTCCCGGGGGAGGCCACATGCAGACTGGATCCGTGAAGTGGATTGGTGGCCAACAATTTGTCGCCACGAGCCCGTCTGGGCACGCGATAACCGTCGATTCGGACCGGAGCTCAAATAAAGCACCCGGACCGATGGAACTCGTATTGTTGGCGCTGGGCGCTTGCACCGCGACCGACGTGGTCAGCATCCTTGAAAAGAAACGACAGAAACTCGAATCGCTCGAAGTGATTTGCTCGGGCGAACGCGCGGTCGACCCGCCCACGGTCTGGACGAAGTTGGAAATCCTCTATCGTCTGCGAGGCCAACTCGACGACGCAGCCGTAAAGCACGCCATCCAGCTCAGCGAGGACAAGTATTGTTCCGTGGCGGCTATGCTCAAGAAAACGGCGGCGCTTTCTTGGCGCTATGAAATTCTTCCACCAGCCTGACTTACCTCCTGTGGTTCCGAAGAAATCCGGACTGCGCCTTGTACCCCGGAAGGCTATCGCATAAAATTCATCGTCTTTGTCCAGGTTGCCATTCGCAAGGAGCATCATGTCCCACCGCCTCGCGGCAAAAATTACGGGTGTAGCCGGTTACGTTCCGCCCAAGGTGATGACCAACGCGGATCTGGAGAAAATCGTCGAAACCAACGACGAATGGATTCGCACGCGCACCGGCATCCGGGAACGCCATGTCGCGGAGAATGGCACGGCCACTTCGCACATGGCGACAGAAGCCGCCAAAACGTTGCTGGCGCAAACCCGAACGGATCCCTCGGAAATCGACTTGATTGTGCTTGCCAGCGTTACCCCGGACATGTTTTTTCCCGCGACAGCTTGCCTGGTGCAGGAGCGCCTGGGTGCAAAGAAGGCGTGGGGATTTGACTTGTCCGCGGCATGCTCCGGTTTCGCCTACGCCTTGACGGTCGGTGCACAGTTCGTCGGCGCGGGCACGCATAAGAAAGTCTTGGTCATTGGAAGCGATACGATGACCTCCGTGCTCGACTACAAGGATCGCTCCACCTGCGTATTGTTCGGCGATGGTGCGGGTGCCGTGCTGCTTGAGCCGGCGGGCCCGAACGAGGGCATCATTGATTTTGTCCACGACGTGGATGGCGCCGGAGGAGCATTTCTCTATATGCCGGGCGGCGGGTCGCTCCATCCTGCCAGCCAGGAGACTGTCGCGAAGCGCATGCACTACGTCCACCAGGAGGGATCACAGGTGTTTAAGTACGCCGTGCGGCGAATGTCGGAAATGGCTGCGCATCTTCTGGAGAGAAACGGCTTCAAGAACGAGGATCTGAAACTGCTGGTGCCCCACCAGGCCAATCTCCGTATTATTCGGGCCACGCAGGAGCGGCTGGGCGTCGACGATTCCAAAGTGATGGTGAACATCGACCGCTATGGAAATACCACTGGCGGGACTATCCCGCTTGGTCTCCGCGACGCCGTGGACGAAGGCCGCCTCCACAAGGGCGACCTGGTGCTGATCGTTACCGTTGGCGCGGGCTACACCACTGGCGGCATGTTATTACGCTGGGCCTATTAAGTATCAAGAATGATTGTGAAAGATTGGCGGCTGAATTAGCAGGACCGCAGCGAAGCCGCGAGATCGAGATTCGCCTGAAGGCGGCGGTCAACCTGAACAGCGGCGTAGCGCGCACAGATTACGCGTTCGCGCTCACTCCACACGGCGACGGAAGGAATCCTCTTGCCGAGGAAAGCATCCAGGGCCTCGATAAACCGGTAATAAACGCGAACCAGGCCCAATCCGCTGCGATTCGGATACAGATCGGGAGTCAAGTCATGCAGGCCGGCCAAGGTCTGGAAATGCTGCGGCGTAAGGCGCCCATTCTCCACCTGAGCCGCAACCAGCACGCGGTCAGAGACCGGCTGGGCCGCAACGCCCGCCAGGACAGCCCGCCAGTAATAGATAGCGAACTGAGACAGGGCCACGATAGAGATCGTAAGTAGCATGGCGCTAAACATCCCTCAGCCTCTAAAGGGATTGTGGCTGATAGGAGAATAGATACCAATAGTCCTGAAGTACCATTGGGGTAGAACCAGCAACGTAACCATTTGGGAACATTCTTGACCATCCCCTTTTGGGAAAATTGGCTTGTTCTGTGCCTAGCTATTCAGTAACCTTTTACGAATCAATAGCTTACGGGAGTGCTCGGCAATGCAAAAATCTCTTTACCTTCTGATGATCGCAGGCTTTTTTCTATGCCTCAGCGCGCTGCTCGGGCAAGGGCGGCCTTCGACTCACGAGACCGCAGACTACCCGAGCGATCGCGAAGCCATTCGCGCTGTGCTGCAAGCACAGCAAAGGGCCTGGAATCGCGCCGACGTTGACGCCTTCCTGCAAGGCTACTGGCATTCGCCGGAACTGACGTTTTCCGGGAGCAGCGGAGTCGCGCGCGGCTGGGATGGGGTGCTGACGCGGTACAAGAAAAACTATCCAGATCGCGCCGCGATGGGCCAGCTCGATTTTTCAGACCTGGAGTTTCGTTTTCTGGGACTGGACGCCGCGCTCGTTCTGGGAAAATGGCACTTACAGCGCGAAAAAGACGAACTCGGCGGCGTATTTACGCTCGTCTGGCAGCGTTTTCCTGATGGCTGGAAGATCATCCACGACCACACCAGCGCAGTGGCGGAGAAACCGCGCTGAGTTTGAAACAGGTGCCTATGTCCAACGCGAAATGGAACGCTACAAAATCTCCAGAATTTCTTCGTAGCGTTTGAACGGCGGGATCAGATACGCGCCAGCGAGTTCGGTGCGCGACCAGGCAAGCATGTCACGGGCGACCGTGAATCCGCAATCGCGCGCGGACGCTCCTGCGGCTTCCATGGATTTCAGCAATCGCTCCGGAATGACGATTCCCGGGACTTCGTTGTTCAGACGCAGCGCTTGCTTGTAGCTGTTGAGCGGCCAGATGCCGATGCACACGGGAATGGATGGCTTGCCTCCGAGTTTCTTCAAGAAAGCGTGCCAGTGTTCGGGATCGAAGAGCGGCTGAGTCATGGCGAAATGTGCGCCGGCTTCGACTTTGGCGTGGAAGCGCTCGATTTCGTTGTCCAGATCGTCGGCGACGGGATTGAGCGCGACTCCGATCGTGAAATTGGTCGCGCCTCCGAGAGTTTTCCCCGCCCAATCCGTGCCCTGATTCAGCCGGTGCAGAACTTTCACCAGGCCGACGGAATCGACTTCGTAGACGCCGCTGGTTTCCGGATAGTCGCCAACAGACGGCGGGTCGCCTGTGATGGCAAGAACATTGCGGACGCCGCCGACGGTCCACGCGCCGAGAAGCGCGGCTTGCAAGCCGATGATGTTCTGATCGCGCGTCGTGAGATGCGGAACGGTTTCGACGCCGCGAGTTTCCAGCGCGCCGGCCACAATCAAGGCGTCCATGCCGACGCGCGCCATTGCGCCGCTGTTGATATCGATGGCGTCGACTTTTTTCGACGCCATGACTTTGTCCACCTGCTCGAAGATGCGGTCGAGAGAAAGGCCTTTCGGCGGATCGATTTCGACGCAGAGAGAGAATTTCTTCGCTTGAAGCTTTTTCCAGAACTTGCTTTCTGGTTCTCGCTCGGAGATAGGAGCAGGCTTTGCCATCGTTGCGAGAGAATGCGCAGCGGCATGTGTTTTTGCGGGGCGCAGCGATTTCACGGCTTCGGCCATGGCGCGAATGTGCGCGGGCGTCGTGCCGCAGCAGCCGCCAAGAATCCGTACGCCGAGCGCGACTGCTTCGCGCGCAAAAAGCGCAAAATATTCAGGAGAGGATTTCGGATAAACGATGCGGTCGCCCTCGCGCTTGGGAAAGCCGGCATTGGGCATGCCGCTGACTCGCAGGCCGTCAACGGTGGCGAGCTCCTGTAGGATCGGCAGAAGGGCTTGGGGACCAAGTGTGCAGTTCGCGCCAATTACCTGCACGTTTTTGTTCTTCAATTGCGCAGCAGCATCGGAGGGACGGAGGTCGCCGTAGATGGTGCCTTCTTCCGCATACGTGAGCTGCGCGACGATGGGCAAGCCGGAGAAGGCGCGAATCGCGTCAATGGCTAAGAGCAATTCTTCAATGTAAGAAAACGTTTCGAGGATGTAGAGGTCCACGCCACGCTCTTCGAGCGCCAGCGCCTGTTCGTGGAAAATATCCAGAATTTCATCATCCGCGGGATGGCGAGACTGCACTCCCAATCCGAGAGGACCCATGGAGCCGGCAATCAAGACTTCCCGAGCTGCCGATTCGCGCGCTTCGCGGGCGATTTTCACGCCGCGGCTGTTGAGCCGCTGAACTTCGTCCGCTAGGCCGAGAGGCGCGAGCTTGAAGCGGTTTGCGCCAAAGGTATTGGTCTCTATGATTTGCGCGCCCGCTTCGATGTACGCTTGGTGAACGCGGAAGACTGCTTCCGGCTCGGTAGAGTTAAGCTCGTCGAAACAGCGCTGCGTGCCCACGGCTTCGTGCAGCATCGAACCCATCGCGCCGTCCGCAATGAGAATCGAGTCTTTCAGCCGCTCATTAAAATCGAGAATCTTCACGGTTCGCGCTTTCTGTTTGCTGAGAATCTTTCACGAGGGATGAGCTCAACGCTTTTGTTCCATGAGGCTGGCGACGGTGCTCATGAGGTCGTACTTGGTGAGGATCTCGAAGCGAGAGTCGCCCATTTCGACAAAAACTGCGGGATTCTCGTGGCTGAGGATTTGTGTGACGCGCTCGACCGGCGCGGTCTTCGAGACCTGCGGCAACGGATTGCTCATCACTTCGCGAACGACCAGCTTGCGAAGATCCTTGCCCTGCAAAGCGAGATTGAGAATCTGGTCTTCGTAGATCGTGCCGATGGGAAGATTTTCTTCGAAGACCGGAATCTGTGAGATGTCCTGCTCCTGCATGGTCTTCAGCGCGTGAAAAACGGTCTGGTAGGGCCGTGCGATGATGAGTTCGCGCACCTTGCCGGTAGCGTGCTTGGCGTTGACGACTTCCGCCGCGGTGATGGCAGTCGCTGCGTCCACGTAGCCGCGCTCGTGCATCCACAAGTCGTTATAGACCTTGCTGAGATAGCGCGTGCCCGTGTCCGGCAGCAACGCGACGACGAAATCATTTCGTCCCAAATCCTTCGCAAGCCGCAGGGTCCCAGAGATACAGCCGCCGCCGGAACCGCCTGTAAAAAGGCCCTCCAGTTTTGCAAGGCGCCGCGCGACGACGAAACATTCCTCATCGTTTACCTGAATGATGTCGTCGAGGATTTTCAGGTTCATGGTAGTTGGGAAAAAATCTTCGCCGATGCCTTCCACAACGTAAGTTTTGGCCTTGATAGTCTGCCCGGTCTTGACGAAATCGTAGTAGAGCGAGCCATAAGGGTCGACGCCGACGATTTTTACGCTAGGATTCTTTTCCTTCAGGAATTTACCCACGCCGCTGATGGTGCCGCCGGTGCCCACGCCGCAAACGAAGTGCGTGATTTTGCCTTCGCTGTCTTCCCAAATCTCCGGCCCCGTGGTGCGGTAGTGCGCCTCGGGATTCATCGGATTGTCATACTGGTTCGGATAATAAGAATTGGGAATTTCACGCGCGAGTTTTTTCGCAACGGAATAATAGCTGCGCGGATCTTCCGGTTCGACGGCAGTAGGGCAAACGATCACTTCGGCTCCAAGCGCTTTCAGGAGATCGACTTTTTCCTTGGACTGCTTGTCGGTGGTCGTAAAAACGCATTTGTAGCCGCGTACGGCCGCAACCAGCGCCAGACCCATGCCGGTGTTGCCCGAGGTGCCTTCAATGATGGTGCCCCCAGGCTTCAGCAGGCCTTTTTTCTCGGCTTCGTCGATCATCGCAATGCCGATGCGGTCCTTCACCGAGCCGCCTGGATTGGTGAATTCCGCTTTGACGTAAATCTGCGGTTTCAGACCCCGATTGATGCGGTTGAGGCGCACCAGAGGGGTGCGGCCAACCGCTTCGAGGATGTTGTTGCACTTCATCAATGGTCTCGGTTTCTCCGCCGGATTGCATTCAGTTTAGCATTATCCCGAGGAGTTCCCCTACTGAGCCAGGCTGACGATTTTCTTACGGCCGAACAGGGAGAGAGTAGATTATTCTTTCTATGATTTCGCTGCATGGGAGACCAGGATGACGCGACAGAATGTTTCGAGCGGTACGCAGTGGGAGCCGATCGTGGGATACTCGCGCGCGGTGCGGATCGGCAACGTGATTACGGTCTCGGGAACCACGGCCACCGGTCCGGATGGAAAGATTGTGGGAGTAGGCGACTTGCGCGCGCAAACGGTGCAAACCATCCGGAACATCGAAGCCGCGCTCGCCAAGGCCGGCGCGACCTTGAAGGACGTCGTGCGAACGCGCATCTTCGTGACCAACATCGCGGAATGGGAGAAAGCGGGGCGAGCGCATGGAGAATTTTTCGGCGAGATCCGGCCCGCCACGAGCATGGTGGAAGTGAGCAAACTGATTTCGCCGGAAATGCTGGTGGAGATCGAGGCGGACGCCGTAGTGGAATAATCGCAGTCCCTAGCCCGCAGCTTCGTCTCCACGACTCCCGTAAGAAAACAAGTTTGGGATAGAACGATCAATGGGTGACTCTCTCTACGATTCTTTCATCGCCGACTATTACGACGAATCGCCGATTGTTAAAGGGCGCGTGCAGGACGTAGCGTTCTATCGCAACGCCGCACGCGATTTTGGCGATCCCATCCTGGAGCTGGGCTGCGGTACGGGGCGCATCACCATGTCGCTGGCGGAAGCGGGAAAGCGGATTACCGGGCTCGATCTTTCCGGACGCATGCTGGAGCGCGCGGTTAAAAAACGCGCGGCGCTCCGTGTGGAAGCGCGCGAGCGCGTTCACCTTGTGCAAGGGGACATGGCGCGGTTCGACCTTGGCGAAAAATTCCGGCTGGTGATTATCCCTTTCCGGCCATTTCAGCACCTGTTGGAAGTGCGGCAGCAGATGGATTGCCTGGAGTGCGTGCGCAAGCATCTTGCGCCCGGCGGGCGGCTGATTCTGGACGTGTTCCAGACGGATGCCGAGCGCATGCACGATCCCGTGCACATGCGGGAGGTGCCGCTGACGGAATACGAAACGGCGGACGGACGGCGCGTGCGCATCAGCGAGCGAGTGGCGGCGTTCCATCGAGCCGAGCAGCGGAATGACGTGGAGATGATTTTCTCCATCACGCATCGTGACGGGCGCCAAGAGAGGCTGATATTCGCCTGGCCGCTGCGTTATTTCTTCCGGTACGAAGTGGAACACTTGCTCGCTCGCTGCGGATTTAAGGTTGCCGCGCTGTATGGAGATTTCGACCGGTCGCTGATTCGGGACGACTCGCCGGAGATGATTTTTTTGGCCGAGGCCAAGTAGCGAAAAATGAGTTGAACGTATGCCCCTTACCCCCCACCAATTCACATGAATATCAAAACAAAAGAGTTACAAGAATTGCATTTCGTAAACTATTGAGTCTAAACGATACGATTCCCGTTGTTTAGGGTTGAAAGACAGCCTTCAAACCTCCCGCGGGGGTTGTTGAGCCAAAAGTCGCGTAAATCAAACGTCCAAGCTGGGCACCGCATCCCGACGGGGCCGGGACAGGTGCGCCGCGGTCCCTACAAAGAAAAAGCGGCAGCCGAGGCTGCCGCTTTTTGTGCTGGGTCAAAGTTTGACCTGCGGTAATTATGGCATACGGGCAGGAGCGCTCCAGGAAAACCTTCGTTACCGGCCGCGTTACCACTTGGCGCGGATGCGGTATTTCAGGACCGAAGTTCCATCCTTGGCGACCGGCACGATGAATTGCGCCGCGAAAGCTGCGGTCTTCGTGTACTTGTGGGAGGAAAAAAGCATCTCCCAATCGCCGCCGATAGGTTCATTCACCTGGACGGTGACGGGCGCGTCCTTGTGGTTGCGCAAGGTGATTTCAAATTCCATTTCCCAGGTGTGGGTGTCAATGCGCTTGTAATCGGTCTGCTTGTGCTCGGCGACAACGTCGAAAGCGTTGCCGATGTGAATGTTCACGTTTTCATCTTTGGGAGTGTGATCGATGCGGTCTTCGCCGGCAAAAAGAATGCCGCCCTTGGAATCCTTCTGATAAACGCGAAGGTTACCCGCGGGAAGGGGAATGCCCAGGCCGCTCTTCTGTTCATTTTTGAATTTGTAATAGACCATGACGGGATCCTTCAACGGGGCGCCCGGATTCTGTTGGTTGCGGTAATAGTAGCTTTGGCCGTTGACCATGAAAATCTTCTCAACAGGAACGCCGGAGCCCTGGAGCAGGCTGATTTGCTTGGTTTCCTTATCCTCGACAGAGGTCTTGCGGCCGAGCGAATAGAGATGGTATTCGCTGAAAGCCTCTTGTTGGAACTGGTTCCCGGCGGCACCTGCTACCATCGCTTTCGCACTAATCTCCATGTCGCGGCGTCCGCTGGCGGGGAGCCGGTTCAGCTCACCGGCAACGAGCTGGAGGCGCGCGTTGCGGAAGGCAGTGCCACTGTTGTTGACAACGGTAACCCAACCGTCGAGGTCCGCATTCTTGTCGTCGCGCGCGACGGTAAGGACATAATCGGCATTCCAGGAAAGATTGTTCGCGAGGTAGGAAGCTTCGACCTGTTGTTTTCTCGCGCCGGAATTTTCGAGCGACATCAAAAGAGTGGGGCGCTCGTAAAGATTGGGCGGCACTTCAGGGAAACGATAGCTCTCGGCGTACAGTCCGGTGACGATGTCGTTACCGATTTTCCAGACCGGGCCATTATTATCGGAGAGCAGCGTGGCTCTGATTTCTTCGCGCTTGGTCGTGCCGTTCTCCTGGTACGAGCGTACCAGGGTGACTTCCTTGCCGACGTATTTGTGGAGAAGCTTGGCGGGTTCGAGGAGATCGTACTCGTAATTCTGCTCAATGACGCCGAGCTTGTCCGGCTCGTTCAGCGAACGAAAGTGAACCGTCGCGGGATTCACCGTGGCGGCGATGTCCATGAATTTCAGGCGGAACGTGCCGCTGGGAAGCGCGAGATTGCGAACGTCGCGAACCAAGGCGATGTTCGAGTTATAGACGGTCACGTTCAGGTCCGTCTGATCGTTGAGGCTGGTTGCCTGATCGCCGACCGTGGCGCGCGGGGCTTCTTTTTCCTGCGCCGCGTAGACTTTGTTGCCGCGCACCGCCGGATAGAGAATGGCGACGGCGGCGAGAAGGGCCACGATCGAAATCAGTCCGAACCATCGAAACTTTGCGATATTCCCGGGGATTTTCATCACTTTCTCCTGGACCGAGATTTGCGTTCTCTCTTAGAACGGACGTAGCGAAGTTTCTTGCAAGGCGCGGAGTTGATGGGCGGCAGAGCTCAGGGGCTCGGAACGGGGAACCACGTGAGTCCGCCATCGTTGGTTTGAAAGCTCTTCGTGGCTCGAGCGTTCCAAATCGTCGCGTGGAGCGCATCGGTGGCTCGGACTCCGCCGAGATCTTCCGCGAGCGGCGACTGCACGACTTTCCAATGCGCGCCGGCGTCGGTTGTCAGAAGAATGGCGCCGGCGCGGCCAACGATCCAGCACACTTGATCGGAGGGAGCGGAGCCGGTGAGCAGATCGACAAGGATGCCGCTGACCTGACGCGACCAGGTAGAACCGCCATCCTTGGAGAATTCAATCGAGCCGGAGCGGCCCGCGCGCCAAACGACGTTCGAGCCGCGCGGGGAGATCAAACGCGGATTGGCAATTGCCCGAGCAACTTGCAGAGAAGCGGAATCGTTGTAGCTGGATGCAATTCCACCAGCCACGCCTTGCTCTGGAGGAGGCACAGTGGGGGCGGCGGACGCAGCCCTCATTTTCTTGGCTTCCATCTGGCCGAGTGGAGCGGGACCAGTCGCCTTCGGAGCATTGGCGTTGGTGTTGGATTGGTTTTGCAATTGAGCGTTCGCGGCTTGCGTTTGCAATTGGACTTCGGCGTTTTCCTGTCTTGCGTTGCCGGCTATTTTGCCGTCACGATCCAACTCTTCCTGGGCGCGAAGCAAATCAACGGAGGAGGTGCGAGCAGCGTCCTTGCGCAATCCGCCCTCTTTCTCTTTATCAAACTGTGATATGGGAGGAGAAACCTGAGCCAGAGATTCCTGCTTATTATCTCTATTCGCCGCGCCTTTAGAGGCCCGTGGTCTTGCACTGGCAAATTCATCGGCCGCGGATTGCGGCTTCGCTCTCCCAGCGTTTAACGATGGCGACGTTTCTTGAGGCAATCCTGAAACGGACGGCGCGGGCGGAGGAGGCGCCTGCTTCGTCGCGACCTGGATTTCCTTAAGATTTGGGGGAGCGAGCGGCTGCTTCTCGCGCAACGCGATCCAGACGAGCAGACTGGCGGCAAGGGCTCCCGCGGGAGCGAGCCATTGCCACCGTGCGCCCCGCAAGAGGCGTGCGCGGCGGGATTGTTTTGGAAGAGCTGAAGGGCGGTGCTGGCTGGAGGCAATCACCTGTTGCGCGGATTCCTGCTGGGCCAAGACTCTCGCTTCATCCGTGGTTTGCAAGGGAATTGCGTCCGTCGCTTCCAAGTGGGAGAGAATCGTCTGGCAGTTGGCGCAGCCGACGATGTGCTCCTTCCAGGAATTCATTTCCTCCGGAAGCAAAGAACGCTCGTGATAAGCCGCGAGGGTTTCCGGACCGGGACATTCGCCGGCGCGTCCAAAATCGCGGGGAGACGGACTTCGAGAGTCCTGCAAAG
>Ga0075426_10002822_pt1 | contig 12413 bp, 11 predicted proteins | sample SoiMethybrSBSTD5_FD_75304 | JGI IMG/M metagenome (GOLD analysis project Ga0075426, IMG submission 75304) | Bulk soil microbial communities from a Populus tree surrounding site in Tennessee, USA - Soil MetaG P. TD hybrid SBSTD5 | ecosystem: Environmental > Terrestrial > Soil > Tree plantation...
CTTCGCCGCAGATGAACGCGGATGTACACGGATTTTTGGGAATTGAATGATTCTAGCGGCTGAATTCAGTCAATAGTTAGTGTTCATCGGCGTTGATCAGCGTGAAAGGGCCTTCAGCAGAGCGGAGAGAGCGTCCAGGGCAAGGTGGCTGGCGTGCATGGAGGCGGGAGGCAAGCTGCCGGCGGCTTGCACCAGCTGCTCACGGCGGAGCTGTCGGGCCTCGGCGAGGGTGCGGCCTTTCACCATTTCGGTGAGCAGGGAAGCGCAGGCCATGGAGGGCACGCAGCCCTTGGCGCGGAAGCGGATGTCGGTAATGCGGCCATCCGTCACTTTGGCGCTCAGGCGCAGGATGTCACCGCAAGCGGGATTTTCCACCTGCACGCTGGCATCGGCGTCGGGCACATCGCCGGTATTGCGCGGATGCTCGAAATGGTCCAGCACCTGGGCAGAGTACATACCGATCCATTCTAAGCAGAGGGAGCAACGGGGTCGTCTGAATCATTAATCATTCAGTCATTGAATGATCGAATCGCTGCCGGCGTGGAAAAAGCGGCGCGCCCGAGCTTTGCCCTAATGCCGATGGAACAAACAGCACCAAAACTCCGCCGGCCGCCATAGCGACGACCATTACCAGCAGCCCGGGTTTGAAGGAGCCGGTGCGGGTGTGCAGGTACCCGAGCGCGTACGGTCCGAGGAACCCGGCCAGGCTGCCCAGGCAATTGATCATGCCCACCGACGCGGCGGCGCCGGACTCGCTGAGCAATTCTGTTGGCATGGCCCAGAAGGGCGAGAGCAACGCAATCACGCTGATCCCTACGAGCGTGAAGAGTCCGACCGCTACTGCCGTGGAAGCATGCAGCACGGCCAGTGCGAGAAGCGCGCCCACCCCCAGGAACAACGGGGCCGCCACGTGCCAGCGCCGCTCCAGCGTACGGTCGGAATGCCAGCCATTGATCTGCAGCGCGACGAAGCCGGCGAGGTAAGGCAATGCCCCCAGCATTCCCACGCGGAAGTCAGAGAGCCCGGAGAGCTGCTTCAGCATGGTGGGAAACCAGAACACAAAGCTGTAGAAACCGATGTACTGCAGAAAATTGACCAAAGTCAGCAGCACCACAGGGCGGTAGCGTAGCGCCTGCCAGATGCTGAAAGAGCTCACCGTGGATTTGGCCGCCCGTTCCTGTTGCAATTCGCCGGTGATCCAGTGGCGTTCGTCGGGGGCAAGCCAAGCCGCGTCGCGCGGCCAGTCGGAAAGGAAAAAGAAGGTGACGGCGCCCAGCACTACCGCGGGGAGCCCTTCAAGGAAGAAAAGCCAGCGCCAGCCTTGCAGATGGAGCCAGTGTTGCTCCACGATCCAGCCGGCCAGGGGCGAGCCGATGACGAAGGAGAGCGGAATGGCGGCCATGAAGTTACCGGTGGCTTTGGCGCGGTCCTGGCGCACGAACCAGTGGCTGACATAAACGATGATGCCGGGAAAGAAGCCGGCCTCCGCCGCACCCAGGAGAAAGCGCGCGCCATAGAGCTGGCCGGCAGTCTGCACGGCGGCGGTGAGCACGGTGAAGCCGCCCCACACAATCATGATGGCGGCGATCCAGCGGCGGGCGCTCCAGCGCTCCACCAGCAGCGCCCCGGGGATCTGCAGGCCGAGGTAGCCGATAAAGAAAATGCCGGCGCCGATGCCAAAGATTTTGTCGGTGAAATGCAGGTCGCGGATCATCTCCAGCGCGGCATAGGCCAGGTTGGTGCGGTCCAGATAGTTGGCGATGTAGAGGATGAAAAGGAAGGGAAGCAGGCGGCGAGCGATGCGGCGGCGGGCGCGCTCAGCGACCACGGGTGCCGGCGAAGCACTCCGCGCACGTGAAGTGGAGGACATGGGCACCAATCAGCGGGCGCACAGTATACATCCTCATTCGATGATTCAATGACGGAACCATTGAATCACTGAATCAATGCAGGTCAGGAACATAGATGGTCCACTTGTTCTGGCGCGCGAGCTGCTCGAAATCCGTGGTCGGATTGATGGCGAAAGGATGACGCGCGAGTTGGAGCATTTCCGCATCCCAGCGGGTGTTGCCGAACGCGGCGTCCACAGAATCGCCGATTTTCTCGCGGATGGCGGTGGCTTTGCCCGGCCCGCTGGGAATGCGGATGAGGCGATCCGTGACGACCCCATTTTTAACCGCAACTTCGGCGGCCAGAATGCGCTCCTGCGGAATGCCAAAGCGGCGCATGCCCACCCGGATGAGCCACTGGTTACTGGAGGAGACGGCCCACACCGAGGAGCCCTGCTCCTGCAGGCGTGCCACCAGCGCGCGCATCTCGGGGAATATCGAGGGCTCGATGTGGGCCGCGAAGAACTCTTCGGAGGCGCGCTCCACCACGTCATCGTGCAAGCCGGCGTGGATAGTAACCATCTCGCCGCACATGACCTCTTCGGGCACGTTGCCGGCTTTGTAATCGGCGTAGCGGGCGCGCACCCAGCGCGCAATATCGGGCGCGACCAAGCCACGCTCCAGTTCCCATGTGAGGAAACCTTCGCCGGCATCCAGCGCCCACAGGGTGCCATCGCAGTCGAAAACCGCGACGCGGGGTTGGACGCGCAATACCGATTGCAGAAATTGGGTCGCCCGCTCAGGCATGTTGGAGACGGGCATAATCCTCGGGAGTATCCACGTTCAGGGTGGCGTGGGGATCGTCCACCGGAACATAGAGGATGCGGGCCTGGTGCTGGTGCTCAATCTCGCGTGCGTTGGCGGTGATTGGCGCGCGCAGAAAAGCTTCCATCATCTCGCGCCCGATCAGCACGGGGTGTCCATGCTTCTCGGCGTACTGGGGTATGACTGCCCATTTTTCCTGGGCAGTAGCTTCAATGAAAGCCGAGCGCAAATGGGTGAGGGTGGCGCTGCGCACCGGAGGGCGGTCCACCAGGGTGATGACAGCGGCGTCGCGGCCGCGGTTCAACACTTCGCGCAAGCCCACCTGCAGGGAACTGAACTGGCCGTGCTCGGGCGCGGGATTTACCACCAGCGAGGCGCTGCTGGCATAGACCAGGGGAGCCACATTGGGAGCGTTCTTGCCCGCCACCACCAGCACCAGATCGGTATGCGCTTCCAGCAGGTGAATGTTGGCGGAGAGAAACGTTTCCGTGCGCGCGATGCGCGGCTCCGAGCCTTGCGGCGGCCAGGGCAGCAGAGCCTTATCGCGTCCCATGCGCGTGGACTCGCCGGCCGCCAGAATCACGCCGCAAAAACTGGGAGCACGCGTCATGAGGGCAAGATATCACGAGCCACGCGCCCGCGAAATCCTGCCCTCGCCTGACCGCGCCAATCTGGCCAGCGCAACGCCGGTTAGAAGCCGCCTTCGTCGGCTGAGGGCCCGTAAATGGCGGGCACGGGAATATTGTTGAGACGCAGGTAAACGCCCAACTGGGCGCGATGATGAATCAGGTGATTCATCACGAATCCGCGCACCACCGCGAGCTTAGGCAGGGTCATGGTCACTTTGCCATTGTTCAGCAAGGACCAGGGCTTCATGAGTTCGGCATCGCTGGCGGCGGCCAGGACGGCGCGGCCTTCCTTCACGTTCTTGTCGAATTCGGCCAGCAACTCTTGGTTGTTCCTGGGCGGCGGTGGAGGCTGCATCTGCACGCCCCCGGGCGCCAGGTCGAGGGAATCCTGTTTAATCGTGAATGCCAACCAACCGGGGATGCTGGCCACATGTCCGGCCAGCCAGCCCATGGCACCGGATTTCTCGTGCGGCTTCCATGAGAACTTGCTGTCCGGTACCCGCTCCAGGGTTTTGCGGGTGTTGGCCATTTCCTGATCGAATTCGGGAAGAAGTGCTGCGCTGAGGGCCATATTGACCATCCTTTCTTTTCGCCGCGTACGGGCAGGGAGGAAGCTTAGGCGAATAAAAGACGAAAGTCAAGAAGAGGGTGATGTACCGCTTCGCTCGCGAGGACAGCCGTGTAGGAAATTGCAACTTAGCAACTGCCAAGTTACCAATCGGGTTCAGTTCTTTTGCAGGTCGGCGGGGCTTGCGGCGGGTGAATCAGCTGCGGCCGTCTTGCGGGCGTAACGCAGATGGGGAAGGGAGGCCTCGCTGTGGCGGCGCAGGGCAATCAGTTCGGCGGTGATGGCTACCGCGATTTCTTCCGGGGTGACCGCGCCAATATCGAGGCCCACGGGCGCGTGCACGCGCTGGAAAAGTTCCGGCGGCAGGCCTTCCTTTTCCAGTTCGTGGTAGATGGCGATCACCTTGCGCTTGGAGCCGATCATGCCGATGTAGCGGGCCGGGGTTTGCACCGCCCAGCGCAGCACGCGCATGTCGTCGCGGTGCCCGCGAGTGACAATCACGATGTAGGCGGACTCATTAGGCGCCAGTTCGGCCAGGCTCTGCTCGAAATCTTCGGCATGAATCTCGCGCGCCTCAGGGAAGCGCTCACGGTTGGCGTAGGTTTCGCGGTCGTCCACCACGATGACGTCGAAGCCGGCGTTATGCGCCACTTTGTAGAGATTCACGGCGACGTGTCCGGCGCCGAACAGGTAGAGCACGGGCACGGGCAGCACCGGCTCGATGAAAATGTCGAGGGTGCCGCCGCAGACCAGGCCGGTATCGTACTTGGGATTCTGGTTGAGGTTGAAGGTCAGGGTGCGGGGCTTTTCTTCTTCCATGACCTCTCGGGCAGCCTGCCAGACGTCGGCCTCGACGCAGCCGCCGCCGATAGTGCCCACGATGGAGCCGTCGTCGCGAACCAGCATCTTGGCGGTGCGGAAGGAGGGAATGGAGCCGCGCACGCTGACAATAGTGGCGACGGCGCCCCGCCGGCCTTCCCGGCGTAACTTGACGATCTCCTCGTAAATATCCATCCGCGGCCCTGATTATTAGATGCCCGGGGCGGCAAGTCAAATGACCGGGAAGTCGGGAGGCGGGAGTCGGGAATCAGCAAGATTTTGTAGCTGGCCCCGAAGCCACAGCCGGAGGCAAATGCTCGGCGCTCCGTACCCGGTACTGCCATATATGCTAGCTTGTTTAGTTTCCCAATCACCGTCGCAGCCGCAGGAGGAACGCGCTCATGCATGTCATCCGCTTTCATCAGTATGGCGGTCCTGAAGTTCTGAAATACGAAGAAGTCGCCGATCCCAAGCCGCGCAAGGACCAGGTGCTGGTGCGGGTGAAAGCCTGCGCCATGAACCATCTCGACCTGTGGGTGCGCATGGGCGTCACCAAGTCGCCTCTGCCGCACATTCCGGGCAGCGATGTGGCCGGCGAAATCGTGGAGTGCGGCGAGTATGTCACGGGCTTGAAAGCGGGCCAGCGCGTGCTGCTCACGCCCATGACGTTCTGCAATCACTGCGCCAAGTGCACCCACGGGCTGCAGAACCAGTGCCCGCAGTTCAGCGTGCTGGGCAACGCCAACGACGGCGGAGACTGTGAGCTGATTGCCGTGCAGCAGGTCAACGTGATTCCCATTCCTGACAACCTGAGCTTCGAGCAGGCGGCCAGCGTGCCGCTGGTTTTTCTGACCGCCTGGCACATGCTGACGGGCCGAGCCGCCATTCGGCCGGGCATGACCGTGCTGGTATTGGGGGGCAACTCAGGAGTGGGGATTGCCGCCATCCAGATTGCCAAGCTGTTCAACACTACGGTAATCGCCACCGCCGGCAGCGAGAAGAAGCTGGAGCGGGCGCGCGGGCTGGGGGCCGACCACGTGATAGATCACTACAAGCAGAAAATTTCCGAAGAGGTGAAACGCATCACCGCCGGCCAGGGCGTGGATATTGTGGTGGAGCACGTGGGCAAGGCGACATTTGAAGAAAGCCTTAAGTCTCTGAGGCCGGCGGGCACGCTAGTGACCTGCGGCGCCACTACCGGGGGTGATGTGGGCATGGACCTGCGCTTCTTCTTCTCCCGCCAGCTGGCGGTGCTGGGCTCCTACATGGGCACCATTGGCGAGCTGCACGACGTGCTGCAGCACGTTTTCAGCGGCAAACTCAAGCCGGTGGTGGACTCGACGTTTCCTCTCAAAGATGCGCGCGCCGCCCACGAGCGCATGGAAAAGAGCGAGATGTTCGGGAAGATAGTTTTGAAGCCGTAGTTTAGTGGTTAGTCGGTTGGCCCTCGGCTGTTGGCTCTTGGCTTTCGGCCACAGTGCTCCGAGGCAGTAGTTGGGGCGGACCAAGGCCGATAGCTTAGAACCAACGACTAACGACTACCGACCAACAACCCAGCCGCTACTCGGGCATTCCGTATAATGGTAGAGATATGAACGGCGAGCAGCGTTTCGACAACCTGGTAGGCAGCGAGCATGACCAAGCGAAAGTGCGCGAAGTGGCGTTTGGTGAGGCCCAGCCCGAGGGGCTGATCCTGACCACCCTGGATCATGCGGTCAACTGGGTGCGTAAAAATTCCATTTGGCCCATGACCTTCGGCCTGGCCTGTTGCGCCATTGAAATGATGGCCATGGGCGCATCGCGGTTCGACATTGCCCGCTTCGGCGCCGAGGTGTTTCGTCCGTCGCCGCGGCAGTCGGACCTGATGATTATTGCCGGCCGCGTTTCGCAGAAGATGGCGCCCGTCATCCGGCAGCTCTGGGAACAGATGCCCGAACCCAAGTGGGTCATCTCCATGGGGGCCTGCGCCACCTCCGGCGGCGTGTTCAATAATTACGCGCTGGTGCAGGGCGTGAACCAGGTCATCCCCGTGGACGTGTACGTGCCGGGCTGCCCGCCCCGCCCGGAACAGCTCATCTATGCCATCACCCTCCTGCAGCAGAAAATCATGAATGACCGCGGGTCGTTTAAACGCGCCTTGAACATCGGCTGAATAGCTCTGGAGCTGATAAGCCCGGCGGCACTGGCGAGATTGTTCGGGGCTGAAGCCCATCAAGCTGACGCCCATCAATATGAGGCCGTTATCGTGTGGGTTAGCCAGCCAAGCAGCCTGAAAGCTCAGCCAATTAGCTGTCTTCAGGCAGCAGAACAGGTTTCAGACGCATCTCATACCTGAACAAAGCAGCCCGGCGCTGCTGCGGGAATCTTATGCCTGTTAGGAAATATTGGCCGCTGATCGCTGCCCTGGCGCTCCTATTGGAGCCGCTGGCCATCGGCGTGCCTTTGGGCAAGAGATCCAGCCTGCGGCAAATCGCCATGGTGTACATCCCGGGCGATCCAGGATTTCAGGCGGTGGGCTTTGTGGATGGCCGCCTGATCATTTCCCACTCCGGCGCCAGCACGGTGGACGTTTTCAACGTGAAGATGCGGCGGGTGGATGCGCAGATCAAAATTGAACGGCCGCGCGGGATTGCGGTGGATAAAGCGGGCGGCAAAGTCTATGTCGCCGATGCCGGCGCCCACAACATCGCCGTGATTTCCAGCAAGAGCTGGAGGGTGCAGAACACAATTCCGGTGCAGTTGAGTCCGGGACCGCTGGCGCTAACGCCGGATGGCCACACCCTTTACGTGGGTAACTTTGAAGATCAGTCCGTTTCCGCGATTGATGTAGCCAGCGGGAAGGTGGCGACTACTGTGCCTCTGGGGCACGTGCAGGCGCTGGTGTACGACCCGGCGCGCAGCGTGCTCTACGCCAGCCTGGAAGACCAGGCGCAGGTGGCCGTGCTCGATCCCGGATTGAAGGTGCTGCGGCGCTATACACTGCAGGCATCGCAGCCCTCGGCGCTGGCGCTGGATGGGCAAGCGGGGCGCCTGTACGTGGCGGTTCGCAATGCGGTGGTAGCCTTGGATAGCGAGACTGGCCGCGAGGTTGGGCGAGTGGCGGCGCCGATCGGCGTGGACAGCTTGTGGCTTGACTCTAGCAGCGGAAAACTTTACGCCGCCGCCAGCAACGAAGTAGATGTCATCCGCACCGCCGGCGGCCAATTCGCCAGCGAAGACCAGTTGCTTCTCACCGTGCGCGGCGACGGCATTGTGTTCGATCCCGACGGCAAACTGCTGCTCATGCCGAGCGGGCACGAAGGGCGTTCGCTGGTCCTCATCCTCAAACCCGTGGGACCACAACCGGGGTTGCAACCGCCATCGCAGGCGCTGATCGAGCCATAGGCAGCTATCGGTCGTCATGCGTCGGGGTCTGTCGCCCCGCTGGGGCTCCGTTCGTATCCGCGAACCTACCAGGGCTCACGCCCTGGGCTACATTCTTGGGCCGCTTCGCGGGTCCACTACGACTCCGTTCCATTCCATTTACTGCATTAACGGGTCGAAGGCTAATGGCCGAATGCCAAAAGCCAACAGCGAGAGCGAAGAGCCCAGAATCAGTAGCCAACAGCCGAGAGCCGATCGTCGAACGCTGAGACGCGGCAACGAGAACAACCTCGCCGCCGCTGCGTCGTACAATGTTCCTTCCCATGGACCGCCTGGAAATTTCGCCGGACGAGTTTCGTCGCGTGGCAGGGCGCATGGTAGAGCTGGCGGCGGAGCTTGTGGCCGGGACGCATTCCCTCCCGGCGTTTCCCAAGACTTCCGGCGAGGAGACAGAGCGCCTGTTCCGCAGCCCACTGCCGGAAACGGGGCTGAGCGCATCCGCCCTGGACTTGCTTCCCGAGGTGATCCGGCACTCGCGGCCCCCCACTTCGCGTTTCTTCGGTTACGTGCTGGGCTCCGGTGAGCCGGTAGCTGCCGCCGCCGACCTGCTGGCCAGCGTGCTCAACCAGAACCTAACCGCGTGGCGCTCCTCACCCGCCGCGGTCACCATTGAGCGCACAGTGGTGGAGTGGCTGGCACAAGCCATCGGCTGCGCAGGATTTACCGGCAGCCTGACCGGCGGCGGTTCGTCCGCCAACCTGATGGGCTTGGCCATGGCCCGCGAAACCAAAGCGCCAGCCAATGAGCGCGGCGCGCAACCCTGCATCGTTTACGCCTCCGACGAAGTGCACATGTCCATTCCCAAAGCCTTGGCGCTGCTGGGGCTGGGACGGGACAATTTGCGGCTGGTTCCTACCGATGAGGATTTCCGCATGTCGCTGCCGGGACTGGAGCGCGCCATTTACCACGACCGCCAGGCCGGGAAGCGGACGATTGCCATCGTGGCCTCCGCGGGCACCGTCAACACCGGGGCCATTGACCCGCTGCCGCAAATCGCCGAAATCGCCCGCGAGCATGGGCTGTGGCTGCACGTGGACGGAGCTTATGGCGCGCTGGCCGCCATTGCTGCGCCGGAAAAATTCGTAGGCTTGAATCAGGCAGACTCGCTCTCGCTGGACCCGCACAAATGGCTTTACCAGCCGCTGGACTGCGGCTGCCTGTTATTTCGCGATGCACAGGTTGCGCGGACCGCCTTCGCCTACACCGGCGAGTACACGCGCGCCCTCAGCCTGGATCCGGTGGAGGCGTTTTCGTTTTTTGAAGAATCCATCGAGCTATCCCGGCGTTTTCGCGCGCTGAAGTTGTGGCTTTCGCTGCGCTATCACGGGCTGGGCGCGTTCCGCGAAGCCATAGGCGACGATTTGCGCCACGCCCAGCGCCTGGCCGCCGCGGTGGATGCCGAAGCGCAGCTGGAGCGCCTGGCCCCGGTGGGGTTAAGCGCGGTTTGTTTCCGCTTTCGCGGCCGGGGGCAAGATGATGACGGCCTGAACCGTCTGAACCGGGCTATCTTGAAACGCGTGATCGAGCGCGGGCGGGTGTACATTTCCAATGCAGCCATTCGCGGCAAATTCGCGCTGCGCGCCTGTTTTGTGAACCACCGCACCAGCGATGACGATGTGGACGCGGTAGTGCACGAGGTACTGGCGGCCGCCGAAGAACATCGCAATTAGGACCTGGGCCAGCGCATCCAGCCGGGTCGGATCCGCTGTTCTCGCCGATTCGACGCTCACGCTCGTGGCTGTTGGGTTTGGTTTGAGTGAATGTACCGGCGTGAGAAGCACAATCGACGTCCAACGGCTACTCGGAGTATCCGGCACCTTAACCCGCTGAACAGCCCACGTGGCGAGGGGCAAGTCACTTGCTTCCCTTTGATCCGCCACTTTGTGGCGAGCACGTTTGTGCGGCCGCGGAAGCCTTCCATCCGTCGTCGGAGACTATGTTCTCTCCGGGCAGAACTTCTCGCAGTGCCCAGTCTATGCGTTTGATGGCATCCTCTACTTCGGCTACATGTGGGCCAGTCGAGGGTATGTAGGAAGCGTACCTGATCACTTGAAGGGCATTACGAATGTGGTGGTTCATCAATCGGATGGTGTTCAGCCGATTCGTTATATGACGTGTTTTCGCTCGAGCGTACGCGAACACGGTTAATCCGGCGATGGTACCCCCGCAAAGGTCATCTACAACCCTTTGTGACTCCTTTAGGCCTAAATGCATTGATAGCTGATCAGAAACAATCAGCAGAACGGCCACGAGCATTCCAAAGCTCAGCCCCTGTAAAGCGGGTCTAGCACGCATCATTATGGCGGTGGAGGAGAACCTCATTGGTCTACCTTGTGGCGGACGAGGAGAGCCTGATTGGATTACATGAGCTTACTGGTGGATCACTCATCATCCGTTGGGTGCTTATTCTACCAGCCCCTTCGTGTCGCCTTCCCCAGGATTGCGGCAGCAGTTCGTAACGCTCGGCTGCTCGGTGTTCAGCGTCAGGCGCCGCCACCGGAGCGCAGAGCGAACATTTTAGTCGGCCTAAAGAAACCTAGAGCAGTACTCGCTGGTGAACTTGGGGGTTGCACGCGCGATCGGAGTCGAAGACGAATTGTCCTATTGGCGATGGCGAACGTCTCGGTGGCGGCGCTGGATCCGGTGGCTCAACATCGGCCCAAGACTTGTTGCCCTTAAGTTCGCGGATTGTAATCGGTGCTATGCTCGCAGTCGAGAATGCCAGGCTTCGCGTCAATTCGCGCTGCGAGCCTGCTTCGTGAACCATCGCACCCGGGATGAAGATGTGGACGCGGTAGTGCAAGAGGTACTGGCGGCTGCTGCCGGGGTCCAATAACGTGAAAGAAAGCGGCCTAGCTTGTGGCGGGCTGCTCAACTTCCGAGATGAGGTTACACGGTGCCGAACACAGCGGTGGGCATGGCCAAGGACCTGAGTGTGAAAGTCACTGCAAAGGAGCGCAAGCAACAATCTCTCGGCATTCTGGCGCAGGCGCCGTGCCGGGCCGACCTGGCAGGCAGCACCATGGACCTATGGCCGCTTTACCTGTTCCACCCGGGCGCGGTCACAGTAAATTTTGCGGTCAGCGTTCTGACTACCTGCCGCATTACTCCGCTGCCGGGCAAGGAGATCCACCTGCGGTCGCTGGATGGGCGAAGGGAAGAACGCTTTGCCGATCTCGAGGAGCTGTGCTGCGCGAAGAAATACCGCCATCCGTTGGCCGCCCGGCTGGTGAGCTTTTTCCAGCCGGAGCAGGCCCTGGCCATTGAAACCAACTCGGAGTCGCCGGCGGGGGCGGGCATTGCCGGGTCTTCAGCGCTGATGATTGCCACCACGGCAGCGCTGGCCCGCTTCACCGGACGCAAGCTGTCGCGCGAGGACATGCGGGTGCTGGCGCAAAATGTGGAGGCGCAGCTCATCAACGTGCCAACCGGCTGCCAGGATTATTACCCAGCCCTCTACGGCGGCGTGAACGCAATTGAACTCGAACCTGACGGGGTGCACCGCTCGCCCATTCCAGTGCCCGCCGAGGAGATAGAAGCCCGTTTCGTGCTCGCCTATACGGGTGCGCCGCGGCAGTCCGGCATCAATAACTGGGAAGTGTTCAAAGCCCACATTAATGGCGACCGCAAGGTATTCCGCAACTTCGCCCAGATTACCGAGATCGCCTGCGCCATGCGGGCGGCGCTGGAGCGTGCCGATTGGAGGGAAGTGGGCCGGCTGTTGGCACAGGAATGGAGATTACGGCGTACCAACGCCCCGGGCATCACTACGCCATTGATCGAAAAGCTGATTTCCGCGGCCATGCGCAACGGCGGGGTGGCGGCGAAGGTATGTGGGGCCGGGGGCGGAGGGTGCGTGGTATTTTTCGTGGAAAAGGGTGCTAAGGAGCGGGTAGCTCAGGCCTTGCGCGCCAGCGGCGGCCGCGTCCTACCGTTCCGGGTAGCTCGCGATGGTCTGACCGTTTCCACCTTTCAAGCCGGGTAAGGGGTCGTCAGTTTATGGCCCATCGAGGGCCATCCCCGGAGCTATAATCGCATCAGACCGGATTGGGAGTGGTTCTTCATGGTTGCCCGGCGCATTGCGGCTTTGCTGCTCATCGTGCCCCTCCTGCTGGCGAGCGCCTGGGCGAAGAGCACGGACCCGGGCAGCCAGTCTGGGGCGCATCTCACCAAAGAACAACGTTTGGAAATTATTCGCGGCCTGAGCGCGGAATTGTGCTTTGCGAGGGTTTTGTTTCCCATGGGCAAGAAGGGCCTTGTGCTGAAGCAGGGTAAGCTGGTCTCGCCCACTCCCGAGGAAATGCGCCAATTCCTGGCAGA
>Ga0075426_10002823_pt1 | contig 12413 bp, 11 predicted proteins | sample SoiMethybrSBSTD5_FD_75304 | JGI IMG/M metagenome (GOLD analysis project Ga0075426, IMG submission 75304) | Bulk soil microbial communities from a Populus tree surrounding site in Tennessee, USA - Soil MetaG P. TD hybrid SBSTD5 | ecosystem: Environmental > Terrestrial > Soil > Tree plantation...
ATATCCGCCGTAGCTCTGCCAGAGCGATGGCCGGTCGAAGTCGATCGTGCTGTGTGGCGGCAGGCGGCGTCGGTCGATGCCGAAGCGCCGCAGTTGCCGCGCATCGAAGCGGTAGACGAGCGTATCGCCGTCGATCGGCGGGGGACGCTCGCCGCGCAGCATCCTGGCTGCCAGCTCCGCTCCTCGGCGCCCCTGCAGCTCGAAGCTGATGACCTGCCCACCGACCGCACCGTACCCGACCTGGGTCTCGCTCAGCACGAAGACGGGGGCAGGTGAAGCGGTGCTGATCAGCTGGGTCGTCTCCGGCCCGAAGAAGCGTCGCCCGGACGGGTCGCTCAGGAACGCGCCGAGCAACACGACGCTGCGTGGTGATAGGGCGGCCACACGCTCTAGAACTGTGTCGATCGGCATTCCGCTCAGGTAGGTGATAGGGATGTCGAGACCCGCGAGCTGAGCCCGGGCCTGCGCGGCCCATGAGCGGTCGATCGGCGATGCCCCGGTGACGACCACGACTCGCTCGATCTCCGGCTGAAGCCGACGCGCCGCGTGAAGTGTTCCCGCCCAGTTCACGGGAAGCCAGACACCGGAGACGTCCGAGTCCAAGGGAAGGTCGGCGACCAGTGGCCGCATCACGCCCATGAAAACGATCGGCACGCCGGGAAAAAGCCGGGCCCGATGCCGCACGGCCAATCGGAGCGCGTCGCTGGCCGTGATCGCGACCAGGTCGAGCTTCATCTCGGCGTATTTCGCGGCGAGATACGGAACGAGCTGGTTCTCGAAGGCCTCCTTGCGCTCCATCATGCCGAGATCGATGTACTCGCTGTGGAAGGCGATCCGATTCGACGTGAGCGACTTGAGCGTGCTCGTGAACGCCTGCTCCACGGCGACAAGGGCGGGCGTCGAGCGTGGCGCGACATGGATCAACAGAATATTGAGGACCGGCGCCGGCGCGCTCTCGGCGTCGCGACCGCGGGCGAAGGCCGGCGGTGAGTCGGCGCCCAGGCCGCAGAGCACACCGAACGCGGCCACGACGAATGCGGCCCGATGTCGTTGGCTAGATCCCGATCGCATGACGTCCCAAAGCAAGAACGCGGCAGTAACGCATGGCTCGTTCGAGGGCGACAATTAGGACTTTTGTCGCATACCCCATGCGGGGGACGATCGCAGACTCGCATGCTACCGAAAGGACCATCGGCCGCGAACACCGGATCGAATGGCCCTGCCCGACCTGTTGCCCCGCCACGTAGGGTCGACAGCACTTGAGGCAAGGAGGTCGGGATGGCAACGAGGCAGCCGCAGCGAAGCGATAAGCCCAACATTCTCGTGATCTGGGGCGACGACATCGGCATCACGAACCTGAGCTGCTACAGCGACGGGCTGATGGGATATCGGACGCCGAACATCGATCGACTCGCCAAGGAGGGAATGAGGTTCACGGACTCCTACGGCGAGCAGTCGTGCACGGCCGGACGTGCGTCGTTCATCACGGGACAGAGCGGGTTCCGCACCGGTCTCACGAAGGTCGGAGTGCCGGGGTCGCCGATCGGCCTCAAGGCCGAGGATCCGACCGCTGCTGAATTGCTCAAGAACCACGGCTACGTGACCGGCCAATTCGGCAAGAACCACCTCGGCGACCGCAACGAGTTCCTGCCAACGGTACACGGCTTCGACGAGTTCTTCGGCAACCTCTATCACCTCAACGCCGAAGAGGAGCCGGAGCTCCCCGACTACCCGCCGGCCAAGGACTTCCCCGAGTTCCGCAACCGCTTCGGTCCCCGCGGCGTGCTGCACTGCTGGGCCACGGACAAGGACGACTCGACCACCGACACGCGGTTCGGCAGGGTCGGCAAGCAGAGAATCGAGGACACCGGACCGCTGACGAAAAAGCGCATGGAGACCTGCGACGACGAGTTCGTCGCCGCTGCCAAAGACTGGATCAAGCGCCAGCACGCGGCCGGCACCCCGTTCTTCTGCTGGGTCAACACGACCCACATGCACCTGCGCACTCACCCCAAACCGGAGAGCCTGGGGCAGGCTGGTCGATGGCAGTCGCCGTACCACGACACGATGATCGACCACGACAAGAACGTCGGCGAGCTGTTGAGCCTGCTCGACGAGCTCGGCATCGCGGAGAACACGTTCGTCATGTACAGCACCGACAACGGTCCGCACATGAACACGTGGCCCGACGGCGCGATGACGCCGTTCCGCAGCGAGAAGGACACCAACTGGGAGGGCGCGTTCCGCATCCCGATGGTGGTGCGCTGGCCGGGCAAGATTCCGGCCGGGGTCGTCTCGAACGAGATCGTCCAGCACCACGACTGGCTGCCGACGTTTCTCGCGATGGCGGGCGAGCCGGATATCAAGGAGAAGCTCCTCAAGGGTCATAAGGCGGCCGGCAAGACCTTCAAGGTCCACATCGACGGCTACAACCTCCTGCCGTACCTGACCGGTAAGGAGAAGAACAGCCCGCGGCCGGGCTTCATCTACTTCGACGACGACGGCAACCTGGTCGCGCTGCGCTACGACAACTGGAAGGTCGTCTTCATGGAGCAGCGCGCGCAGGGGACGCTGCGCATCTGGGCCGAGCCGTTCGTGCCGCTACGAATTCCCAAGCTCTACAACCTGCGCACGGATCCATACGAGCGGGCCGACATCACATCGAATACGTACTACGACTGGCTCATCGATCACGTCCCGATCATCCTGTCCTCGCAGGCGATCGTGAAGATGTTCCTCGAGACGTTCAAGGAATTCCCGCCGCGGCAGAAAGCGGCGAGCTTCACGATCGATCAGGCGCTGGAGAAGATGTCACAGCCGGCCAAGGCGGCCTGAGGACGCGATGAGCGTGCCCGCCGCGAGGGAGCTCGTTCACGATCCATCGCTCGAGCTCGCCTCGCGGCGGACACGACTGTCGTTCCAGCGCACCCGCATGAGCGCCGACCGCACGCTGATGTCCATCCTGAGAACCTCGCTGTCGCTGATCGGCTTCGGCTTCACGATCTTTCAGTTCTTCCGCTACCTGCGCGGGTCGGCCGGGGTCGAGGAAAAGGTCCACGCCGCTCGGAATTTCGGTATAGCGCTCCTCGGGATCGGGATCCTCCTCCTGACGCTAGGTATCGTCGGCCACATCCGCTTCATGCTCGACCTCCGCGCGGAGCACGACCAGTTCGTGACCGCCGGACTGATCCCGGACGACGCGTTCCCCTACTCGGCGACCCTGGCCATCTCGCTGCTCGTACTCCTGCTGGGGCTGTTCACCATCATCGGCATGGTCGCGCATGTGGGGCCGTTCACGTGACCGATCGGCGTCGAACGTTTCACCATTGGTTGGACTCGGAGGGAACAGCCGTGATTGGCAAATGCGTGATGCTGATGATCGCCGCATGTCTGACCGCGTCGTGTGCCACCGTCTCGGCAACGTCGATGCAGTACGTCGGCTCGCCGGGCCAGTCACCGACCGCCCCCTCGCACGTGCAGATTCTCAAGGCCATGCCCGCGCAGCCGCACGAGCGCCTGGGCGAGATCTCGTTGACGGCGTCGACGCAGCCGTCGCCCGCGGTCTCCGACGTCGAGGAAAAGCTGCGAGAGAAGGCCGGACGGCTCGGCGCCGATGCGGTCGTCATCGTCTCCGATAGCCTGCAGCCGATCGGCGCCTACGCATGGGGCGGCTGGTGGGCCTGGGACCGCACCGTGTACACGGTCACGGGCCGCCGGCTGGTCGGCGTGGCGATCAAGTATCGGTCATCGAGTAGCGCTGATTAACCCACCGATGGGAGAACATGATGATGAGTCGTAGATCGGAACTGGTGTTCCGTTCGGTCGTCGCAGTCGGTGCGCTGGGTTTCGCCGCCGCCCAGGCTCAAACGCAGGCGCCGCCCAGCCAAACGCAGAAGCCGCCCAGCCAGTCGCCAACGCCGCCCAGCCAGGCGCCCTCGGCCGTCATCACGGACAAGCCGGGCGTGATCTATGCCGACCGCAAGACCACCACGGGGACCGTCGAGTCGATCGATGCGGCCAACCGCGCGGTCACGATCAAGCGTTCCGACGGACAGACGGTGACGCTGAAAGCACCGCCGGAGGCCAAGAACTTCGATCAGATCAAACCGGGCGACTCGGTCCGTGCCGAGTATCTCGACGCAATCGCAATCTTCGTGCGCACGCCGAGCGGACCACCACAGGCCGGCGAAAACACCACCGTCGCCGTGGCGCCAAAGGGCGAGAAGCCGCGGGCCGTTGCCACCAAGACAGTCGAGATGACGGCAAAGGTCGAGGCGATCGATTACGACAAGCGGCTCGTCACGCTGCTTGGCCCGCAGGGCAACCGCCGGACGGTGAAGGTCGATGAGAGCGTGAAGCGTCTGAACGAGGTCAAGCCCGGTGACGAGGTCGTCGTCCGTCACACCGAGGCAGTCGCAATCGCCTTCAGCAAGTGATCACGAAGGCGAGGCAGTACACGCGATCCTCGCAGCCATCGGCGCGGGGCAGACTCGAACGACTCGGGGCGGAGGTGCGCGAGCTCCTCGGCGCAGCTCTGTTTTTCGCCGCTGCGGCGTCTCTGGTCGTTCTCACCGATAAGCTTCTCGTCTGGGGGTCGGGCGTTGAGACACCGAGCTTATTCGCCGCGATCGTGGCCGCTCTGATTCTGGCCAAGGTCCTGCTCGTCGTGGACCTTCTGCCCGTCGTGGATGCGTTTCCAGGCAAGCCGATCGTGTACAACATCGCGTGGAAAGCGCCCATCTATGTGCTGGCGGTTGTCGGGTTCCGGTACACCGAGCTTCTGATCCATCACCTGCTCGCGGGCGCTGGCCTCGCTGCCGCCCACCACGACGCTGCGCGGTCCTTCACGCAGCCGCCGTTCTGGGCCACATGTATATGGATCGCCGTGGTGTTTTTCGTGTTCCTGACGACGCGAGAGCTCAGTCGCGCGCTCGGAAAGGGCAGGCTGCGACTGATGTTCCTCGGACGGTGATCACGAAGCCCGCTCCGCCACCCCGGTGCGGAGCTTCTCGACGTCCGGCCTCAGATCCGCGGCGGCGGCGACGAGCTTGCGAAGCAGTGACTTGATCCCGGCGCACTCATAGTCACGCCGCGGCCACTTGAAGTAGCCGGCGCAGAGCATCCAGAACTCGCACGTGCGGCACTCGGCGGTCTCAGGGACGAGCGCCCGGTGACGGCCGGGCCACTCGATCCCCGCGGCGTCGACATAACGCGCGCGGGCCGGGTCGTCGTCGTGGATGTCTCGCAGCGTGATCGGCTGACGATGATAGAGCGCGCGCATCACGCCGTGGAAAAACTCGATCGGTTGGCTGTGCCCCGACCCGTGCAGATAAAAGTCGAGCACCGTCGTCAGCTCCTCGAGGGCAGCCGCCGAAGGCTGCCCCACGTCCAGCTTGACCGCCATCCCGAGCGACGTCGCGAGCCTCACCGCGCGGCTGAATCCGCGCCGCACGGGCATGGCGACGCGTATCGGGTGTTGGTCGACGAGCCCGGCGTACCGATAGAGCGCGGGGAGCTCGACGGCCGGATCCGGCATCGTCAGCTGGATGGGAATCCCGTATCCCCAGCCCGCGAGCGTCTCGACGTCGCTCGGCAACCCGTCGAGCTGAACGCACACGACGTCGGCATCGGGCACCAGCCGACAGGCGAGCACGACGTCGGCCGGGCTTGCGGAGCGAACGATGACCCGCCGACCTCGATAGTCCGGGAGCGCGTGGAGCGGGATCTCGTAGACGACTTGAGTGTCCTGGCGATCGCGCATCACGCACTCCTCCGGCGGTGGTCGGATGGCGTCGAGCCGGTCCATCGCCGGAAGGCGCGACTGAACGCACTGATTTCGGAATACCCTAACAGGTAGGCGACATCGCTCAGCGTGTGCCGGCGGTCCTTGAGGTACCGCAACGCGAGCTCGTGGCGAATGTCGTCGACCAGCGCCCGGTAGTCGACGCCCGCTTCGCCCAGCCGACGCTGCAGCGTGCGCACGCTGACACCGATCGCCGCCGCCACGTCCGTCACCTTCGGCTCGCCATCCTTCATCGCATTGCCGATGGCGGTCCGGACCGACACCACGAATCGATTCTCGGTCGGCCGATTCTCCAGCTGCCGTTCCAGATAGTCCTCGAGAATCGGATAGAGGCGACGGTCGGCCGTCGGAACTTGCCGGTCACAGAACTCGCGCTCGACAACGATGGCGTTGCCATCGCACCGAAAGAGCACAGGGGCGCGGAAGATGCGCGTGTGCTCGCTGGTTCGCGGCGGCGCCTCATGCTCGAAGTGCACCTCGAGGGGTCGCCATTCGCTGCCGGCCATCATGCGAATGATCGCGGTGCCGGCGGTCAAGGCGTACTCTTCGTGCTGCCGCCTGCGCTGGAGCGGAACGCCCCGGAGTTGATGCTGAAGGTACGCCAGCCTCTCGGTCTGTACGAACCCCACGGTCGCCGCCTCGTTGAAGATGCGCAAGTACCTCGCGATGTTCTCGAACGCGACAGCGATGGTCGCTGAGTTCAACACGACGTAGGCGAGCGCCCCGATGTCCTTGGGGTGATAGCGCTCGCCGAGGTGCAGCCCGAAGCAATCGTCGTCGGTGACGCGCGCAGCTTCCTCGAGCGCCAGCGTGAACGCTGCCGAGGGAAAGAACCGATGGCGATCGGTGACGGCCGCTCGATCGAGACCGACGGAGCGCAGAACATCGTCTGGATCTCGACCCGCGACCTCGATCGCCTCGGCGAGGCCGATGGCGACCGCGCTCGAGATCATCGGGCCGCTCCGGACGCTCGGGACCGCTGACCTCATCGACAACTCACCAGCCGTCGGGTGTCAAAGAAATGGCGTCGGAGGTCAAGACGCGTCGGCGGTCCACCGGCTAACGTGCGGCGCAGCCGCTCATGGTCGATCGTCGGCGCGTCCGCAACATCGTCTACTACGACTACACGTCGGCGACCATCGACTATCACGTCGACCTGAACGCCTTCGCCGTGGCGCGTGTCGATCTCTACTCTGCGGTTCATCCACATCGCCTGAGCCTGGTCCTCGTCGCCACCGAAGCCGAGCTCGGCGCCGACCGCTACACGATCGAGGAGACGATCGCCCGGGCTCGGCCGGCGCTCGAGCGCCTGATCGAGGAACATCGCGCGATCGCCGACCATCTGACCGCCAGCGAGCTTTGGGTCTTCAATGTCGCAGGCCAGCGCACCCGCTGAGCCTCCACTACACCGCTGCCTCCGTCCGATAGACCGTCACGACCGTCTCACGTCGACACGACACACACCGCCCGGTGCCACGCTCCATTCCGGACCTCATTTGCGGCAGCTGGCCCGTCGCATGGCGCATGTCGATCAGCGGCGCCTCGGCCGCGAAGGCCAGGCACGCGTCACATAGCGCATCGCCGGGTGTCTGCTCGAGCAACTGCTCGACGATGGCGCGCAGATGCTTGACGGCGGCGCTGACAGGTTCATCGGTGGGCACGCCGATGGGCGTGCGCGCCGTCGCCAGCGCTTCGAGCCCGTCGTTCTCGACACGTGCGTCGCCACGCCGACGCCGCGGGGGTTGCGAATAGGCTGAAGCCTGCATCATCCGCTCGGTCTTCATAGGGGCGCCTCCCTTGTCGATGCCCGGCCCACTGCGTGGACAGCTGCTGCCCGTCGCGACTGACGCAGCATGGAGGCGGTGAGCAAGGATGACAATACGACCTTGGTCCGAAGACCCCTCAGCGTGTGGTGAGCTCGAGCTCCGCCAGCACGCCGTAATGATCCGACGGCCACAGCATGGTGCCGTCGGCATATCGCCTCGGAGCATTCAACACCACGCGACTGGTCAGCACGGCCCCCGGGCCGCGGGCGCCGGGGACCACGAAAATGTAGTCGTAACGTTGGGAGACGGTCGCAGTGGCCGCGTCCGTCTGCTGAAGATCCGTGAAGCCCGGCTCATCGGGATTGACCGCTCGGAAGGCATCGACCAACGCCCGCTTCAGGGCCGCCAGCGATGGGGCCCCTTCCGAGGCGTTGAAGTCTCCCATCAGGACGGACGGCAACACCGTGCGTCGCTCGCGAGCGACCTGCTCGATCTGACTCAGCTGGCATGCGTCACCCGACGAGTGAGTCGAAAGGATCTGAAGTAGCCCGTTCGGAGCATCGACGGTGACGCCGACGATGAGGCGCGAATTCAGCGGCCGGCCGCAGCGCCTCAGCTGGACGACGTCGCGAGCGACGATTGGCCAGCGACTCAGCACGGCCGGCCCCTCGCTGAAATCGATCAGCCCCACGGCCAGGCGGCTCAGCAGCGCGTACTTGAAGATCCGCTCCGTCGTCGACGCGTGCGCGGCGTAGTAGCCGAGCTCGCGCGCGAGCCGCTGCGCCACGTGGCCACGCCGCGAGCCGATCGATGCCTCCTGCAACGCGATGACGTCAGGCTCAAGCCGCCGTAGCTCCGCGACGACGATCGCGAGGCGATCCTCCAGGCGTTCGCCATCGCCCGTCACGGCGGCGACGGGGCCGCCGTGGAGCAGATTGAACGTCAGGACGCGAATCGGCTCGGCCGCGGCGTAGGTGACCGGGCTGAATGCGAGCATCGCGGCGAGCGCCACCAACCACGATGCCGACGGTCGGTGCATGGTGGCTCGACGCTACCCACGCCCCCGCCCCAACGGCAGGGCCATCCGAGCCCCGGACGGCCCTATGGCCCTGTCGTGTGGGATGCGAGGGTGACGGGACCATGCCCAGCTTGGTGCCGCTGATCGTGGTCGTGTTGAAAATCAGCGTCTTCCTCAACGTTTTGGCGTTGGGGATGGCTGCGCGGGCCAGCGATGCGACGTTTGTCCTGGGCCGCCCCTGGCTCCTCCTGCGCTCCGTCTTTGCGATGAACGTGATCATGCCGTTGATGGCGGCGGCGCTCGTGCAGGCGTTCAGCCTGCGCCCGGCGCTGAAAGTCGCGCTCCTGGCGGTCTCGCTGTCGCCGATTCCTCCGATGCTGCCGAGGCGGGAATTCAAGGCCGGTGGAAAAGCGCCCTACACGATCGGTCTTCTCGTCTCGGCCGCGGTCCTCTCGGTGGTGCTGGTGCCGGCAGGTCTGAGCCTCTTCGGGTGGGCGTTCGACAAGGACGCGCACGTGCCCGAGGCCGCGGTCGCGCGCATCGTGATGACGAGCGTGCTTTCTCCGCTGTTGATCGGCATGGCGATTCGTTATTTCGCGCCGACGGTCGCGCAGCGACTCATCAAGCCCGTGCTGATCGCCGCGTTCGTGCTTCTGGTCGTCGGCGTCCTGCCGGTTCCTCTCGCGTGGCGGTCGATCGTCGCGCTGCTCGGAGACGGGACCCTCCTCGCGCTCATCGCCTTCAGCATTGCTGGCGTCGCCGTGGGGCACTGGCTCGGAGGCCCCGATCCGGCGCGACGGGCCGTTCTGGCGCTTTCGACGGCGTGCCGCCACCCGGCGATCGCGCTGACGATTGCCTCGGCGAACGTCGCGGAGCCCAAGCCGGTGATGGCCGCGATCATGCTCTATCTGATCGTCAGCATTCTCGTGTCGACTGCCTATCTCAAGCTGCGTCCCGGTCGGGACGTGGGCACCGGCGACGGAGGCGGGGTTCAGGACATGCTGCCCACGACGGCACAAGCTCGAACGATGAAGAGGGCGTGGGGGTAATGGAGGGCGAGCCATTCGTTCCAACGCTGACGGGCCAATGGTTTCAACGACGTTATCGCGCCTGGTCAGGGTGTCGGTCGCCCGCCCCGCGATCACGATCATGCTCGCTCTCGCGCTCGCCTCCGTCGCAGTCTTCTACGCCGCGCGCACGCTGACGTTCCAGGCATCGTCGCTCGAGTTTCTGCCGCAGCACCAGCTGTATGTCCAGCGCTTCAAGGACAACCTCCGCGAATTCGGTGAGCTCAACGACATCGTCGTCGCAGTAGAGGCGCCCGACCTTCCGACGGCTCGGGCGTATGCCGACCGGCTCGCCATCGACATCCGCGCCGTGCCCGGCGTCAAGCGCGTCGCCCATCGGATCGATCCCGACGACTTCGCCGGACAGGCGCTGCTGTTCCTGTCGATGGAGCGACTCGCCGAAATTCGCGACAAGGTGCTCGAGCATCGCCGGTTCATCGAAGCCTATGCCGCCCGACCGACCCTGGCCGGCCTCTTCGACGCGCTCAGCACGGAGATCGCACGCCGCTTCGCGACAGGGTTCGTCGACCTCTCGCTGGACGACGGATCACCCGAACGCTTCGACACCGGATTCCTGGATGCGTTGCTCCAGGTGGTCGCCGACAGCCTCGAGGGCCCGACACCGGTCGCCGCACCGTGGGAACGCGTTTTCTCTCCGGGGCTCGAAGCGGGAGCCGGCTATTTCCGCTCGGCAGACGACCGGCTGCTGTTCATTCTCGTCGAGTCCGCGCGCGACGTCACGAGCTTCATCGACAACGAACACCTCATCGCCGGCATCCGCGGGCGCATCGCCTCGCTGCGCGCCACCTATCCCAATGTCCAGGCCGGCGTGACCGGCGCGCCCGCGCTGTCGAATGACGAGATGCTGACCGCGTTTCGTGACAGCACGGCCGCGACAATCCTGGCCTTCGTGCTCACGCTCGGCTCTCTGCTCATCGTGATCCGGCGGATGACCGAGCCCTGGATCATGCTGGGCGTGCTCGTCGTCAGCCTCGCGTGGACGCTCGGCATCATCGCGGCCACCGTGGGACACCTCACCGTGTTCTCGGTGATGTTCATCTCGCTCCTGGTCGGGCTCGGCATCGACTATGGGGTCTACGTGCTGCTTCGCTACGATCGCGAGCTGGCCCTTGGCCCGACACCGAGGGAGGCGCTGCAGATCATGGCTCGGCGCACCGGACCCGGCATTCTCTTCGGCGCGCTGACCGCCACCGGCACGTTCGGCGTCCTGATGCTCACGGAGTTTCGTGGCATCCAGGAATTCGGCTTCGTCGCCGGCACATCCCTGCTGATGGCCTTCCTCGCCATGATGACGGTGTTTCCGGCCGCGCTCGTCGCCATGCGACGTCACACCTCGGTCCGAAGAGACGCGCCGCGCGGCGTCCCCTCGCTGGTCGACGAGCAGATTCCGGCGCTCGAGCGCCTGCTCGACTGCCGCGCGTTCATTCTGCTGGCGGCGACGCTGCTCACCCTCGGCGGGCTGGCGGCGCTTCCCGGCGTGCGGTTCGACTACAACAGGCTCAACCTGCAGGCTCGCACGAGCGAGTCGGTCGCGTGGGAGCGCAGGATCGCGCAAACGCGGCGCTCGGGATTCTCGGCGCTCGCGACCGCCGATTCCTTGCCCGAGCTCCGTACCAAGCAGGAAGCGTTCGCGCGTCTGCCCGTCGTCGCCGAGGTGGTGAGCGCGCTCAAGCTCATTCCGAGCGACCAGGGCGCGAAGATCGCCACGATTCGGCAGCTCGGTCCGATTCTGTCGGGTGTTCGCATCGATCAGCGAGCGAGGGATGATGCGCGCGCGACTGGCGTCGCGCTGCAGAGCCTTCATCGGCGCATCGAGATGGCCGTGCGCGAGGCCGAGGGCCGAACCTCGATCGAGCCTCTGATCGCTGCGCAGAGCCGCGCGGAGGCGTTGCTGCAGCGGCTGAGCGCGCGTGGTCCGGAGCTCTCGGGCCGGCTCGCGAATATCGACGCCCGCCTGCGCGACGACTTCGTCGCCAAGCTGCGACGCCTGCAGCGCAATCTCTCGCCTACTCCGGTGACGATCGGCGAGCTGCCGGAGGAGCTGCGACGCAAGTTCGTCGGCGTCAACGGCCGATTCCTGATTCAGATCTATCCGGCCATCGATACGTGGGAGCGCGACGGGGCACGTGACTTCGTGTCCGCCCTGCGCACGGTGGATCCGGCGGTCACCGGCTCCCCGGTCATCAGCTACGAAGCCACGCGGCTGATGGAGCTCGCGTATGTCCAGGGGACGTTCTACGCAATCGTCCTCGTCGCGCTGCTCGCCGTGATGATGCTGCGCCGCCCGGTCGGCGCGCTGCTCGCGGTGACCCCCGTGGTGCTCGGAACGTTGTGGACGATCGGCTTTTTGCGGCTGTTCGGCCTGTCATTCAACCTTGCGAACATCTGGGGTCTGCCCATGATCATCGGTGGCGCCGCGGAATTCGGCCTCAACGTCACGCTCCGCTACCGGGAGTCGCTCGCCGTCGGCGGCCCGGAGTTCCCGCGCAGCACGGTGATGGCGGTCGTGCTGAACGGACTCACGACGATGGCGGGGTTCGGCAGCCTGATGATCGCGCGTCACCAGGGCATCTTCGGGCTCGGCCTGCTCCTGACCGTGGGCGCCGCGTGCAGTCTCGCGGCCTCGCTCGTAGTCCTGCCGCTGCTGCTGCGCCGCTTCGACGCACGCCCCGCCGAGGAAGCCGCACCCGCGAAGTCGGCCGCCGCCGCCGCCATCGTGCTCCTCATCGCGATGACGA
>Ga0075426_10002827_pt1 | contig 12405 bp, 5 predicted proteins | sample SoiMethybrSBSTD5_FD_75304 | JGI IMG/M metagenome (GOLD analysis project Ga0075426, IMG submission 75304) | Bulk soil microbial communities from a Populus tree surrounding site in Tennessee, USA - Soil MetaG P. TD hybrid SBSTD5 | ecosystem: Environmental > Terrestrial > Soil > Tree plantation...
ATCCGACCCGAGGCGTAGTACTGCTTCCAAGTCCACCCGAGACGCACGAGTCGTCCGGCGTCCTTGTAAGGCAACGGTCGGAGGAGCACGCCTTCCACGAAGCTATAGACGGCCGTGGTGGGCCCGATGCCGAGCGCGAGCGTCAGGATCGCGAGGCTGGTGAATCCCGGTCGGTTCGCGAACGTGCGCAGCGCGTAGCGAAGGTCTTGGAGAATTGTGTCCATCATTCGGCCCTAAGAGCCACCATAGGATCCACGCCGATGGCCCGGCGCAGCGGCACGACAATGGCGATCAGGGCAACTACCACGAGTAGGAGGGACACACCGAACAACGTCGTCGGATCGGTCGGGGCGACCTCGTAGAGCAGTGTCCGCAGCACGCGCGTCGCGACGAGCGCTCCGCCCACGCCGACGACGATGCCGATCCCCACGAGTCGCATTCCCTGCCCCCCGACGAGGCGCAGCACGTCCCGCGCCTGCGCGCCGAGGGCGACCCGTACGCCGATCTCCCGCGTGCGCTGACCGACGGTATAAGCCATGACGCCGTAGAGACCGATTGCCGATAGCGTCACGGCCAACATCGCGAAGACGATTAGGAGCAGCATCGGATACCGGCGATCGGTCATCGACTCGGCCATATGCGAGTACATCGACGCGACATTGGTAACGGGCAGGTCGCCGTCGAGCTCGCGCACCGCGTTCCGCACGGCCGCACTCAGTCCCGCCGCGTGGTCCGCGTACCGAACCACCAGCGCGCGTGAGCCGGCCGGCTCCTGGGATGTGGAGTAGTAGATCATGGGCCGGATGTCCGCATCGAGAAAGCCGGCGTGCACATCCCCCACAACGCCGACGATCTCCGGCTGCGCGGTGGGGTTAGTCCAGCTGATCTGCAGGCGTTGCCCGATCGGATTCTCTTGGGGCCAGTACAATCGGGCCAATGTCTCGTTGATCACGACCACCGGCGGCCCATTCGGGCCGTCCGAGGCGCTGACAAGCCGCCCACGGAGCAACGGGATCCGCATCGCCGCGAAGTACCCGGAGTCGGCGACGCGGATGTCCGCCACGGGGGATTGTCCGGGCGCCGGCGCCGGACGGCCGACGATCGTGAACCACGTGGCGGAATTGGGCCCGGAGATTGGCAGGAGAGTCACAGTCCCCGCACCCGAGACGCCGGGTAGGGTCCTTGCGCGTTCGAGCAGCCGGTCGAAGAACGCCGATTGACGTCTCTGGTCAGGATAGGTGGCTCCGGGAAGATCGATCGGAGCGGTGAGCAAGTTGCGCGGATCGAACCCCGGATTGACCGCCGACAGCCTCTGCAGGGAGCGCAGCAGCAGTCCCGCCCCGGTGAGCAGAACGAGCGAGAGAGAAACCTGAGCGACGATGAGCGCGCCGCGGAAGCGCCCGGCGGACGCGCCCGCAGTGGTCCTCAGGCCTTGCTCCTCGGCTCGCAAGCGCGTGTTCTCGCTACGGCCGATCCGTCCCCACGCCGCGATCAGCCCGAACACAACGCCCACTCCGACCGATACGAGCGCCGTCACCGCCAGGACCCGGCCGTCCAGTCGGACCTCCGCCAGGCGCGGCACGTGCGACGGTCCCGCGGCGAGGAGCAACGACACACCCCAGCCGGCGAGCAACACGCCCGCGGCTCCGCCGGCGAAGCCGAGAAGCACACTTTCAACCAGAAACTGGCGGATGAGGCGCCAGCGTGGCGCCCCGAGCGCGGTGCGCACGGCCAGCTCGCGCCCGCGCGCAGCTACCCGCGCGAGCGTCAGGTTGGCCACGTTCGCGCAGGCAATGAGGAGCACCAGACCGACCGCACCGAGCAACACCAGGAGGATGAGCCGCGTGGGGCCCACCACTTGCTCGGTCAATGAGACCACGTTTGCACTCCAACCAGTGTCGAAATCGGGGTACTGCCGCTCCAAGTCAGCGGCGATCCCCTCATCGCCGTAGATCGCGAGCGGAAGGAAATTCGCGGGCATCACGCCGAGCACCAGAGCGCTGCCGCCCGCGACCGGCACTGCGCTCCCGACGATGTGGGGATCGCCGCCGAAGCGGCGGCGCCAGAGACCATTGCTCAGGACAATCACGCTCGGCCCGTTGGGCAGGGCTTCGGCTGCCGTGAACGTGCGGCCTAACGCGGGCGCAGCGCCTATGACGCTGAAGAAGTCGGGCGTCACCGCTCGTCCGGAGACGAGCTCCGGGGCACCCCCGGTGAACGTGATCGACGTCCACGTAAGGGCCGAGAGGCCGGCAAAAGCCGTCGCGCGCTCCCGCCAATCGAGATAGTTCTGGGGATTCACGACGTTCTGGTCGCGATGGTGCGAGGCATTGCTCTCCCACACCATTGCGAGCCGCTCCGGCTCCTGATAGGGGAGCGGTCTGAGCAGTACCGCGTTGACGACCGTGAACACCGCCGTGTTGGCGCCGATCCCCAGTGCGAGAGTCACAATCGCGACCGTGGTGAATCCCGGGCTGCGGCGCAGCATGCGCAGTGCATAGCGGAGATCGTGGAAGAGAGTGTGCATGGGTTACTCCGCTCTGAGAGCTATGACCGGATCGATGCGCGTGCTGGTCCGGGCCGGGATAAGGGTGGCGACCGCCGCGACAACAACCAGGAACCCGGTGACCGCTGTGAGGGTCGCGAGATCTGTCGGGCTTACATCGTAGAGCAATCCCTGCAACAGACGGTTCGCCAGGAGCGCACCGATCAGCCCCAGCACCGATCCGATCGCAGCGATCGCGAGACCGCGACCCATCACCATCCGTCGCAGATCTCCTGCGTTCGCCCCTAGTGCCATCCGAACGCCGAGCTCGCGGGTCCGCTGTCGCACCATCGTGGCCATCGCGCCGAACAACCCAACTGCCGCTAGCACGACCGCAGCCCCCGCGAACACAGCGAGGAGAAGCGCGTTCAACCGGGGTTGGGCCAGCGGGCCGTCGAGGTACGTCTCGAATGATGCCGCGCTCGTCAGCGCGACACCGGGTTCGGTCTCGCTGATCACGCGGCGGATAACCGGTACCTGCGCCTCCGGAGCCCCGCTCGTGCGAATGGCGAGGGCCAGCGGTGCGAAGGGGAAGAACGATTGCCGCAGCGGGAAATAGACGCTGGGCCGCGCCTCGCGCAGGTCGCGGTATCGCGTATCGGGGACCACGCCGATGACCGTGACGGTCCGCTCCAAATCGGCTCCCAACCGGAGTCGCTTGCCAATGGGATCCTGGTCCGGCCAGTAGTGGCGCGCAGCAGATTGACTCATCACGACCACACTCGGCGCGTCCGCACGATCCGCATCCGTGAATCCCCGCCCCCGGAGAACGGGAATGCCGAGCGTCGCGAAGTATTCCGGAGCCACGACATCCATGTTGAGCATCGGGTTCGCAGCGGACTCCTCCTGCGATTGCCCTTCAGCTGCGGGCCGGCCGTCCCACGCAGCGGATCCTGCGAAAGGGACTGCTACAACCGGCGAGAAGCCGCGCACACCTGGAATCGCCCGCAACTGCGGAACGAGCCGCTCCAGCAACGCGCGTTGCTTGGCGGCGTCGTCGTGCTGCTCGTACCGTACCGCCAGTTCTCCAATCAGCAGACCGGACGGTTCGAGGGCGAGCTCGGCCCGTTCAAGCTTGAGGAGGCTTTTCGCAATCAGGCCCGCTGCTGAGAGGACGACCAGTGCGAGTGCGACCTGTCCAGCCACCAACCCTTCAGTTGCCAGCCGCGAACGCCGGCTTCCGCTTTGCCGCGTATCGGACCGAAGGGCTCGTTGCAGCTCGACGCGAGACGTCATGACCGCCGGCGCCAGGCCGAACAGCAGCATCGCGATGCCCGCGATCCCGATGGCCCCGGCAAGCGCCGTCAGATTCAGGTGAATCTCGTCCAGCCGGGGTACTCCGGCCGGCGCGAACGCGATGAAGCTCTGAAGTGCCGCCGCGGCGACGACGATCCCGAGCACGCCGCCGGCGACCGCGAGGATCCCGTTCTCGATCAGCAGTTGGACGATCAGCCGCGCCCGCCCAGCGCCGAGCGCCGCGCGCACGGCGATCTCCCGAAAACGTCCCACGCCGCGGACGAGCAGCAGACTGGCAACGTTGATGCACGTGATCAGGAGGAGCAGCACGGAGGCAGCGGCGAACACGAACAACGCCGGTCGTACGTCGCCCACCACAAGCCGCGGCAGCGTGTGCACGGCGCCGCGCAGGTCACGCCCCCACGGCGACGCCTCGGCGCGCCCGAAGAAGTCGGTCAGCTCGGCTCTGGCCTCGGCGACCGTTGCTCGCGGTGCGAGCCGCCCGATTAGGTGCAGCGAAACAAACGGCAGGCCTTTCGGTGGAATCGCCTTCGCGACCGGCGCCCAAAAATCGACACCTCGCGGGTAATCGAGTCCTTGCGGCATCACACCAACGATGGTGAACGGCACACCATCTTCGTACATCACGATCTGGCGTCCCAGCACGTGCGTATCGCCGCCGAACCTTCGCTGCCAGGCGGCATAGCTCAACACCATCACTGGAGCAGCACCATACACATCATCTGAAGTCTGCAAGGCTCGACCGAGGACAGGTCGCGCTCCGAGCACGTCGAAGAACTCTCCCGAAACCAGCGCGCGGCGCAGGCGCGAGATTTGGTCCGCGTCGCGAATCGGTAGCGGTGCGGCGCCCCAAGAAGCGAAAGTCGCCACGCGCTCGAGCACTTGAGTGCGCCGCGCGAACTCGCGGGCATCGTCGAACGCCAACGGATAGGCGAAATCCTGATCGGACTTCTGCGCCCAGAGCACGACCACGCGATCCTGATCCTGCACGGGGAGTCGGCGGAGCAGCAGAGCGTCGGCCACTGTGAACACCGCGGTCGCGAGACCGATACCCAGGGCGAGCGTGAGGATGGCGGTCAGCGCGAAGCCCGGAGCGCGGCGAAGGCTCCGGATACCCACGCGGACGTTAGTCAACAATCCACCCATCCCTCAGTTGTATCACGCGCTTCCCGTATTTCGCATTGTCTTCCGAGTGCGTGACCTGCACGATCGTCGTACCGGCGGCGTTGAGCTCGCGGAACAGCGTCATGATGTCCTTCCCCTGACTCGAATGGAGATTCCCAGTCGGTTCGTCGGCGAGCAGCAGCGCGGGCCGGTGAATCACCGCACGCGCGACCGCCACGAGTTGCTGCTGGCCACCGGAGAGCTGGCGAGGATAGAGATTCTTTTTGGCCACCATGCCGAAGCGATCGAGCGTGTCGGCCACTGCGGCCTCGCGATCATCGGCTTTCACGTCGCGGTACGACAGCGGCATCGCGAGATTCTCGGCGACGGTGAGGTCGTCGATCAGGTGATACTGCTGGAACACGAACCCGACGTACTGCTTGCCCAGCGCGATGCGGTCCTTGTGCTTGAGCTTGTGGACGGCGTGATCGAGCAGCTGGTACTCGCCCGTCCAATCGCCGTCGAGCATCCCGAGCACCGCGAGCAGCGTAGACTTTCCGGCGCCCGACGGTCCCATGATGGTCACGAAATCTCCCTTCGCGACATCGAGGGAGATCCGGCGCAGCACATAGACCCTGCCGTCGGCCTGGGGGAAGGATTTCTCGATGTTCGAGAGACTGATCACCTATTCATTCCGCAACGCGATCATCGGATCGACGCGCGCCGCGCGGCGAGCGGGGAGATATGCCGCCAGCGCCGCTACAGTCCCGAGCACCAGAGCCGCGACGAGATACGCGAGCGGTTGTGTGGGCTGAACATCATAGAGGAGCCCCCGCAGGACGCGGCTGAATCCGAGCGCGGCGACAACACCGAAGCTCACACCGATCAAGGCAAGTTTTACCGAACCAGCGACCACCAGACGCGCGACCTGGCTCGGCTGCGCACCCAACGCCATGCGAATCCCGATCTCCCCGGTGCGCCGGTTTACCAGGTAGGAGATCACGCCATAGAGTCCCACGGCAGCAAGCAACAGTGCAGTCGACGCCGCGATCGCGAGCAGCACCATCGCGAACGACAACTGCGCCATCGACCGGTCCACGATCGTCTCCATCGCGTCGACCTCCGCGACCGGGATCGACGGGTCCACCTCGCGAATCGCGCTCTGCATGGCCGGCAACAGCGAAACCGGCTCATCGGAGCGCGTCTTGACGACCAAGGTCATGGGATTGGGCCACCATCCCGCCGTTCCGGGGATGCGCAGCACCGGATAGTAGACCGCCATCCCCCGCGCCCCTCCAGCGGACCCGGCGTAGACGTCTCCCACGACACCGACCACACGGTAGAACTGCTGATTGGTGAGCCCGTTCGGCCCCACGCCCTTACCGATCGGATCCTCACCGGGCCAGAACCGCTCCGCGAACGCTTTGCTGACGACGACGCTGCCGCGTTCGGGATGCTCGAGATCGTCCTGCGTCAGGGCGCGACCGCGGATGACGGGAATCCCCATCGCCTCGAAGTAGCCGGGCGACGTCGGTTCTTCACCCGCACACAACGTTCCGCCGGCGTCCGCAATCCGCTGCCGCACGGTAGGACCCTCGAAACCTTGGACGGTGCAGCCGTAGCCGCCCTCGAGTGGCACATCCGACGTCAGCCCGGCTGCCTCGACACCGGGCACCGCGCGCACTCGCTCCAACGCCGCGCTATAGAACCGCCACATCTTGGGAATGCTGTCGTACCGCTGGTACGGGAGGTACAACTGCGCGGTGAGCACGCCGTGCGGTCGAATGCCGAGATCGACCGCCCGGAGCCGCTGCATACTCTCGACCAGCAGCCCCGCACCGACCACCAGCACGAGCGCGAGCGCGACTTGGGCGACCACGAGGCCGGACCGCACGCGCTGACTCTCGCGTCCAATAGTCTGTCCGCGATCGCCCAGCACAAGCTCTCCGGTGCGCACCGCTCGCCGCGCTCGCAATGCCGGCAACGCCGCGAGCGCCGCGGCGCCGACCAGCACGAGACCCAAGGCAAAGAGGATGACGCCGCCGTCGGGCTTCAATGCCTGGAGCCGCGGCACGCCATCCGGAGCAAGGCGGGTGAGCGCTTCAACGCCCCACGAAGCAAGCACTATCGCGAGCACACCGCCGGCGAACGCCAGCACGAAGCTCTCCGCGAGAAAATGGCGGGCGATCGCAGTGGCGTCGGCACCCAGCGCCGTTCGAATGACGACCTCGCGCCGCCGGGCCTCGGCCCGCACGAGAAAGAGGTTCGCGACGTTCGCGTACACGATCACCAGAACGACACCGACGGCGCCGAAGAGAATCCACAATGTCTTCGAGACTTCTCCGACCACGTAGCTCTTCAGCGAATAGACGCGGGTCGCAAATCCGCTGCGCTGCATTCCCTCGCGCGTGTAGGCGTTGGGCACCGCCTCGGGCAGCCGCGCGTTCAAGCTCGTGAACTCCGCCTGAGCTTGGTCCAGCGTCACGCCCTTCTTCAAACGCGCGATCGTGCGGAACACCGTGTGCGCATTCCAGAACGGCCCGGCGGGATTCAGACGCAGTGGAAGCCAGACATCAGTCTCGAGGAGCGCCGCGGTGAGGCCGTTCGCGGGCGGAAGATCGACACCGGGCGCCATGACACCGATGATCTGCACCGGTTGTTCGTAAATGCTGATCGTCGTACCGATGACTCTCGCGTCGCTTCCGAGGCGGCGCTGCCAGAAGCGGTGCGATACGAGCGCGACCGAGGCGCCCCCGGGTACGTCGTCTTGCTCGTCGATCAGACGCCCCAAGGTCGCCCGCGCGCCGAGCAGCTGCAGTGTGTGCGCACTCACCTGTGCGGTGCGCGCCCGTTCAGGGCCGTCTGGACCGACAAGGTTTGCGCCGCCGCGGGTATAAGCACCCAGACCGTCGATGGTGCGGGCTTCGCGCCCGAAGAAGAACCACGCCCCTTCCGAAACGTCCCATTCAGTTCCGGGACCGACTTTCGGTACGGCGCTTTTGAGTTGCACCAGCCGGTTTGCGTCGGGATACGGGAGGGGATCCAGCACCACCCGCTCCAGAGCGGTATAAACCGCCGTACTGGCACCGATGCCAAGTGCGAGCGTGAGCACGGCAACCAGCGTGAAGCCGGGGCTCTTCATAAGCGTACGCACGGCGTAGCGTAGATCCCGAAGCAATCCGTCCATCATTCCGCCCTCAGCGCGATCATCGGATCGACCCGCGCCGCCCTGCGCGCGGGGAGATAGCTGGCGACCAGCACGGCGACGGCAATTATCAGCGCGACAGCGAGCAGCGTCGCTGGATCCGTGGGTGTAACGCCGAACAACAGCCTGCGGAGACCCTGTCCCGCCGCGAGCGCACCGGCGAGTCCGAGCACCACACCGACCGCCCCGACGCGCAGCCCACGACTCGCAACGAGCCACAGGACCTCGGCTGGTCGTGCGCCGAGGGCGAGCCGAATTCCTATTTCGTGCACCCGCTCGCTCACGACGTACGCCATCACCGCGTAGGTCCCTACCACGGCGAGCGCGAGCGCCACCGCCGCGAAGATTCCCAGGAGCAGCATGTTGAGCCGGCGCGGGGCCAGGGAATCCATGCGCAGGTCGTCCATCGTCCGAATGGCCGTCACCGGCATGTCACGGTCGAGCGACCAGACCGCTTGCTCAAGTGCGGGCGCGAGCGACTGGGGTGGCACCGTGGTTCGCACGACCACGGACAGCCACGGCCAAGGATCCTGCGCGTGCGGGATGTAAAACTCCGGCTCCGCGGGAGCATCGAGTCCGAACTGCCGCGCATCTCCGGCGACACCGACGATCACCCGCGGCACGCTGCCCGCTCGCCCCGGAATGAACTGCGAGCCGATCGGATCGACACTCGGGAAGAACAGGCGTACGAAAGTCTCGTTGATGATCGCCACGGGCAGGCCGCCGTTGACGTCCGCATCTGTGAATTCGCGACCCCTGACGGGAATGCCAAGCGTTGCGAAGTACCCGGGGCTCACGGCGCGATCCTGTGCCGAGCGCTCATGACCCGGCGCCGGGACTTCTCCCATCAGGCGGAACGAGTTGGTGTGATCGGCGCCGCTGAGGGGCAGCCGCGAAGCGAGCCCCACACTCGTGACGCCGGGAACAGCCGACAGGCGTTCCCGCAACTCGCGGTAGAAAGCGACGGTGTAGACCGGATTGTCGGAGCGAGCGGGCGTGAGCCCGACGTGGAACGAGAGGACGCTCTCGGTGCGCACGCCGGGATCCACCCCGGCAAGCCGCTCCAGGCTTCGGATCAACAGACCGGCGGCCGCCAGCAACATCACCGCCATCGCGGTCTGTCCCACAACCAGGGCGGTACGCAGCCGCGTGTGACCTCGTGCCGCCGTCTGGCCGCGTCCGCCTTCCTTGAGCTGTGTATGAAGGTCGGCCGAGAGCACCCGGGACACGGGCGCGAGTCCTACGAGCACCCCCGTCAGGATCGCGATCACCGCGGTGAACGCGAGCACGCGCCCGTCGAGTGAGATCTCGGCGGCGCGTGGCACGGTGCCGGCACCGAGCACGCGAAACAGGTCCAGCGCCCACGCCGCTCCTACCAAACCGACACCGGCACCTGCGAAGGCCAGCAGCAGGCTCTCGATGATGAGCTGACGGGAGATGCGCGCACCACCGGCTCCAAGCGCCGTGCGGATCGCGAACTCGCGTCCCCGCCCCGACGCCCGGGCCAGCGCCAGATTGGTCACGTTGGCGCACGCGATCAGCAGTACCGCGCCGACTGCGCCCAACAGCACGACCAACGCGGTCTTCGCTGATCCGACGATGCGATCTCGCAGCGCGACAAGCCGAATGCCGTAGCCCGTGTAGTTCTTGGGAAAACGCTCCGCCAGGCGCTGCTCGACCAGCTCCAACTCATTGGTGGCGGCCGCGAGGGAGACATCCGGCCTGAGTCGGCCGAGGCCGCTCAGGTGCCGCGCGCCGCGGTCGCGGAACTCCTGATCCACGGCGGTCGTCGTCCAGAACTCTGCATCGGGCGGATAGAACGAGCCCGGCGCCATCACCCCGACCACCGTGAACGAGGCGCCGTCGAGCGTCACCGGCCGCTCGAGGACGCGCGGATCGGCGCCGAATTGACGCCGCCACAGCCCGTCACTCAACACGAGCGCCCGCGGGCCCTCGGGTCGATACTCCTCCGGGGTGAATGTCCTGCCCAGGGCGGGTTTGGCACGGAGAATCGGGAAGAACGCCGCGGTGACCGAGACGCCCGCGAGTTGCTGGGGGCGGCCCTGGCCGGCAAGGTCCAGCGTCACCGGTCCGTACAGCGCGATTCCCTCGAACGATCGGAGTCCCGTCTCCCAATCTTCGAGCGTGGGCTGCGCGACACTGCGCAGCTCATCGGGCCTGCCCGGGGCGGTCTCATAAATCCGGACCAGCCGGTCCGGCTCTTCATACGGCAGCGGCCGCAGGAGCACGGTGTTGACGATGCTGAAGATCGCCGTGTTCGCGCCGATGCCCAGCGCGAGTGTCGCGACGACCGCGGCGGTGAACGCTGGGCTCGATCGTAACGTGCGGACGGCGTATCGGATGTCTTGTAGTAGACTGTCCATGCTCTCCTAGGCTCCAGGCCCGAGCTCCTAGCCCTATTCGGTTCTCAACGCGATCATCGGATCGACGCGTGACGCGCGCCGGGCGGGCAGCCAGCATGCGGCGAGCGCAACGGCGAGGAGCAGAACTGCGACGGTGACGAGGGTCAACGGATCGCGCGGACTCACTCCCACCAGGAGCCGGCGCACGAGCAGCGTGAGTGCGGGCGCCAGCATGAGTCCGGCACCGATGCCGAGTGCCGCCGGCATCATTCCCTGCAGTACGACCAGCCGCTGCACTGAGCGTTGATCGCCGCCCAACGCGATCCGGATGCCGATCTCGCGCGTCCGCTCGGCGACGAGCTGCGCGATGACGCCGTAGATCCCGACGCCGGCCAGGATGAGTGCGACCATTCCCAACGCTCCGAGCAGCCGCAGCGAGACGCGGTATTGCGCCATGCTCAGCGCGAGGAGATCGCTCATCGTTTGCTGATCGTAGACCGGCTGCTCGGGATCGATTTCGAGGGCCGCCGCCCGCAGCGCCGGCAGGAGCGCCGCGGCCGCGGGTTGCCCGCCCACCGCACGCGCGACGACCGTCATGTCCCACACCGGTGCCTGCGCGGCCGCGAGGTACATCTCCGCGGGCGCCTGCCGGGTCAGACCGTCGTGCCGGATGTCGCCGACGATCCCCACCACTTCGAACGATCGCGCCGTGTCACCAACCACCTTCAAGCGGCGTCCCAGCGCGCCTCCGTCCGGGAACCAGCGGCGCGAGACCGTCTCATTCACGAGCATGACCGGCGGCGCATCGGGCCCGTCGGCCGTGGTGAAATCGCGCCCGCGAATGAGCGGAATGCGAAGGGCGGAGAGATAGCCCGGCGTGATGACGCGCCAGTCGACCTCCGGTCCTTCGCCGGGAGGATACGGCGGCGCACCCACGACCGAGAATCCGGTCGTCTGGTTGCAGCCGCACAGCGGCACCACGTTGGCGGCGCCTGCCGCGGCGACGCCCGGCAAAGACGCAACGCGCTCCACCAGCCGGCTGAAGAACCGCCCAGCGGCCGGCGGATCGGGGTACGTCCGGCCGGGGAGCGAGAGACTCGTAATTGCGACGCCGCCGACCTCGAATCCGGGATGCAGCGTGGCGAGATGACGGAACGTCCGCAGTGTCAGCCCCGCGCCCACGAGCAACACCAGTGCGAGCGCCACCTCCGCGCCGACGAGCGTGCGCCGCAGGCGATGACGTTCGCGCCCGCTCGTCGTGCCACCACGGCGCAACGACTCTTTACCAGCCGCGCTGTGCGCGGCCCGGAGCGCCGGTACGAGGCCGAACAGGAGCGCCGACGCGATCGAGAGTCCCACGGTGAACGCGAGTACGGCGCCGTTGATGGTGAGGTGCTGGAAACCGGGAAAGTGACGTCGGAAGTCGGACGGCACGAGCGAGGTGAGCAGGTCTACGCCGAACAGAGCGAGCAAGACGCCGCCCACGCCGCCTGCGAGCGCGAGCACCATACTCTCGACCAGGACCAGACGCGCGATTCGCGCACGTGACGCACCGAGCGCGACACGGATGCCGAGCTCGCGACCTCGACCCGTCGCGCGGGTGAGCATCAGGTTCGCGACGTTGGCGCACACGATGAGGAGCACGAAGCCGACCGCCCCCATGAGCACCCCGAGCATCGGCTCGATCTGGCGCGCCGTGTCGCGCACCAGCGGCTGCACGTTGCTGGTCCAGTTCTTATTCGTCGCCGGATACTGTGCAGCGAGCGTCGCGCTGAGCGCCGCGAGCTCGGCGCGCGCCTGCTGCAGCGTCCGTCCGGGAGCGAGCCGGCCCGTCACCAACAGGTAATGCGCCTGGCGTTGCGACCACACCTCCGGAGGCGGCGCATACGGCGCCCACATCTCGGCGGGTGCGGGATAGCGCACACCATCCG
>Ga0075426_10002830_pt1 | contig 12395 bp, 10 predicted proteins | sample SoiMethybrSBSTD5_FD_75304 | JGI IMG/M metagenome (GOLD analysis project Ga0075426, IMG submission 75304) | Bulk soil microbial communities from a Populus tree surrounding site in Tennessee, USA - Soil MetaG P. TD hybrid SBSTD5 | ecosystem: Environmental > Terrestrial > Soil > Tree plantation...
AGCGGATCGGCGCGCGACAGGATGAGCCGCGGGCCTTTCGGCGTCTCTTCGATCCGCTTCAGCACCGCCCGGATCGTGTCGCCCTGATGAAAGTGCTCGCGGTGATTCTGCTCGCGGTAGGGGATGATCGCCTCGGCCTCGCGGAACTTCGCGAGCATGACGACGATCTTGCCGCGCTCGATCTGCTGCACCTCGCCCGACAGCAGCTCTCCCACCTTGTCGGCGAACTCCTCCCGAATCCGGGCCCGCTCGCCCTCGCGCACCCGCTGGATGATGCGCTGCTTGGCGGCCTGCACCGCGGTGCGGCCGAACGCCTCGAACGGCACCTCCTCTTCCAGCACGTCGCCCACCTGGAAGTCCTGGTCTTCGAAGCGCGCCTCCTCGAGGGTGACTTGCGAGCCCGGGTCTTCCACCGCCTCGACCACGGTGCGCAGCAGCACGATCCGGATGGTGCCTTTGAGCTCGTCGATGCCGATCTCGGCCCGCACGTTGGGGCCGTAGCGCTTCACCAGGGCGGCGTGCAGGCCGTCCTTCAAGAGGTCGAGCAGCTCCGTCCGCTCGAGCTGTTTGGTGTTCGTCAGCTCGCGGATCGCGGAGACTACGTCGCTGGTATTCGTCGTCATGAGGTCCTCGTCACCAATCCACCGCCAAACGCGCGTCGCGGATCCGCGCGAGCGGTATCGGCTGCGCCTCCGCCCCGTCCCGCTGCAGCACCACCGTCGCCTCGTCCGGGACGTCCACGATCCGCGCCCGCACGCGGCCCAGCCCCGCGACCGTCGCCTGCACCTCCCGGCCCACGAACTGCACCCAGTGTCGGTGCCAGCGCAGCGGCCGCTCCACACCCGGGCTCGACACCTCGAGCACATAGCGCCGGCCCAGCGGGCCGTCCGCGTCGAGCCAGGTCTCCAACACCCGGCTCGCCGCGGCGCAGTCGGCGACCGTCACGCCCCGGGATCCGCCGTCGGGGGGCCACTCGATGCGCACGTGAACGAGGGGCCGCTGCGGCGTGCCGCCGATGCGGAGGTCGGCCAACTCGAGACCCAAGACTTCCAGTCGGGACCGAAATGACTCGACGAGGCTGTCGGAGAGCATGACCGAACGCAAAAAAAAGCGCGGGCCGAACTTCGCCCGCTTCACCGGCGGAATCTAGCCGCCACCCTGGGGCTGTCAAGCTGCGGTCAGCGGCAGCCCCACATATGCGATCATGCGCCCGTCGCGTCCGCCCGAGGCGCGGTGTGAAAAGAAGCGGTCGCGGTCGTGGGCGCTGCACCAGGCGGACGTGCTGATGTCCGTGAGCCCCAGCGTGCGCGCCTGCTCCACCAGCACCCCGCGCAGGTCCAGCCGGCCCGGCTCCGTCTCGGGGCGACCGGACAGCTGCGCCAGGACCTCAGAACCTACTTCATAGCACGCACCGCAAATACCTGGACCGCAATGCATTACGATATCAGATGCGCGCACGAAGGCTTCCCGCTTCACGACCTCCACGCCGCGCTCCAGAATCCGCCCCACCGTACCGCGCCACCCGGCGTGGAGCAGCGCGACCACCCCCTTGTCGGGCGCGGCGAGGTAGACGGGGATGCAGTCGGCGACCGTGATCGCGAGCAGCAACCCGCGCGCCCCGGTCGCGTGGCCGTCGCTGCCGTCGAGGATGAGCCAGCCGGCGGAGGAGGCGCGGTGCCAGGTGACGGCGGTGCCGTGGATCTGGTGCGAGAGCACCAGACCCGGGAAGCGGGGACCGAAGGCCGCGCGCACCGCGCGCCAGCGCGTCATCACCTGCCCGACGTTCTCCTCGCTCCACAAGCCCAGCGAGAAGCCGCGCCCACGGGTCGTGATGCCCGCCACGATGCCGTAGCGCTCGGCCCATTCGCCCAGCTCCAGGCGGGGCACCGCGGAATCGCCGGCGGGCTGCTCGCGGAGCAGGGTGGGACCGGCGGATGGGCGGTCGGGCGGTCGGGCAGTCACGTCGGACATTACCGTCTCGCGCTCCGCATATCCGGCTGTCCCTCGAGCCGCTCGATCTGCGCCCCCAGCGCCCGCAACCGCTCGTCGATCCGCTCGTAGCCGCGCTCGATCTGCCCGATGTTGTGGATCACCGACTCCCCCTGTGCCGCGAGGGCCGCGAGCAGCATCGCCATCCCGGCCCGGATGTCGGGGCTTTCGACCACGCCGCCCCGCAGCGGCGACGGGCCGGCGATCACGGCGCGATGCGGGTCGCACAGGACGATGCGCGCCCCCATCCCGATGAGCTTGTCCACGAAGAAGAGACGCGACTCGAACAGCTTTTCGAACACCAGCAACAGCCCCTCGCACTGCGACGCGACGACGATCGCAATCGACATGAGGTCCGCGGGGAACGCGGGCCAGGGGCCGTCCTCGAGCTTGGGGACGTGGCCGCCGAGGTCGGGACGGATGCGACGCTCCTGACCCGCGTCCACCACGAGCGTCGTACCGTCGAGCCGCGGTCGCACGCCGAGGCGCTCGAAGGCGAGCAGCGTGGCGCGGAGATCGTCGCCCCGCACGCCCTCGATCGTGATCGCGCCGTTGGTGACGGCGGCGAGCCCGATGAACGAGCCGATCTCGATGTGATCGGGCCCCAATGCGAACTGGGCGCCCTTGAGCGGGCGGCCGCCCTCCACTGTGAGCGTGTTGGTCCCGATCCCTCGGACCTCGGCGCCCAGGCTCGCCAGGAAACGGGCGAGGTCCTGGACGTGGGGCTCGCAGGCCGCGTTGCGGAGCGTCGTCGTGCCGCGGGCCGCGACCGCGGCCATCAGCGCGTTTTCGGTCGCGGTGACGCTCGGCTCGTCCAGAAAGATGTCGGCGCCGGCGAGCCGCTTGGCCTCCACCTGGTAGGTGGTGCCCACCGTCACGGCGGCGCCCAGCTGCTCCAGGGCCAGGAAATGCGTATCCACGCGCCGCCGTCCGATGACGTCGCCCCCGGGCGGAGGCAGGCTCACCCGTCCGAAGCGGGCGAGCATCGGGCCGGCGAGCAGGATGGAAGCGCGGATACGGGCGCCCAGCGCCGGATCGAGCTCGCGCGGCTCCGCCCGCGCGGCGTCCACGTCCACGCTGTTCGGTCCCGTCCAGGAGACCGTGGCGCCGAGGTGCGCGAGCAGCTCGAGCATCGTCTCCACGTCGCGAATGTGCGGCACGTTGTCGATGCGGCAGGGCCCGTCGGCGAGCAGGGTGGCCGCGAGGATGGGGAGTGCCGCGTTCTTGTTGCCCGCCGGACGGATGGTGCCTCTGAGCGGGCGACCGCCCGTGACGGAGAAAGACGGAGGCATGGGTGAGGCAAGCTATGCGGCGGCTTGCGCCGGCGTCAAGCGCGCGCGAACGTTCGCGCGTGAACGTGAGTCCCGTGCTCGCGCTCGCGGGACTCGCCGCGATCGGCCTGCTCGCAACCCGGCTGCCTCGCCCGGCGTGGCGTCACGCCGCGAGCCTGGACCCGGTGCTCGCGGCGGGCGGTCCGCTCGTCGCCGCGGGCCTGGTGCTCGGGCCGGGCATCGGGTTTCTGAGCCCGGCGCTGGTGCGCGCGCTCGCGCCGGTCATCGCGCTCGCGCTCGGCTGGATCGGCGCGATGCTGGGCGCGCGGTTCGAATGGCGGTACGTGCGGCGCATTCCCCCTGGCGTGTGGCTGCTCGCCGCGTCGTCGGCGGCGAGCGCGTTCGCGGCGGTGGCGCTCGGTGCCACGCTCCTCCCCCGCGTCGTCCCGGCGTTGCGCGTGGTTTGGACGCCGCGGCTGCCCACCGTCCTCGCCTTGGCGGCCGTAGCGGCGGCGTCGGGACCCGGCGCCGTCACGCTGGTCGCCCGGACGCTGGGGCTCGGCGAGCTCATCGCCCGGCGCATCGCGCGTGCGGCCGCGCTCGAGACCGCGGCCGGCGCGCTCGCCTTCACGGTTCCGGTCGCGCTGTACGGCCCCGCCACCGGGGCCGCCGCAGGGCTTGGGTGGCTGGCCTCGCTCGTCTTCGCCGTGGGTGGCAGCGCGCTCGTGGGGATGACATTCCTGTCGCTCAACCGCGTGCGGCCGGCGTCCGCCGACCTGGGCCTGGCGCTGTTCGCCACGCTGCTGTTCGGCGCCGGCCTCGGCTATGCCGTCGACCTCTCGCCGCTCGTCATCTGCGCCCTGGCGGCGGTGCTGATCGTGAACGCGTCGCCCCGGCGGCACGTGGTCCGCCAAGTGCTCACCGAGTGGGCGTCGCCCTTCACGGCCGCTGTGCTGGTGGTGACGGGCGCGCTGCTCACGCTTCCCAGCGTGTGGCTGCTCGTCGCGGCGCCGCTCCTCGCGCTGGTGCGCATCGCCGCCAAGTGGGGCGGCGTGCGCGTCGCGCGTGAGGCGGCGCGCCGCCTCGATATCCCGTCCCTCGCGGGACTCGTCACGGTACCGCAGGGTGCGACCGCGCTCGCGCTGGGCCTTGGCTTCTTCATCCAGGGTCGTGGAGTGGGCGCCGCCGCGGTGCTGACCACTGTCGTCCTGAGCGTGGCGGTTGCGCAGCTCGCCGCTCCGGCGCTCGTCTCGCTCGCGCTCCGCGCACCGCCGCCGTTGACACCTGCGCCCGCCACGGCCGAGCTTAGTCACAACGGTTCGGTGGAACGGGCACGATGATCCCGACCTGGGTGGCGGTGGTAACGGCGATTTCGCTCGCGATTCTCGCGCTCTCCGCGATCGCGATCGCGGTCTCCTCGGTGGCGGCGGCGCTCGGCGTGCGGGCCTTCCTGCGCGTGCTGCGGGACCTCGCCGGGCCCGCCGTAGGGGACGTGCGGCAGCTCGTGGGAACGATCCGCTCCGAGGCGGAGAGCCTCGTCGGCACATCGCGCGACCTGCGGGAGCGCATCGTCCGGGCCGCGGACGCAGCGCAAACGCGTCTCGCCGACCTCGATGCGCTGTTCGAGGTCGTCCAGGAGGAAGTGGAGAGCACCGTGCTCGACGCGGCGGCCAGCGTCCGCATGGTACGCCGCGGGCTCTCCCTGGTCGACTGGGGCCGGCGAGCGCTGAAACGCGGGAGGAAGCACTGAGGAGGGGGCACCTCCTCGCCGCGGCGGCCGCCGGCCTCGCCGGGGTCGCGCTGTTCCCTGCCGTGGCGCACGCCTGGACACCGGGCACACACGTGTACTTGGGCGAATCGGTGCTCGCGAACCTGCACCAGCTGCCCGGCGTGGTCGCCGACCTGCTGCGCGCATTCCCCTACGACTTCCTGTACGGCAACATCGCCGCCGACACGTCGATCGCGAAGAAGTACGCGCCCGTGGGGCGGCATTGTCACGCCTGGCACGTGGGCCAGGAGATCTTCGATCTGGCGCCCACGGACCCGCTGCGGGCGTTCGGCCTCGGCTACCTCTCGCACCTCGCGGCCGATTCTGTGGCGCACAATTTCTTCGTACCGCGCCAGCTGCTGCTCACCTCCAGCACGACGGCGCTGGGCCACAGCTACTGGGAGAGCCGGTTCGAAACCCACCTGGGGGACGCGTATGCCAAGGAGGCGAAGGACGTCATTCTCCGCGACCACGCCCCGAGCGACGCGCATCTCGACTCGATCATCTCGCCCACGCTGTTCAGCATGGGCACCAACCGCCGGCTATTCCGCGGCATGGTCCATCTCACGGAGAGCGAGAGCTGGCGCTGGGCATTTCAACTGCTGCTCGAGAACACCCGCTGGGACTTGCCCGACGACGACGTGGAGCGCCACATGGCCGTGGCGTTCGAGTACGTGATGGAAATGCTGGGGGAGCGCGACGCGGCGGCGCGGCGGCTCGATCCCGCCGGCGACCAGGCCCTGCGGCTCGCCAAGCAGATGCGGCGCCAGGCCCTGCAGGAGGGCGGCCGGGAGGACCCCGACCGCATGCTCGAGACGGCGGAGCACCATTTCGGGCTGCCCACACCGGCGCTCGCCTACTGGAAGCAGTCGCGGTCGCAGCGGCCCTGGCGCGACCGCGAGCGGAGCGACTAGGCCACGAGCTTGTCCTCGAGCACCCGCTGGGCCAGCTTCGGGTCCGCTTTGCCGCGCGACAGCTTCATCACCTGTCCCAGGAAGAACTGCAACAACTTCATCTCGCCGCTCTTGTAGCGCGCGACTTCGGCGGGATGGGCCTCCAGCACCTCGCTCACCCAGCCGGTGACGACGCCGGTGTCGGCCACCTGAATGAGGCCCAGCGCCTCCGCCACGTTGCGGGGCTCGCCGCCGTGGTCGGCCACCTCGCCGAACACGCGCTTCGCCGCCTGATGGCTCAACGTGCCGCCGCGCACCAGGCCGATGAGATTGGCGAGCGCTCCGGGCGGCACGCGCAGCCCGTCCCCGTGCGCCTTCGCATCGGCGAGGACCTCCGTCATCACCCAGTTCGCCGCCACTTTGGCGTCGGCACCCGAGCCCGCGTGCACGACCGCTTCATAGTAGTCGGCCACGGCTCGATCGGCGGTGAGCACCGCCGCGTCGGTCACGCTGAGCGCGTACTTCTCCACGAAGCGCTCCCGTTTCTTGGCCGGCAGCTCGGGCAGGAGCGCCTGCTGCTCCGCGATGAACTCCTCTTTGAGGACGAGCGGAGGCAGGTCGGGGTCGGGGAAGTAGCGATAGTCATGGCTCTCTTCCTTGGCGCGCTGCGGGCGCACGCCGTTCGTCTTCGAGTCGTAGAGGAGCGTCTGCTGCTCGACCTGACCCCCCGCCTCGAGTAGCGCGATCTGGCGGTCGCGCTCCACGGAGAGGGCCTTCTCGACGTACGCGAACGAGTTGATGTTCTTGACCTCGGTCTTGGTGCCGAGCGCCGTCTCCCCCACACGACGGACCGACACGTTCGCGTCGACGCGCAGGCTGCCCTTTTCCATGTCGCAGTCCGAGACTCCCGCGTACTCGAGCACCTGCTTCAGCGTCAGGAGGTAGGCGCGCGCCTCCTGGGGCGAGCGAAAATCGGGTCCCGTCACGATCTCGATGAGCGGCACGCCGCAGCGGTTCAGGTCGATGGCCGTCTGCCTGGGAAACCGGTCGTGCAGCGATTTGCCGGCGTCCTCCTCCACGTGCAGCCGCTGAATAGTGGCGGTGGCGAGCCCCCGGTCCGGCGACAAGTACGACAGCGACCCCTCGGTCGAGAGTGGCTGCTCGAACTGCGAGATCTGATAGCCCTTCGGCAGGTCGGGATAGAAGTAGTTCTTGCGCGCCAAGACGCTGCGCGGGTGCACCGTGCATCCCAGCGCGAGGGCCGCGCGGGCCGCCAGCTGCAGCGCCAGCCCGTTCGGCATGGGGAGCGCTCCCGGCAAGCCCAGGCACACCGGGCAGACGTTGGTGTTGGGGGGCGCCCCGAACGCCGTCGAGCAGCCGCAGAACATCTTGGACACGGTCCGCAGCTGTACGTGCGTCTCGAGCCCGATGACGGTTTCCCAGGACCCGGCCATCAGGCTTCCTCGGTCGCGGGCACCACGCGCTCCAGCGCGTAGGCCGCCTCGAGCATTTCATCCTCGAGGAACGCCTGGCCGATGAACTGCCCGCCGATCGGCAGGCCCTTGATGCGCCCGATCGGAATCGAGATGGCCGGCAGGCCGGCGAGGTTCGCGGTCACGGTGAAGATGTCGGACAGGTACATCGCCACCGGGTCGTTGAGCTTTTCCCCGGCCTTGAAGGCGGGGCTGGGCGTCGTCGGCGTGAACAGCAGATCGACGCCGCGATCGAACGCGTTACGGAAGTCCTGGGCGATCAACGCGCGCATCTGCTGGGCCTTGCGGTAGTAGGCGTCGTAATAGCCCGACGACAGCACGTAGGTGCCGAGCAGGATGCGGCGCCGCACCTCCGGACCAAACCCCTCTCCTCGGGTCGTGCGATACAGGGCGCGCACGTCGGCCGATCCGTCGAAGCGGGGACCGTAGCGGGCGCCGTCGTAGCGCGCCAGGTTGGACGACGCCTCGGCCGGGGCCACGATGTAGTAGGTCGGCACCGCGTACGCGGTGTGCGGCAATGCGACCTCTCGCACCGCCGCCCCCAGCTCCTTGAACAGCCGCACGGCCCGGTCGCACGCCCGCCGCACGGCGGGGTCCAGGTCGGCCGGGAAGTATTCCTTGGGGATGCCAATCACGAACCCCTGCAGCGATTCCGGCACGTTCGGCAGACGCAACGGATCGCGGTCCTCGCAGGTCGCGTCCTTCGGATCGCGACCGCTGATCACCGAGAGCACGCGCGCCGCGTCGTGGACGCTGCGGCCCAGCACGCCGATCTGGTCGAGCGAGGAGCCGAAGGCCACGAGTCCCCAGCGCGAGACCCGCCCGTAGGTGGGCTTGATCCCGACGACGCCGCACAGCGACGCCGGCTGACGCACGGAGCCGCCCGTCTCTGACCCGAGGGCCGCGGGCACGGCGCCCGCCGCCACCAGCGCCGCCGAGCCGCCGGAGGAGCCGCCGGGGACCCGCGTCTTGTCGAACGGGTGCAGGGTCCGTCCATAGGCCGAGTGCTCCGTGGACGAGCCCATGGCGAACTCGTCGCAGTTGGTCTTGCCGGCGATGAGGGCGCCCGCCGCCTTCAGTTTCGCGACCGCGGTCGCCTCGTAGGGAGAACGATAGGCCTCGAGGATCTTCGACCCGCAGGTCGTGGTGAACTCGAGGGTGCAGATGTTGTCTTTCACGGCGACCGGCATGCCGTAGAGCACGCCGGACGGGTGGGCGGCCTGCGCCTGCGTGACCAGCGCCTTGCGCAGCTCCCGCACCGGCGTCAGGCAGGCGTTGAAGCGCTTGGCCTTGACCAGCCGATCAGCGGTGGCCTTGGCGCTGGCGAGCGCTTCGCTCTGATCGCTCACGAGTCGGCGCCCTCGAAGGCGCCGAGCTTCGGCACCAGGAAGAAGCCGTCCTTGAAGGCAGGGGCGAGGGTCTCTGGACCGAAGGCGAGCGGGATGGGCTTCACTTCGTCGGCCCGGAAACGCAGGGCGTCGGGCCCGGGCACGAACGGCTTCACGCCTTCGCTCGCGGGCACGGCATTGATCTGCGCGACGTACTGGAGAATCCGCGACATCTGCTCCGCCAGGAGCGGCAGCGCCTCCTCACTCACCTCGAGCTCGGCGAGACGCGCGATCTTCAGCACTTCGTCGTGTGTGACGCTCATCCGTTCTCCCACTCCCGCTCGAGCCCTGCGTAGGCGACGAGCAATTGCTTGGTGCCGATCTCGCGATCATCGAACTCCACCGTGACCTTGAGCTCCCGACCCCCGCCCGACACGGCGCGCACCACGCCGCTCCCGAACTTGCGGTGTCGCACGCGCTCGCCCGCCGCGTAGCGCGGCGCGTCCTGCGACGCCTCGATCTCCCAGTCCACGGCCGGCGGTGCGGCGCCGCGCGCTCGCGTGCCCGCACGACGCGCCGTCCGCTCCCCGCGGTCCCACTGCGGGGTCGTGCTGCGCTCCTCGAGCGCGCCGGCCGGCACCGCCTCGAGAAAGCGCGACGGCTCCGACAGTTCGAGCCGGCCATTGCGGTAACGGGTGCGCGCCCATGAGAGATACAATTTTTCGCGCGCCCGCGTGAGCCCTACGTAACAAAGTCGTCGCTCCTCCTCGAGCCCCCCCGGCTCCCCCGCGGCGCGGGCGAGCGGAAACAGTCCGTCCTCGAGACCCCCGAGTGTAACGACCGGCCATTCCAGACCCTTCGCCATGTGGACGGTCATCAGCGTCACGCCGGTCGGGTCGCCGGTCCCCTGATCGGCCGAGGTCACGAGGGCCGCTTGGGTGAGGTAACGCTCGATCAGACTCGCGCCGGTCGCGTTCTCCCCCTCCCCGGCCTCATCCCCGGCTTCATTCCCTTCTTCCGTCGCCGTTTCCGCCCACTCGGCCGCGCCGGCGATCAGCTCCTGTACGTTCTCCAGCCGCTCGATCCCCTCGGGCCCCTCGTCGGCGAGGTACTGCGGGTAACCCACGGCGGCGATCGCCTGCTCCAGCGCCGTGGCCGGGTCCGCCTGGCCGTAGCGCGCCCGCAGGTCCTCGAGCAGGCGGACCAGTCCGGTGAACGCGTCCCGCACGTTGGGCCGCAGGTCGGCGATCCGGCCCGCGGCCGCGGCCGTTTGGTACAGGGATTGCCTCCACTGCGTCGCGGCGCGCACCAAGGGGGTGAGGGACGCGTCGCCGATCCCCCGGCGTGGCACGTTCACCACGCGCAGAAAGGCCTGGTCGTCGGCCGGGTTGGCGAGGAGGCGCAGATAGGCGAGCACGTCCTTCACCTCGCGCCGCTCGTAGAAGCTCACGGCGCCCACCAGGCGGTAGGGGATGCCCCGGAACCGGAACGCCTCTTCGAGCGGGCGCGACTGCGCGTTGGTGCGGTACAGCACGGCCATTCCTTCATAGGGGACGTCGTCGTCGGCCGCGCGCCGCGCCAGCTCCGCCGCCAGCCATTCCGCCTCGTCACGCTCATCGGCGGCGGTGAGGAGCGTGACCGGCTCGCCGCCCTGCTTCGCGGTGAACAGCGTCTTGCCGAGCCGGCGCGCGTTCTCCGCGATGACCCCGTTCGCGGCGTCGAGGATCACCTGGGTGGAGCGGTAGTTCTGCTCCAGCTTGATCAAGGTGGCCCCGGGGAAGTCGCGCTGGAACGAGAGCATGTGCCGCACGTCCGCCCCCCGCCAGCCGTAGATCGCCTGGTCGTCGTCGCCCACGACACAGAGGTTGGTGTGCTGGGCCGCCAGCTGGCGCACCAGCCGGTACTGCGCGGCGTTGGTGTCCTGGAACTCGTCCACCAGGACGTGGTCGAAGCGGCGTTGCCAGTAGGCGAGCCGCTCCGGGTGCTCGGCGAAGAGGGTGAGCGGAAACAGCAGCAGGTCGTCGAAATCCATCGCGTTGGCCTGCTTCAGGGCGGGGCCGAGCAGCGCGTAGATCTCCGCCGCCACGCGCTCGAGCGGGCTCTCGGCGCTGGCACCCAGCTCTTCGGGGAGGAGCATACGGTTTTTCGCCCCCGAAATGATGGCATGGATCGCGCGGGGCGGATGGGCCTTGGGCGAATGGCCGCGCTGCTCCAGCAGCCGCTTCACCAGCGCCTCGGAATCATCCTGGTCGTAGATCGTGAAGTTGGGCCCGAAGCCGAGGTGGGGCGCCTCGCGCCGCAGCAGCCGGGCCGAGAGCGAGTGAAACGTCCCGATCCACAGGCCGCGCGGATCGGCGCCGAGCAGGCTCGCGACCCGGGCGCGCATCTCCCCGGCCGCTTTGTTGGTGAAGGTGACCGCGAAGATGCGCGACGGCGCCAGGCCGCGCTCCTGAATCAGGTGGGCGATGCGGGCCGTCAACACGCGCGTCTTGCCCGAGCCCGCTCCGGCGAGGACGAGCAGCGGGCCCCCGGGATGGCGCACGGCGGCTTCCTGGGCGGGATTGAGCGGCAGCGTCACGCGTCCCCCCTCCCCCGTCCCCCATCCCGTTCTTGTATCTGCGGAAACTCCAGCACGAACTCGGTCCCCTCTCCCCCGGGCGCCGGACGGTACAACAGCCGTCCGCCGTGTTGCTGCTCGACGATGCGGCGCGCCAGGGCCAGGCCGATTCCCCAGCCGCCCGGTTTGGTGGAGACGCCGGGCTCGAACAGATTCGCGCGCACCTCGGGGGCGACGCCGGGACCGTCGTCGCGCACGCAGATGCGGGCGGTCCGGGGGACCGCGTCGACCGTGACCTCGATCCGGCCGCCGCGCCCGGAGAGCGCGTCGATGGCATTCTTGATCACGGCCTCGAGCGCCCATTCCACGAGCACCGCATCGCCCAGGGCGGTGGGGCCCGGCCCGGTGGCCCGCAGCGCCAGCGTCACGGGGCTCGCCAGCGTGGGCAGCCGCGGCCGGAAGTAGCTCACTACGCGTTCCGCCACCGCACCCAGGCCTACCGGCTCGCGCCGGGCCGGGCGGCCGATGCGCTCGAACCGTTTGGCCACCCGCTCGAGCCGCTCCGCATCCGCCTGAAGATGATCGGCGAGCTCGACTCCGGTGGTATCCGGATTTTCCCGCAGGTACGCAATCCATCCCGTGAGACTCATGAGCGGGGTGCCGAGCTGGTGCGCCGACTCGCGAGCCATGGCCACCCACAACCGGTCGCGCGCCGCCGCGACCTCCGAGCGGTAGGCCCACGCCGCGAGCAGCGCGAGACACACCAGCACGGCCCCTTCGATGAGCGCGAGTCCCGTCAAGGTGCGCGCCGCGGGGCCCGCGCCGTAGTGGATCGTGCCGACCCCGGGCTGCACCACGGGGGCGTTCTCCGCGTCGAGCTGGGCGATCCAGGCGCGGAGGCGCGCCGTGTCGGCGCCCACCGTGGGCGGCGCGTTGTCCAGCGCCGTGATGCGCCCCGCCGGATCGGTCACGACGATGGGGATCCCGAGCGAGCGCACCTGGCGGGCGAGGTCGAGCAGCGCATCCGCGGCGGCGTCCGGGCCGGGGTCGTTCAGTCCCGCGAACACCCGACCCAGGAGCCCGCTGGTCTGACGCG
>Ga0075426_10002831_pt1 | contig 12395 bp, 10 predicted proteins | sample SoiMethybrSBSTD5_FD_75304 | JGI IMG/M metagenome (GOLD analysis project Ga0075426, IMG submission 75304) | Bulk soil microbial communities from a Populus tree surrounding site in Tennessee, USA - Soil MetaG P. TD hybrid SBSTD5 | ecosystem: Environmental > Terrestrial > Soil > Tree plantation...
GAGGAGCTGCCGGCCGTCGCCCGCTTCGTGCGCGAGTTCCCGGCCATCCCGGCGGTCGCTCTGGTCTCGCGCCACGACCGCGATGCGACGGAGACGCTCTTGCGGCTCGGGGCCACCGGCGTGCGCTCGGCCGTGGACTGCACCGAGCCGGCCGGTTGGCGGCGCCTGCGTGACCTGGTCGGCCATCCGGCGTCGCCCGTGGCCGTCCGTATCCTCGCGCGCGTCGTGCCGAGCCTCGGCGGGGCGACCGGAGACGTACGCGCCTTCTTCGAAGCGGTCGCGCGGCTCGCGCCCGCGCTCGCGACCGTCCGCGGCCTCGCGCGACACCTGCGCATCTGCTCGAGCACGCTCATGTCCCGGTTCTATCGGGCCGGCCTGCCGTCCCCGAAGACGTACCTCGCCGGCATGCGCTTGCTGCACGCGGCATACTTGTTCGCCAATCCAGGGCTCTCGGTGGCCGACGTGGCCTACCGCCTGGATTATTCCTCTCCCCAGAGCTTCGGGCGCCATCTCAAGGCGATGCTCGGCGTCACCGCGGGAGAGTTCCGCCGTCGCTTTCCCTTCGACGTGTCGCTCGAGCGTTACGTCGACCTGCTCATCACCCCGTACCGGGAGACGCTGCGCGCGTTTCGCCCACTCAACGCGGGACTGTGGGACCAAGGACCGAGCGCGAGCCGCGTGTCCCGGCCGGGGTGATCAGTCCGCGGCGGCCCGCGCCGTCGGGTGCTCCCGGGTCGCCTGCTCCCGGGTGAGCACCGAGAAGCGGGCGATGCTCGCGCGCAGTCGCTCCGCCAGCTGGGCCAGCTGCTGCGAGGTCGCGGTAAGGTCCCCCATCGAGGTGATTTCGGCCTGCGTGGCCGCGGCGGCGCCGTCCGCGCTCTGCGACGACGAGCTCGAGATTGCCGCCACCTGCTGCAGCGATTGGGCCAGCTCCGCGAGCCGTTTGGCCTGGCTGCGCGATACCTCCGCCGTCGCGTCGACGAGGTCGCCCACGAGCTCGATGCCCTGGTGCAGCTCCTGCAGCGCCCCATCGGCCTCGGCCGCCACGACGCCGATGTCGCGCACCTTGGTCTCCCCCGACTGCATCGCGCGACCCGCCGCATCGATGCCGGCCCGCAGCTCGGAGACGAGCTCGGCCACCTCGCGCGCAGATTTTCCGGCTTCGGCGGCCAGCGCCCGCACCTCGTCCGCCACCACCGCGAATCCCTCGCCGTGCTGCTCCGCTCGCGCTGCTTCGATCGCGGCGTTGAGAGCGAGGAGATGCGTCTGCCGCGCGATGCGGGCGATCGTCTGGGCGAATACGCCGATCCGCTCCGACATTCCCGACAGGCCCGCCACGGTCGACGCGGTCGCCCGAACCTCCTCGCCGACCGCGCGTAACGTCTGGTTCGCCCGCGCCACGCGCTCGCGGCCCCGTTCCGCCGCGGCGACCAGGCGCGCCGCGTCGACCTGCATCAACTCGGCGCGGGCGCGCAACGATTCTGCCTGCTCGGCGGCCTTGGCGCTTTCGGCCCGCGCGCCCTCCGCCATCCCGCGTTGCGTGCCGAGATCCACCGCGAGCCGTTGGGCCGTGTGCGTGACGGTTTCGGACGTGGCGTGCAGCTCCTGGGCCGACGCCGCGAGCTCTTCCGCGAACGCCGCCACCTCGTCCGCCTCGCGCTGCACGGTGGAAATCGTTCCGCCGATCTCCTCGATCATTTTGTTGAAGCTGCGCTCGAGAAACCCCAGCTCGTCCGACTCTCCGGCCGGCGCGCGGACCGCCAGATAGCCGCGCTCCGCCTCCCCCATCACACTGCGGGCATGGCGGATGCGCTGGATCAGCGTCGCCGGGATTCGCTTGAGGGACATCGCCACCAGGATGAACACGACTGTCTCGAGGCCCGCGCCCGTGAGACTCGCATGCGGGTCGTACAACACGTCGTGCAGATAGCTCGCGCCCAGATAGGCGAGGGCCGCGGTGAGGACGAGGAAATTGCCGACGCCATGGCCCTGATCGAACGCGTACGGTAGCACCGCGATGAAGAACGCGGCCACCAGCCCGCCGTGTCCGAACCAGACGATGAGTACCGCCACCAGCAGTACATCGAGGAGGGAGAGCGCGTAGACCAGCCACCAACGATACCAGCCGCGCTCGTTGATGAGGCCCAGGAATTCATTGAGGATGAAGGAGGCCCCCGCGACCAGCACCATCGTCCCCGGATGAGTCTTCACCGCGCCGGCGACCCACCCCACCACGCCGAACACGAAGCCCACCGCGACCATGAGGCGGCGCAGCCGGTGGCTCCGGGCGATCGTCTCGAGATCCTTGAGCCGCTGCTCGAGGCCGGTGGCGTCGTCCTTCCACCCGCGAATCTTGGACGCCAACGACGACCTGCCGGCCATGCCCGCCCCCGCCCCTGTGGTCACCAGCGCTCCTTCACTCGGTCCGGAACTCGAAGAGCATCATACACGTGACCTCGCCCCGCACAAGCCGCGTGTCTCGCGGCGAGTCAGTCTGCGCCGTCTTGAGCCAGGCGCCGCGTAGCAGGCAAGCAATTCCAGGCGCACGAATCTCCGATTGCTTAGGGCACGACTCATGCGCGAACAAGGGCGGAAGTGGCTGATTCACCTCGTCTTGGAGGCAGCATGCGAAATCATGTGACCACATCATATGTGATCGCGGCCACGATCGCCCTCGCCGGATGCGCCGAGACCGCCGGCTCACGGGGTGTGGCGCCGGTCAGCGTCGCGTTATCGAGTGCTCGGGCGACGGGGGCGTCGGCGTCCGCCGCGCCGCAATCGGGCACGCCCGAGAAGTTCACGGATGGAAGCAACAATACGCTCGTGATCTCGAGCGTCGAGTTCGTCGTGCGGAAGGTGGAGCTCAAGCGGGCCGAGGTGGCGGCCCAATCGGACTGCCCGGCCACCTCCTCTGGGATCACGGCCTCGGACGGCGGGGAGTGCGGGGAGCAGGACGAGGAGATCGAGGCGGGGCCGTTCCTCGTCGACCTGCCCCTCGGCGGCACGGCCCGGATGTTCAGCGCCGTCGTGCCGGCCGGGACGTTCGACGCGCTCGAGTTCGAGATTCACAAGATCTCGGACGGTGATGCGGCGGATCAGGCGTTTCTCGCCGCGCACCCCGATTTCGCCGGCATCAGCATCCGGGTGCAGGGAACCTTCAACGGCGCGGATTTCACCTTCACGAGCGACCTCGACGTCGAGAAGGAGCTGACGTTCGATCCACCGGTCGTGGTGCAGGCCGGCGTGCCCGCATCGTTGACCGTGCAGCTCGACTTGAACGGCTGGTTCCGGAACGGCGCTGGTGATCTCGTCGATCCCGCGACGGCGGCTCCAGGTGGCGTAAACGAAGGCCTGGTGCGCGACAACATCGTCAACTCGGTCAATGGTTTTCAGGACAATGACGAAGACGGAGTGGACGATCATCACGAGGGGGGCGACGGCGGACACTGACCGGTCGCTTGCCGGCTGAAGAGCGAAGGCGGCGCGCGGTTGCGCCGCCTTCTTTAATTATTGCCTGATCAGATCGGCGATCGCCTGTGCCGCCTTGGCGGCGCCGAGGCCACGGTACACTTGGACCGCGCGCTCGCGCGCCGCGCGCGCGCCGCTGGCATCACCACTCGCTTCCAGGGCCGCGCCCAGGTCGCGCTCGATCTCGGCAAGCGTGTGCGCGCTCCCGTGTCCTCGCGCGAGCTCCGCCGCCCGGCGGAGCGTCGCGGTCGCCTCCACCGAGTCCCCCCGCGTCCGCGCCACTCCCGCCTGGAGCCGCCACACCTCGGCCAACCCAACCGGATGGTGTAAGCGCTCGTACGCGGCCGCCGCCCGGGCGAGCTCCGCGCTGGCCAGCTCGAGGTCCCCTTGCAAGAGATGCAGCTCCGCGCGCCCCGTGGTGGCCTGCGCCGAGAGCGCGTCGTCCCGCACCTGCTGGTCGGCCAGGCGCGTGGCCTCCTCGGCCGCCGCGAGCGCGCGCCGGTAATCGCGCAGATCGCGCCAGCTGATACCGATGTTGTGCTGCGTCTCGGCCATGCCCCGCGCGAGTCCCGCCTGCTGGTACGCCGCCAGCGCGAGCTGATAGTTCGCGAGCGCGCCGCGCGGATCACCCTGCAGGTTCGCGATGATCCCGAGATTGTTGAGGCATCGCGCCTCGGTGGCGTGATCCTCGAGGCTGCGGGCGAGCTCGAGGGCCGCCGCAAAGTGCGGCTCCGCTGCCTCGACATCCCCGCGCTCCAGCGCGATCGCACCCCTGTAATTCCGCGCCCGCAGCTCCGCGTGCCGCTCCCCGCGGGACCGGGCAATCGCCAAGGCCGCCTGCGCCCACCGCTCCGCTTCGGGGTACGCCCCCAATCGACCGTGCGCCTCCGCCGCGAGCAACGCGAACGCCGTGCGGCGTTCGACGGTGTCGGCCGGCAGTCGCTGCAGCCGGTTCAGCACCTCCTGATGGTGCCCCCGCTCGGCGAGAGCCCGCAGCTCGACGAGGAGCGCGGATTCGTCCGAGAGCGACGTCACCATGGTGCGGTCCTCACGTCCTCACCAGGCGACCGCGTACTGCGAGAACGACAGGATGTTGGCGTCGAACTCCTGCAACTGCTCGAACTTGACCGCGCCGACGCCGAACCAGAGCGTGTCGGGAAGATCACGACGCCAGATGCCGAGTTCCGACTCGATCGTCGCGTCCGCCGAGTCGATTACGCCATCCCCGTTGAAATCGTGGTCGGCGTACTGGTACTCCACTTTCAGGCGGGCGGGACTGTTGGGGTTGAACTGCAGCCCACTCGGTTGAAAGTCGAACTGAAAGCGCTTCGCGTCGACTACCGTGATCGTGATGAGAATCGAATCGGTTGGCCCGAACGACGTGCCGTCCGGCTTCCGGTATAGTCCGTCGTTGGGGACCTCGAACCGAAGCAGCTCCGTTCCCGAGTCCGTCGGTAGGCTCCCTTGATAGACCAGACGCACTTCCCGACCGACCCCCACCTTGGCGTAGAACTGGCCTTGAGTGGAGAGCAGCGGCTTGTACGTGGAGTCCTGACGTACGACGTTGAGCGCCGCCCTCGGCGCGGTGCTCTGAGGTCCATTGGCACTGCTGCAGGCCGCCGCGCCGGCGAGCGCGATCAACCTGAGGAGCATTCGTCGCATGGAGTCCTTCCGGGCTCGAGAGGTTTCGGACCTCCGGAACGGGCAAACGGCGCGCCATGCTAAGTGATTGTCAATCAATGTGATGAACCTCACGGCCTGGGCCACTCTGAGCCATATGGCTCAATTCGGGTCAGCATCCGCGTCTTCCTCTCCTTTCCCTTCGAGCAGCCGCTGGAGCCGCGAGCGGGAGATCCCGAGGCGGCGCGCTGCTTCGGAGCGGTTGCCTCCCGTCTGGTCGACCATGGCGCGCGCGGCCGCGCGCTGGATATCGGCGATCGTCGCCGGGAAGGGCAGGGGTCCGGCCGGCGTGGCGAGCGGGCGAGGGGCAAGCTCGCTGAGCACGAGGGTGCCCGGCGGCGACAGGAGGATCGCGCGCTCGATTGCATTGCGCAGCTCACGCACGTTGCCCGGCCACGTGTGGGCGAGCAAGGCGCGCCGTACATCGGGTGTGATCGCGGGCTCCGGCAGCTGATACTGGGCGCTGAACTTCCGCAAGAAGAATTCCGCGAGGAGCATGATGTCGTCGCCACGCGCTCGGAGTGGAGGGAGCTCGAGGGCGACCACGTTGACGCGGTAATACAGATCCTCACGGAAGGTGCCCGCCTGGACCGCGGCGGCGAGATCGGCGTTCGTGGCGGCAACGATCCGAACGTCGACCGTGCGGCTGACGGTGGCTCCGAGCCGGCGCACGGATTTCTGGTCGAGGGCGCGCAACAGCTTGCCCTGGAGCTCGGGCGCGAGGTGGTCCACTTCGTCGAGAAACATCGTGCCCCCCTGCGCCACTTCGAACAGCCCCGGCTTGGCCGTCTTCGCGTCGGTAAAGGCGCCACGCTCGTGTCCAAACAGCTCGCTTTCGAGCAGCGGCGCGGGGAGCGCGGCGCAGTTGAGCTCGACGAACGGGGCGGCGGCGCGCGGGCCGCCGTAGTGCAGCGCGCGCGCCAGCAGCTCCTTGCCTGTGCCGGTTTCCCCGGTAACGAGGATCGTGGCATCGCGGTGGGGCACCACGCGCGCGGCTCGCTCGAGCGCGGCTTTCAACGCGGGACTCTCCCCGACGATGTCGCGAAACGCGTGCGCTTGCCCTTCGAGGTTGGCCAACTCGGCGCGGCCGAGTGCCGCGCGGCGACGCTGGACGGCGGCCGCCAACGCGTCCCGCAGTCCGTCGCGGTCGTCGGGCAGCGCGTAGTAGTCCGCTGCCCCGGCCGCCAGGAGCTGGACCGCGAGCCGGTGCGACGCCACCGCACCGACCACGATGACGGGGATGCCGCGCGCCGCGGCGAGCTGGGGCAGGAGCGTCACGAGCTCGGCTTCGTGGCCGCCGGCCGCGATGAGCAGCGCGGCCGCGTCCGGGGCGGGCGGCTCGCCTTCAGAGGGCGTCCACTCAGCGAGGGTGACGCCCAGCTCGCGCGCCAGCGCAGGCCAGAGGTCGCCGAACGAATCGCTGACGCGATGGACGAGGAGCGACGTCTCGCTGGAACCGCTCACCGGACGCCGAGCGCCGTGGCGGTGGCGAGTACCAGCACGGTGTGGCCGGCCTGTTCCAGGGCGACTCGTCCGCCCTCCTCGCGATCCACCACCGCGAGCACGCCGAGCACGCGCCCCCCTTCCGCGGTCACGGCGGCGATGGCATCCGACGCCGATTGCCCCGTGGTGATCACGTCTTCCACCACGACCACGGCGGCGCCGGGTCGGAAGCACCCCTCGATGCGCTTCTCCGTCCCATGCGTCTTGGCCTGTTTTCGAACCGTGAACGCGTCGAGCGGGCGGCCCCCCCCCGCCCCCCCCGACGCTCGCGCCGCGGCGGCGATCGCGTAGGCGATGGGATCGGCGCCGAGCGTGAGCCCGCCGACCAGGTCGGGCACCCACCCTTCAGCGGTGATCCGCGCCAACCCGAGGGCGCCGATCACGGCGAGACCCTCCCCTGACATCGTGGTGCGGCGGGCATCGATGTAGAAGCTAGAACGTTTTCCGGAGGCGAGCGTGAAGTCGCCGCGAATGACCGAACGCTCGCGCAGGAGTGCGCGGAGCCGTTCCTCGAGGAATGCCGTCGAGCTCACGATGTAATAGTAGTAGTTAGTGCTACTACTTTTGCTCCTCGCGCCCGATCGCGCGCTTGAGGCGGTCGAGTAGGCCCGTCTTCGATCCAGCCCCGGCGGACAACCCCGCCACGAGCTCATCGGCGAACGCCGTCACGGTGGGCTGCCGCCGGGCCGGGTCGCGCTCGAGGCCTCGCATCAGGGCTTTCTCGAGCGGCCCGGGAAAACGCCGGCCGGGCACCGCCTGATTGAGCGGCAAGGGCGGCTGCGTCAACAGCTGCTGGAACAGCTCGCGAGGACTGCGGCCCGAGTGCGGATGCCGTCCGGTGAGGAGCCAGTACGCGATCGTCGCCAGACTGTAGATGTCCGCGCGGCCATCCACGAGTTCGCCCGAGAGGGCCTCCGGGGCCACGTACTTCAGGGTCCCGACGAAGAACCCGGTCCGGGTGAGCCGTTCTTCGGGCGGCAGCTCCGCGTCGCGGGCGATCCCGAAGTCGAGGAGCTTCACCCGCTGCGCCTTGGGGTCGTACGTGATGTTTTCGGGCTTCAGATCCCGATGAATGATCCCCGCCTGATGGGCGGCCGCCAGCGCGTCCGCCAGCTGCCGGACCACCATGCCGACCACCGCCGGAGCCAGGGGGCCGGCGCGGTGTACGTAATCGGCGAGCGACTTCCCATCGGCCCACTCGAGCGCGAGGTAGTAGAGCCCGTCCGCTTCCCCGTAATCGTAGGTCCGCACGACTCCCGGGTGGCGCACGCGGGAACCGTATCCCGCCTCCCGCAGAAAGCGCTTGACCGCCGTGGGGTCGCTCGCGAGCCGCGACCTTAATACTTTGAACGCACACAGCCCGCGCTCTGGGTGCTCGGCGCGGTACACTTCGGCGGTGCCTCCTTCGCCGACGCGGTCCAGGAGGCGGTAGCCGGCGATGGTCCGACCGGCCAGGTTCTCGTTGGGCATGGGAACGCGCGAAACTAACGCCCGGATTTGAGGTTGAGCAAGTGAGACGACTCGTGGCATTGGCGCTCCTCGCGCTCGCCCAGACCCGGTGCGCTCCCGCGCGACCGGGGGCGCCGGGTTCCGGCCCCCGCCCCGACCCGGGTGCGGCGGTGTCCACCCTGTTCGACGCCGGCACCGTCTACGGCTCCATGGGCCTGCTCGTCGCCGGGCCACCCCTGCCCTTCGTGGCGACCGTCCAGTACCTCGCCGACTCTTCGAGCGACTCGACGCTCGCCGTGTTCGGCCTCTCACTCGCCAACCACTCCCTGAGCTTTCAGCGGGACGGAACGGGCTACCTGGCGCAGTACCATGTCGAGGTGGCATTCCGCAACGACAGCGGACCCGTGCGCCAATTCGCGACCGATGACACCGTGCGGGTCCGCGCCTTTCAGGAGACGCAGCGCGCCGATGAGAGCGTGATCTACCAGCAGTTCATCGCCGTGCCGCCGGGCGCGTATCGCGTCGCGGTGACGGTGCGCGACCGGAGCGGGCCCTCCGTGGGGCACCGCGAGCGTACGGATACCGTGCCGCGGTTCTCGCCGGGAGCCATGAGCCAGCCGCTCGCGGTCTACCAGGGTCCCGGGCGGAGCCGCGTGTCGGAGGTGCCGACTCTGGTGGTCAACCCACGGTCGACCGTGTCGTACGGAGCAGACTCGCTGCGGTTCTACGTGGAAGTCTACGGCGCGCGGCCGGGCGCCCGGCTCGCGATGCGCGCGCTCGATCAAACGGGGCAGGAGATGTGGCACGATACGGTGCCGCTCGCCGGGGGCGCCGGCCTGGCCACGGCGCTGGTCACGCTCCGGCCCGGCGCGCTGCCGGTCGGCGAAGGGCGGTTCGAAGCCCAACCCCTCGGGTCGGGCGTCGCCCGAACCGCCCACTTCCTCGTGAGCTTCTCCGAGCAGTGGGCGATCACCAACTACGATCAGATGATCAGCCTGTTACGCTATTTCGATCGTCAGGACTGGGTGGACAAGCTGCGCCAGGCGACTCCCGACCAGCGGCCCCAAGTCTGGCGCGATTTCTACAAGGCCACGGACCCGGTTCCGGGCACACCGGAGAACGAAGCGCTCGAAGCGTATTTTCGTCGTGTCCAGTTCGCCAACCAGCGCTTTCGGGAGTCGGGCGACCCGGGGTGGCTGACCGATCGCGGTGAAGTGTACATCTGCCTGGGCGAGCCGGACGACGTGTTCGATTTCTCGACCGACGCGTCGCGTGCGGGCGTCCGCGGCGTCCGGTGGACGTACAACTCGCTGCGCTTGACGCTGTTCTTCCAGGATCAAACCGGGTTCGGGCGCTTCCGTCTGACGCCCTTGTCGCGCGCGGAATTCCAGCGCGTCCTGGCTCAGGTGCGCCGCCCCAAGTGACGACTCCGACCGCGGCTCTCCTCCTCATCGGTGGAATGTGGGCCGCCCGCCTGCCGGCGCAGGGCGTGCCACCGGATGTCGTGGCTCAGCGAGCGGAGTCGCTGCGCGTTGCGGGCCGGCCCTGGCACGCGGCCGAGACCCTGCTCGCTGTCGCGGCGCGCGAACCGCGCCTGAACGCGACGTTCGTCGTCGAGGGCGCCAAGGCCGAGCTGCACGCGCGCCGCTACGACCGGGCCCGGAGTCTCCTGGCCGGTCAGCCCTGGCTCGACGACTACAACGACGGCGAGGCCCTGGCCGTGCTGGCCGAAGCGGAGGCGCACCTGGGGCAGGCGGCTACGGCCGCCGCCCATTACGCCGGCGCCCGAGCTCGAGCCAAGGGACCTCGAGCCGCCTTGCTCGCCGTTCGCGAAGGGTTGGCGTGGGAAGCCGCGGGAGAGCCCGACTCGGCGGCCGCGTCCTACAGCGCGGCCCGCGCGGCAGGGTTGGAGGCGATCGACACGTGGCTGCGGCTCCGGCTGGCGCGCGTCACGCGCGACACATCTGCCGCCTTCCGTCTGCTGGCGGGCTTGCCGCCACCAGCGGGGCGAGAGGCGGGCGGGGCCCGGGCGCAGGCGCTGCTCGCGGCCGGGGACTCGGCGGCGGCGCTCGAGGCGCTCGCCCAGGTAGGTCGCTCACTCGACATCGCGCGCCTGGCGCTCGCGCTCGGGGACTCGAGCCGGGCCCGCGACGCCCTGTACGGGCTCATGGCACGCGCACCCGAGTCCGACGATGGCGGTGCCGCCGTGGGCGTGGCGCTCGCGTCGCTCCGGCCCCGGTCGCCGCCCGAGCTGGTGGCGCTGGCGCGCGCGATGAAATCACACGGGGCGGCGGCGGACGCGAAGCTCGAGGTGGAGCGGGCATTGCGCCAGGGCGACTCGAGCGCTTCGACCCTGGTCCTCGCGGGCGAGCTGTTTGCGACCAACGGTCGCTACCGCGAGGCCGAGCGCGCGTACCGGGCCGCGACCCGCGATCCCACGCTCGGTTCCCTCGCCATTTACCGGCGCGCGCGGGTGCTCGTGCGCCTGGGGGACGTCGGGGCGCAGGAAGCCCTCTCGGGGTTCGCCCAGTCGTACCCGTCCGATACCGCGGCACCCACCGCACTGTACATGCTGGGCGACATGCTCGTGGATCGCGGAGACTGGACCGGCGCGGAGCGGTGGTTCGGCGACCTGATCGCGCGTTACCCGGCGGACCTGCGCGCGTCGCTCGCGCGCTTCAGGCTCGCGGCCCAGGCGATGCGCGAAGGGTTGAGCGACAGTGCGGCGGGGCTTTTTCAAAGCGAGGTCGACGCCGGTGCGCCACAGCGCTTGAGCGCCCGCTTCTGGCTCGGCAAGCTGCAACGCCTGGGCGGTGATTCGACCGCGGCGCGGGCCACGTGGTTGACGCTGGCGCGCGAGGACTCGATCGGATACTACGGGCTCCGCGCGCGGCGCGAGCTCGGCCTGGCGCCGCTCCATATCGCGGCCGCCACGTTCCCCGCGCCTCCGCCACCGGTCGCGACGGCGCTCGGTCGCATCGACACGCTCCTCCTCGCCGGTCTCGACACCGCCGCCCAAGCGGAGGTGCGCGCCGTCCTCGGGCGCGCGCCCCAACTCGATCTCGACAACCTGCTGGCGTGGAGCGGCGCGCTCTCCGCCCGCGGCTTCGGCCCGGCGGCGGTGCGCCTCGGATGGCAGGCGGCGCTCAAGGCGCCCAACGATGCCCGCGTGCTCCGCGCGATTTTTCCATGGCCCAATCGCCGGGCGGTCGAAGCCGAGGCCGCCGAGTTCGGCGTCGACCCGTTGCTACTCGTGGCGATCGTGCGTCAGGAAAGCGTCTTCGACGCCCAGGCCCTGTCCCCTGCCGGCGCCCGGGGCCTCGCGCAGCTGTTGCCGGGCACCGCCGCACTCACCGCACGCGGCCTCGACGTCACCTTCTATCCGGAGTGGATCACCGTTCCCGATCTCAACCTCCACCTCGGCGCCGCGCACCTGCAGGAGCTGCTGCAGCGCTTCGACGGCCGCGTCGAAGTCGCCGCGGCCGCGTACAACGCGGGTGGCGCGGCCGTCGCGCGTTGGCTCTCGCGTCCTGGAGCGACGGACCCAGACGAGTTCGTCGAGCTCATTCCGTTTCAGGAGACGCGCGGGTACGTGCGAGCGGTGCTGCGCAATCGTGAGGTCTATCGGGCGTTGTATCTCGGCTCAACCAATTGATCGCCCGAAACTTACGGGCGTGGTGCGCAGCCATGTGCAGGTTTCTTGACAACCCTTCCGCCGCGCGTCATTTCTATCGCGCCCGACACGATGCCGGGCCGGGTGCTCTGCGCCCCATGTGTGACTTTGCAGGAGGCGGACCGAATGCCCAAGGGAAAGGTGAAGTGGTTCAATGACGCTAAGGGCTATGGCTTCATTGAACAGGAGGGCGGCGAGGACGTGTTCGTACACTTCTCGGCGATCCAGATGGACGGGTTCAAGACGTTGGCCGAAGGCCAGCAGGTGGAGTTCGAGGTGAAGACCGGCGACAAGGGTCTGCACGCGGAGAACGTCGTTCGGGTGTAACCGCCCCCCGCCCCCCGCGCCCCCGCGCCGTTCGGCGTCGATCCGCCCCGCCCGTGTCATCGGGCGGGGTTTTTCATTCCTTCTCGGGTTATTGTTCGGCGCATGTCTGATGCCCGCGCGACCCTCTATCTGATCGACGGATACGCGCTCATCTACCGCGCCTTCTTCGCGATGATCGCTCGGCCGCTCACAACGCGGCGAGGCGAGAACACCTCGGCGGCCTGGGGTGTCACCAACTTCCTGCTGCGCCTGTTCGAGCGCCGGCGCCCCGACTACCTCGCGTGGGTGCACGACA
>Ga0075426_10002832_pt1 | contig 12394 bp, 14 predicted proteins | sample SoiMethybrSBSTD5_FD_75304 | JGI IMG/M metagenome (GOLD analysis project Ga0075426, IMG submission 75304) | Bulk soil microbial communities from a Populus tree surrounding site in Tennessee, USA - Soil MetaG P. TD hybrid SBSTD5 | ecosystem: Environmental > Terrestrial > Soil > Tree plantation...
CAGCAGGTGTCTCAGGAACGCTTCGGCCAGACGCCCGTTTACGAGAGCGAAGGCGCGAAGGTCGGGACCACGCGGGAATACACGTCAGTCGTCTTCGCGGGCGCAGAGCCGCTCGGCACCGGGCACGGCGCAACCAAGCAGGAGGCCGAGCAGGACGCGGCGCGGGCCGCGCTCGAAAGCCTGGTCGGCGCCGTGAAGCCGTCGAGCGTGGCCAAGCCTCCGCGAGCGACCCGCCCCCGAGCGCGGCGCGGTTCCAAGCCGCGGACGGCGGCGGGCGCGAAGTCGGCGGACGAAACCGGCGACATCCCGGCCGAACCGATGCTCACGGTCGTGCCTGCCGAGCCGGAGCCTGGCGCTGAGCCGGAGCGTCAGCCGGAGCCGGAGGCCGAGCCCGCACCGCGGCACGAACCGCGGAGTCGCCAGTTCGGAGAGCCGATCGAGTAGCCGGCGTTGCCAGATCAATCCGTGGTAGGTGATAGCCCTCCGCCCACCACATCTGCTACCGTGAGCGGGCCCTTGTTTCTCCGGTCGCTCAACCTATTAGGGTTCAAGACTTTCGCCCGCGCCACCGAGATCCGCTTCGAAGGCGGAGTCACGGCGATCGTGGGTCCCAACGGCTCGGGTAAGACGAACATCGTCGACTCGATCAAATGGGTCCTCGGCTCCGGTCAGGCCCGCGACATCCGCGGGAAGAAGATGGAGGAGGTCATCTACGCCGGCGGCGAGCGCCGCTCGCGCGCAGCGTTCGCAGAGGTCTCCGTCGTCTTCGACAACACGACCGCCCGCCTGCCCGTCGACTACCACGAGGTTGCGATCACGCGGCGCGTGGAGCGCGACGGCGAGAGCGAGTACTTCATGAACGGCAGCCGCGTGCGGCGCCGCGACGTGCTGCACATCCTTGCGTCGACCGGCCTGACCGTCGATTCGTACGCGATCATCGATCAGCGCGACATCGAGCACATAGTCGTTTGCACGCCGGCCGAGCGCCGGCAGCTGCTCGAAGAGGCCGCGCAGGTCCGCGGCGTGAAGCAGCGGCGTCACGAGGCCGCGCAGCGGCTGGCCGAGCTGGCGCAGAACCTGCTCCGCCTAGAAGACCTGAAGTCGGAGATCGAGCCGCGGCTGGAGCAGCTCCGCACTCAAGCCGCCGCGGCGCGTGAGGCGGCCGAGGCGGCGCAGCGCCTGGATGTGCTGCGCGGCAGCATCGTCTGGGAGGAGTGGCGCGAAGCGCGTGACGCGCACCGCCGGTCCTCGTCGCAGGCGCAGTCCCTGGAACGCCGGTTGATCGAGGCCCGCGAGCAAGCCGCGATCGCGGAGCAGGAGTTCCAGGGCTGGAGGTCCCAGGTCCAGGCCGCTCAGGACCGCCGACTGGTTCGGCAGAAGCGCCTCGGCGAGCTGCGCCTCACCCTCTCCGACGCCGAGCACGCCCTGCAGCTGTCGGAGTCTCGCGTCCAGAGCAGGCAGGCCCTGGTGGACGGCCTGCGCCAGGAGGCGGCGACGCACGGCGCTCGGGAGGCGGCCGCGGAGGCCCTGCAGCATCAGCTGGTCGTCGAGCTCGAGCAGGCGAAAGCCGGCCTCGAGTCGGTGCAGTCGGCGCCCCCGATGCCGCCCGCCCCCGACCCGGCGCCCGTGCACGCCGCCAGGCGCGCCGCGGAGCACTCCCGCCGGGACCTGGCTTCCGGAAACGCGGCGCTGGCCTCGCTGCGTGCCCGCCGCGAGTTCCTGGAGGAGCAGGTGGCGCGGATGGCGCCGCTTGCGGTGGCGGCGGAGCGCATCCCGGACGCGGAGGCCGAGGTGGCGAGGGCTTCGAAGACCGCGGCCGAGGCACAGGCCGCCGCGCTCGAGCTGGCAAGGCTGACGGCCGAGCTCGCGGGGCTCGACGCCATCCACGTCGAGGGCGCAGGCCTGCCACGCCTCCGGGACGTGCTGACCGCCGAGCCGGGTTACGAGCTCGCCCTTTCGGCCGCGCTCGGTCCCCTGGCGGATGCGTTCGTGACGAGCGACTCCAGCCACGCCGCCGAGATCGCCGCGGGCGCCGATGCGCAGGCCACCGTCCTGTACCCGTACGCCGCGCCTCAAGAAGAGCCCGGATCCCTGATGGAGCACGTGCACACGGATCTGGCGCACGGCCTGATCGCCAGGACGCTGCTGGGCCGCATCGTGATCGGCCGCGACGTGACCCTGGACGGGGTCTTCCGCGCGCCGGGGCTGGTCCGCGCCGGGAGGGACGCGCGCGCCGAGGTTGTGGCCCGCCAGGCGGAGCTGAAAGAGCGCGTCGCCGCCCTCATGCCGATCGCGGCCACCGCCGATGCGGCCGCCGGCCAGGCCCGAGCGGCCGACCGCGCGCTCGCAGAGCTGCGCGCGCAGGCCGTCGAGGCGGGGCGCATCGCCGAAACGCGGCGCCTGCTGGATGCAGCCAGCGCAGCCGAGCAGGCTTCGGCCGAGCAGCTGCCTGACCTCGAGAAGGCCGCCGCCGAGGCGGAGCAAAGCGCTGCTGAGCTCGAGGCCGAGCTCGAAGCCGGTGCCGAGGCGTATCGAGCGCATCGGACCGAGGCGCAGCAGATGGAGGCCGAGCGCCTGCGCTGGCGCGACCGCATCGAGGACCTCGGACGCCAGCTGCACACCGTGCGGCAGGACGTCCTGGCGATGCGGCACGCTGCCGAAGATCGCGCGCATCGTCTCGACGCGGCGCATGCCGCGGCCGTCGCAACGGAGGAGTCGCTCCCCTCGCTCGCCGATGCGGTCACGGCCGCACGAGCGGAGCTGACCGCGACCGAGGTCGAGTCACCCGAGGAGGAGGCGGAGCTGGCCGAGGGCGCCCGCAAGCTCGTCACCCTCGAGGAGGCCCGCATCGACGCGCGCTTGAAGACCAGCACCCTCGAAGGCAACCACGAGCTCATCCTTCGGGAGGCAGAGCTGCTCGCGGCGAAGATGGAAGAGATCCGCGCTCGCATGCCTGACGGCGTCGCGCCTGAAGAGATTCCGGGCGGCAAGGCGCGCGAGAAAGAGATGCGCGCGCTCGAGCGCCGCCTCGAGGAGATCGGGCCGACGAACGCACTGGCCGAGTCGGAATGCCGCGAGCTCGAGGAGCGATACGGCAACCTGCACCAGCAGCTCGACGACATCGCGGCTGCTCGCGCCGACCTCGAGACTCTCATCGCCAAGCTGCGTGAGGAAGAGGAGACGCGATACGAGGCCGTGTTCGGCGCGGTGGCGGCGAACTTCCACGAGTACTTCTCGCAGCTCGCTCCAGGCGGCCGCGCGACCCTCCGCCACGCGGACGGTGATGAGGGGCCGCGCACAGGGGTCGAGATCCTCGTTCAGCCGCCCAAGAAGCGGCTCCAGAACGTGACGCTGCTCTCCTCCGGCGAGCGCTCGCTCGCGGCGCTCGCGCTCGTGCTCGCCCTCGACGAGGTCAATCCAAGCCCGTTCACGATCCTCGACGAGGTCGATGCCGCGCTCGACGACGCCAACGTCGGCCGGTTCGGCGAGATGCTTGCGCGACTCGGCCGCGAGCGACAGTTCCTCGTCATCACGCACAACCACGTGACGATGTCGTTTGCATCGACGCTCTACGGCATCCACCTCGACGAGAGCGGCACTTCGCACATCGTGTCCGTACGGCTCGAGGACGTGCGCCAGCCCGCGGCGCGCTCAAACCCGGCCGCCCGCGCCGGCTAGGTACTCTCGGGGTGTGTGGAATAGGGTCGGCGAGCGGACGCGCACGCTCCTCGCTTCCGGGCTGCGCGCGCTCGGGCCTCCGCTCGGTGACGATTACTACGAGCGGTTCGACGAGCTGCTGATTGCGGCGGACCTCGGTCCGTCGCTCGCGCTGAAGCTCAGCAACGCCGTCCGGGCGCGCTCACCGCGCACGGTCGAGGAGGCAAAGGTCGCACTGGTGAACGCGGCCGTTGCGGTGATGTCGCAGAAGCCTCGCGCGCTCGATCTGGACGGGTCGCCGGCGTGCGTCCTGATGTACGGCATCAACGGCGCCGGCAAGACGACGAGCATCGGCAAGCTCGCTCACATGCTGAAGAAGCTGGGACGCAGGCCGCTGATCGTGGCGGCCGACACCTACCGGGCGGCGGGCATCGACCAGATGCAGGCGTGGGCCGAGCGCGCAGGCGTCCCAAGTCACCTCGGAACACCCGGTGCGGATCCGGCCTCGGTGGTTTTCGATGGCATCCAGCAGGCGCGGCGCCGCGGCCTGGACGTCGTCATCGCCGACACCGCCGGTCGCCTGCAGTCCCAGCGCAATCTGCTGCAGGAGCTGTCGAAGATCGGACGCGTGGCCTCGAAGGCGCTGGACGGCGGCCCTTTCGAGTCGCTGCTCGTGCTGGACGCCGTGCTGGGACTGGCGAGCGTCGTGCAGGCGCGGGCGTTCAACGAGGCGATCCCGATGACCGGCCTCGTGCTGGCGAAGCTGGACGGCACGGCCAAGGGCGGCGCCGCCATAACCGTTGAGGCCGAGCTCGGCGTCCCGGTGAAGCTCGCCGGTGTGGGGGAGGGCATCGATGACCTCGCCGTTTTCGAACCGGCTGCCTTTGTTCGCGCCCTGGTCGAGGACTGATGGCACTCGCGGATCCGCACTGCCACACGCTTGCCTCGGACGGCATGGTCACCCCGGCAGAGCTGGTCGCGGCCGCGGTCGCCGCTCACATCGACCTGATTGCCGTCACCGACCACGACACGATGGCATCGGTCAAGGAGGTGCAGGAGCGCGGTGAGGCCGCCGGCCTGAAGGTCGTCGCGGGTCAGGAGATCACGACGCGCTGGCCGGCCCAGACGCACATGCTCGGCTGGTTCCTCGAGCGCGCCGTGAAGAGCGGCATGTCGCTGGCGGACACGGTCAAGGCGATCAGAGATGCAGGCGGGCTGGCCATCGTGCCGCATCCGTTCATGCCGGTGTACTTCGGATCGATCCAACCAGGAATGCTGCGCAGCCTGCTCGAGAAGACGAGCGTCGACGGCATCGAGGTCATGTTCACCGTGCCGATCGGCCGCCGGCGTCGCGCGCTTCTCGACCGCTTTGTCGCCGCCAACGTCGAACGGCTGGGGGCCATGATCGGCGGCAGCGACTGCCATTTCGGGGCGCACGACATCGGGCGCGTGTTCACGGAGTATGAGGGCGACTTCCGCGCCGCAATTCGCGAGAAGTCAACCCGACCCCGTATGGGCAGCCGGCACGGCGTCCCCCTGGGCATTGCCGCGCGCCAGCAGTGGCGGGCACTGGTCGAGATTCCGATCCGACGCGTTCGCGGCCAGATGTAGCCACCTCACGCGGAAGGTCAGCCGGGCTTGTCCTCCGCGCCGAGACCGAACATGGCCTCGAGGTCGTGGGCCGAGAACTGCTGGAACGCCACCATCGTCTGCGTGCGGTCAACGCCATCGAGCCTCGTGAGCCTCTGGGTCACGACCTCGGCAAGCTCCTCCTGCTCCCTCACGCGAATGATGGCGACGAAGTCCCACTCGCCGGTCACGGTGTAGACCTCTGCGATTCCCTGCACGTCGGCGAGCTGGGGTCCCAGAGTCGTGAGCGCCTCGCGTTGGGACTTCACCAGGATGAAGGCGGTCAACATGGTCACGACACCTTGACAAGCGCGCCTATCGACTCTCCATACGCCCACAGGTCCATGTCGCCGTACGCGATTCCGTGGGCGCCCAGGATCGTGCCGATGTGCGTGCGGTGGTCGTTGCCATGGTGGAGGGCCTGGAGCAGGACGATCCCGGGCTCGACTCGGTACTCGCCATCGCGGAACCGCGCCGTGTAGGTCGGATCCGGCTGCAACTTCTCCGCGAGCTCCATCAGGCGGTCAGTGCTGCCGGTGATGAATTCCCTGAGCCGCGCGATTCCGGGGAACTCGTCGGCCTCGCTGAATGCCGGTTGACCGCCGCCGAGGCGGGTGGCGTATCGCTGCTCAGCGCCGGCGAGGTGCTGCCACGTGGCCCTGATCGTGCCGTACGTGCCAGGCGACGTGAGCTCGAGCTGTTCTGGTGCCAGGCGCTCACAGACCTCGAGCAGACGGAGGTTCGCCCAGCGGTGATACCGGAACGCTTCAACCCAATGCGGGCCCATCGGGTCGATTCTAAAGTGTCTGGTAAGCTGTCAAGGTATGGCCCTTGACAGGCTTCAAATGCGCAGCCGCTTCCTCGCGCTCTATGAGCGCTACGGCGCGCTGCTGACGCCGCACCAGCGCGGCATTCTCGACCTGCACCTTCGCAGCGACTGGTCGCTCGCCGAGATCGCGGACCACGAGGGCACCTCGCGGGCCGCGGTGCATGACCTCGTGCGCCGGTCGCGCACCGCCCTCGAGGACTATGAGAAGAGGCTCGGCCTGCTCGCCGAGACGCAGAAGCGGAAGCGAGCCGTGCAGGCGCTCGAGCGAGAGCTGGCCTCCCTGCGCGAGCGGATCGTGTAGTCCGTGTTCGAAACCCTTTCCGCGCGGCTCACCGCAGCCCTGAAGAAGATCACCGGCAGGGGTGTGCTGCGCCCGGAGGACGTCGAAGCGGGCATTCGCGAGGTGCGACTGGCCCTGCTCGAAGCCGACGTCAACTTCAAGGTCGTCAAGGAGTTCGTCGAACGCGTGCGTGCGCGCCTGGTCGGGACCGAGGTTTCGGCCGGTCTGACAGCTCCGCAGACCGTGGTGAAGGCAGTCCACTCCGAGCTCATCGAGCTGCTCGGCGGGAATTCCGTCGGGCTGCGCTACGCGGCGGCGCCGCCGACGGTCCTGATGCTGGTCGGGCTCCAGGGTTCGGGCAAGACCACCACAGCGGTGAAGCTTGCGCTCCTGGCGCGACGGGAGAAGCACCGGCCCATGGTCGTGGCCCTCGACCTGCGACGGCCGGCCGCGGTGGAACAGCTGCGGATCATGGCCGAGCGTGAAAGTGTCGCCTTTCACTCCGGGGAGGGCGACGTCGCCGGCATCGCCGCGCGGGCCCTTCAGGAGGCGTCGAGACTCGGCCAGGACGTGGTCATCCTCGACACCGCGGGACGCCAGCACGTGGACGCCGAGCTGATGGACGAGCTGAAGCGGCTCAAGGCCGAGCTTCCGATCACCGAGACCTTCCTGGTCGCTGACTCGATGACCGGCCAGGACGCGGTGAAGCTCGGCGAGGCCTTCGGCGAGACGGTGGGGCTCGACGGCGTGATCCTGACCAAGCTCGACGGCGACGCCCGCGGTGGCGCGGCCCTGTCGCTCCGGGTGGCCACGGGCCAGAGGATCCGGTTCGCGGGGGTGGGCGAAAGGCCACAGGACCTCGAGATCTTCCAGGCCGAGCGCACGGCGTCCCGCATCCTCGGGATGGGCGACATGTTGACCCTGATCGAGCGGGCCGAGCAGGTCGTCGACAAGCAGGCGGCGGTGGAGATCGAGAAGCGGATGCGGGCGGGCCAGGTCAGCTTCGACGACTTCCTGACCCAGATCCGGCAGCTGCGGTCGATGGGCTCGCTCGAGGGCGTGCTGGACATGCTGCCCGGCGGGGGCGCGCTTCGCTCCCAGCTGGACGGCGCCCAGACCGAACGCGAGGTCAAGAAGATGGAGGCGATCATCCAGTCGATGACGGCCCGGGAACGCGCCCATCCCGAGCTGATCGACGGGGCGCGCAGGCGGCGCATCGCGCGCGGCAGCGGCACCGAGCCCGCCGACGTGAATCGCGTGCTCAAGGCACGCGACGCGATGCAGAAGCTCGCAAAACAGATCGGTAAGGCATCCGGACGGCAGGGCGGTTTCGCCGGGATCTCCCGGCTGTTGCAAGGAGGCGGCAATTGGTAAAGATCAGGCTCAGGCGGATGGGCGCCAAGCAGCATCCGTTCTACAGGCTCGTGGTGGCCGAGGCGCGCTCGCCGCGCGACGGCCGCTTCATCGAGCACCTCGGGTACTACGACCCCATGACCGAACCGGCCCAGGTGAAGATCGACGCGGAAAAGGTGATCCGGTGGCTCCAGCGCGGCGCCCAGCCGAGCGAGGCGGCGCGCAGCCTTTTGAAGCGGGAGGGAATCCTTGAGCGACTATCCGAGACGCGCAAGTCGACCGCCCCGGCGTAATGGTGGCGGCGGCGGCCGCCCTGGTGGATTCAGCCGCGGCTACCGGCGCGACGCGCCTTCGGGCCCCGGCATCGATTACAAGGCGCTCGTCGAGTACGTCGCGAAGTCACTGGCCGAAAAGCCGGAGGACGTGCAAGTCGAGTCATTCGAGCGCGGAGGCGGCACCGTGGCGATCAAGGTGAAGCTCGCCGATTCGGACGTCGGTCGCTTCATCGGCAAGGCCGGCCGCAACATCGAAGCCATCCGCACGCTGGTGCGCGTGGCATCGCTCAAGGACCACAAGCGTGTGTTCGTGGATCTCGCGAACCCGCCGCGATGAGGGTTGGCCAGGTGCTGACGGCATACGGCGTCCAGGGAGCTGTCAAGGTTCTGCCCTTGACAGACTTTGACGATCGTTTCGATCGAGGGTCGCGTCTGATCCTCGAGGGGGACGAGCACGTCGTCGAATGGAGCCAGAGCGCCGGCGGTGGCCTGGTCGTGAAGCTGAACGGCATTGACAACCGGACGATGGCCGAGCTGGTCCGCGGGAGGTATCTCGAGGTGGACGATTCCGCCGCGAAGCCCCTGGACGACGGGCGGTTCTACCACCACCAGCTGATCGGGCTCGAAGTGCACACGGCTTCGGGACGGCCTCTTGGCGCGATTCACGAGGTGCTGGAGCGCCCGGCGAACGACGTGTGGGTATCACGGCTCGATGCACTGGAGTTTCTTATCCCGGCCACTCGAGACGCCGTGCTCGAGGTCGACCTGTCTGGCCGGGTCGTGACCGTCGCCGACTGGCTTATCGACGTCGAGGACGCCTGAGTGGGCGTTCGGATAGACGTCATCACGATCTTCCCGGGCATGTTCGGCCCGGTGTTCGAGCACGGCGTGGTCGGGCGCGCCATCGAGCGGGGTGCGGTCGAGCTGCACACCCACGACCTGCGCGACTTCACGCATGACCGCCACCGGCAGGTCGATGACATGCCGTTCGGCGGCGGGCCGGGCATGGTCATCAAGCCGGAGCCGGTCTTCGAGGCCGTGGAGAGCGTGATGCTCAACAATCCAGGCCCCGTTATCCTCCTGGAGCCCTGGGGTGAGCGGCTGGATCAGCGGGTTGCGGCAGAGCTTGCCCGGGAACCCGGCCTGATCATCGTCTGCGGCCGGTACGAGGGCATCGACGACCGCGTCCGCGCCGGGCTGTCGGCGCGCGAGATCTCGATCGGCGACTACGTGCTCAGTGGTGGCGAGATCCCCGCCATGGTGCTGATCGACGCCGTCGGGCGCCTGGTGCCTGGCGTCGTGGGCGATCCCGAGTCGCTCGAGAACGACACGTTCGGCGGCGAGCTCGCGGGCTGTCCGCAGTTCACGCGTCCCGCCGAGTTTCGCGGCATGCGCGTTCCCGAGGTCCTGCTCTCGGGCGACCACGCGCGCATCCATCGCTGGCGCAAGCAGCAGGCAGAGCAGCGCCAGCACGCCGCGGCCGTGCGGCGCTGATTGTTATAAAGGTCATTAACTGAGGAGAGTCTCGAAATGAACGTCATCCAGCAGCTCGAGAAAGAGCAGCAGAAATCGAAGGTGCCGGCGCTCCGGGCCGGAGACACCGTCAAGGTGCACGCGAAGGTCGTCGAAGGTACCCGCGAGCGCATCCAGGTGTTCGAGGGCACCGTGATCCGCGTCACGGGCGGCGGGCTCCGGCAGAACTTCACCGTTCGCCGCGTCACGCACGGCGTGGGCGTCGAGCGCACCTTCCTCGTGCACTCACCGCGCATCGACAAGATCGACGTGCTGCGGCACGGCGACGTGCGGCAGGGCCGCCTCTACTACCTGCGCGGGAAGATCGGCAAGGGCGCCCGCATCCGCGAGCGCCGGGCCGCTGTGCCCGCGAACGCCGCCGAAGCGGAACCCGAGGAGAACGGCGAAGCCGCCGAGGAGTAGCTCCCAGGTCAGGGTGAGGGCCTCTGTTAAGGCGCGCTTGAGGCCGGGTCCGGTCCCGCGTACTCTCCAGTCGAGATGAGGCCGATGCTGTGGCGCTACGAGCGCATGGCTCTTGCGATGGGCTACCAGGTCGTGGCGGGCGTCGACGAGGTGGGGATGGGGCCTCTGGCCGGACCGGTCGTCGGGGGCGCCGCCGTGCTGCCGATCGGCGTGCGCATCCCGGGCCTCGACGACTCGAAGCTGCTCACGTTCGACGAGCGCGAGCGGCTCGACGGCCTCATCCGCAAGAAGGCGGTCGCGGTGGCGGTCTGCGCGGTGGACCACGCGCAGGTCGATCGGCTTGGCCTGACCCGAGCGCGCCACCTTGCCACCGCCGGCGCGGTCGCAGGGCTGCGCGTGCAGGCGGAGTACCTCCTGGTCGACGCGTGGGACGTGCCGGAGGCGCCGCTGCCGCAGATGGCCGTCGTGCGCGGCGACCGCACCTGCGCATCGATCATGGCCGCCAGCATCGTGGCGAAGGTCGCGCGCGACCGGGCGATGATCGAGTACGACCGCATGTATCCGGGCTACGGTTTCTCCGGCCACAAGGGCTACGCGACGCGCGCGCACCGCGAAGCCATCCGGCGGCTCGGTCCGAGCCCGATTCACCGCACGACGTGGGCGCCGTTCCGAGAATTTTCCGAAACCGAAGTCGAAGTCGAAGTCGAAGCGCTGAGCTAGGCCGGGCCGGCGAGCGCGCCGCCGCCGAGCTGCTGAGGTCGAAGGGCTACGACGTCGTCGGCACCGGCTTTGCCGCGCGCCGCGGGGAGCTCGACCTGGTTTGCCGGAAGGGCGGAGAGCTCGTCCTCGTCGAGGTCAAGACGAGGTCGTCGGCGCTGTTCGGGGCGCCGGCCGATGCCGTCGATGCCCGCAAGCGCCGCGCGCTGATGTCGGCGGCGGCCGAGTACCGCGCCCTCGCCGGCTGGCGCGGACCGATCCGATTCGCCATCGTGGGCCTCACCGTCGACCCCAAAGGCGGCTTCGACGCCGAGCTGCTCGAGGACCCCTTCTAGATATGAGAGGGACCCCGTCGGGCTCCCTCTCATCGCGCGGCTGCGCCGCGCTGCTCTCCCTCCAGTTGTAATTAGGTTGCTGAGCCTGGCAATGTCGGAGTCGCCAGCCGGGCGGAGACTTGGCCGGGCGAAGCCCGTCCAACTCTGGCAACGCTCGTCTGTTAATTGCGAAAGTGGCGGCTGAGCTCCGAGGCGTAGCGGACGCCGAGCACGTTCGCGTTGGCTAGCAGCCAGTCGTCGAGGCGCTGACTGCCGCGCGGCGTTTCGTGCGAGACCAGCAGCTCATCCATCAGGCCCTCGACCTCCTGGCGCGTGAGCACCACGTCACGCATGAAGAGGCCGATGAGCCGGCCCGAAAGGATGAACGTTCCCGGCGCCATGAGCATCAGCCGGGGCTTTCGGTTGACTGCGATCGAGACCTGGTCGACGAGCTCCGCAAAGGTCATGATCTCCGGGCCCGCCGCGTCGACGGTTACGTTTTCCGGCTGCGCGCCGGCCCACACCGCGATGTCGGCGACGTCCTCCGCGGATACCGGCTGCACGCGGTACTGGCCGTCGCCCGGAATGCCGAACACCGGCATCCGGCGCAGCATCCACGCGATGTTGTTGATCAGGATGTCGCCGTTCGCGAACACCAGCGTCGGGCGGACGATCCCCCACGACAGGCCCGACTCCTTGACCGCCTCCTCGGTCCGCGCCTTCCCCGCGTAATAGGCGAGGGGCGAGTCGAGGGACGGATTGCTCACGCTGATGTGCACGACTCGCCTCACACCCGCCTCCGCGGCCGCTCGCAACAGGGTTCGCGTGTTGGCGACGGCCTTGTCGAAGTCCAGGCGTCCGTGCGGGAAGCGCACCCAGTACGTGTTGTAGAGCGTCGTGGCGCCGCGCAACGAGACGCGCAGTCGCGCTCGGTCGTCGAAATTCAGCGGATCGACCTCGAGCTTCTCCAGCAGGTCTTCCGTGTCGGGACGGCGCGAGTGATTTGTGAGCGTCCGCACCCGGCGGCCGTCGGCGAGCAATCGTCGCGCGATGAAGCGGCCCGTGTAGCTGAACGCCCCTGTGACGACGTCGACGCCGGTGTCCGTGCTGGTCTTGGACATCAGAACGGAAACCGCGTCAGGCCGTAGGCCGCGGAATCCGGACGCACGTGTCCGGTGGACACCACGCGCGGCCGGTGCCGCACCGCCTCCGACGGATGCACCTCCGGCCGCAGCGCGTTGAAGATCGGAAAGCGCAGCGTGCCGTCGGGCGACCACTCCGAATAGCGGATGCTCACGACCAGCTCAGGCCTGCACCAGTTGACCGGCCGCATCATCACCGGCGGCGGGTCGAGGAACGACACCTCGCTGGCGAGCTCGCCGAGCCGGTCCTTGATGACCTTCCC
>Ga0075426_10002833_pt1 | contig 12394 bp, 11 predicted proteins | sample SoiMethybrSBSTD5_FD_75304 | JGI IMG/M metagenome (GOLD analysis project Ga0075426, IMG submission 75304) | Bulk soil microbial communities from a Populus tree surrounding site in Tennessee, USA - Soil MetaG P. TD hybrid SBSTD5 | ecosystem: Environmental > Terrestrial > Soil > Tree plantation...
AGTCCTCCCCGTTTCTACCGCATCACCATCCGGTTCCTAGGGGCGGAGGAGGTCCCTAGTTCCGGCCCCTCGCGAGGTCCGAAACTTCGGAAGGTTGACCGTCCGGTCCTTAGGGAGGCAGCAATTCTCTCGGATCGGGTCTCTGGACGATCGTTCTGGGTCACGCCTAAACCCCTGTCGGCCGGACAGTGGCCTTCGGGATCACCTCGAAAATGCCGCGCGTGCCGCCGGGTATCGGGAGCGAGTTGCGAGGCCCCTGCGGGAAGAGAGGTTGACCGTCGCGACAGAGGTAACGCTGGCCCCCTTAACTCAATGATTCAGGCCGCCTTGACGGGTGCAGGGGATGCACTCGGGTATCGCGATAGCCCGGGGGGGACCCACCGGCCACCGGAGACGGAGAGGGGGCAGCGTTACATAGCGAGGCGGAGCGCGAGCGTTTCGGCCACCCGAAACGATGAGCCCTAGGTGCTGAGGAAACTCCTTGCGGGTTCCGCACGTGCGGCTCCGGGCGATGCTGCTAGAAGGCTTGATCGCGGTGGTCGCCTGGGGAGGGTGTTTAGGCTTCGAGGCGTGGCGGGTGACGGGGCGCGCCCTGAAGTGGCTCAAGGTGATGGGGCCCGAGCGCGGGTGGGCAGGGACGAGAGCGAACCCCGCGATGAATAAGCCCCTCCTGTTTGTCGTGGCCCAGGGCGACATGACGCGACGTGGTCACGTCCGTCACCTGTTTGGAACCCGGCCCGAGGTGGAGATCGTCTGCGATCGCCGACTCCGCGGCCGGCGAGCCCATGGTGGGGCTCACGTCGGTCAGATCGAACGACGCCGGCGCGAGCGACGATCACACGACGTCTCGCGCGACCTCCTCCAGAGCGGGTGGGCGTATGTCGGGTACGGCGAGGGTGAGGGAACAGGCCGGTTCCGTAGGCTCGGCCGGCTCATCGATCGGCCGGCGTATGACTACTATTCGAGTTCGGCCCCCCCGCAGACCCTCAAGCGCCAGCATCAGGCCGCCGAGCTCAGTGCCGAGATCCTGAACCCCTCACTCCGAAATCCACAGTACCTGGCCCTTCGGGCGCGGCGAAGAATCGTGACCCGGTGGGTCGAGAACTTGCCGACGACGGGGCTTCAGGTGCTCGACGTCGGTGGTCGTCTCCAGCCGTATCGCCCGCTTCTCGCGGGTCGGATCACGCGCTACACCGCGATCGATCCCGTCTTGGAAGGCCTGTTGAACGTCGTGGCGGTGGGAGAACAGCTCCCGTTCCCGAGCGAGCGGTTCGACGTGGTCATCTGCACCCAGGTCTTGAACTATGTGACGAACCCGTTTCAGGTGATCGCTGAGTGCTACCGCGTGCTCAGACCGCGCGGCGCGCTCATCCTCTCCCTTCCGGTCTGGCGCCTCATGCCGGAGGAACTCACTGTCTTGCTCGCTCCCTTTTCGTGCGCCGAGATCGTGTCGGAGGACCACTCCGTCGCGGGTCTGTTTAGTGTCTTCAACCTTGTTCTCGACACGGTCCTGTTCGATACCCAAGGGTGGCGAGCACGTAAGCTGCTGTCTTCCGTCGTGTTTCCGGCGACAAACCTGGCTGGCCTGGCGCTGGGTACGGTGTGCCGGAACCGTCGATTCACGACCAACTATAGCTCCCTTGCATTCAAATGATCGTGGCTTAGACAAAAGAACCCGAGTGGGCAGCCTCTAGGAGCTTCGCCACGCTCTCGGCCGCCCAGCGCGAGGAGCACTCCCGCGTCCAGCCGCAAGAGCAGGTGACGAGCCAGCGAGGCTTCGTGGCGGGCATGTGCCACTACCGTCTCCAGCTCCAGAGCAGGCGCCAGGCGAGACGCAGCGCGGCGTCCACGGCGCGGGCCCACAACGGGTCACGTGTCGTCGGTACTTGGGCTGGAGGTGGATCTAGAATGGACCGAGGTCTCACTTCGGCTCCCCTCCCCCGCTCGCCCTCGCGGTACTCGAGCCTTCGAGCGACGTCGAGTCTGCTTCAGTAGCACACGTACTGGGCGGGTACCCATTGCTGCACGTAGGTGTAGCGGCCCCAGGCGTCAACATAGGGCTGATTCACCGCGTACCCGGGCTGCCAGTAGCAGGCAGGCGCAGCGTAGGCGTAGGACGGGTAGGGGTAAGCATACGGGTATGGGTAGTACGCAGGACCCGGAGAGTACGGGTACGGCGCAGCGAAGATGTCCACACTAACGAACGGACCACCGTGTGACCGGTGCCCACCAGCCAGAGCGGGGACGGGCACGGCGACCACGGCCAAGATCGCCAACGCGAGGATCAGTTTGCGCGCCATACGACACCCCCTAGCTCCCACGTTCACCTTCAACCCTTCAGACGGTCCAACTGGCCGATTCATGCGTCGGTTCCAAGCCCGAATTGGCAGCCTCCCAGGGGATGGCGACACCCCTTCGGGCGGATGGCCGGGCGCGGGGGCAGATCGGGCGCCCAGCCGGCTCTTCTATGCGGTGACAGCTGAGCTATCGCGTCCTTCGAGTCCGTGTCTTCGGCCGAGTCCGTGTCTCCGGCGCGCCCATCGATCCTCCGCTTGGTGGGCGTGGTGGCTTCCGCTTCCGTTGTCTCGCGGGCGGTGCCCTCCGTGCCAGCGAAGCTTGCCGTAGCAGAAGTTCGATCGCGTGCCTGTAGAACAGCATGAACGGCTCGGCTTCGTCCCAGTCGAGGCCGTTCTGCACCAGGGCGTGGCCCACCGCTTCGGCTGGAGGCAGCTGGTGGCCAAACGCATAAAGGATGAAATCGTAGAACCGTTGCCAGTCGAGAGGCTGCGGGTCCAACCGGTTGAGATTGGCTGAAAACGCCGTGAGCAGTCGGCGGGATTCGGACTCCAAACGCGGAGCCATCTCGCTCGTCCGTTGGATCTGCGACAGGGAGGGTCACGGGACGAGGGCCAGGACGAGCAGGACGGCCGCCTGGGCCAGGCACAGGCCCACGATGACGGCCTGGGTGAACTGGTCGCTGCCGGGCCGACCTTGATCCCTGGACACTAGTCCGACGGTGGCGGCGACGGGGGAGGCGGGGCGGCCGGGATCCAGACCCACTGGTACGGCTGGGTCACACCGTCGCCATAGAGCACGTACTTCCCGTTCGGGTAGATCACCTCACGCTGAACTGCCGGCGGCTGATAGACCACCGGTGGCTGCTCCACGACGACCGGCGGCGGGTACGCGTAGGGATAGTAGGGATAGTAGGGATAGTCATACGGGTACCAGGGCCACGGGGCGAAGACCCCCACACCGACGAAGGAGTGGAACCCGTGGTGGTGGTGCCTGAAGCCGCCGTGGTGGCCGTGAAATCCGCGCCCGCCATGCCCCCCGGCGGGCGCGGAGTTCGGCATGACCGCGACGGCCAGGATGGCGAGAACAAGGAAGAGCGTGCGGATCATGCTGCCCTCCGCAGCCCCGAGGCTGCACCTAGTGCTCGCAGTCTACCAGGCGGGGCGTTGCGAGCATACCAGGATAGTGCAGAGCGTTAGATTGCGCGACTGGACGCCGCTTACGAGAGGAGCTGCACGATCTCCGCGCCGCAGTCGCAAGCCATCCAGACGTGACCACTTCCACCATGTGCGCGAGTACGGGATAAAGGAGCTCGAGGGCGTCCTCTGGGTCTCGGTCGGCGAGGAGCTCCGTCGCCTTAGACGTCAGGCCGGTCCGTCCATCGTGCGCGTGAGCGAGCGTGCCGTCCTCGGGGGTTGGACGGAAAGGCGGCGGTGCGGTACAAGAATGACTGCCTGACATGGATGTTCACGAGCTGGCGCGGCGGAGAATGACGAGCACGCGAGGGCTGACGAGACTCGCCCCCGCGGTGGTGGTCCTGGCTCTTCTGGGCGGAGCCTCCGGTGCCGCCTCCCGCTACGACGAGCTGAAGCGCGTCATCGACCGCAACACGGGGCATGCCCACATGACGCGCGGCATGAACATGTACACCCTTATCGCCCTGCGCGAGTGCGTGACCGAGATCGACATTCCTGTGCTGACCCAATTGCTCAGCGACCATGACTCCGTCACCCGGATGACCGCGGCGGGGGTGCTGGTCGATATGGGGCCCCCCGGCCGCAAGGCGCTGGAGACCGCGCGGATGGGAACGACGGACGCCCGCATGCGCTTAGTGCTCGACGACGCCTTGCGTGAGGCTGACTCGCCGACGCGCCGGCCGCTGGCCGATTACCCGCTCACCGAGCGGGAGCGGCGCGGCATCCGGAGCTGCGCCAAGAAGCGTGCTCCCTCTCCCTGATCGTGCATCCTTACCCGCGAACAGGTCGTCATCGTCGGCGGCTGGGGGCACGGACCACGTGCCAAGACCACTTCGGCATCAAGCTCGGCCTGCCCTTCGGGGGCCACGTGCCGGCCAGTCGGACACTGGTGTCCCTATCCTCCGGGGCATGGGCCGCCAGGTGCTGCTGACCTCGCGCCGTGTCTTCGAACGTCTCGCACGGCAGTGCCCGCTGGTCCTCGTCTTCGAGGACCTGCACTGGGTCGACCAGTCGTCCACGGAGCTAATTGAGCATCTGTTCCCGCTCGTCGTTCTCTGCGGCGTCAGCCGACCAGATCCGGCGAGCCCGGCCGCACGCCTACGGGAGGTCGCGTCCCGGAACTTCGGCGCCCGCTATACCGAAACTGTGCTCGCGCCGCTGTCGACCGAGGAGAGCGGCGCGCTGTTCGAAGGCCTCCTCGGGTGACGTCTCGCCGCGGCTGCGTGATCTGGTTCTGGCGCAGGCCGAAGGTAATCCATTCTTCATGGAAGAGGTCATTCGCTCGCTCATCGCGATGCAAGTACTCACTAGAGACCGGACGGAACGTGCCTGGCGGCTAGCGATTCCCGTCGATCAGATTCGGATCCCCGAGACAATCCAAGGCGTGATCATGGCGCGGGTAGACCGTCTCGACGAAGGTGTAAAGCAGGTCCTGAAGATCGTGGCGGTCATCGGACGGAGCTTCCTGTATCGCGACCTCGAGTGCATCTTCAAGTATGCCCTTGTGCAGGAAGCCGCGTTCTCAAGTATCCTCGTCGAGCGTCGGCGGGACCTTCACTTGCATGTGGCCGCGTTTGCCCAGACTTCACCCAGGAACTGAAGAGGCGGGAAGCATGCGTCGGGTTCTGACATTGTTCACATGTCTTGTCGCGATGCCGCTTCTGGGGATTGTGGGGCTGAGCGGCTGGGTCGCCTTCATCCGTCCGGAATTGTTGCCGCTCCTCTCCGCGTATGCGGCAAAAACAGTCTGCTCGAACGTATTCATCGCCAAACGCGACGCGGATGCGGTGATTCGGACCGACGTGCAGTTTATGGAACATAGCGTTACCAAGCTCGTGAAAATTGACATCGACACCGCAGACCGACGTGTCGAGGCCGCACTGTTCGGTCTGTTTGCCAGGCGTTACGCCGGATATGCCGAGGGGCGCGGTTGCACGATTATTCTAAAGGACGAGATCCCGGACCGCGCCGCCGCGCCGCCCTTGCCGCCGCTGGCGGCGCCCGACGCGCTCTGGCCGACCGGCGAGACGGCGCAATCGTCCGATGATCGTCGTTTGCGAGCGGCGCTGAACGATCCGGTTCTCCAGGGACCGGGCATGCGCGCGATCGTCGTCGTCCATGACGGGCGCATTGTCGGCGAGACCTATGGCGAAGGCTTCAACGCTTCGACGCCCTTGCTGGGCTGGTCGATGACGAAAACCGTCAATGCCGCCCTGGTCGGAATGGCGATCAAGGACGGCAAGCTTTCGCTGGATCGAAAGGGTCTGTTTCCGCAATGGGTCGGGGACGCGCGCGCTGAAATCTCGGTGGCCGACTTGATGGCCATGTCCAGCGGTTTGGAATTCAACGAGGACCAGGGCCTCGTCACCGACCCCGCGCGTATGAGTTTCTGGAAAGGGATGCGGCGGCTTTCGCGAGGGATCGTGCGCTCGTCGCCGCGCCGGGACGAAATTCCACTACGGGTCGGGATCGTCGGTCCTATTGGCGCGGATTTGGCAGAACGCGGTTGGAGCCGGGGCGCCGTCTTATCCGCAGGAGCGATTGTTCAAGCCCTTGGGCATGACCAGCGCCGTTCTCGAGTCCGATCCGTCAGGCACATTCCTCGGCGAAGCCTTTCTCTACGCCAATGCGCATGATTGGGCGCGCTTCGGCGAATTACTGCGCCTGGGCGGCGTTTGGAAGGGCCAACAGCTTTTGCCGGCGGGCTTTGTCGATTACATGCGCGCGCCCACGCCAGCGTCCGATGAAGGCCGGGGCCCGGTCTACGGTCGCGGACAGGTTTGGTTGGCCCGGGGCCAAGGATTCGACCTCCCCGCTGACACGTTCATGTTGCAAGGGAGCCTCCGCCAAGTGATAGCGATCATCCCCTCGCGAAAAGTGGTGATCCTGCGCATGGGACTGACGCGGGAAGATATTGGTTACAGCACCGAGAAACTGCTATCCGCCATCGTCGGCGTAGGCTTTTGAGGCTTGTTGGCGATGACGATGCTGGAGGCTGTCATGGCCTGGATTCCAGGCGGATACGGCGCCCCGTTGCGGAGTTCCGCGCGCTGCCGGTACCCCCGCGCGAGGCGCCGCCTCCTCGGCTCAGTCGAGGAACTTGGTGTCGTCCTTCGGCTGCGGGGGAATCTTGATCGCGATGGCCTTGACCGGCCCGCTGGCCACGATCGTCCCGCCGTGGGCCGTGCCTTTGGGAATGATGATCAGCGTACCTGGCTTGAACTCCTTGCGCTCGCTGCCCAGCCACATCGCCCCGCTGCCCTCGACGATGTACTGGATCTCGTCCGTCTTTGGGTGCATGTGCTTGGCGACGTTCCCGGACTGAATGCCGATCGTCGCGTTGTCGGTGGTGACCAGGCCCTTGGCGTTCATCTCGGGGTTCGGCGTCGTCGGCAGGTCGGCGTGCTTCAGAGCGGCGAGATCGATCATCATGGGCGTCAGGGGCGGCGTCTGCGAGTGCGCGTCCCGTGGCGCGAATTGCGTCATCGGTGACACGACGAGGCCGGCGGCGAAGGCGAGCACGATGGCGGCAGCGATCGTCACGTGGCGCATGCGGCATTCTCCTGTTCGATTGGGGTTGGTCGGCGGTAACACGTTGACGCTCGGCGAGCCTTGCGTCACGCCGGTTGGTGGGCCTTCAGGAAGGCGCGCACCTGGTCGATCGTCTTGTCCAGCAGATCCTTCGGCTGTCTCCAGGGGAACACCGTCGACTGGGCCTTCGGCGCGAGCGCGGCAATGTCCACGGACGTCTGATAGGGATGCGCCGGCGTGTCATCCGGCATCACGAGGAGCGGCGTCTGGCAAGAGCGGACGAAGTCGCGCGACACGCTGTACACGAAGTCCGGGCGTACGCGATACAGGTCGTGCAGGTAAGCCTCGATGCTCTGCTTGCTGATCTCGGGCCGCCGGGCCCGCAGCTCGGGGCCCCAGACATCGCGCCCGGAGTTGTACATGACGTCGGGGTTCTCCGGCCGATGCCCGACCGGCTGGCACAGCACGCCGGCCACGACGCGGTCCGGGGCCCGCTCGATGAGCTTGAGCCCGAGCGATCCGCCGATGCAGTAGCCCATGTAGAAGAACTCCTGGATGCCGAGGTGGTCCATCAGCCCCAGCTGGTCGTCCGCGAAGGCGCCCCAGGGGTCGCGGGCGGGAAGCGGCCCCGTGGACTCGCCGCCGTTCGCATTGCGCTGGTCCATCGTGATGCAAAGGAAGTCTTCCCTGAAGGCCTCCATCGCGTTGAACACCGCGGTAGGCCAGTTGCTCACGCGGGAGTTCAAGCCTCCACCGGGAGTCACGAGGAGTGGGAAGCCGGCGCCAACCATCTCGTAGCGAATAAGGACGTCACCTTTTTCATAAGACGGCAAGGCGGTCTCCTTCGGCACCTCACCCGGTGCCGGCGGGCAACTAGGTTGAACGACCGCGCACCGCCAGCAACTCGGACGCCGGCCGCCCAGGAGCCCGACGGCACAGCGCACATTGGCGGGCTCTCGCAGGTCGAGCGAGCCGACCCGGGTGAGCGGCATGCTATGCCGGACGCAGCGCCGCCGTCAACCGGCCGGCGGGCCGGTCGGATCAGCGCCGTGGGCGCCTCGTGGAGACTGAGAAGGGTTACGAAAAGGAGGGGGGCGTACTGCTACTGGCGTTTGGCCAAGGCAGGAAGTTATGAAGTGGCTGGGAGGCCAGCAACGCCCATGTCAGAAGGCTGAAGAAGGAGGACGTAACGCACCGATCCATCACTCAATCACCTGATCCGCCCGTTGCAGCAGCGACCGCGGGATCGTCGGGCCGAGGGCCTTGGCGGTCTTGAGGTTGATGACCAGATCGAACGTGGTAGGTAGCAGCACCTGGCTGAACGATCAGAGAGGTCTTCCCCATCATGGGCTGTCTGTGTTCGCTTCACGCCATGCATCCGAGTGTTCAAAGAGCCGCCGGAGCTCCGGATCGGACAGCTGAGCGGAGACCAGCTCGAGTAACGCGCGTGCCTCCGCCGCTTCCCGCCGGGCCTCGTCGCGCCGTCCGCAGCGGTCGAGGAGGCGGCGGAGGGCCAGGGCGCTGCGCCAGCGGGGGGGCGCCGCGCCGATGGCCGCGGCCTGCGCCTTAGCATCGCCGAGGACCGCGAGCGCTTCCCCGAGCCGGCCGAGCAGCGCGAGCGCTTCTCCCTCGATGCACCGGGCGTCTGCCACGAACACGCGCATCTCCGGGGCGAGTGCGGCCACGCGGCGGGCCGCCGCGAGCGCGTCTTCGGTGCTCCCGGCGCGCAGTTCGAGCTCCGTCTGGGCGAGCAGAGGGCGCAACGCGTGCTTGATGCCGCCGCCCGCCTTGGCGATCGCCTCGGCCAGGTACCGCGCGGCCGCTTCATTGTCGCCGGCCTGCAGGAGGTCCTCCCCGAGATTGCCGAGCGCGTCGGCCGTCCAGAGCGACGTCCCGAGCTCGCGCGCCGTCTCGAGCATCTCCTCGTGCACCCGTCGCGCGCCCACGGCGTCGCCGCACGCCCGGAGGACGCGGCCCCGCCCCGCCAGTGCCAGCGCGGTCCATTCCCGGTGCCCGATCTCGCGGGCGATGTCGAGCGCGATGCCGGCCTGCTCGGCGGCCAGTCCGTAGAGACCGAGCGGGATCGCGAACTCGGCGGCCGCGGCCCGCACGTAGGCCTCGGCCCCACGGGCTCCGGTCGCCCGGGCCAGCTCGAGCGCCTGCCGGAACGCGGGCTCGCACGCCTCCCATCCCCCGTGGGCGCTGCGCACCGCGGCCAGGCTCAGCAGCGCCGACAGCTCGGTGCCCCGGTCCCCGAGCCGGCGCAGCCGCGGCAGCGCGGCGTCGACGTAGCGCTCCGTGTCGCTCACCGCCCCGACCATCCACGCGTTCATCGCTAGCATCTCGAGCGTTCGCGCCTGGCCCGCCTCGTCTCCGAGCTCACGGAAGAGCACGAGGGCTCGCTCGAGCTCGCTCCGACACTCCGCCATCCGGCCGAGGTTGAGCTCCATCACGCCGAGTTGCGCCCGCGCCCCGGCCAACGCGCGCCGATCTCCTGCGATCTCGAGCACGTCCACCGCGCGGCGGGTCAGCTCGATCCCCTTCTGGTAGTCCTTGTGGCCGCCCCAGAGAGCGCCGAGCGTACATAAGAGCCGCCCACGCCCCGTCGGCTCGCCGAGCGTCTCGACCAGGTTCAGCGCGGCCTCGAGGTCCTCCCGCGCGCGCTCGAACTCGCCGAGGACCGCGGCCACCTCGGCGCGCGCCTCGAGCAGCGGGATACGCAGAGCCGGGGACAGGCCCGCCCGCTCGGCCGCGGTGATTGCCTGGTCGTAGCGCGCCAGCGCCTCGCGGTTCGCGTAGGCACCGCGCGCCGCTTCGGCCGCACGCGTGGCGTGCGCCACTGCGGGGCCCCATGCCTCCGCTTCCGAGTAGTGATGGGCCAGCACTGGCGCCAGCTCGTGCATCCGAGCCGGATACAGCGCCTCTAGCGCCTCGGCGGCGCGGCGGTGCAGGGCGCGACGGCGCGGACCGACCAGGGTGGTCTGGGCCACGTCCTGGGTCAGCGCGTGCTTGAACACGTAGACCGGCTCCTCCGCGCTGGTCTCCTCGTACAGGAACTCGAGGCGCGCGAGTTCGAGGAGAAGCGGCGCGACCGGGCCCGCCTCATCGAAAATCGCCTCCAGCACACGCACCGAGAATGCGCGCCCCAGCACCGAGGCGGTCTGGAGCAGCCGCTTCGGAGCCTCCGGCAGCTGGTCGATGCGGGCGATCAGGACCCCGTGGACGGTGTCGGGGACCGTGACGCTCCCGGCCCGTCCCGCCGCCTCCCCGACGACCCGGGTCAGCTCCTCGAGAAAAAATGGATTGCCTTCGGCCTTGTCGAGGATGACCCGGGCTCGCGCATCCGCGTCCGCCACATCGGCGAGCATCGAGCGCACGACCGCGAGGCTGTCGTCCGCGGCCAGCGGACGGAGCGAGAGCTGGGTCGCGTAGGAACGATCCAGCCACCCCGGCCGGTATCCTGGCCGATAGGTCGCAAGCAGGAGGATACGGGCCCGGGCCAGGCTCTCGACCAGCGACCCGAGGTAGGACTCCGAGGTCTGGTCGATCCAGTGGAGATCCTCCACTACGAGGATTACCGGCTGCGACCGGGCCGCAAGCAGCGCCATCTGCCGCAGTGTCTCGAACGTTCTGGCCATGATCACCTCGGCCCCCAGGGCCGCGAGGCGATCGTCCCGATCCTTGACGCCGAGCAGATTGAGCAGGTATGCCTCGCGCTCGGTGGCGTCGAGGCCCAGCGTCTCGAACGCGGCGCGGATCTTCGCGCCCACGGCCTCGGGGCTATCTGCGTCGAGGATGCCGCATCCGGCCCGGACCAGGTCGAGCACCGGGAGATACGGAATACTGCGCCCGTAGGAGAGGCAGCGACCCTCGAGATACGTTACTCCGGGGACGGCGCTACGCAGCTCGAGGACCAGGCGCGACTTTCCCACGCCGGGCTCCCCCACGATGCCCGCCACCTGTCCATGCCCCGCCTCGACCTGCGTGAGCAGATCGAGGAGCGTGGACAGCTCGCGGGCGCGTCCGACGAAGCGACTGAGCCCGCGGCCACCCTCATCCAGACGCGAGCGCCGCGTCCCCGTACCGAGGAGCGCGTGCACGATAACCGGCTCGGATTTTCCGCGGATCGCGATCGGTCCGCGGGACTCGAGTCGGGCATAGCCTTCCACGAGCCGCGCGATGGCGTCGCTGATCAAGATGGCCCCCGGCTCGGCCAACTGCTGCAGCCGTGCGGCCAGGTGCGTGGTATCGCCCACCGCGGTGTAGTCCATGCGGAGGTTGTCGCCGATGGCGCCCACTACCACGAAGCCGGTGTGCGCGCCCATCCGGAGCTCGAGGGACACCTCCTCGCCGGAGTCGAGCCGCACCGGCCGCTCCGCCAGCGCGCGCCGGATGCCGAGCGCGGCCAGCACCGCGCGCCGCGCGTGATCCTCGTGCGCGATCGGCGCGCCGAAGAGTGCCATGAAGCCGTCGCCCAGGAACTGGTTGATGGTGCCCTCGAGGCGATGGACCTCGCTGAGCGCCCGCTCGAAGAAGGCCCCGAGCAGCGCGTGCATGCGGTCGGGCCCGAGCTGCTCGGCCAATACGGTGGAGCTGACCAGATCGCAGAATAGCACCGTGACCCGCTTGCGCTCGCCTTCAAGCGAGCCGCGAGAGGTCAGAATCTTCTCCGCGAGGTGCTTCGGCGTGTAGGACTCGGGAGGGCGGGATTGGGTCTGGCCGGCGACTGGCTCACCACATTCCAGGCAGAACTTCGCCGATCCGGGCAACTCGGCCTGGCACTTCGCGCAGGTCAATGCCAGACGCGCCCCACATTCCAGGCAGAACTTGGCTGGTGCGGGATTGTCGTGCTGGCACCGCGAACACTGCATACTGCGCCCTCCCCACGGAGCAGCTCGGTCGGACCGGTGGCGCGAGCTTATGCCGATTGAGTGGAAGGGGTCAAGGAATGGGCTCGCGGGAAGCCCAGGCGACCGTCAGTCCGGAAACGGGGAGGGGAGTCTGATGGCGGGTGGGAACTGGCGTGCGGTTGCGCCTAAGTTGCGTGTGGTGGGCGTTCCTGCCGCGTCATCCACGATCGAGATCTTGGATTTGAACCAGCGACCTCGGAGAAGCGGATGGCGGATGTCTGCGCGAGACTAGCAAGGGGAGTGGGGCGCGGGGCGGACGGAGGTGAGTGGTGGTTCCAGTGGCGAATCCATTCAACTCGTTCATGCGAGATGCGCTGGAGAAGGCCGAGAGAAGTCCGGTCGAGCGCGAGCATCCATGGGCGGTGACGTCTGGTACGGTGGTCTCGCGCTCCTGGTGGTCGCAGGAGTCGCCAGGCGCTAGTAGAAGTAAAGCTGGTGTCGTTGTCGTCGAAGAAGCCGCTC
>Ga0075426_10002834_pt1 | contig 12393 bp, 11 predicted proteins | sample SoiMethybrSBSTD5_FD_75304 | JGI IMG/M metagenome (GOLD analysis project Ga0075426, IMG submission 75304) | Bulk soil microbial communities from a Populus tree surrounding site in Tennessee, USA - Soil MetaG P. TD hybrid SBSTD5 | ecosystem: Environmental > Terrestrial > Soil > Tree plantation...
CCCCGACTCGACCTCCTGTGTGAACGCCTCGAGGCCAAGCCGCTTCATACGCTCGACGACGAACTGCGCGAGCTCTCCTTCCCCAGGCGTGCCCGAGTAGCTCTTGAAGCGGATCATCTCAGCGAGGAAGTCGAGCGCGCGCTTGGCGTGGTCCATCGCCGTCGTCAGCTCCTCACACGAATCCCAGGTCGGTGTGATGCTCCATGTCGCGCACGAAGCGCGCGAGCAGCCGCACGGCCAGCGCGAGGTCGTTCAGATCGACGACCTCGTTCGGCGAATACGAGTAGCGCCGCGGCACGCCGACGCTGATGGTCGGCACCCCATCTCGCGTGAGATGAATCGATGCCGCCTCGGTCGAGCCGCGGAGCAGGTGCGTCGCGAGCTGCACGGGGATGCGCTCGCTCTCCGCCGCCGAGAGCAGGTACCGCTTCATGGCCGGATGCGCGATGCTGCCGCGGAAAATGTTCGTGGAGGCGGCGAGCAGCACGACGGGACCGCGCCCCATAACGACGGGCAGATCGCGCGTCGTGCTCGAATCGGGCGTGTCACCTGCCGACAGGCCATCGATGGCGATCGCGTAGTCCGGCTCCAGCCGGTGCGCCGCCATCGCGGCACCGCGCAGGCCGACCTGCTCCAGCACGGTCGCGACCGCGAGCACCGGCGCGTAGGGCGTGATGCCGGTCAACTCCACGAGCAGCTGGATAAGGATCGCCACTCCGAGGCGGTCGTCCATCCCCTTGCCGCACACACGGTCGCGCACGCTGAACTCGGCGAGCTCGCCGACGTACGTCACCGGATCGCCGACGTGAATCCCCATCGCGGCGACTTCCTCTGCGCTCGAGGCCCCGACATCTATATAGAGGTCCGTCACCGTGGGAAGCCGGGGGGCGGCGTCCGCCGACTGCAGATGGCCCGGACGGCCGCCGATGACGCCGAAGTGCCCGTTGACCGAGACGCGGCGGCTCGGCAGGAAGACGTCGCCGAATCCACCGAGGCGGTCGAAGCGCAGGAAGCCATCCGCCTCGATTCCCTTCACGATGAAGCCGATCTCGTCCAGATGCGCGCTGAGCATCAGCCGCGGATGCGGCTGCCGGCCTTTCTTGGTCGCGGTGACGTTGCCGTAGCGATCGATCTCGACCCGATCGGCCAGCCCGGCGACGCGGCGCTGGAAGTACTTCACGAGCGGCTGCTCGAAACCGGGCGCTCCGTGCAGCGCCGTGAGATCGGCGAGCGTCGCCCGCAGGCCTTCCCTCGTGCTCTTCGGCGTCTCGGGCACCGTCATGCGCACACGTCCGCGATTGTCGCGCCGAACACCCGCATGCGCGTGCGCAGTAGCGCCTGTCGCCGCTCGTATTCGGCCGCGTCGGACGGGAGCCAGGACTCCGCCATGAGGGTCGAGATCGTCGGCCGCGGCCGCCCCCCTGTCAAGTCGGCGCCGGTGTATTCTCTCGCCACCGATCCCGCCACGGAGAGATGACATGAGCGACGTCAAGCGACAACTCGCGAAGTGGATCGACGACGACCGCGACAAGATCATCGGCTTCCTGTGCGATTTCGTGCGCGCGAAGAGCCCGAACCCGCCGGGCGACACGCGGCTGGCCGCCGACCACGTCACGCGCTTCCTCGAAGCGAACAAGCTGCCGTTTCGCGTGATCGCGCCCCAGCCGACCATGCCGAACATCGTCGGGTCGTTCGACACGGGCAGGCCCGGTCCTCACCTGGTGCTCAACGGCCACATGGACGTCTTCCCCGCCGACGTTGTGGCCGAGGGATGGACCCAGGATCCGTGGGGCGGCGCGATCGTCGACGGCAAGATCTACGGCCGCGGCGTCGCCGACATGAAGGCCGGGACGTCGGCGTCGATCTTCACCTACTACTACCTCCATCGCGTGCGCCAGCACCTGAAGGGCAAGCTGACGCTCACCGCGGTGTCCGACGAGGAGACGTTCGGCCCGTGGGGCGCGCGCTATCTGATGGAGCACCATCCCGAGGTCCACGGCGACTGCTGTCTGAACGGCGAGCCGAGCAGTCCGCTCACGATCCGCTTCGGCGAGAAGGGCCCGCTCTGGCTCAAGTTCACGCTGCGGACGAAGGGCGCGCACGGCGCGTACACCCATCTGTCTCCCAGCGCCACGAAGCAAGCCGCGCGGCTGATCGTCGATCTCGAAGAGGTGACCACGCTGCGTCCATCGGTGCCGATCGACATCGCCGACGCGCTCGCCGGCGCCGCCGCGGCCATCGACGAGGCGCAGGGCCCCGGCGCGAAGGACATCCTCCAACGCGTCACCCTGAACATCGGTGTGATCCACGGCGGGGTGAAGGTGAACATCGTTCCGGGCACGTGCTGGTTCGAGGCCGACATCCGCGTCCCGCCGGGGCTCGCCAAGGACGAGATCCTGGCGAAGATCCGCGAGATCCTGAGTCGCTACCCCGAGGCCACGTTCGAGGAGATCAACCATAGCGCCCCGAGCGTCTGCGACCCGAACCACAAGATGATCGGCATCCTGCGCGCCAACGCGAAGGCGCTCGGCCGCCCCGATCCGACGCCGATCGTCAGTCTGGGCGGAACGGATGCACGCCTGTGGCGTCAGCGCGGGATTCCGGCGCTCGTGCATGGCCCGTTTCCTCGCGGCATGGCGCAGGCGGACGAACACGTCGAGGTCGAGGAGTTTCTGCACGTGGTGCGCATGCACGTGCTGTCGTCGTTTGATTATCTGACGACGTGAGCGGACCGCTGCTGCAGATGCTAGTCGCGCCTCAGCCCTGAAGCTCGTTCTTCAGCTCGTTCGCAAGCCGACAACATCGCGCCACGCGCGAGGCTGCTCGGCGCAAGTTCCCCGCCGCTTCGCGTGAGAAACATTTTTCCCAACCGTCGACTATTTCTCGCAGCGTTTGCGTGCTGCGATGTTAGACCTGAAATGTACGAATCGCGAATGCGCGCTCGGAGGAGGTCATTGTGAATGGTGCACAAGACCCGAGACGGATCCTCGTGGTCGACGACACTGCCGACACGCGCGAACTGTTCGCCCTCTACTTCCGAAGTCGCGGGTTCGGCGTCGAAACGGCATCAGATGGTCGTGCCGCCATCGATGCGGCGCATCGGCTGCGCCCGGACGTAATCATCATGGACGTCGCGATGCCGGGCCTCGACGGCATTAGCGCAGCGCGAGAGATACAACAGGATCCGCATACCGTGGACATCCCCGTCGTGCTTGTCACCGCCTATCCGATCCGCGCAATCAAAGGCGGCGCACTCGAGACGGGCACCCGCTTCGTGATGAAGCCCTGCGCACCGGAAGAGCTTGAAAAACAGGTTTGGAGCATCCTTTACCCACAGCGCCCGCATGACGCGGCCGGCGGTTGATGACGGTCTGTTGTGACTCGACCCGAGTATGGCCCGCCGATTGTAAGCGCTACGGCGGCTTGCACCCATCTTCCCGAAACAGAGCGGTAACGAACCGACGCTGGCACCTTACACCTCATAACGGCCGCCGTTTGGCGCGCGCCCAGGGCGGTCGCGTAGACTACAAGGAGATCATCACGTCTCTGTCATGAGTCTGGCCCGAATGAAGCAAGGAGTCTCGTATGCAGTGGCTCATTACCGTGACGATGGGACTGTGGGCGTTCTGGACATGGTCACAGGAGCGGGAGCAGGGGCGCCTGACTGAACGCGCCAGGCTGGCCGCGCTCTATGTGAATCCGTTCATGTCGGCCTGCGAAGACCTGCAGAGTCGCATCTATAACATTCTCGAGCTAGGAGGGCTTCGCACGCTGCGGAAGCGTTATCCAGACGGCGCCTATGCCGAAGAAGTCCTTTACCTCATTGTTCGGTATTTCGGATGGGCAGCAGCGCTGTCCCGCCACAGCCCCTACTCTCAGGACCCTGTTGTGATTCGCCTTGCGGAAGCCGTGCGGCACGCCTTCGCCACCACCGGCCCAGGCTTTCCGGTGGGGCCGTTCAACTTCTTCCACCCCGAACAGAAAGCCCTGGGGAAGATTGTGATGAGTCGGACGCAGGGCGAACACGGCATCGAGCTCGACACCATCTCGTCTTACAAATTCAACAAACGTCTCGCCTCTCCTGCTCTGTCGAACAGTCGATCTGTGCAGCAGAGCCTGGAGGCGCTGCGCAACGCACCGGACGCAGAAAACCTTCCAGGTCGGAATCGGCTGGAGAAAGCTCAGCACCACCTCGTCGACCTGCTCCACTATCTCGAAGACAGAGAGGGCTATCGCCTCTTCGCGGGCGAACGGAAGAAGTGCTCGAGCCAGCGGGCGCGTAGTGCTCGGAATGGCTCCCAGCGGCTGCCAGCGACTAACGGGGCCGCTCGGCCGAACCGACGAGCTCGCCGATCACCTGCCTGACCTCCTTCATTCCCGACAAAGATCGCCAGCGACCGAGGCGAGCGCGATGAGTGTCAGAGGCTGGCTTTTCTGGCTAGCTGTAGCACTCGTTGTCGCGGCGACCTCATCGCAGTCGATTGCCCAACGTGTCCCCCGACTCATGTTGCCGGCCGCGGGTGCGGCGGGTGCCGTCCTTGTCACCACGGCGTTCGTCAGCTCGCTCGTCCGCTTCTTGCGCAACTATCGCAAGGCAGGGTTACTGTCCTTCGCGCCGGTCGTCATCGCCTTCATCGCGCTCACGTTCCTGGTGATCCTGCCCGCGATCCATCTCCAGCGCGCGTTGATGCCGTCGCACGACCGGGCCCCACGCATCCTCGCTGGCTTTGGTGACTGGTTCGGGTCGGAGGGCTATCCGCTCTTCCGTCGCCATCGCGGCCTCGATGTCAAGGCGACGCCGGGAGCGGACGTGCTCGCGGCGGCCGCCGGCCGGGTGAGCGTTGCGCGCGATAACGGCGGCCTCTGCGGGCTCATCGTGGTGCTCGATCACGAGCCGCCTTACCGGACCGTCTACTGTCATCTGTCCGAGATCGCCGTGCGCGTTGGCGAGGGTGTCACGCGCGGTCAGCGCATTGGGGCTGCTGGCACTTCCGGACAACGCGCGGCGCCGGGCTTCGAGCACGTCCACCTGGAGGTTCAATTAGGCCGCGACATCAACGCTATCGAAGATCCACTGCCGCGAATCGTCGGATGTTTCGACGAAACGCAACAGTACACTGCGGCTCGATTGGTGCTCACCTATCCAGTGAAATGTTGAAGTCCGGCGCCGAAGACGACGGCGCCAGGTGCGAGGCTCGACCTCTATTAGGGCCGTTCAGAGGCACGATGGCCTCGATGGCCTCTTACCGCCGCGCCGGCTGGGTGGCATACAGATGTCCTTGCTGTTCTTACCCATCGCCGCGCTGGTTACGGTAACGATCGCAGCGCTGTTGTTCCGTCATGCGCTCGCGCGGGCCTTGCAGCGCTGGACCCGACATTGGGACGAGGACAGGCTCGTCGTGCGGGCGATCCGCGTGCCGTCGATATTCTGGTGCGTCGTCCTCGGCCTGTTCGTTGCGCTTCAGATGGTGGAACTGCAGCCGCGGCTCGCCGGGCAGATCCAGACCGTGTTCGAGTCGGCGATTATTTTGTCGGTCACCATCACGGTGGCCAGCGTCCTTGGCTCGCTGGTGGCGGCAGCCAGCGAGCGGCACGCGCTCGCCGTCGGGGTCACCGGCATCTTTCGCACCTCCGTGCAGCTGGTCGTGCTCATCGTCGGTGGTCTGGTGATACTCGGCTCGCTCGGTATCGCGATCACGCCGATCCTGACGGCGCTCGGCGTGGGTGGCGTCGCGGTGGCGCTCGCCCTGCAAGACACGCTTTCGAACCTCTTCGCAGGTATTCACCTGCTGGCAGACCGGCCGATCCGAGTGGGAGACTACGTCCGCCTCTCCGCGGACGACGTCGAGGGGCGCGTCCTGGACGTGGGCTGGCGGTCTACGCGAATCCGTATGCCGCAGAACAGCGTTGCGATCGTGCCGAACACACACGTGGCGGAGTCGGTAATCACGAACTTCGATCTGGACTCGACGCGGATCGGCGTCACCATCCGGGTCGGCGTTAGCTATGACGCCGATCCTGATCATGTCGAGCGCGTGCTGGTCGAGGAGGCCACCGCCGCCGTCGGTCAGGTTCCGAGGCTTCTCGGAGACCCGCCGCCGGCGGCGCGGCTGATTCCCGGTTTCGGCGACTACTCACTCGACTTCACGCTGGCGTGCCAGGCGCACAGCTTCGTGGACCAGTTCACCATTCAGCACGAGCTGAGGAAGCGGATTCTCAAGCGCCTGCGCGCGGAGGGCATCGCCATGCCGTCGCCCCCGATGATGCGCCCCGCGCGGTCCTAATACCGCCTCACGGCATTCGATTGAGCATGGCCACCACCTGGTCGCGCTGCGCCTCGATGTAAGCGCAGTGCAGACGTTGGCCTCGACGGAACGGTGTCCCGCGCACACTCTCGAGACCAGCGTTGCGCTGCCGACATTCGGCGAGGATCGCGTCGTACTTGTCTCGGAAGTAGCAGAGGTTGGCTCGCAGATCAACGAACCGCTCGTCGGAAAGAAGCTCGACGGCGTGGCGAGTCTTGCGCATCCTGAGCGGCGACTGCAGAGTGAAGAGGCGGAATCTGGTCTGATAGAGGTCGTTCGGCTCGTGAACGGGGAGCGTCTTCAGCAGTGCCCCGTGACGCGTGGGGAGCCAGCCGAAATCGTTCAACGCGTCCCGCTGTGCGGACTCGCGCTGGATGTGGCGGTAGTCGGAGATGTCTCCTTCGGTCCCGAGCTCGGCGAGGTTCACGAACTCGTTGGCGGGGACGGCGAGATTCAAGAGGTGCAGGAGCTTGACAGTCCGCACGGAGAGGGGCGACCAGATATCCGCGGCTGCCAGCGCGTTCCGCAGCGTGTGGACGCAATTGTCTGACCACACGCTCCAGTTGTAGTCGGCTTTTCCCTCGGCGTACTCACGGTTCTTGTCATTCAGGAAGGTCATGACCTCGTCCAGCATCCGTTCGGTCACGGGCATGCGCGCACAGAACACCGACCGGGCGAACTGCAGCGCTAGATCCGTACCGATCGACTGAGAGGTGATGAAGTCCTCGAGGCTTCGCACCGGAGCAACCGTCGGGTACGGGTGAAGCTCGACGCCGTCATAAACGCCCCTCGCGATGACCTCGCGCACGGTGGCGTCGAAATGGGTGCGGGTGAGGCGTTGTCCTGGCGCGAGGTTGCCGCGGAAGAACAGGGCGTATCGGGGTACCGCGACCCAGTTGACGTTCCGGAACCATCGCCCCACGCTGACGCCCGCGCCATGCTCGGGATCGTCGAGATCGGTGGCGGCCACGCGGCAACGCCGCAGCTGGGGAAACGGTGCATGCTCGTCCTTGCACGCCCCCTTGATGTACATCACGGCGTGACCGGCGAGGCCGCCGCGGCCCTTCTCGTTGGAGCTTAACTGGCTGGTCGCGCACAGGTCCACGTAGTACGGAAAGAGCTGATCGTATACGGGGTCCGGGCGCCGTTCGATGATGATGCGCTCCGGCGTCAGCATGAAGCGCGACATCATACCGTGCGGACCCATGCGGCGCTTACGCGCGTTTTGGGGTGAGCCTCAGGGACGCCGAGCGCAGGGTGCGGCGCCGCCGCGTTGACGTGATGCAACCAAAGGCCGGACACCCTTGGACCTTTGACGCAGCCGAAACCCTCACAGTCGCCGGGAGTGTGGAGCGCGGAAATCAGGAAAACTAACGAAGTCTCTGCCCTCATTGAGGCGTTTGCGCTCACTCGCCTTTGGACCAGCCCGAGGCAGCGAGTCTTCAGCGCTTCCGCGATCATATGACGCGGTAGTGGCCTGGCACGTCTGATGTACCGCGATACGCGCATGGCGATTGCCGTCTCCCTGAAATCCGGCCCGGTCCGTGTCGAGTCTGTCTTCAATCGACACAGGTGGAACGATTTGATTACCCGCCTGCCGGACTACGCGCTCGAGCAGGGCTTCGAATGGGGAGAGATCCTGAAGGAGTCGGGATGCGAACCCCATAGGTATGCGGTCTTCGATGGAGACGACTGCGTCGCGGCGATCGCGATGCTCCGCTGGCATCCCCCGATGCTGCAGTCCTCCGTTCTGTATGCGCCGCGCGGGCCGTTGATCAGTTCTGACAACGGCCCGGCTCGACGCGCTCTCGGTCGCACCATTAAGGACGTAGCAACTGCGACACGAGCGGTATTCCTCCGAGCCAGCCCGGGCGCGGCTGCTTGCCGTGACGACGTCCATGCGGCCCTTGTTGAGGGTGGGTTCGTTCGTCTTCCCGAAGACTGGACGATCTGGAACGCGCCGAGGATCGTGATGACGTTGAATCTCGAAGGAAGCGACGACGCGATATGGAGCCGCATCAGTGGCTCCCGGCGTCGCGAGATCAAGCTCACGGAGGCGGCGGGCGTAAGTGTCGTCGAGGCGCGGGACGCCAGCGACCTGGGGCTCTTCTATGGACTCCTCGTGCAGATGGGCAGGCGCAAAGCGTATCCGGTTCGGCGCCGCCGGCACTTCGAGGCCGTCTGGCGCGAGTATCGCGCGTCGGGTTCGGGGATCCTGCTCTTCGCCCGCCACCGCGGCGAAATTCTCGGCGGATTGATCGGCGCAAGACTGGGCCGCGTCGCCTACTTTCTCTACTCGGCGATGCGCCACGGCCATGCCGTCGACTCTCAGCCCCGGCATCCGGGCTCGTTGCTGTACTGGCACTTCATCAGGTGGGCACGAGCGACTGGCTGTGAATCGATCCAATGGGGTGGCAGTGGCACGCAGCTCCCACCGGCGCCCGACGATCCCGGGTATGGAATCTATCAGTTCAAGAGAAGCTTCGGCTCGGAGTGCGTGAAGTACACGAGCTACTATGATCGCGTTTTCCGTCCAGGTATCTATCGGCTTTTGCGCACCGGAGAACGTCGCTACGGTGAGCTCATCTGGAAAATTCGCGCACAGATGAATCGGTAGATTTCGATGGCGACTAATGACGTGACGCACCTGCCTTCTCTCGCCATGATCGAGCGGGCGTCTCTATCGGAACGCCGCGCTCGAGTTGGGCCTTGGGTGTGGTTTGCGGACACAGCGGACATTGTCGAGGGTGTCTACGACGGCACACGACTCTGCACGGTCTGCAGCCGCATGATCGGCGAAGGAGAACTCGATTTTCTCATTGTGCTAGCTAGCGCGGTGGCGCTCCGGGTCGATCAAGAGTGCCTCGAGCTGTGGCGCGAGGCCGTGATGAATGCGCGACGCCGCGCTTCGATTCACCTCGATTACGACACGCCGAGCACCGACAGAGACAACCGACAGGATTGTTACGAAGGCATCGTCGGTCAGCTCTCGCCGCCCGCCACGCGTTGACCGCCAAACGCTGGTGCACGCAGTCGGCGTGCGCGCTGACCATCGCAGCGGTGATTTCATCTTCGCTTCAATCCTACAAACGTCATCATGTAACCGCGGGGATGGGACTCCACGATCTCGAATCCCGAAGCCTCGAGGTCCGACTGCAGTTCTGCCGGGGCGTACATGTACCAGTAGACGAGTCGTGCACCGTCACCGCTCCAGGCGGGGCCGAATCGATCGCCTGGTTCCCAATCGCCCGCCGCCCGCCCGAGCAGGCGCAGTAATCGGTGGATGACTCGCATGGCGGTGGACCATGATCTGAATCTCCAGGCAGACTCCCTGGAGGGTGTGACAACGAAGATTTTTCCGTCGGGGCGGAGCACGCGGCGGGCTTCTCGCAACGCATGCAGCCGATTCCGCCTGCCGCGGACATAACAGATCACAGAGCCGACGAGGAGTACCGCATCGAACGACTCGTTCCGGAATGCCAGCAAGCGGGTATCCATGACCTGAAAGGGGACCGAAAGCTGCGCGTCTTCGATGAGCTTACCGGCCTGGCCGACCATCGCCGCGTTCAGATCAACGCCGACGAGGCTGAAACCGGCGCGGCCGAGGGCAAGACTCACGCGTCCACCGGCGCAGCCGACATCCAGAACGCGCCCCCCGGCAGGCAGATTTCGCCGGAACAGCCCCCATTCGGCCTCGGTAAGGCCGAGGCTAGCCTGGTGGCTTGCGGTCTCGAGCTCTAGCGTCTCGCTGTACTTTTCGCGGATCCCGCTCTCGAGTTCCGTCGCTGCCACCCGTCCAGTGATCAGCGCCAGCGAACCGCTAAACGTTCGCCAAAAGGTCCCGACTGCTGCCGTGCGGGCGCCGTTGATCCACATCGAAGCTTAACGGTTCATCTGTGCGAGGATTCTCGATACGGCTCGTAACCCGACTCCTTCAGGATCTCTCCCCATTCGAAGCCCTGCTCGAGCGCGCAGTCGGGCAAGCCGGTGATCAAATCGTTCCAAGTGTGTCGCTTGGCGATGGACTCGATACGGACCGGGTCCGATCTTTGGCCCACCGTGATCGTCATGCATGTGTCGGGTTCATCAAACGTGCCACGACACCAGCACGGTCATATGATTGCGAAACTGCTGAAGAGTCGGTGCCTCGGACTGGCCCAAAGGCGAGTCGCGACGAACGCCTCAATCAGGGTACAACGTTCGCTGGTTTTCTGATTTCAGAAGAACAAAATGCGGACTTCGGCGCGCGCCAGCATCGGATAGCCGTTCCGTTCTTCGTCCTGGAAGCTGCGCCTTGTCCTCTCACCGTCTGACCCGCAACAAGCGCGCGTTGATCGCCACAATCACCGTCGACAGTGACATGAGCACAGCCCCAGCCGCCGGGGTGAGAAGGATGCCGGCGGGATAGAGCACGCCAGCCGCTATCGGGATCGCCACCGCGTTGTAGCCAGTGGCCCACCAAAGGTTCTGGACCATCTTCCGATACGTGGCCCGCGCAAGGTCCACTATCGCCGTCACGTCGCGCGGGTCGGAACGGACCAGCACGATGTCGGCCGACTCGATCGCCACGTCCGTGCCGGCACCAACGGCGATCCCCACGTCGGCCTGGGTGAGTGCCGGCGCGTCGTTCACGCCGTCGCCGGTCATGGCCACCGCAAGGCCGCGTGCCTGGACCTCCCTGATTTTGGCTGCCTTCTGGTCGGGCAAGACCTCGGCAAAGAACTCATCCAGGGCCAGCTCGCGCGCCACCCAGCGAGCCACCGCGGTGGCGTCGCCGGTGAGCATCATCACTTTGATGCCCATGGCCTTGAGTCGCGCCAGCGCCTCGCGTGATTCGGGACGGATGATGTCCGCGAGCGCGATGGCGGCCTCGAGCCGGTCGTTCACGAGCAAGTACACCAGCGTCTTCCCCTGCGCCGCCCCCTCGCCCACGCGCGCGTCGTCGATCGTGAGGCTCTCCGTCTTGAGGACAGCCGGGCTCACCACTCGGACGCGAGCACCCTCCACCGTGGCCTCCGCGCCCCTCCCGGGAATAGCCCGAAATCCGGCGGGCGGCGGAAACGAGATGCCGCGCTCCCGAGCTCCGCGCACGATTCCGGCGGCGATCGGGTGCTCCGACTGACTCTCCAGGCTCGCGGCCAGGCGCAACACTTCCTTCTCGCTCCGCGTGCTGAGCGGAACGACGTCCGTGACGCCGAACCGCCCCTCGGTGAGCGTCCCGGTCTTGTCGAACACGATCGCGTCGAGCGCACGCGCCCGCTCAAACGCCGAGCGATCGCGGATGAGCAGACCCTGACCGGCCGAGAGCGCGGTGGAGACGGCGACGACGAGGGGCACCGCGAGGCCTAGCGCGTGGGGACACGTGATGACCATGACCGTGACCGTGCGAGCCAGCGCGAACGGAACGGAGGCCCCGACCACCAGCCACGCGACCATGGTGACCGCCCCGCCCACGAGCGCGAGCACGGTCAGCCAGACCGCGGCCCGGTTCGCCAGGTCCTGTGAGCGCGAGCGGGACTCCTGCGCCTGTCGGACCATCCTGATGACTTGTGAGAGATAGGTCTCGTCCCCAGTCTTCTGGACCTCGACCGTGATTGCCGCCTCACCGTTGACCGCGCCCCCGATCACGGTCGCCCCTTCGGCCTTCTCCACTGGCTTGCTCTCGCCCGTCAGCATCGCCTCGTTGACCGAGGTCTGTCCCGCCACGACGGTGCCGTCCGTGGGAACCTTCTCACCCGGCTTGATCAGGATGCGATCGCCGCGCTTCAACTGGCTCACCGGTATGTCCCGCGTCGAGCCGTCCACCCCGACGAGGTGTGCCTCGGCCGGCATGAGGCGCACCAGGCTCTCCAGCGCCGCCGAGGCTCCCAGCACCGACTTCATCTCGATCCAGTGGCCGAGCAGCATGATGTCGATCAGCGTCGCCAGCTCCCAGAAGAACACCTCGCCGTGCAGCCCGAGGACGACCAGCGCGCTGTAGCCCCACGCGACCGTGATCGCCAGCGCGATCAGGGTCATCATGCCCGGCTGCCGACGTCGCAACTCGTCGGCGACTCCGCGTAGGAAGGGCTGGCCCCCGTACAGATAG
>Ga0075426_10002835_pt1 | contig 12393 bp, 8 predicted proteins | sample SoiMethybrSBSTD5_FD_75304 | JGI IMG/M metagenome (GOLD analysis project Ga0075426, IMG submission 75304) | Bulk soil microbial communities from a Populus tree surrounding site in Tennessee, USA - Soil MetaG P. TD hybrid SBSTD5 | ecosystem: Environmental > Terrestrial > Soil > Tree plantation...
CTGGTGTCGCTGGACGCCCGCACGGGAAATTTCCTTTGGCAATCCAAAATCGCTGAGTTCAAGGATGGCTTCTGGTCGCCGGCCGCGCCCCTCATGCTCAACGGCAAGATCATTGCGGGCGTTGCGCCCGGTGATTACGGAATGAACGGTTTTCTTGCGGCCTATGATGCTTCAACCGGCGAGCGCCTATGGCGATGGGACGCGATTCCCAAGCCCGGCGAGCCAGGATCGGAAACCTGGGCCGACGATTCCTGGAAAAGCGGCGGGGGCGATACCTGGCTCACCGGCAGCTTCGATCCCGAACTGAACTTGGTTTACTGGGGCATCGGCAATCCTGCGCCTGATTTTAACGGCGAACTCCGCAAAGGCGACAACCTTTACACCGAATGCATGGTGGCTCTTGACGCCGATACCGGCCGGCTCAAGTGGTACTTTCAATTTACTCCCCACGACACGGCTGATTGGGACGCGGTAGAGATTCCCGTTCTGGTCGATGCGCCATTCCAAGGCAAAATGCGCAAGCTGCTGGTGCAAGCCGATCGCAACGGCTTCTATTACGTGCTCGACCGCACCAACGGCAAGTTCCTGCACGGCGCGCCGTTCGTGCAATCGGTGAACTGGGCCAAAGGACTTACGCCGGCCGGCCGGCCGATTCTGGCTCCCGGCGTCGAGCCCACTCTCAAAGGCACGAAGATCTGTCCCTCTACCTCGGGCGCCACCAACTGGATGTCGCCTGCCTACAACCCGGACACAGGCTTGTATTATGTGGCGGCACTGGAGGGCTGCGGTATCAACACTAAGTCACAGGAAAAATTCCGTCCCGGCGGCTTTCCGTTTTATGCCACCGGCTATGTCGAAAGTCCAGCGGAGCCACGGCAGTTGTACATCCGTGCGCTGGACTTGACCACAGGAAAGCTCGCCTGGGAATTCAAGCAGATTGGCTCAACCGAATACGGAGCAGGGTTGCTGTCAACCGCCGGGGGTCTGATTTTCGCCGGCTGCGACCAGGGAATTTTCACTGCGCTCGACGCGAAAACCGGCCGGCCGCTGTGGCACTTCAACACCGGCCAGGCCATCACGGCCTCGCCCATCACGTACAGCTTCAAAGGCCGGCAATACGTGGCTGTGGAGGCCGGCTCGAATGTGCTGGCTTTTGCGCTGCTCGATGAGGCAAAATCCGCCGGCCGCGCGAAAGACAAAACTGGGTTAGACGATCCTCATGTACTGAGACAATAGCCGCGTAGCGATATAACATGGTCACGGCATCATGAGATTTGTGCTTCTTCTCCCGTTGGCCGGGGCCTTGTTCGCGCAATCCCGTTACGACCTGCTACTCAAAGGCGGTTATGTCATTGACCCGAAGAACCACACCAGCGCCGTTCGCGATGTAGCGATCCGCGATGGAAAGGTGGCCGCAGTCTCGCCCGAGATCCCCGCCTCGCAGGCGCGAAAGGTTGTCAACGTCGGCGGCCTCTTTGTTACTCCCGGACTTGTCGACATTCATGCGCATGTCTTTACCGGCGACAACGGCGGGATGCTGGCGGGCGGAAACTGGAGTATCTTTCCGGACACGTTCGCTTTCCGCACGGGCGTTACGACTGTCGTCGACGCCGGCTCGTCGGGCCGCCGCAATTTCGCCCAGTTCAAGCGCACGGTGATCGATCGTGCCCGCACGCGTGTGCTTGTGTTCCTCAACATCCTTGGAGCGGGTATGCCCGGCGACGACCTCGAACAGGATGTGAACGACATGGACGCGAAGGCGGCGGCGGAACTGGCCATCACCAACCGCGACACGATTGTCGGGATCAAGGTGGCTCATTATAACGGGCCGGACTGGACCCCGGTGGAGCGCGGGGTCGAAGCCGGCACGCTCGCGAACATCCCCGTGATGGTCGATTTCGGCACGTTCCGTCCGGAGCGTCCGTTTCAGGATCTGGTTCTCAGCAAGCTCCGTCCGGGAGACATCTATACTCACTCATACTACGACTCCGTTCCGCTTCTCGATGACAAAGGCCGCCTGCTTCCGTATTTATTCGAGGCACGAAAACGGGGAGTACTGTTCGATGTTGGTCACGGCGGCGCGGCAATGGAATTTCGGCAGGCGGTGCCTGCAATGCGTCAGGGGTTCCCGCCGGATTCGATTTCGACAGACGTTCACGCAGGCAGCCTGATGGCGGGCATGAAGGATATGTTGAACGTGATGTCGAAATTCCTAAACATGGAAATGCCGCTCGACGAAGTTATCCTCCGCTCTACATGGAATCCGGCGCGCGAGATACAGCGGGAGGAACTGGGGCATCTTTCGGTGGGCGCACTCGCGGATATCGCCGTCCTTCGTGTCGAGAAGGGCAAGTTCGGTTTTGTCGATTCCTACGGCGCTCGCATGGACGGCAATCGCCGGCTTCTGTGCGAGTTGACGATTCACGATGGGATTGTGGTGTACGATCTGAATGGAATCACCCGCGACAGTTGGGATCGGCTTGGTAATTATCAACCCCAGGGAGACCCGTCGTGGGATGGAACCAGAAGCACGGGCAGAAGGACGCGGTGAGCTTTCCGGGAAACCACTACAGCGGAGCCTGGCCCTGTGTGCTCCGAAGGAGAAAGAGATGACAGAGGATTCCAGTCGACGACGGTTTCTGCAGACGACGGCAACACTGGGCGCGGCCCGGAGTATGCTTGCGGCGCCCGGGCCGGCATTGCCTGATGCGACCATCTACACGCGGCTCGGCATACGCCCAGTCATTAATGGCATCGGCGTAGTTACGATTCTGGGTGGTTCGATCATGCCGCCGGAAGTAGTACACGCCATGGAGGAAGCATCCCATCATTTCGTGCCCTTGATCGAGTTGCAGACGAAAGTGGGCGCACGGATTGCCGAGCTGCTGGGCGCACCGGCCGCCATGGTCACCTGTGGCTGTGCGTCCGCTATCACCATGGGTACCGTGGCTTGCGTGGCGGGCGGCGACCCGGAAAAGCTGGGCCGGCTGCCGGACACGACCGGCATGAAGAACGAAATCGTCCAGCAAAAAAGCCATCGAGGAGGCTACGAACAGCAGATGTGGCTGGTGGGTACGAAAACCATTTGGGTGGAAACCCGCGAGGATCTCGATCGAGCGATCAACGAACGCACCGCCATGATGTTCTTCTACAACGAGATGGAACCCGAGGGGAAGATCGGACGCCACGAATGGATTCGGGTGGGCAAAGAACGCGGTGTGCCTACGTTTAATGATGCGGCCTCCGATACGCCCCCTGTCGAAAGGCTCTCACAATATGTGCGGGAAGGATTCGATCTGGTGGCTTTCTCGGGCGGCAAGGCCCTGCTAGGCCCGCAGTGCTCCGGCCTTCTAATGGGGCGCAAGGATCTGATCGAAGCGGCGCTGCCCGGTATGAACCCGTATTCCAGCATCGGCAGAGGCATGAAGGTAGGCAAGGAAGAGATGGTAGGGCTGTTGGCTGCGGTGGAACGGTATCTCAAGGTGGACCATGATCGCGAGATGAGGGAACTGGAAGCCCGTGTTCAGGACATGATCGGTGCTCTTGCCAAGATTCGCGGCTTGACCGCGGAGCGGCATATGCCCCCGATCGCTAACCATGTTCCTCATGTCCGGCTTACGTGGAACGAGGAGGACATCAAACTCCGGGCGGGAGAGGTTGTCCGCCGATTAATAGAGGGCAATCCTCCCATCGCTATTTCCATGCTCGGCGAACGGCTGTTGCAAATCTCCGTCTGGATGATGCGCCCCGGGGAGCACCTTGTCGTCAGCAAACGGCTAAACGAAATCTTCACGGGAGCTTAAAGAACCTGGTGAATCCCTGGGGCATCGCCTTTAGTCCGACTTCGTCTATCTGGATATCCGACAATGGCACAGGTTTGAGCAAGCTCTATAACGGCAGTGGCAACAGTATCCCGCTGGTCGACGGCGTTCCAGAAAGCACCTGATATAGCACTGCCCCATTCAACAATGTACAGCGTTACTGCCTCCCGGCAAGACGTCGGCCGCAGAACGCCATCATGCCTACCACTATAGAACCGAGCAATAGCACGCTAGACGGTTCTGGGGAAGAAGAGGGTTCGGGGCCGGGAGGAGGTTCAACGCCGGAGTTGACCGTAACCGACCAGTTATCAATTCCACTTAGGGATTCATGAAACAAGTCGCCTACATTAGACGTGTAGTACCCGAAACGGATGGCCGCTGCGGTACCTGAGAAGTCTGGATGTGTGAAGTTGTTCCTCGTATCCCACAATTCAAATGCATTTACGCCGGTATGCGAAACATGCGTCCAAAATGGTGGGTTGACAGCATCGTCCAAGCCGGGTACAAACGCTATGTAGTCGGTGCCGTTCTGAGACAACAGTACTGAATATCCAACGCCGTAATTTGAAAACTCCATATTGTCAAAAGAGAAATCGATTGAAGTTATTGCGCCTTGGGTAGCCGGATCATAAACAGCGCTGTCGTTCAGGTGCGCTACGACTGATGCCCCTACCGGTTGGGAAATGCCGCCTGGAAAGATCAGTTCTGTCTGTCGGTAGGCACCTGGGTCGCCACCTGTTGGGACCTGTTGTGCAACAAAGGAACCTTCCACACATCCACAGATCTCCGTTGCGGTCCAATCCGCATCGTTAAACGTTCCGTCTGAGAACGTCACCGGGTCGGCTAGGATTGGACCGACTAACACAATCACCATGCCTGCCAGTAGACAGGGGAACATGGCTCCTTTAGACTTGAGCATACTCATTTGCTTCTCCTTGCAATCCTCTCCTCCGCCCTTTGTCTTCCCGCCTGGCTCGATCAGCTTGCCGCCTCTCCGTTTAGCGAATCGCGTTCACCTTCACCACGAACGGACGCCTGACCGCTCTGGCGCAATCCTGAGCCTTGCCGTTTTCCATTGCCCTCACGATCATCTGCACTACGGACGCATATAGGGACTACCGGCAAAATACAACTGCGTCTCTGCGCCGCAATGAACACAGGGAATATTGTCACACTCAGTTCTCAGAAGCTGTTCTGTTTTGCTCACCCAGACCAGGGGCAGATTTGGGCGCGGGCCTCCCCGATACCGCTGCAAACCTTTATTCGTCGGTTCGATTCCGACCCGCGCCTCCAAGAACTCCACCCGGACATTCCCCCAATTTTTCGCCGCAGGATTAGCTTCAAAGGTCACGCATTCTTTCGATCGACACCATTAGCATGTCGGTATAGCGCCGGATTGCGCCAACATCGCCGCCAACGGGATCTATCGGATGCGGGAATGCCTGGGCGGCAGCCTTCTGCGCGTCCTTTGCTTTTGCATATGCGCTCGTGAACCGGGCTCTTGCTTCTTCGGCGTCTCTCGGGTTCGCAAAGTGCGCCTCCAATCCCATGTGATAGTCCGCCAGAGACTCCATCAATGGCTGGGAGACGCGGAAGCAGGTTTCAAGGAACCGCAAGTCCTCGATGGATTCGACCAGCGGGCCGGCGGCCAGGGCTTTCTGCATGTACGCGGCGCCCTTCCGGTTCAGATCGGCGCCAATACTCCATCGGCGTGCCAGCCGCCGGTGCAGTTCCTGGCTGCTGATGTTCATGCGGGCCAGCACGGTAGCGTAGCGTTCGTTCGTGATCTCCGGACCCCACGTTTTGGAGTCGAGAGCCAGGCGCCTCCACTGCGACGGAAGTGCGTACATGCGATTCCAACTCATGGGCAGGTAGCCGGCGCCTAAGGCACGGTCCGAGTCGGTAATCGCAATGTCGGGCAATTCTGCCGATTCTCGGTAATACGCAGCCATAATGGGGCCGGCTTCGGACCCGTAGAGGAGCTTGCAAGCCCGGTCGTACAATTTACCTCCGCCCAGAATTGCCTCCGGCTGGCTTCCATTGAAGATGTAGTTGCGCCAGATGCTGATGGCCTCGGCATTTCTCGGCGGATCGGTGAAGAAACCGGTGGACCGGAAGTTCCAGCTGTACTCGGCGCTGACGATTTCCATTGGCTCGCGGTAGAAATCTCCCGTGCCGTTGTATATCGTCCGGGCGCCGCGGAACAGCGCGTTCATCGCCGGCACGCCGGTGAACGGGTAATCGCTGGCCCAATCATCCGCGCCGCCAGCGAAAAACAGAAACTGCCCCAGGTCCAACCCAGCAGTGCGCATCGTGAGATTGAACTCGTCGGTCCACCTCTCATCTCCGTATTTCTGAGGAAATACTTCGCGGAAGCCGGCCTGCATGTTGTGTGCGGGGGGGAGTTGTTTGCCAATATTCCGCCAAAGCTCCATCGTTTTGGCCCAGTCGTCCGGTTGCGGAGAATCAGGCTCATAGACGGGAGATATAAGGATGATCTGGCAATCGCGCGCGGCATCATACTCGGTTGCGGGATTGCGGACGCTGTTGATGGCGCGCACCAGGGCCGCATAACCATGGCTCAGCCCACCCGCGCCGCCGTTGCTCGCCTCGAGCGAGTCATTGGGCCATCGCTTGCGGCAGCGGGCGCACCGCTTCTGCCACATTGTCTCGGTCTCGCGGAAATTTCCGAAGTCCTCATGGTGGATGTAGAGCGCACCCGGTTCCACGGCCTCTACAAACTTTCTCAGCTCTTCCGCTTTGAGCCGGTTCAGCTCTTCGTTGCTGCGGCAACTTCCCAGAATGCTGGGATCGACGCCCTTTTTGCCACGCGTGAATCCCATGCACTGATACGTCGGGCCGTTCGGGTAGGACTCGCGATTCTTGAACACTTCGCCCAGATAGGCGCCCTCCTCGTAAAGGGGGCCGGTCTGGTAAGTGATGCCGTAACTCGCGCCATAACCACCGAACAGAAGATGGATGCCGCGGGCGCGAGCATAGATGTTCAGATCGCGCATCAGATCGGCATAGCCCGCGAAGCGCTGTTGGAGACTCCATCCGAAGCCATCCATCAGGACCATGTTTACCTTGTACCGAAGGGCTTGATCCAGTTTCTGTTTGCAGAGCATCCGATAGGACTCGACGCCTTGCCCGCGCTCCATGGACCAGCGGTTGCCCTCGGCGTTCAAGAGCCAGTCGGCGGCGGCGCGGAATTCGAAATCCGGATAGTCGCGCACGTACACTCCCGGAATTTCAACGCCTGACGAAGTTTGGCGGACCAACTGCACCACGGTCATGGCGGCGAACAGAACGCCCTGATCCGAACTGCCGACCGCCCAAATGGAGTTGGGGTCCGAAACCCGGATGACATAGCTCTGACCCCAATGATTCGGGTCCGACAACAGTTGCCGGTCCAACAGATTTAGCGAAACCGGCGGGTTCGGGTCTGCCGCGTAACTCCACAAATAGATGGCGGCTCCGGGCGGCTTGTTTTGCGTGATGGTCACCTCAATGGAACCGGCGGCCCGAACGAGGGCCTGGCGCAGAAAGTCAGCCGCGAGCCTCATCTTGGGACTGATCGCCGCGCCGGTGGGGCCTGCCACGATTTCGATGGCTCCACCGCGGGCCACGGCCAGCGACTGGCCGAGAGGTTCCAGATACTGCGGCGTTGGAGTGATCTGAACCTCAGCCAGCAATGTGCCAGGGATCAGGGCCGCCCACAATATCCAGCCACGGACGCGATGGCTCAATGCTTCCCTATCCCCTCGTAAGTGGCACCATGAATGCATGGATCTGCTGCTCAATAATGTCGAAGTACGGGTGCTTGGCGCGCTGCTGGAAAAAGATGGCACCACACCAGAATATTACCCGCTGTCGCTCAATGCGCTCTGTGCCGCGTGCAATCAGAAATCGAACCGGGAACCCGTGATGTCGCTCGATGAAGATCGCGTGGCCGCCGCCATCGATAGCCTGCGCGCCAAGGGCTTGGCACTCGACATCAGCGGAGGCGAGCACCGAGTCCACAAGTATGGACACCGCCTGGGCGAGGCCTTCAATTTCGACCGCCGGGAACAGGCCCTCATGTGCGTGCTTATGCTCCGCGGACCGCAAACCGTGGGCGAGTTACGCGGGCGATCCGAGCGAGTCTACGCGTTCGATGGGCTGGCCGATGTCGAGGCCACGCTCCAGCGGTTGGCGGAGCGAACACCGCCGCTCGTCCGGAAACTCTCACGCCGGGCTGGCGAAAAGGAGCAGCGCTTTGCCCATCTTCTAGGAGGTGATGTCGAGATCTCCGCGCCGATAACGCTGCCGCCCGAGCACCGCTCGCCGCTCGAAGAGCGCCTAATAGCCCTCGAAACGGCACTTTCGGAACTCACGCGCCAGTTCGAGGAATTCCGCAAGAAATTCGACTAGTACCAATCGTATAATTGAATCAGCTGTATCAATCATACGAATGAATAAGACCAAGGAAAAAATACTGAATATCGCCGAGCGGCTGTTCGGGGAGCAGGGGTATGGAGCGACCTCGTTACGGCAGGTCATCGCTGAAGCGGGCGTTAACCTGGCTGCCGTTCACTACCATTTTGGTTCGAAAGAAGAACTGCTCGACGCGGTGGTGTTGCGCGGGGCATCCCCCTTGAACGAAGAGCGAATCGCGCTGTTGGAGCACTATGAGGGGGAGGCCGCACCGGCCCCTGTAGCGGTGGAGAAAGTGCTGCATGCCATTGTGGCGCCGACGTTGATGAAGCTAAAGCGGAGCCCACAGTTTGCGCAGTTGATGGGCCGCCTGCTGGGAGAGGGGCTCATGCCGGGCATGCTGGGCCGCCATTTCAAGCCCACCGTAGACCGTTTTATTGGCGCGATGCGGCGGTCGCTGCCGGATCTGCCACAGGAAGAACTGTTCTGGCGGATACAGTTCATGTTCGGCGCGATGGCCCAAACGCTGCTTGGTCGGCACTTATTTCCAGAAGCGCTCGGGGGGCCGGCAGATACTTCGGAGGTGGTGGACCGGCTGATCAGCTTTCTGGCGGCGGGTTTCCAGGCGCCGGTTCCGCAGTTTGCGAAGGATCAGGAGAAGTAAATGCGAAGGGCATGGATATGTTTGGCATTGACGCCACTGGCGGTGGCGGCGGACGATGCATCTCAGCGCGGTCCGCTCCAACTCAGCTTGAAACGCGCGGTGGAAATTGCGACGTCGCCCGAAGGCAGTACACAAGTTCAGCTTTCGGCGGAGGCGCTGAAGCAGGCGCGCGCGCGGTCGGGGCAGGCACGGGCGGCGCTATTACCGGACCTTGAGGCGTCGTTCAGCGACCAGAACCAGACGCGGAACCTGGCAGCGCTGGGTATTACCAGCGTTCATCTGCCGATCCCGGGCTTCCAATTCCCGACGTTAGTGGGCCCATTCACCACCATGGATGCGCGGGCGACGGTTTCCGAGAGCGTGTTCGATTTCAGCTCCATCCGGCGATTCCAGGCGTCGCGCGTGGCGGTTTCGGCAGCCAGGTCGGATGTGGATAGCACGCAGGAACAGGTGGCAGCGAAGGTGGCGCGGGCGTACCTGGCGGCGATCCGTAGCGACACCGACGTGGAGACCGCTAAGGCCAACGTGACTCTTTCGCAAGCGGTCTTAACGCAGACCGAGAACCAGAAAAAAGCGGGCACCGGCACGGGGATCGAAGTTACAAGAGCGAAGGTGCAACTTGCCAACGATGAACAACGGCTCCTGGTAGCCGGGAACGACCGGCGCCGCGCGTATTTGCAATTGCTGCGCGCCATGGGACTGCGGCTCGATACGGAAGTCGAGCTGACGGACGGGCTGCGGTATGTCCCGGTGGACGCGGTGACGCTCGAGCAGGCCAAAGTGCAAGCGGTGAAGGAACGTCCTGATTACAGGGCGCAAACGGAGCGCGAATCGAACGCGCGGCTCCAGGCGAGCGCTACGAAAATGGAGAGGCTGCCATCGCTTGCCGCGTTCGGCGATTACGGCTCGATCGGCACTGGCTTGAACAATGCCCTGCCTACGCGCACGTATGGTTTCTCGCTGCGGGTGCCGGTTTTTGACGGCGGGCGGAGGGATGCGTATCGCGCCGAGGTAGCCTCGCAGTACCGCGCCGAGAAAGTGCGGACCAATGATTTGAAAGAGCAGGTCGAGCTGGAAGTGCGGCTGGCGCTGGACGGACTGCACTCGGCGGACGACCAGGTAAAGGTTGCGCAGGAAGGGTTGCAACTCGCCGAGAACGAGCTAGCGCAAGCGCGCAGGCGGTATGAGGGGGGCGTGGCGAACAGTCTGGAAGTGACCGACGCGCAGACGCGCCTGGAGCGCGCGCGCGACAACCAGACGGCCGCACTCTACAACTACAACGCGGCGCGGATCGATCTGGCGGAGGCGCTGGGCGAGGTCCGGCGGACCATGCAGTAAGGGAGAACGCCATGAAGACGCGAATCATTGTGATTGCGGCGGTGCTGGTGGCGGTGGGCGTCGCGGTGGTGTACGCGTTTCGAGAATGGGGGCGAGGGCCCAGCAACCGGATCGTGATCTCCGGCAATCTCGAGCTGACGGAAGTGAATATCGCGTTCAAAACGGCCGGCCGGCTTGTCGAACGCAACGTGGATGAAGGCGACGGCGTGAAGAAGGGCCAAATTGTGGCGCGGTTGGATCGGGATCAACTGGTGGCGCAGCGCGCGCGGGAGGTTGCGGGCCTCGCATCCGCTGAGGCGCAGCTTGCGCAGGCCGAGACCTCCGTGCAGTGGCAGAAGGCAAGTCTCACGGCGGATGTGGAGCAGAAGCAGGCGGACCTGGGTTCGAACGAATCCAAGCTGCTCGAACTGAAGAACGGCTCGCGGCCGCAGGAGATCCAGGAGGCCAGGGCGGCGGTGGACGCGGCGCAATCGGAATGGACCCGCGCGAAGCGGGATTGGGACCGCGCGCAAACGCTCTACAAGAACGATGATATTTCCACCGAGCAAAACGACCAGTTTCGTAGCCGGTGGCAAAACGCGGAGGCGGCGTTGAAGCAGGCAAAGGAGCGCGCGGCGCTGGTGGAGGCCGGTCCGCGGTCTGAAGAGGTTGAGGCGGCTTCAGGGCAAGTGCAGCGGGCGCGCGGCGCAGTGAAGATGGCCGAAGCTAACAGGTTCGAGCTGAAGCGGCGCGAGCAGGAACTGGCCACGCGTCGTGCGGAGATAGCGCGATCCAATGCGAACATCGCTTTGATCGATTCACAGCTCGCCGATACGGTGGCGGCTTCGCCGGTGGATGGCGTGGTGCTGGTGAAATCGGCAGATGTGGGCGAGGTGCTGGCGCCGGGCACGACGGTGGTGACGGTGGGCGACATCGATCACCCGTGGCTGCGGGGGTATGTCGATGAGAAAGATCTGGGACGGGTGAAGCTCGGGGCCAAGGCGCAGATCACGACTGATTCGTATCCGAAGAAGACGTATTGGGGGCGCGTGAGCTTCATCGCGTCGGAGGCGGAGTTCACACCCAAACAGATCCAGACACAGCAGGAGCGCGTGAAGCTGGTTTACCGCATCAAGATCGATGTAGACAATCCGCAGCACGAGCTGAAGTCGAACATGCCGGCGGATGCGGAGATTGTTCTGGAGTAATTCAACGCCGAGACGCAGAGACGCCGAGAAAGTATTGCCGATAGCCCCATGGAACCGATCATCGAAACCCGAGACCTGACGCGGCGCTTCGGCGCGCTGACGGCGGTGGACCATCTGGACCTGTCGGTTGCGCGCGGGGAAATCTTCGGACTGGTGGGGCCCGACGGAGCCGGCAAAACCACAACGCTGCGCATGCTCTGCGGCTTGATGGATCCGAGCGAAGGGAGCGCGCGCGTGGCCGGACACGATGTGGCGCGCGAGTCGCAGGCGGTTAAGGACCAGATCGGGTATATGGCGCAGCGCTTTGGCCTATATGGCGATCTGACCGTGGAAGAGAACATGAGTTTCTACGCGGACCTTTTCGACATCACCGGTGACGAGCGGCAGGACCTCTCCCCGCGCCTGCTCCGTATGACCCGGATGGAGCCGTTCCGCGACCGCCAGGCGCGGCAACTCTCAGGCGGCATGAAACAGAAGCTGGCGCTGATGTGCACGCTGCTGCACCGCCCGCAGATCCTATTTCTCGACGAACCGACCAACGGCGTAGACCCGGTTTCACGCCGCGACTTCTGGGCCATTCTGTATCAGCTGCTCAAGGATGGCATCACGATCTTCATGACCACGGCGTATCTGGACGAGGCCGAGCGCGCGCACCGCGTGGGCCTGATGCACCGCGGAAAGCTGATCCGCTGCGCCACTCCGGATGAGCTGAAGCACGGCGCGGGTGCGGCCAACCTGGAAGACGCCTTCATCGCGCTGATCCGCGCCGCGGAAGGAGCGCGGGCATGAACGGCGCGAGCGCATGGGCGGTGGAAATCAAAGACCTGGTGAAGACCTTCGGCTCATTCGTGGCGGTGGACCACGTTTCGCTCACGGTGCCCAAGGGCGAAATTTTCGGGTTCCTGGGGCCGAACGGGGCAGGGAAGTCGACGACCATTCGCATGCTCTGCGGGCTGCTCACGCCGAC
>Ga0075426_10002836_pt1 | contig 12392 bp, 9 predicted proteins | sample SoiMethybrSBSTD5_FD_75304 | JGI IMG/M metagenome (GOLD analysis project Ga0075426, IMG submission 75304) | Bulk soil microbial communities from a Populus tree surrounding site in Tennessee, USA - Soil MetaG P. TD hybrid SBSTD5 | ecosystem: Environmental > Terrestrial > Soil > Tree plantation...
CATCCCGGACGCGTTCGGCGGTCCCTGCGGTGGCGACGCCGATCATTTCGGCCAGCGATGCTTCAAGCACCATGCCGATGGCGATGGCTTCGCCGTGCAGCAGACGATAATCGCTCGCGGTTTCGATGGCGTGGCCGAGCGTGTGGCCGAAGTTGAGGATCTTGCGCATGCCGTGCTCGCGTTCGTCGCCTAACACAATGCCGGCTTTGATCGTGATGCTGCCGATGATGAGCTCGTGCATCGCGTCGCCCGCGGGATCTTCGAGCAGCGCGGGCAGCGCCCCGGCCATGCGGTCGAAGTACGCGGCATCGGTGATCACGCCGTGCTTGATGGCTTCGGCGGCGCCGGCACGCCGGTGCTCGATGGGCAGGGTCGCGAGCGTCTGCGGATCAGCGACGACCGCTGATGGTTGGTGAAACGCGCCGACGAGATTCTTGCCCGCGGGCGCATCAACGCCGGTCTTGCCGCCGATGGACGCGTCGATCATTGCGAGCAGCGTCGTCGGCACCTGCACGAACGGAATGCCGCGCATGAACGTCGCGGCGACGAATCCGGCGAGGTCGCCCACGACACCGCCGCCGAGCGCGATGATCGTCGTGTCGCGTCCGCAGCCGGCGTCGAGCATCTCGTCCGTTAGGCTTGCCCAGGTGAGCCGCGTTTTGTGCGATTCGCCGGGCGGGATGCGGAGCACCAGCGGCTGGGCGCCGGCGAACGAATCGGCGACGCGTGCGCCGTAAAGTGTCGCGACGATGTCGTCGGTGACGATCACGTAGCGGTGCGCGGGCGCGACGCGCGCGGCCACGGCGCCGACCGCGCCTAACAGATCGGGCTCGACGAGGATGTCGCAGTCGAGGAGGCGCAGCGCAGTGGGGGCGCGCTCGCGCCGTGCTACCACGTCACCTCCGCCGCGCCGGCGCGCCGGTTGGCGACGCGGGCGAGCACGAAGAGCAGATCCGAGAGGCGATTCAGGTAGATGACGACGATCGCCGGCAGCTCGACGTCGCGACGGAGTGCGATCGCGCGACGCTCGGCGCGGCGACATACCGTGCGCGCCACGTGCAGCGCGGCGGACTTGGGCGTGCCGCCCGGAAGGATGAACGCCGTGAGGGGCGCCAGCTCGGCTTCGCCGTCGTCGATGGCGCGCTCGAGACTCGCAATGCGCGCATCGTCGATGCGTGCCTTCTCGAGCTGCTCGCGAACTTTTTCCGGATGCGGCGTTGCGAGCAGCGCGCCGAGACTGAACAGGTCGCGTTGGATAGGCGCCAGGACTTCATCGATGCGCGGCATCATCTCGATGCTGCGCGCCAATCCGATGATCGCGTTCAGCTCGTCGACTTCACCGTACGCTTCGACGCGTGGGTCGTCTTTCGGGACGCGTCCGCCGCCGAACAATCCCGTTTCGCCTTTGTCTCCGGTGCGCGTGTAGATCCGCATCCCGCAGAATCTAACGCTCGCGACGCGCGCTCGTGAGCGCGCGGGTCAGACGCGCATGCCGTGGAGCAGTCGACCGAACCAGCCGCGCTGGTGTTCGCCGTTGCGTCGAAGTCCGTGCTTGAAGTTGGAGAAGCGCGTGATTTCGCCACCGGTGGTAGACGGTTGATAGGTCGTCGGGAAGAGCGCGGCGAGATGGTCCTGTAACCGATCGGGTGTGGCGACGACGGACTGGGCTTCGCACCACCGGTCGAGCGTTTTGCCGAACGTGGCCGCGGTGGGCCGGTGCGCCGGATCGCGATCGAGCGCCGCCATGAGCGCTTCTTCGATGGCCTTGGGAACGGCGGGGACTTTCTCTCGGATATTGGGCAGCGGGCGCCACGTGACTTCGTCGATCAACAATTCGGTGGCGTCCTCGTAGAACAACGGTTCGAGCGTGAGCAGCTCGTAGAGCACGACGCCAATGGCGAACACATCGCTCCGACCGTCGACGTCGAGGCCGAGGATTTGTTCGGGGCTCATGTAGTGCTTCTTGCCCATCATCAGCATCGGCGACGAGTCCATCGGATCGGAGGATGTCTTCGCTTTGGCGATGCCGAAGTCCGCCAATTTGATGTGGCCGTCCCACGTGGACATGATGTTGTTAGGCGAAACGTCGCGATGCACGATGTCGAGCGGACGGCCGTCGGGTCCGGCGAACGTGTGCGCGAAGTCGAGCGCGCGACACACGCGGCTGGTGACATACGCGGCGACGTGCACGGGGATCAATCGATCGAGCTCGCGGTGCCGCTCGATCATGTTCCGCAGCGTCGGGCCCTTGATGTACTCCATGGCGATGTAGTACTGGCCTTCGACTTCGCCCAGCTGGTAGATCTGGACGATGTTGCCGTGCACGAGGTTCGCCGAGAGTTTGGCTTCGTCGATGAAGAGCTGGAGCCAGGTTTTCTCTTTAGCGTAGTGCGGATGGATGACCTTGAGCGCGATACGCTTGGCGAAGCCGGCGGGGCCCAAATGCTCGGCTTCGTAGACGGTGGCCATGCCGCCCTGCGCGATCTTGCGTACGAGGCGGAAGGAGCCGGCGTATTCCAGTATGTGCTCGTCAGAGTGCATTATTACAGACTCGCAGGCCACGGCGGCGAGGTGCGCGCCGTGATCATCAGTCATCCGACTCCATGCCGCACGACATCCGAGACATCACGATCATCGGCGGAGGGCCGACCGGGCTCTTCGCGTCCTTCTATTCGGGCATGCGCAGTGTCACGGCGCGCATTGTCGACGCACTGCCGGAGTTGGGCGGTCAGCTGCTGGCGCTGTATCCGGAGAAATACATTTTCGACGTCGCGGGCATTCCGCAGATCCTGGCGAAGGACCTGGTCCGCGACCTGGTGCAGCAGGCCAACCGGTTTTCGCCATCGATCCACCTGAATCAGCGGGTGGTCTCACTGGAAGAGGACGGCGGCTGCTTCACGCTGGTCACCGAAACGGACCGGTTCCCGTCGCGGGCGATCGTGGTTGCAGCGGGCATTGGCGCGTTCTCGCCGCGCCGGTTGCCGCAGCCCTCGGCGGAGCAGTGGTACGGGCGGGGGATTTACGATCGGGTGTCGGACCCGGAAGCGTTTCGTGGGCAGCGCGTGCTGATCGTCGGCGGGGGCGATTCGGCGTTCGACTGGGCGCAACAACTGCTGGAGCGTGCGGCCGAGCTGACGTTAGTTCATCGCAGCGATCGATTCCGCGCGCATGGGGCGACGGTGCACGCGGTGACCGCGGCGGCAGCGGAGGGTCGCGCCAAAGTGCTCACGTTTCACGAGCTGGCCGAGGTGCACGGAAACGGCGAGGGCGTGCGTGCGGTGACGCTCAAAGACGTGAAAGCGAAAACGCACTTCGATCTCGACGTCGACGTGATCCTGCCGATGCTCGGCTTCGTGAGCGACATCGGTCCGCTTGCGCACTGGGGATTGCGGGTGGAGGGTCACAAGATCGTGGTGTCGAGCACGATGGAGACGGGGCGGACAGGGATATGGGCGGCTGGGGACGTGACGACGTATGCCGGAAAATTGGAGCTCATCGCGACAGGATTCAGTGAGGCGGCGATCGCGGTGAATCAGGCGGTGCACTGGATCTATCCGGAGAAGAAAGTGGCGCCGGGGCACTCATCGAACATGGGTATTTTTGGGCAGAAGGATGACTGACGTGCGCGGGGAGACGCACTGAGAGTGCGGCGCCGTTATGATAGCGTTGAAGATATCAATCCAATGGTCTGATATTTGTAACAATATCACTTAGCTTGCCGTCTTGCGGGCTGCGATATACTATACTATATGGGATTAAAATCCATATATAGCATACAATATATCTTATGCCAATCCGCAGAAATACCGACCTCCTTGCGTTGACGGCAGGCTTGGCGGCGAAGCGTAACGCAAGTCGACTCTCTCAGCGACGCGTGGCGAGCATCGCGGGCGCGACGCAGGCCGCACTATCGCGCATCGAGCGCGGCCTTGCCGATCCGAGCCTCAGCACAGTACTCGAAATCGCTCACGCGTTAGGCCTGGAGCTGCGCCTGGTGCCGAGGCAACTCGTTCCCGCGGTCGACCTCCTCATGCGGCCGCAGAAAAGCGGGAGCGTGGAACCCCAAGACGAGGCGCCGCTGTATGCGCCCCAGGCGGAGGATGAGTTGTCGTGACGGGCGATGCCCCGCAGATCTCATCCTTGCGCCTGCTGCTCGACGGCGTGCCCATCGGCGTGATCGCGCAACTGCCCGATCAGCAGGTAGTAACGGCGTTCGACCTCGACTACGAGAACGATGTGGGCCGGCCGACATTGAGTCTGAGTCTCAAGACGGCGTCGGGCGCTTTGCGCACACCGGCTCGCACTCGTGTACGTCTGCCTCCGTTCTTTTCGAATCTCCTGCCCGAAGGGCACCTTCGGCAGTACCTGGCGGCTCGGGGCGGGGTGAAGCCCATTCGCGAGTTTCCGCTCATCGGCCTGCTCGGCCGGGATTTGCCGGGGGCGGTCGAACTTCGCGCGGCATCCGACACTGGGATGGTCGACTCAACAGAGCGGTCGTCGCAGTCGCCTAACGGCGTGGCCGGGCCGCCGCTCCGGTTTTCATTGGCGGGTGTCCAACTCAAATTCTCGGCACTCGCCGAAGCAGACGGCGGTCTGACGATTCCCGTCTCGGGCGCAGGCGGCGACTGGATCGTCAAGCTTCCATCGGCGCGCTTTCAATCGGTACCCGAGCACGAGCATGCGATGCTCGGCCTTGCGAGAGCGGTGGGAATCAGTGTACCGGAGAACAAGCTCTTACCGCTCAGCGCGATCGATGGTCTTCCACGCGATCTTGGGCCGCTCGACGGTCAGGCGCTCGCTGTCGAGCGTTTTGATCGCGGTCCGGACCGCGCTCGCGTGCACATCGAGGATTTCGCGCAGGTCTTCGATGTGTATCCCGAGGGGAAGTACGGCAAGGCGAGCAGCGAAGACATCGCCCGGGTCATCTGGGCCGAGTCAGGCCTCGACGACAGCTTGGAGCTCGTGCGCCGGCTGGTGTTCATCGTTTTGACGGGAAACGCCGACATGCATCTCAAGAACTGGTCCGTGCGCTACGCGGACCGCACCGCGGCACGCTTGTCGCCGGCGTATGATCTCGTTGGCACCGTCGCCTTCCTGCCTAACGCAGATCTTGCATTGACACTCGGCGGGCAATCGGCGATGCGTTCCGTGACGATGGATTCGTTCAGGAGGCTCGCTGCCAAGGTCGGGCTCCCGACCGCCGCGGTCGAGCACACCGTTGAACAAACGGTTCGGAGCTTTCAAGAGGCGTGGCGCGACGACCCCTCCGTCAGGGGCCTGCCTTCAGGCCAGCGAAGGACGATCGCCCATCATGCACAGGCACTACCGTTGTGGCGCGTTGTGTCGAAGAGCCAGCCGGTCAGCGGCCGAACTCCACCCGTGGATCGGCGACGGCGTACGAGGCGTCGGCGATGATGTTCACGACCACGAACACGACGCTGAGAAACAGGATGCTTCCCTGGATTGCGGGGAGGTCGCGTTTGCTGATGGCGTTCACCACGTAGCGGCCGAGTCCGGGCCAGCTGAAGACGGTTTCCGTCAGGATACTGCCGGTGAGGTACGAACCGAAGTCGAGGCCGATCACCGTGACGACGGGGATGAGCGCGTTGCGCAGGGCGTGTCGGGCGAGGACGGCGGCGCGCGGCGGCCCCTTCGCGCGCGCGGTGCGGATGTAGTCGCTCCCCAGCACTTCGAGCATGGCCGAGCGCGTCATGCGGGCGAGAAAGGCGATGGAGCGCGTGCCTAACGCAAAGGCCGGCAGGATGAGGAACGCCAGTCCGCCGGTGCCGGAGGGCGGCAGCCAGCGCAGGATCATGGCGAACACCAGAATCAGGATCAGGCCCACCCAATAGACGGGGAACGAGATCCCGAGGTACGTGAAGGCGAGCGTGAACCGGTCGAGCCAGCCGCCGGGATGGGCGGCGGTGACGATGCCGACCGAGACGCCTAACACAACGGCGAGCAGCATCGCCGCGCACGCGAGCTCGAGCGTCTTGGGGAAGCGTTCCGCGATGTCGCGGGCGATCGGACGACCCGTGATGAACGACGTGCCGAGGTCGCCGCGCAGCACGCCCGACGCATAGGCGACGAACTGCTCGGGGCGCGGTTCGTCGAGGTGAAGCTGCTTGCGGAGCTGGGCGATGGTCGCGGAGTCGGCGCGCTCGCCGACCATTTCCATCACCGGATCGCCGGGTGCGATGTAGAGCAGCGCGAAGACGACGACGAGGACGCCGAACAGCGTCGGGATGGCGAGCAGCAGGCGCCGCAGCAGGAACGTGCCCATGGGTCGGTGCGCGTTCCGCCTAACGGCTCAGGGATGCGGCGCCGCGCTGTCGCGTGCGGTGCTGTCGCGCGCAGCCGCGTCGCCGGACCCGGGTCCGCCGATCGAGACATCGAGGAACCGTTGGCCGTTGAAGATCGCCGGTGCCTTGAATCCCCTGATCCACGGCTGCACCGCGTACAACTCGTTGTAGAAGAAGAGGTAGATCATCGGGGCGTCGCGGAATGCGATCGAGTCCGCGCGCTGATACAGCGCGGCGCGCTTGGTGCTGTCGGCGGTGGTGCGCGCGCGTGCGACGAGATCGTCGACGGTTGGATTTTCGTAGAACGAGACGTTGCCGCCGACGCCGCGATTGGCGCCGACGAGCAGCGGGTTCAGGAAGTCCTCGGCGTCGGGATAGTCGGCGTACCAGTCTTTGATGAACAGATCCGCATCGCCGTGGCGTGAGGCTTCGCGCGCGGCGGAGTTGTCGCGTTGGACGAGCGTGACGCGGACGCCGACTGCGGCCAGGTAGGCCTGAATGGATTGCGCGATGCGTTGGAAGGTCTCGTCCTGCCCAACCCAAAGTTGGGCGGCGAATCCTTTGGGGTAGCCCGCGGCGGCGAGGAGCGATCGGGCTGTGGCCGGGTCGTAGCCGTATGGATGGCGCGCGGTGTCGGCGCCGTCGAGCGAGGGCGGGATGACGCCGGCGGCGAGGCTGCCGCGACCGCCGACGAGGCGCTGGAGGATGGTGCGCACGTCGACCGCGTCGTTCAGCGCCTGCCTAACGCGAGGATCCTTGAACGGGCCGCGTGTGCAGTTGATGGCGACGTACCACAACCGGAGCGCCGGCGCGGAGACGAGGAAGGCGCTCTTTTCGTCGGTGTGTTCCCAGCGTTCGGTCTCGGCTTCGGGTACGTAGAGCAGGTCGACATTGCCGGCCTGGAATTCGGCGACCGATGTGCTGGGTTCGGGGACGATGCGAATCTCGAGCGAGTCCATGCGGGGGGCGCCGCCCCAGTACGATGGATTGCGCGCCAGGAGCACGTAGTCGTCATGCTTCCACTCGACGAAGCGCCAAGGTCCCGTTCCGACGGGATGCTGGGAGAAATTCGCGGTGTCGCTGTCGGGCACGATGGACGCGACCGGCATCGCGAGTAATTTTGGGAAGATGGCGAGCGCGGTGTCGAGCGTGATGCGCACGGTGCTGTCATCGGGCGCGTCGAGGCCGCTGATCGTGGGCGAGGTTCCGGCGGCGAAGGCGCGTGCACCGGAGATCGGGTAGAGAGGCCAGCCGCGGCCGCCTTTCGTGCGCGGATCGAGCACGCGCTCGAAGCTGTGCACGACGTCACGGGAGCGGAGCGCGCGTCCGTTGTGGAACGTGACGTGTGGCCGCAAGTGAAAGGTGTACGTGCGGCCATCGGCGGAGACGTCCCAGCGTTCGGCGAGCGCGGGCGCCAGGTGCGCGTCGACGGTGAATTGGGTGAGGCCGTCAAAGAGGTACGAGACGGCGCGGCCCGTCGGCACGTCGGTAGAAAGAGCGGGATCGAGCGAGCGCGGATCGTAGCGGTCGCGCGAGTCGATGAAAGTTTTGCGTTGCGGAGTAGAGTCGGCGCCGCGGCAGGCGCTCACGAACGAAAGCGAAACGACGGCGAGACCAATCGCGAGGGAGAAGCGAATCGTGCGCAGACGGCGCCTCGTTGACTTCGAGTGGGAAACGAGTGAACTTACCGGGCCTCAAGTAAAGCGTCAATCGTGAGTTACGTCCTGTGCGTCGACGATCACGAGGACATGCGCCTCATGGTGCGCGAGATCCTCGCTTCGGCGGGGCACGAAGTGCATCTCGCGCCCGATGGCGCTTCGGCGCTCGCGGCGATTCAAGCGCGCGAGCCTGAGCTGTTGGTCCTCGATCTCGTCATGCCGGGCATGTCGGGGATCGAGGTGTGTCGCGCGGTGAAGTTGAATCCATTCACGGCGCGGATTCCTGTGCTCATGCTCACGGCGCGCGGCGACGTCGAGCACAAAGTGGAAGCGTTCGAGGCGGGCGCCGATGACTACTTGGCGAAGCCGTTCGATCCGCGCGAGCTGCGTGCGCGGATCGTGGCGTTGCTGCGGTTGGTCCGGCGCGAGGGCGATCGCAATCCGACGAGCGGACTACCGGGCGGTCAGGCGATCGAAGATGAAATCGCGCGGCGGGCGAAGCTGCGCGAGCGATTCGCGATCTGCTACATCGATCTCGACAACTTCAAGCCGTTTGCCGACACGTTCGGATTCACGATCGCCGACGTGGTGATCCGGGACATGGGTCACGCGATTCGCAACGCGGTGGATGTCGTGGGGAGCCGAGACGATTTCGTTGGGCACATCGGCGGCGACGATTTCATCGTCGTTACGACGGAGCAGCACGCGGAAGCGATCGCACGCGAGTGTGCAGTGCGGTTCGTGGAAGTCGCGGGCCGAGCGGTGGGTGAGGAAGCGCTCCGGCGCGGGCACTTCATGGGCATCGATCGCGAGGGGCGTGCGCGGGAGTTTCCGATCGCGCGGTTGTCGACGGCGATTCTTTTCGTCGAGCCCGAGCGGTGGATCTCCGTCAGTCACATCGGGTCGCTGGCGGCCGAGATGAAGCGGCGAGCGAAACAGCGGGGACCGGGCACGATTCTGGTGCAGGCGGTGTAGTGAGAAGGAATCGACAGGTGGTGAGAGCGAACATGCGCGCATCGCGAGATGGCCGGCAGATCACGCCGGTCCTTTCCCTCCATTCGATTGTGGTTGCCGGGACGCCTCACGCCTGATGCGGCGGCTCGTTCTCGCGCTCGCGCTCGTCGTGCTGGCGCGACCACTGCCTGCGCAGGATCTCTCGTGTAGCGGCGTCGGCGGCCCGGGTGACCTCCAGATTCGCAGTTTGTCGTTCGATGGGAACGACCATTTCTCCGACAGCCAACTGAGCAACGCGATCGTGACGACGCCGTCGAGCTGGTGGCGGCGCGTGCTGCACGTTCCGATCGGGGCCCAGCACTGTCTGGACACGTTGGAGGTGGCGCGCGACGCGCTGCGACTCCGGCTGCTGTACCGCCAGCACGGCTACTACCACACGCAGGCCACGCCGCGCGTTTCGCCTAACGGGCCGAACGCGGTGTCGGTGCTGTTCACAATCGCGGAAGGTCCGCCGGTGCTGATCGATTCGCTCACGGTCTCGGGCTTGGACTCGGTGCCCGAGCAGTTGCGCGATCGATTGGTGCGTCCGTTGGACCGGCTGCGCGGCGGCATCTACGATCGCGATACGCTGCGATCGGTGATCGACACGGCGGTGACGCGGCTCCTGAACGACGGCTACGCGCACGCGACCGACCCGCTGCGCGACATCGAAGTCGATGAGGCGGCGAACCGCGCGAACGTGAGGCTGACGTTTTTGCCCGGGAAGGTGGCGCACATCGGCAAGATCGACATCGTCGCCGAGGCGAACAAAGCGGGGCAGAAGCCGGCGATCGACACGGAGACGGTGCACGATCTGCTGTCGATCAACACGGGCGACCTGTATCGGCAGCGCGATCTCCTGCGATCGCAGCGCGACCTGTATGCGCTCGAGACCTACAACCACGTGGACGTCGAGCTGCTGCCCGACAGCTTGCAGCCTAACGACACCTCGCTCACGGTGCGCGTGTTCGTGGCCGAAGGGTTGATGAAATCGATGCGTGTGGGCGTAGGGTGGGCGTCGCTGGACTGCGCGCGCACGCAAGGGCGGCTCACCGATCGCAACTTTTTCGGCGGCGCCCAGTGGCTCGAGTTGAACGCGCGATTGTCGCACATTGCGCTCTGTCCGTCGAGCGTGCGCCAGGACACGGCGTTCAGCAATCTCGTGAACTATTACGCGGGCGCGACGCTGCGCCTGCCATCGTTGTTCGGCCCGCGGAACATCCCGTCGATCACCGTGTTCAGCGAACGGACGTCCGAATTTCGCACGTATGTTCGCTACACGCCGATCGGTGTGTTGGGCCAGGTGACGCGCGATCTGCAACCGCGCGACCTGCGGCCTGGCTTGCCGCTCACGCTGGGCTATCAGCTCGAGTACGGCCGCACGAAAGCCGATCCGGCGGTATTCTGTCAGATCTTCAACCGCTGCAGTCTGGCGGACATCGCGCGGCTGCAGGAGAACAGCAGCCTGCAGGTGCTGAGCGCGACGCTCGTGCGCGATCGCACGAACAACGCGCTCGATCCATCTCGTGGATCGATACTGCAGGTGCTGCTCCGGAGCGGCACGACGAGTCTCGACACGGCGGGTGCGTCGCGATTCACGCGGGCCGAGGGCGACGCGTCGTTTTACCGGAATCTTGGCGGAAAGACGGTGCTGGCGGCGCGGCTCGAGCTGGCCGGCGTGTTTCGCGGTTTCTCGACGAATCCGGCCACGGACTTCGTTCCCCCGGAAGAGCGGTTGTACGCCGGCGGTCCGAATTCGGTGCGCGGCTACAGTCAGAACTTGTTAGGCCCGCTGGTGTACATCGTGGACTCGACGAATGTGCGGGACTCGGTCGTTGCGGGCCGGCACGTGTATACGGCGAGCGACTCCGCGCGGATCCTGCAATTCTCGCCGACGGGCGGCAACACGATGTTGGTGGGCAACCTCGAGCTTCGGACGCCGTCGCCGTTCCTGCGCGACCTGGTCCAACTGGCGGGCTTCGTGGACGCCGGCCTGGTGTGGAATCGTCCAGCGGACCACGTGAGTCTGAGCGATGTGCGCCTAACGCCGGGCATCGGCGTGCGCGTCAACTCGTTCGTCGGGCCGTTCCGCGTGGACGTGGCGTACAATCCCTATCCCTCCTCGTTCGGCTCGGTGTACTTTGTGGATCGGTCGAGCGACGCGCTCCGGTGCGTGAGTCCCAACAACCCGTTCGATCGCGGCGTCGTGGTGCCGGGCATCGATTGCCCGTCGAGCTTCCGTCCGGTGAACACGGGCTCGTTCTTCAGCCGGCTGACCTTCAACTTCAGCATCGGCCAGGCGTTCTAGATGACGCGCCGCCGGCTGGTCGCGATCGTGAGCGCGGGCCTGTTGTTTCTCATCGGGCTCGCCGTGGTGGGTCTGCTGCTGGCGCTCACGCAGACGGACGTCGGCCGGCGGTGGGTGCGCGACTACGTGCAGCAGACGCTCGTCGAGGCGCTGCGCGGCAAGGGCTCGATCTACGTCGGCCGGTTAGGCGGAAATTTGCTGAGCGGGTTCACGATCGACTCGCTCGCGATTCGCGACGCCGACGATTCGCTGTTCGTGGCGTCGGGGCCGATCAAGCTGCACTACGATCTGCGCGATCTCGTGGACAAGCGTATCCGGTTGTCGCAGGTGGAGCTGTCGCATCCGGTGATCAATCTGCGGCGCCACGCGGATCAGACGTGGAACTATCAGCACATCTTTCCGGGTTCGCCGAGTAAGCCGGCGCTGCGGGGCGTGCCGCGGCCGCAGGAGCTGCGGTTCGGCGACTACTTCGCGATGTCGGGCGTGACGATTCACGACGGCACCGTGATTTTGACGCAGCGCTGGGATCCGCCCGACTCGCTGCGGGGCGCGCGGCGGGACAGTGCGATCCGTGTGGCGCTGCACGACACGTCACATGTGATTCGTCGCACAAGCGAAGGCTTGAAGCAGACGCGCCGGTTCACGCATTTGGAGCTGGTTGCGAGCACCGTACGCATCGCCGATCCGGACAGCAGCGGGCGATTCGTGCAAGCCGACTCGCTCGGCGTCGACATCGATGATCCGCCGTTCCGGCTGCGCCACGTGGCGGGCCCGGTGACCATTCGCGGCGACTCGGTGTGGCTCGCCATTCGTCACTTCGATTTGCCGGGCAGCACGGGTAAGGCGAACGGAAAGGTCTGGTGGGGTGGCGACCTCCCCACGCGGTACGACGTGCACGTAACCGGCGATTCGGTGTCGCTGGCCGATGTGGCGTGGGTGTACCCGACGCTGCCGCGCACCGGCGGCGGGCGGATGCGCCTCACGATCAAGAACGAGAGCACAAATCTGCACGTGCTCGACTACGTGCTGAGCGACATGGATGTTCGCACGACGCGATCGCGTCTCGAGGGCGCGATGACGTTCGCGGTGGGCGGTCCGGTGCTCGCGGTGAAGGATCTCTCGATGACGCTG
>Ga0075426_10002837_pt1 | contig 12392 bp, 10 predicted proteins | sample SoiMethybrSBSTD5_FD_75304 | JGI IMG/M metagenome (GOLD analysis project Ga0075426, IMG submission 75304) | Bulk soil microbial communities from a Populus tree surrounding site in Tennessee, USA - Soil MetaG P. TD hybrid SBSTD5 | ecosystem: Environmental > Terrestrial > Soil > Tree plantation...
CGTGTGACTCATTATTGCGCGCTACGCTTGCGTTGTCTACGTTTTGTTGTCTTACCGTTCGTTTGCTCCGCACGCGGCGCACGAGTCCTGAAGCCGCGGATGGCGCGTTGTGGACCATGCAGCGGCAGCACACCGGATCGGACCATCTCGGCAAACAGGTCGACGTCGTAATCGGCTTCACGCGACATCTCTTCGCGAATCGAGTGCAACACTTCCAGAAATCTTGGGCGACGATACATAGGTCATTTTCGATTGCCGATTGCCGATCTCCGATTGTGTTTCAGCGTCTTGTTTTCAAATCGGCAATCGGCAATTGGCAATCGGGCAATCAAGTAACTCTCTCCGTGGCTTCCGAAACGAGAAACTCCGGCGTCACGATCATCGGCACGTAAAATCCCGCGGCCGTATTGAACAACTTAATGCGCGCCTGGCGCCGCACGTTTGCCAGGTGCCCGAAGTTCCACGTTACCAAATAATCGATCTTGTGAAACGATGCAATCGCTACGTGCAACGCATCCGCGATGTACTTACGATGAAAGATGCCGCGCGAAATGTAACCCTCGGCGAGTATAGCTGCCTCTTCAGTCAGATCAACCTGTTCGAGATCGCGAATCAGTTTCAAGTAAGAGGTGCGATGCGGTTCCTGCACGCGTGCGAGTTCAGACGTCACCAACGGCGAGATGACCGTGCGATAGTCGGGCATCTCATGTTCCCACCACCTGATCGTCAAGTCGCGGCGAAACGGTTCGCCGTTATCGAGATAAGCGCCGATCACCGACGTCTCGAGGTAAAGAGCTTGCTTCATGGAGTTGATACTACTTCCTGATTGATAGTCTCGACGGGGTTGGGCTTCTGGCCCAGTGGCTCCAACCGCATCGTGCCGCGCGCAAAGTCAAAATAGATGCGGAAGTGACGGAGAAAATTTCCGCCGAGTATGCCGCTCTGCGTGAAGCCGGCGGTTTCGTTCACCGGTTCCATGTCGAGCACCGCGGCGTTGATTTTTTCCAGCTTTGTCAGTCCTAAGCTCAACCGCGGCAACTGCAGAAGCTTCACGTCTTCAGTAACACCGGCCGCGCCAAATACGCGCATCTTCGACGGCTGCAACAGATCGAGAAGCTGTTCTTCCTGCGACAGCTTTTCCGAAACGACGGTGATGCTGGCGGCGGTGTCGATGATGAAGTTGACGGTCTTCTCGAACCCTTCGAGCGTGACTTCGCCACTTAGAAACCCGCTCGACGTCGTGCGCAGCGGTACCTCGAAGGTGCCTTCGCTATTCGGCGCGATCGGTGCGAGCGACAACATACCTTCCGGACGTTTCACCGCGGTCCACGGTTCAACCAAATCGGTCTGGTTCTGACGCACCAACGACATGCGGCGCGTGCCGTAGTCGATCGAAGCCAGAAACTTCGACACCACTGAAAGGCCGAGATAACCATCGACCGGCAGGTTGGTGTCGAAAAACTTGCGGATGTAGACAGGAACATTTTCAACTCTGGCTCCGCCCATATCGATCGAGTTGACGTAGCCATAAACAATCTCAAACCTGCCACCGCCGCCGACCGCGCGTGCAACACCACCGCGCGCGACGGGTCTGATGCCTAACCGCTTCGCTGTCTCATCCGAAATCACCGACATTCCCGAACCGGTGTCCAGCACAAAGCTCAACGACTCTTTGCCGCCGTTGATACGCACCTTCAGGATGGGCCGGTTGTCGGTCGCTTCAAAAGGAACTGAGGTACGCACTTCGCCGCTGGGCACGTAAAGCGCGCCTTGTCTGCCGAGATAACGCAGAAACTCGATCAGTCCGAGAATGCGCTGGCGCCGATCGATGTCCGTCTTCGGCGCGATCATCAGGAATCGTTCGTAAGCGTCGGCGGCTTCTTTGTACTTCTCACTTCTGGCGGCCGCCTGCCCGAGACTGAAAACGTAGTCCGGCTCCTCCGGATCCATGCTCGCGGCTTTGCGCAAGCCTGGAATCGCGAGTGGCAAACGGTTCTCGTAGAAGTCGACCATCGCGAGTCCGGCGACGGCGAGTGCTTCGTTGTCGTTGAGCGCGAGCGCGGTACGGAACTCTTCGACCGAGAGACGAAACTCACCCGCGCCGAGAATCGCCGCGCCCAGCAAAGCGTGACCACGCGCAGACAACGGATTGTTCATAAGCACGCGCGCGGCGTTGTCGTAAGCGCCCTGTAGGTTTCGTTGTTTGAGTTGAGCAAAACTCAAACCGAGCCGGGCTTCGTTGTCGTGGCCGTCCTTTTCCAGCAGGTCGCGAAAAATCTTTTCTGCTTGCGCGTAGTCGCCTTTGCGTACGGCGCGATAGCCCCGGCTGTACGCCTTCTTGTCGGAAGACGCATAGGCCTTGGGAGCGGTACCGGCAATGACTGATAAAGCAAACACGAAAGCGGCCACACCGCAGGCCGCCGTTCGGAGCAGACACCGGTTCTTTTTATACTGCATGATGCACACCTACTTCAGGATTTCGCCTGTCTTCATGGACCAAAGCACCAAATCCAACTCATCGAAGTCGACGCCAATATCCTTCGCGAACCGCATCAACTCCTGCTCGACCTCGAGATACTTCCTGCGCGTTTGCGGCGGCTTGATTGAATCAACCACGCCGACCTCCGCCAGACAACGCATCACATGTTTATCAAGAATCGCGTGACCCTTCACGCCGATGTTGCGCAGGAAGTGGCTGGATTCTTTGTAACCCAGACCTTTGACCTGTTTTTCCTGGGCCAACCAATCGCGGCGCTCGAACGGATCGCGGAAGCTGCGCAGGCGTTTGCGCAACGCCATATCGAACTGCGCGCGAAAGTAATTGCGCGTGGTTACGATGTACTGTGGCCGCGCGTTGGGAAAACGATGTGCGCCGGCTTCTTTCAGCGCGACGGTCATCGCCTCGGCTTCGCCATCGAGTAGCAACGGTCTGACCGCGTCAACAGAGTCAAGGCCCATGCGCGCCGAAGCACCGGCAGTGAAGATGCAGTACGCGAGTTCTTCCCAAAGCCGCGCGTCGGATCCTTTGCGCCAAACCTGCTCGAACTCACCAAGACGGTTGCGAATCTCTTTACGTCGCGCCCGGTGAGTAGCAACCACTCGTTCAACTGTGACGGGTTCTTGATTGCGTTGCACTGTAGTTTGTCAACGATTCGATTCTATGAGTGCATCTAAAAGCTTGTCAACGAACTTATCCGCTTGATTCGCGGATATAATGAACCGGGATGGCTATTCGACTCAAACAACTACTCGGCCTGACGACACTGGTTCTCCTCGCCTGCATGAACGCGTTTTCACAAGAGCCGCAGGCTTCGCCGTCGCCATCGCCTTCGCCATCACCCACAACCGAAGAGACCCGTCCACTGTATGGTGTCCAGGGCGTGCTTATCGAAACCCTCGACGGCAAGATCGTCGCCTCGCAAGCGGAGCACGAGCAGTTCAATCCGGCTTCGACGATGAAACTCGCTACGGCCTTCATGGCGCTGAAGACACTCGGCCCGGACCATCGCTTCGCCACCGCGATTTGGACCGACGGCCAGTTAGATAAAGCCACCGGCGTCATCAACGGAAACCTTTACATCTCAGGCCGCGATCCGTCGTTTCACTACGAACACGCGATTCTGATCGCGCGCGAACTCAACGCCATCGGCATCAAGCAAGTCAGCGGCGATCTCTTTGTCGCGCCGGGCTTTACCATGAACTTCAGCGGCTCCGCGAAAGGTTCCGGTGAACAGTTCTACGACACACTTGATTCGACTCGGCGCAGCGCCGCAGCCATTCAGGCGTGGAATTACGAACGAACGCTGCTGAAAGATGTCGCTGCTCTGCAGAACCTTCCGAGCGTCGCCGTCATGGGCGAGGTGAGCGTCGCTCCGGTTGCGCCGGGCGCCAAACTTCTGCTGACTCAGAAGTCGAGCCGGCTCGTCGACATTCTCAAGGTGCTGCTGTGTTACTCGAATAACTTCATGGCCGATCGAATCGGCGAGACACTTGGTGGCCCGGAGTCTGTGCGGCAACAGTTGATCGCTACGCTGAATCTTGCGCCCGACGATCTGAAGATCTCGCGGTTGAGCGGCCTGGGCGTCAATCGCGTTTCGCCGCGGGTAATGATGAAGATCTATCGCGGTTTGCTTGCCGAGTTGCAGGCTCACGGGTTCGCGCCGTCGGCGATCATGCCGGTCGCCGGTATCGATCCCGGAACACTCGAAGATCGCTTCACCGGTCCGGCGTGGCGTGGCAGTGTAATCGCGAAGACGGGAACGCTGTTGCGAACGGACGGAGGCGCCAGCTCGCTCGTGGGCCAGATGCGGACTGCCGGCGGTGAGACGCTGCTGTTCGTGATCATGAACCAGCACGGCAGTGTTTCGCGGTTTCGCGAAAACCAGGACTATCTGGTGATGCTGGCGCAGAACTCGCGCGGTGGACCAAAGGCCTTCGACTACAAACCGACGCTATTGACGATGCAGTTGTCGCATACGGAAAGCATCGTCGGTGGCAGCGAAGAGTTCGAACCAGAGTCAAACAACCACTAAAACGCCTTCCCCAGCCCTTAAAAAATGCGCCCCGGCAATCCGAAGACTACCGCGGCGCTTTGTCGTCCAATCTGCGATGCGGCGTGCGGCACCGCAACCGCAGCGGACGATTCTCGAGAGACTTCTGATCTAAAGTCGCAAAGCGCAGCCAATTCCAAGAAGAAATCTTGGGAGTCTTATAGGGCTAATATTCGCGAACGCCTTTAATGTTATGCCCTCCGACGGCTTTCGCCTTGTCCACTGCATCTGAACTGTATTGAATATTCGAGGTGCCGCCGCCCGACGTATCAAAGGTCGGCGCCTGAAACGCATCGGTATCCGCTCCAGTGCGCGCAAATTTCGCGACATACATCGCGCCGTAGATGTTGCCGTGGCCGCCGCCACTGCGATAGACGCTGCCCGCCCCAAGAACCATGATCACGCCATTGAAGTTGAAGTTGCCATTGAGGGTAAGATTGCCGGTGACGATGAGAGTTCCTTGTCCGGTAGGATTGCCTGGACCGAGAGTTACATCGCCATCCACAAAGGTAAGCACGCCGTCCGGATTAGTCGCGCCGAGGCCGGCAGCGCTATTGATAGCGTCCGTCCCGTTGTTGAAGTATCGGCCCTGGTTGATGGCTGAATTCTTCATTCCTTCCGAGCCATCCAGGAAGAGTCGCGCGTTAGTAACCGACTGAAGAAAGCTTGGCGTATTCGTTCCCGTCAGAACCGCAGGGTCGCCAGGCGTGACATTAGGTCCGCTGCCGCCGCAGTTTGTTCCATCCGGGTGACAGCCATCAATGACGTTATTCGTGGCGTTGTAGTCGCTGTTATTGATCGCGAATGCCGCCAGTGACGCTCCGGTGCCGGAAGCATCCACGCCGGAAGTAGATGTCACATTACTGCCGCCGAGTGCGAAAGTGATCGGGTTTCCTGAACCATTCGGTAACGTGACTACGGCATTCACGTCATAATCGACAGTGTAACGGTTAACCACGATCTCCATTTTCTTCTGACTACTTCTTGGCCCAAATCCCAGAACACGAATTCTCAGGCGGTTTGGTTTATACGAAGCATTCGCGCAATTCGTGACGCTGTCCTGATTATCCGGATCGAGGATCGAAATGACTTGAAACCGAGAGGAGCCGTCTGAAGCAACATTCACCGCACCACCTGACGTAGCGGTCCATAGGCTGGGCGTGCAAACGATATTGTGGAACGACGCCCGCGTGCCTGAAGGATTCGATTGAACGTTACCTCTTATTACCTCGAGTGTCCTCGCCACGCCTGCTTCCGCCGCATAGTAGGCCTGCATCTCAGCCGTGGAATCTCGCGCGGTTATACCAGTCATGGTCGAGGTGAGAACCAAAGTCCCGCCAGCAGCCAACAACAGCATGGAAAGAAGAACTGCTGTAATGAGCGCCGCGCCTTTTTCACCGGCGCGATTCTGAAAGCACGAAGTTGGCTTTTGTGATCTCATTGACGAAAGAACCTCTTATTTGAACGTGAGCTTAGTACTTCCATAGATCGGTATTGCGCAGTACGACGTCTGAGCAAAGCAATACTGAGTACGGTGGCTGATAACCCGGTGAGCCTGGGTCGCCAACGGCGTCTAAGGTGACTGAGATGGCAATCACTACATATTTCGCACTTGCCGGGGTTACTTCCGCGGCTGAGGCGTTGGAGATGTCGCTGCCTCCCGGCGGAGCCGTGTAGGTCACTTTCTGATCGAAGTAATGAATGTTCATGCTGTCGATGCGATTGGCCAGCACCGTACTACCGTTCCCAAACGGATCGTGTCGCACAAGATACTTTGTCTGTTCAGCTTCATTGAGGAAGTAGGTTATGTCTTCGGCCTTGTCGATAACGCCATCTCGTGACGCCGCCGACACCGACGGATCGTCGACCTCATACCTATTTAGGTTCGAACGGATCCGAATCCTATTCAGTCCAGAATCCGCAGTCACGATACCGTTGCTCGTCAAGTTGAACCCGGTGTTGGAGATCTCGCGCGACATGATGTTGAGAGCTCGTTGGGTATCAGCAAGAGCATCAGACTTCTGATTCTCGCGGCTGCGCACCCGCAGCGCAGTGGCCAGCAGCGACGCGGCAGCAGTCATCAGCGCCATCGTTACCGCCATTGCGATCAGGAGCTCAACGAGAGAGAAACCACCGTTGGCCTTCTTGTTCAACGAACTCATAAGTCCTCGTTAGTCTGAAACGCTGTTAATAAGTGCCGGTCACCTGGGTGGAGCGCTGAGTAGTTATGGTGACACTCTCAAACGCGGTTGCGGCTCCCAGGGGTGTAACCGAAACTTGAATGCTCTTCAGCGTTGGTTCACCTGCATCCGGATTCCCTGTCGGAACCACGCTCAGATTCTGAATCACTGTTCGCACTGTGTAACTGCGACCGGCGTTGGTGACAGTCTCAGCAACTCCACTGGTGCTGGTCGCTTCCAGGCCGCCGTTGGGATATGAATAGGCCACGTGTCGCGTTTGCGTGGTAAACGGGATAGTCCGCAGCCACTCCAGGCGCTTCTGCGCCACGGCCATCGATAATTCACGATCGTCAGCACTACCGTTCGCCCGAATCGCGTACGTGAAAAGAGAAGCGATGCCGAGCACGACGATCATCAGGATCACCATCGCGATGGCGGCTTCCAAAAGAGTGAAGCCTTGTTGCCGACGACTGTTTCGCTGCTTAAGGTCCATATGCCGCCTCAGTTACTTACTGAAACCGTGAGCTGTGCTCCCGAACCGCAAGCAGGATCGGTCGTCACATTAACGGTGAACGTGCCACGATTTCCGGCGCCGTTTTTCGTGGTGACGGAGACGACGCTTGAGCCACTGCCGTCCATTCTTACCAGCGACAACCCAATGACTAAGCTGTTTCCGTTTCCTGCCTGACTAGCGCTGATAGTGCGGACTCCGGTTGCGCTCGATATCGTAAACGTAGCCGTTCCGGTCTTATGGCCGTCAACGCTTTGGCTCAACGACAAAGTGCTGGGACTAATCGTGGCCAGACACTGTGGAATCGGAGTCGGAGTTGCAGTCGGTGTTGGCGTTGGAGTAGGCGTCGGTGTCGGATTGCCATTGCCGTTGCCGTTGTTACCACCGGTACCACCATTACCGTTTCCATTCGGTGTTGGTGTCGGAGTAGGCGTGGGCGTAGGCGTGGGCGTGGGTGTCGGATTGCCTGTGGGCGAGGGACTGGCGGACGGATTTGGTGAAGCTGTTGCCGAGGGTGACGGCGTTGCTGTGCCATGGTCCACGTCGTCGCCGACGGTGCTGACCGTGACATCGGGAATAAGTTGATCAGGGAAATACTGTGACCAGATCGTTACATCGCCGGAGCCTGACACGTCGACCGGAAGCTCCTCATCGAGATAGTTACTTCTTACCTGAAACACTACGGCTTCAGTCAGAAGTCTGCCGCGCCAGTCGAATGTGACTTTTGCGGCGCTCGTACCAAACTCAATTCCCGGATCGAGTCGAAACGTGCGCGTCTGGACCGTACCGGAACCAAAATCCATAGTTACGTTGTATGTAGTGGTTCCTTCGCCAAACATCTCTACTGATGCTTCCTGGCCGCTGGCTGCGTGCCGGCGAACTGAATCAGCGCGGGCCTTTTCAATATAGCTCGCAAAGAGGCGGGCAGAGTTCTGCATTTTGTAGTGTTCGCGTGATGATTTGACTCCGAGCACTCCGGCAGTGGACACGATCGCGATGATCGCCAGAACAACGACCATCTGCATTATCGTGAACCCTCTCTGTTGCTTGGCGCCTCTCTTGCCCTTCATTTGCGCTTCTACCTCCGGCAGGCAGTCATTTGCAGGCCAGCACAACTCGGCCTGGTCCATCCTTTAGCAACACGCATTCCGTCGCGGATTGCGCCGAAAGTCGGGCGGTTTTATGTGCTTGCTGATGAAGGAGGGAGTCGCGCCGTTACTTTAAGTTACACGGTTAGGAAACCAGATTCCCATCCTTCGCGACCATCGAGCGCATTCGCGCGCGCTTCTGTCTTGACACCCACCTGCGAAAAATCAATTATGAGCGGCAGTGGCCGATATCCTACTTGTCGAAGACAAAGACAGCCTGCGTCGCGTTCTGCGACTGACTCTCGAAAACGCCGGATACAGTGTCACGGAAGCGGCCGACGCCCGTGCCGCACTCAACGAAATCAGCAATACTCGCCATCGTCTCGTACTCACTGACCTGCGCATGCCGAATGGTTCGGGCCTCGACGTGTTGCGCGCCGCTCGCAGCGCTGACGCAGATGTTCCGGTGATTGTGATGACTGCTTTCGGTTCCATCGACGAAGCGGTCCAGGCGATGAAAGACGGCGCTCACGACTTCCTGCAAAAACCGGTCGACTCAAACCACCTGCTGTTGCTCGTGGAACGCGCGCTCGAACAGGCGCGACTGCGCACGGAGAACGTGCTGCTGCGTGAAGAATGGTCGCGCCGTTATGGCTTTCCACGGATCATTGGCGAGTCGGACGTCGTAAAACGAGCTGTGAATGAAACTCAACGCGTGGCGCAAACAGAAGCGACGGTGTTGCTGCTGGGCGAGTCGGGCACCGGAAAAGAGCTCTTCGCGCGTGCTGTGCATCATCTTTCCCCGCGCCGCGACCAGCCGTTCGTGGCGATTAACTGCGCCGCGATCCCTGAGACGTTGATCGAGAACGAACTCTTCGGCCATGAGCGTGGGGCGTTCACCGGCGCGAGCGATCGACGACAGGGAAAGTTTGAACTCGCTTCCGGCGGCACGGTTTTTCTCGATGAGATCGGCGAGTTGCCTCTCGCGGTCCAGGGCAAACTTTTGCGTGCAATCGAGGAGAAAGTGATCGATCGCATTGGCGGACGAGCGCCGGTAACGGTTGACGTACGCGTCGTCGCGGCGACGAACAAAGACTTGAAAACGGCGGTCGAAAACGGCGAGTTTCGCGGCGACCTGTTTTTCCGTCTGGCCGTGTTTCCGATCGAGATTCCGCCGCTGCGCGAACGCGCTGATGACGTGCTTTTGTTGGCCCGCCACTTCGCCGCTGAGATCGGTCGCGAACTGCGCGGCCGCGAAGCACAACTCAGCGACGAAGCGATTGCCGCGTTGAAACGTCATCGCTGGTCCGGCAATGTACGCGAACTCGAAAACGCGATCGAACGTGCCTGTATTCTCTCCGATACGCTTATGCTCGAGCCCGCCGATCTTGGTTTGGGTGCAAGTGCGGCGGCCGAGTCAGACACCGCGCTCGCGGACGCGGATCTCTCGGGCACGCTGTCGGATGTAGCCCATCGCGTGTTGCACATCGTCGAACGCCGCAAAATCAAGACCGCGCTGGAAGCGAACCACGGAAACAAAAGCAAGACCGCCGAAGACCTTGGCGTCAGTTACAAAACGCTCCTGAACAAGATCAAGGAATACTCTCTCTGACGCCCAGATGAACGACGACGTTAAGCTCGAAAAGCCTGCCGGCGCCGTGGCAGGTGAGACTCTCGAACAAGTGGGCGCCGGCACTCTCGAAGCTCACCCGCAAACCTTGCCCGCCAGACACGACACGACCGGCACTGGTCGCTCCGCCGTCTTCGTCGGCGCGGGCATTCTCATCAGCCGCATTGTCGGTCTGATTCGCCAGCGCATCTTCGCGCACTACTTCGGCAGCTCGGGCGAAGGCGACGCGTTCAGCGCCGCGTTTCGCATTCCGAATTTTTTGCAAAACGTTTTTGGCGAGGGCGCTTTGTCGGCGTCGTTCATCCCCGTTTACGCAAAGCTGCTGGCGCAGGAAGACGAAGAGCAAGCCGGGCGCGTGGCCAATGCGGTGTTTGGCATTCTCGCTCTCGTCACAGCAATTATCGTTTTGCTTGGGGTGCTGATGACGCCCTATATCGTCACCGCGATCGCCGCAGGCTTCGAAGCCGAACGACGAGAGTTAACGATCCGGCTGGTGCGCATTTTCTTTCCGGGCGCCGGCCTGCTCGTGCTTTCAGCGTGGTGTCTCGGGGTTCTAAATAGTCATCACCGGTTCTTTATTTCCTATACGGCGCCAGTCGCGTGGAACGCGGCGCTCATCTTCTGCCTCATCTTCTTTGGAAACCATCTTGATCTTTCAAACCTGGCAGTCGCCACGGCGTGGGGTTCGGTAGCCGGCAGTGCATTACAGTTCGGTGTGCAGCTTCCGACGGTCTTGCGTTTGATTCATCACTTCCGTCCCGCACTGAATTTCGCGAGTGAATACGTCAGGCAAGTGCTGCGAAATTTCTTTCCGGTGTTCATCAGTCGCGGCGTGGTCCAGATCAGCGCGTTTGTCGACGCGTTTCTGGCGAGCTTCTTGGGCGAAGGTGCGGTTGTCGCACTGAACTACGCGCAGAGTTTGTACACGTTGCCGGTGAGTCTGTTCGGCATGTCTGTCTCGGCGGCTGAGCTGCCGGCGATGTCGAAGTCTTTGGGCGCGCGGGAAGTCGTCGCGGAGACTCTACGCCATCGTTTGGACGCGGGACTACAGCGGATCAGTTTCTTCATCGTGCCGTCGGCGGTGGCGTTTCTTGCACTCGGTGACGTGATTGCCGCGGTGCTTTACCAGAGCGGCAGGTTCACTCACGACGATTCGATCTACGTTTGGACCATCCTCGCAGGCTCGGCGGTCGGCCTCCTGGCATCTACACTCGGTCGTCTTTATTCGTCAACTTATTATGCGCTTCAGGACACGAAGACGCCGCTCGTTTACGCTGTCGTAAGAGTCGTTCTTACGACGATTCTCGGTTACCTGTTCTCGCTTCCGTTGCCGCGCTTGCTGCACATCGATCCAAAGCTGGGCGCGGCCGGACTGACGATCTCGGCGGGCCTCGCTGGCTGGGTGGAGTTCGTCTTCCTGCGGCGCAGTCTCAATCAACGCATCGGCCGCACGGGTTTGACCTTTTCTTACACGGCGAAACTGTGGGTCGGTGCGATAGCGGGCGTCGTTGTCGGGTGGGGACTCAAATTGGTCGTCCTGGGGTGGCACCCTATCCCGCTCGCGATTGTTGTTCTCGGGGGTTATGGGACGACCTATTTCGTCGTCGGATACTTGTTTGGTCTGACTCAGGCCCGCCTCATTATCGACCGCATTTTCCATCTTGTTCGCCGCTAGGCCGTTAAAGTTGGAACCCCGCCTTAATTAACCGTCTTTCTCCAAAGGTTAGTAAGCCTTGACGAGGAGTCTCCTAGAATGCCCCCAATTTTCAATATGCAGCGTCTGATCACTTTCGCCGCGGCATTTGTACTCATGATGCTGGCCTCAGCGACGGTCTGGGCCGATCCGATTACCATCACGACCGGAAATCCCGGCAATCTGGGCACGGACAACGTGCTGTTCAATAACGCCGCCCTGGTTCATTCCGGACCGCTAGTGCAGGGCGACTTCAATGGTATCGGCGCGGGTTTTATCGTCGATTTCACTTCGGGCTCCGGTACCGGCAATCTCGGCGTCAGTGGCGGCCAGGCCGTGCTCGTTGGCGGAACTGGCAATGTTCCTTTTTCGAACGTAACCATGCAGCTCGAAAACAGCGCGACGTTCACCAAACTCATTCTCAACATTGACGTCACCAACGGCTTGGCACCTCCGACCTCAGTGCAGTTCACCGTGAACTACACGCTGGCCGGCGGACAGGTCTTCAATCAGGTCTTTACCGTCAGCACCAACGGCCAGAACTTCTTCGGCATTCAGGCGGCCGAGGGCGCGGTTATCAACAGCGTCACCGTGCAAGGTCTGAACAACACCACGTTCGCCGACATCAGTCAGTGGCGCGTGGGTGGCTTCTCGCCTCAAACTGAAGTGCCGGAACCGGCGAGCATGCTCTTGCTCGGCACTGGTCTTGCCGGAACGGCGGGCGCGTTGCGCCGTCGCAT